>TARA_R110001599_G_scaffold352834_1_pt1 | contig 44196 bp, 42 predicted proteins | sample TARA_R110001599 | Tara Oceans TARA_R110001599 (sample SAMEA4398360) | marine metagenome | biome: Polar Biome; feature: [MES] marine water layer (ENVO:01000295) within the mesopelagic zone...; material: water (ENVO:00002006), including particulate matter (ENVO:01000060) such... | reverse complement strand
GTCGCCGGGGTGATCGGTTCGGCTGTCGCCGCTGGGGTGATGATAAGTCTGGTGAGCGGCTGATATTGTTTTATTCCCTTCCTTTTCCGGTATTTGTGCTCCCTCACGGCGGTTGAGTAAGCTCGCCGCCTCTGTATGATCGTCATCAATCTGATGTGCGCAAGCATGTCCTGAGTCCGGCGGCCTGCAAGCAGTGCAGCGCCGCATTCATTTTTAGGACAACCCCTATCCAGGAGATTGGTCATGAACAAATCCATGCTTACAGGAATTGTGTTGGGGGTTGTCGCAGCTACCGCCATTGGCAGTATTGCCGGTTACAAGATGATGTCGGAATCGGAGTATGCCGAAGTGCTGTCTGTGACAGCTGTTACGGAGAGCGTGAAAACGCCACGGGAGGAGTGCAGGGACGTTGCCGTGACGAAGCAGGCACCGGTGAAGGATGAGCACAAGATTACCGGCAGTCTACTGGGCGCAGTGGCGGGAGGGCTGGCCGGTGACGCAATAGGGGGCGGCGGTAAGAATACCGGTGCCAAGATAGCCGGCGCGGTGGTGGGTGGCGTCGCGGGTAACAGGATCCAGGACAGCATGCAGAAGGGCGATACCTACCAGGCCAGCGAACGCCGCTGTGCAACTGTGACGGAGGTCAGCGAGCGAACGGTTGGCTACGACGTACAGTATCGCCTGGGCGATAAAACCGCAGAGGTGCGCATGGATCACAACCCGGGCTCTGAGATTCCGGTACGTGACGGCGAGTTGGTGCTGGCAACAGAACGGTAGTCTCGGCCCGGTTGCTCGGCTATGTCTGGAGACTGCCAAAGATCAGGCCCTCTACCGTCTCGCAGTATTGCTTGGAGAAAACGCCGGCAGCCTGCTGGGCGAGTTTGCCAGCCACGCGGCTATTCCCCGGCCTGTGGGACGCATAACCCCGGGTTTGCCGATGGATGTCGTTCGCCAGCGGCCGGATGTGCGGGCAGTTGAGCGTCGCCTCGCGGCCCTGCGACGCGCGACCGCGGCGACCCTGGAAGGCAGTATACTAACGTGGCACTATTTACCCAGCGCCTGCAGATATGCCGCAATCGCATTGTCCAGTCCCAGTCGAATGGCGTCCACTGTCAATGCGTGGCCGATAGACACTTCCAGCAAACCGGGTACCGCAGTGAAACGGGGCAAATTGAGACGATCCAGGTCGTGGCCAGCATTCACTCCCAGGCCTTGCTCGCCAGCGACTTCCGCCGCCTCGATAAATTGCCTTAGCACCTGCTCCAACTTGTCACCGGTACTGAAGGCCCTGGCGTAAGATTCTGTATACAGCTCGATACGGTCAGCACCCACTTGTGCCGCCAGGCGAATTTGTTCCGGCTCCGGGTCCATAAACAGGCTAGTGCGTATACCCAGGGATTTTAGCTCGGCCACCAGTGGCGCGACAGTGTCGCCGTCGCGCTTCAGGTCGAAACCGTGATCCGAGGTAAGTTGGTCGTCCCCGTCAGGCACGAGGGTGCATTGAGCGGGCCGAATCTCTCTCACCAGCGCCATAAATCCGGGGTAATCCCCTACACCGGGGCGATCACTGCTGCGCCCGCCCGCCATGGGGTTACCCTCAATATTGAATTCTACCTCAAGCATACCTGCCAGGTCGAAACAGTCCTGCGCGCGAATATGGCGCTGGTCAGGGCGGGGGTGAACGGTGATGCCGTCGGCCCCCGCTGCGATGCACATGCGCGCGTGCTCGGTCACGCTGGGGTTGGTGGTGTCCCGGGAATTGCGGATCAGCGCAATTTTATTCAGATTGACGCTCAGCGCAATCATAGCGCGTTGGCGCGAACGATCTCATTAATAATGATCGGTTGCAGGGGTACATTGCTGAACATGGCCACCGTACCGGTGGGCGCCGTGGCGATAAAGTCGACGATGTTCATGCCCAGTATCACCTCGCCGAAAACGGTGTAGCCGTCGCCACCAGGGCTCCAGTCCAGCTGTAGATTACTGCGCTGATTAATGAAAAATTGCGCGGTGGCAGAATCCGGGTCATTGGTGCGGGCCATGGCGACGGTACCGCGGGTATTGTGGAGTCGATTATTCGACTCGTTTTTCACCGGGTCGTTGGTCGGCTTCTCGGTCATGTCCGGCAGCATGCCACCGCCCTGGATCATGAAATCGGGAATGACGCGGTGAAATACCGTGCCATTGTAAAATCCGGCATCAACATAGGCGAGAAAGTTGTCCACAGTGAGCGGGGCTTTGTCACGAAACAAACGCAACGTGATGTCCCCTTCGCTGGTTTTGATGACAACCTGGGGGTTAGGCACTGCGTTTTGCTGGGCCATTGCGGCAGGAGTCAGGAACAATGAGCAGCAGATAAGCAGGTATTTCAACATGTCGACAGGTCTCCTATGCCCAGCTCGAACTCTTGCGGCGTTTTGGCCACAGGCGGGGAACCACAAGTGTGATGATGACGCCCAGCAATACTGCCAGCGCACCGTTGAGAAAATCTTCGCTGTCTACCTTGTCATGCAGGCGCTGATTTTCGGCCTCCAGCATATCCAGTTGGGAGCGCAACTGCTCGCTGTCGACGACCAGGCGGCGATTGTCCGCATCCAGTTGCAGCGCCTTGCCGGAAATCTGCTTCAACTGCGTCAGTTCATCCGTGATCGATGCGAGTTGCAACTCTCTGTCGTCCAGTGTTTCTGTTAACTCTTCTCGCTCGGTTTTCAAGTTGGAGAGTTCCTGCTGCAACGCCTCTGTGAGCCCGCCAGCCTGCTCGGCTTTTCGCATAACATCGTTGAGTCGTTGTTGTGCGGGCGCGGTCTTCATCAGGTATTGCGCACGTATCCAGCCAGTGGTGCCGCTATCCGTGGTAATTTCAGCCCATTCACCATTCTCAGAGATGTTGGAAACAGTAAGACGGGTCCCTGTGGGTAGTCCGCGGTGGATAATGCGGAACTCATTGCCTGCACCCCTGCGTACAGGAATGTATTGTTTATCGCTGATATAGCGCACGTCCTCGGCCATGACCTGGGTGTGCGCAGTGCTGATAAAAAACACTAAAAGCAGAAAAAGCGGCTGGGCTATTCGCAAAACGGGTACCTAAATGATAGTAAGCTTGAATCGGGGTGCGTAGTGTACCCTCGATTGCGCCGGAGTTTAAGCTCAGGGGAGTACTAGCTTATAGGGCTTCACTGTAACGCGCTTGAATACTCCCGCTTCTACGTAGGGGTCGGAATCGGCCCATGCCGTGGCCGCCTCCAGACTGTCGAATTCAGCGATGATCAGGCTGCCGGTGAAGCCGGCCTCGCCGGGGTCGGCGGTGTCCAGTGCGGGATGTGGCCCAGCCGCCAGCAGGCGGCCCTGATCTGCCAGATCCTGCAATCGCAACAGGTGCGCCGGACGGGCGACCTGGCGCTGTGACAGGCTGTTCTCGACATCTTCACAAAAAATTGCGTAGTGCATGGTTTGCTCCCTGGGGACAGGCGCGTAGCTTGCCATGAAGCTCTTGCCGGCGCCAGCCAGATCCGCTGTGTGCGGCTGCCACGATGTCACATAGGTATGGCCGCATGCTGGTTCCGCCCCTATACTGCCTGTCCTCAGTAGGGAGATTATCAATGGCTATGGTAGACCAGACTATTTACTACACGCTCACCGACGAGGCTCCGTCGCTCGCGACTTGTTCGCTCTTGCCAATAGTTCGCAGCTTTACCACTGCGGCCGGTGTAGATGTCAAGGTAACGGATATATCGTTAGCCGGGCGGGTACTGTCCACCTTTGCTGACCACCTTGTAGCAGAGCAGCAAGTTGCAGATGGCCTGACTTTTCTGGGTGAACTAACCCAGGACCCCAATGCCAATATTATTAAATTGCCCAATATCAGCGCATCGGTGCCCCAACTACGGGAATGTATCAGCGAGTTGCAGGCCCAGGGGTACCCGATTCCCGATTTCCCCGAGGCGCCAACGAGTGAGGCAGAGGAAGCCATACACGCGCGGTACAGCAGGGTACTTGGCAGTGCTGTTAATCCGGTATTGCGCGAGGGTAATTCTGACCGGCGTGCGCCCGCCGCCGTAAAAGCGTTCGTACGCAAGTTCCCTCACTCCATGGGCGAGTGGAGTATGGCGTCGCGTACCCACGCAGATTACATGCGTGGGGGTGATTTCTACTCCCACGAAAAGTCCGCAACTGTGGAAGAAGCGACCGATGTTCGGATTGAGTTTGTCGCCGGGGACGGGACTGTTAGTGTCAAAAAGAAGCTTCATCTGGAAGCTGGTGAGATTATCGACGGCATGTATATGAGCATTGGCGCGCTCAGGGCGTTTTTTGAGAAGACGCTGAACGATGCCAAGGACTCCGGTGTGATGTGGTCTCTGCACGTGAAGGCGACCATGATGAAAGTTTCGCACCCTATTGTATTCGGGCATGCGGTGACGGTTTTTTACAAGGAAGTTTTCGACAAACACGCTGAGTTGTTTGCCGAGCTGGGAGTTAATCCCAACAACGGCCTGAGCAGTGTTTACGAAAAAATAGAGACCCTGCCACGATCGCAGCGCGAGGACATCATGCAGGATATTCACGACTGCTATGAGCATCGGCCCGAGTTGGCAATGGTGGATTCTGTGAAAGGGATTACCAATCTACATGTGCCCAGCGATGTAATTGTCGATGCCTCAATGCCGGCCATGATCCGCAATGGCGGTAAAATGTGGGGCCCTGATGGCAAGGCGAAAGACATCAAGGCTGTGATGCCCGAAAGCACCTATTCCACCATCTACCAGGAAATGATCAATTTCTGCAAAACCAACGGAGCCTTCGACCCCAAGACCATGGGCACCGTGCCAAATGTTGGTCTGATGGCGAAGAAGGCCGAGGAATATGGCTCTCACGACAAGACCTTTGAGCTGGAAGCCGACGGCATTATGCGTATCGTCAAGGCCGACGGCACTGTTCTTATCGAGCACGAAGTGGAACAGGGAGATATCTGGCGCGCCTGCCAGACCAGAGACGAGGCCGTGCGCGATTGGGTCCGCCTGGCCGTTATACGCGCACGACAGTCTGATACGCCGGCGATTTTCTGGCTGGATCGCAATCGTCCACACGACATCGAACTGATCAAAAAAGTGAATACCTATTTGCAGGATTACGATACGGAGGGGCTGGATATCCGCATCATGACCTATGTTGAGGCCATTCGGCGCAGCATGGAGCGCATGATACGGGGCCGCGACACTATATCCGTGACCGGCAATGTGCTGCGGGACTATTTGACGGATCTGTTTCCCATTATGGAGCTGGGTACTTCGGCTAAAATGCTGTCCATCGTACCGCTGCTCGCGGGTGGCGGTATGTATGAAACCGGTGCTGGTGGTTCGGCGCCCAAGCACGTGCAGCAGGTGGAAGAAGAGAATCACCTGCGCTGGGATTCCCTCGGTGAATTCCTGGCGCTCGCGGTGTCTCTGGAGGACCTGGGAATCAAGCACAATAATGAGCGGGCAACACTGCTTGCAAAGACGCTTGATGCCGCCACCGGTTTATTACTGGAGAACAACAAATCGCCCTCCCGCAAGACCGGCGAGTTGGATAACCGCGGCAGCCACTTCTACCTGGGTATGTATTGGGCGCAGGGGCTTGCCCAACAATCTGATGATGCTGAACTGGCTGCCCGGTTTGCACCGCTGGCAAAGGCTCTGGCGGAGAAAGAAACGCAAATTATAGAGGAACTTGCCGCTGCGCAGGGCCAGCCCGCACAACTGGGAGGCTATTACCACGCCGATCGCAATACCGTGAAGAAGGTTATGCGGCCCAGCCCCACACTGAACGCAATCCTCGCTGCCGCCGCCAGCTGAAGCGGGTTGGTGTGCCGGTGGTCTAAACAGGCGCTGGTATTTCCTGCGCCTGTCGCCTGTGCTAACTTAGCCCCTGATTTTTTTGCGGGGTAATGCCGTGTCGCAACTTGAAGGAAAAGTAGCCATTGTCACCGGTGCCGCGCGGGGTCTGGGTCGTGCCTATGCGGAGGCGATGGCGCGGGAAGGTGCAGCTGTTCTGGCCTGTGATATCAATTCATGCGATGACACTGTTGCGACTATAACGGCAGCGGGTGGTCGTGCGGCGGCGGCAGTGACAGATATATCCAGCATGGCCAGTTGCACCGAGATGGCGGAGTGCGCCGTAGCGGCCTTCGGCCGTATCGATGTGCTGGTTAACAACGCGGCCCTTTATGCTGGCCTGAAGGGTGCTCGCTTCGAGCACCTGGACGAAGCACAGTGGGATGCGGTCATGAATATCAACGTCAAGGGCCTTTGGCAAAGTTGCAAGGCAGTGGTTCAGCCCATGCGGGATGGGGGTGGCGGCTCCATCATCAATATTTCATCATTGGCGGCCGTTTACGGCCTGCCCTACGGCCTCGATTACGTGGCGTCAAAAGCAGCGGTTATTGGTATGACGCGGGGTATGGCACGCGAACTGGGCGCGGACGGAATCAGGGTAAATGCCGTGGCGCCCTCGGCGGTTATGACGGAGGGCACAGCGGATTTTTTCGGCGAAAAACTCGAAAAAGCAAAAAAGGTGATCGCTGCGGGCCAGGTTATACCGCGAAATCTGGAGACCCCCGACCTCACCGGTACTATTATCTACCTCGCTTCCGATAACAGTGCTTTTGTGACCGGCCAAACCCACATGGTGGATGGTGGCTCGTGGTTCCTCTAGCGAGCCACACCGTTCCCCGGTTATTTTTTCACCAGCTGCTCATCCTTGAGGTGCGGGCTGATCAGCAGGGCAGTGAGAATAGTCAATAGCAGGGTAAAGCCAATCGCCGAGTAGAGCTTGTAGCTGACCCAGGTGTCCTCGCTGAAGCCGTAGGCCACCCACAGGTTGAGGCCGCCGACGACGATGAAGTTGCTCACCCACAACAGATTGAGCTTGCCCCACACAGGTTTGGGCAGGTGTATCTGGCTGCCGAGCGTCCGCTCCATCAGGTTTTTGTCGCCTATAAATTGCGACGCGCCGAAAGCCAGCGCCAGCGCCCAGTTAAAGATAGTGGGTTTCCATTGAATAAACATCTGGTTGCGGAATATGAGGGTGGCGCCACCAAACACCAAGACCGCCAGCAGTAGCCACATCAGGCGTTTTTCCAGCGTGCGTGTAAACGCGTAGGTAAGCACCACTTGTGTGAGTGTTGCGATCATCAACACCGCCGTGGCAGAGAAGATGCCATCGAATGTGTACTCCCAGCCTGCCAGTTCAATGGAGGTGCCCTTGAGCTGATACACGATGAAGAACAATGCGATAGGGAGGAATTCGGCAATTTGCTTCATGGATTCCCCTGTACTACGGCTGTTAACATAGGTTTTTCTCTCGGATTGTGCCGACGCCATCATGGTGGCCGGGGCATCAAGTGTAAAGATTGTGTTGATTGACTTCCATACCCATACCACCGCCTCCGATGGCGCCCTCAGTCCCAGCGATCTTATGGCGCTGGCCCGCGAGCGTGGGGTTGGGATGCTGGCAATCACCGACCACGACACAGTAGCCGGTTACCTGGCGGCGACCAAAGCGCTGGAACTGGAGCAACCCCGGGCTGAAACGCCGCAATTGATCCCGGGGGTGGAATTCTCCTGTCGCTGGTCTGGCGCCACAATTCATATTCTTGGGTTGGGGATGGACTGCGATCACGGCGCAATGCGCGAGGGATTGGAGATGCTCAATACTGCGCGCATAGAGCGCGGCAAGAAAATAGGGCACAGGCTGGAAGCGCTGGGTTTTGTCGGTGCGCTGGAGGGCGCCCTGAATGAGGCGGGAAGCAGCCAGCTGGGTAGGCCGCACTTTGCTGCATGGATGGTGGCCCAGGGGCATGTGACAGACCACAGCCAGGCTTTTGATAAATACCTGGGGCAGGGAAAAACCGGCGACGTCAAGGCGTTCTGGCCGGAATTGGCACAGGTGGTGAACTGGATTACTGCAGCGGACGGAGTGGCCGTAATCGCCCACCCGTTGAAATACAAGTTTACGCGTATGAAGTTACGGCGGCTGGTGGTGGACTTCATCGCTGCCAGTGGCACGGGGATAGAAGTCTCCAGCGGCCACCAGACACGGGATCAATTTGCGCAGCTGCGGCGCCTTGCAGCCGAATTCTCCCTGGAAGTATCCGTGGGTTCAGACTACCACAGGGACGGTCCCTATAGTCCACAGCCAGGTGTTGCGCTGCCTGATCTGCAGGGTCTACCCGGGGTCTGGGAGCGATGGTCTGGCCGTGCAGGGACAACCACTGGGAGCGAGATATCTTGAGCCAGTTTTACCAGATTCATCCGGACAATCCACAGGCCAGGCTCATTCGCAGTGCGGCGGATATTGTTCGTGACGGCGGAGTGGTGGTTTATCCAACGGATTCTGCCTACGCCCTGGGTTGCCACAGCGGCGACAAGAACGCCCTGGACAGGATTCGGCGCATCCGCAAGCTGGACGATCGGCATAATTTCACCCTGATGTGCAGGGACCTTTCCGAGATCGCCACCTACGCCAAGGTCAACAATTCGGTCTATCGCCTGCTGCGTCACTGCACGCCGGGGCCCTACACCTTTATCCTCAAGGCAACCTCCGAAGTTCCGCGTCGCCTGATGCACCCGAAACGAAAAACAGTGGGCTTGCGCGTGCCGGACAACCGGATTGCCGCGGCATTACTGGAGGACCTCGGCGAGCCCATGATGAGCGTGACCCTGATCATGCCGGGCGAGGAATACCCCATGATCGACCCCTATGATATCCGCGACACCCTGCAGCATGAGGTGGACCTGGTAATAGACGGTGGCTACTGTGGCATGGAGCCCACTACCGTGATCGACCTGGCTGACGAGGTGCCCATGGTATTGCGCGTGGGCAAGGGAGATATCGCGCCTTTTGAGGATTAAAGGGGTATACTGGCAGTCCGCCCGCCGGCCGCAGAATACGCTGGCTTCCCATAACGACAGGTAGGCCCGTGTCAGGCAACAAACCCACACCGGAAAACCCCGCCATACCCGCCGCCGAGCACACGCAGCCCCCGCCTACCGGTGACGTACCTACGGTGAACCTGCTGCGGCCTGAGCAGGGCGAAATGCCGTTTGCCGTCGTCATGGGCAAGGCAATGACTGAGCTGCCCAAGGATCTCTACATTCCGCCCCAGGCGCTGGAGGTTTTTCTCGAAGCATTCGAGGGGCCGTTGGATCTGTTGCTATACCTGATCAAACGCCAGAACCTCGATATCCTCGAGATTGACGTCTCGAAAATCACTGAGCAGTACATGCGCTACGTGGAGTTGATGGACGCCATGCAGTTCGAGCTGGCGGCGGAGTATCTGCTGATGGCAGCCATGCTGGCGGAGATAAAGTCGCGCATGCTGCTGCCGCGCTCCAGCGAGCTGGAAGAAGATGAGGAGGATCCACGGGCGCAACTTATCCGGCGCCTGCAGGAGTATGAGCGTTTCAAGAAAGTGGCGGAAGATATCGAGGAGATGCCTCGTATCGAACGCGATACCTGGGTGGGCAGTGCCCATCCCCCGGAGCTGAACCGGGCGCGCCCGGAACCCGATGTGGATATGCGGGAATTGCTGGTTGCCCTGGGAGAGGTATTGCGTCGGGCCGATATGTTCGAGAGCCACCATATTCAACGCGAGGCCCTGTCGACGCGCGAGCGTATGTCGCAGGTGCTGGAGCGTCTGTCCGGCCAGCAGTTTGTCCCCTTTGTCGCACTGTTCTCAGCCAAAGAGGGTCGTCTGGGGGTGGTTGTGACCTTCCTGGCGGTCATGGAGCTGATCAAGGAATCACTCGTTGAAATCGTGCAGACCGAGAACTTCGGCCCCATCCATGTCAAAGCCAGAGTGGAGTAATAGAGAACGTAATGTCGGAAATAGGTCTGGTACAGATTATTGAGGGAGCACTGCTGGCCGCTGGCAAGCCCCTGACCGTTGCGCAGCTGGGCGAGCTCTTCGAAGACAATGAGCGGCCTGACAATGCGTCTATCCGCACTGCGCTGGAAGAGGTTGCGGCGCACTGTGACGGGCGCGGATTCGAATTGCAGGAAGTAGCGAGTGGCTTCCGCTTCCAGGTACGCCAGAGCCTCAGCCCCTGGGTGGCCCGCCTGTGGCAGGAACGCCCGCAGAAATATTCCCGTGCGCTGCTGGAAACACTGGCATTGGTGGCCTACCGCCAGCCGATTACGCGGGGCGAGATCGAGGAAATTCGCGGCGTTGCCGTCAGCTCCAATATCATCAAGACCTTGCACGAACGGGAGTGGATTCGTGTGGTCGGGCACCGCGATGTGCCGGGTCGGCCCGCGATGTATGCCACCACTCGCCAGTTCCTGGATTATTTCAGCCTGAAGACCCTGGACCAGCTGCCTGCGCTGGCGGATATTCGCGATCTGGAGACGCTCAATGCAGAGCTGGGCTTCAGTGACCCCGCAACAGACACAGAAAGTGACGATGCCGTCCCGGAGATTGGGCCGGGTCTGACCGTGGTGGGCGGCACTGACCATGTGAGCGCGCCCGCTGAGCAGGGTGTAGAGCCGCTGGCAGAGAGTGACGCGCCGGCGGAAACCGGCGGGGAGACCACCGCAATGGATCTGGCGGTGACGGCGGCAGAACTTGTGACTGAAGACGCCCCGGCCACCCTCGACGAAGAAGTTGCAAGTGATGTTGAAGCCGACAACGCCGACCCGGCAGTTGCCGGCCCAGATAATCGCAGCTGATCACTCCTATGAATGAAAAATCCAGACCTGGGGACAGCCCCACAGCAGCAGTCACCAAAGCCGGTGAGAAATTGCAAAAAGTGCTCGCCCGTGCCGGTCTCGGTTCGCGTCGGGAAATGGAACGCTGGATAGAGGAGGGGCGTATCGCCGTTGACGGCAAAGCTGCCACATTGGGTGACCGCGTCGATGAACGCGCTCGCATCGCAGTCGACGGCCGCACCCTCGATGCGGCTCCCGCCGTACAAACCCGTTGCATTCTTTATCACAAGCCCACCGGTGAAGTCTGTTCCCGCAAGGACCCCGAGGGGCGCCGCAGCGTGTTTGATCGCCTGCCAAAGCTCAAATCGGGCCGCTGGATTTCCATTGGTCGCCTGGATTTCAATACCTCTGGCCTGCTGCTCTTCACCACTGATGGTGATCTGGCCAACGCGCTGATGCATCCCTCCTCTAACATCGAGCGCGAATACATGGTGCGGGTGATGGGCAAGGTAGAAATGGAGATGCTGCACCGCATGGTTGAAGGTGTCATGCTGGAGGACGGCATGGCACGGTTTACCGATATAACCGATGCTGGCGGTGAGGGCATTAACCACTGGTTCTACGTGGTGCTGATGGAAGGCCGAAACCGGGAAGTCCGGCGTCTGTGGGAGTCCCAGGGGCTCACGGTATCCCGCCTCAAGCGCGTCCGCTATGGCGAAGTGTTTATCCCGTCGCGGGTCAAGCAGGGGCAGTGGGCGGAAATGGAAACCGCCGAGATCAAAAGTCTCTACCGCATGGCCGACCTGCCCATGAAGGACGTCAAACGCACGACGCTCAAGGAAAAGGAAGTGATGGAGCGTCAGTTTGGCAAACGCAAGGGGCGTGGTGTCGTGCAAAAGGGCGCGACCCGGAAAGGCAGCGTGAAAACCGGCGCACCCCGGCGCAAGCGATAGCGCTATTAAGCGCTATTAAGCGCTATTGTGCATTGAGTGCCTGGCCGGTAACTCCTGTGCTGTCATCCCCCATCAAATAAAGATAGGTCGCCATTATAGCGTCCGGTGTCGGATTATCCGTGGGCTGTTCCCCGGGAAAGGCCGTCCTTCGCATAGCGGTATTGGTCGCCCCCGGACTGAGGCTGTTTACCCGCACCTTTGACGTATTCATTAACTCGCCTGCCAATACCTGCATAAAACCCTCGGTAGCAAATTTTGATACGGCGTAAGCGCCCCAGTAGGCCCTGCCCGCGCGTCCCACCCCCGAAGAGGTAAAGATAATCGAGGCAGACGGCGCCGCTTGCAATTGCGGTAATAGCGCTCGCGTTAACAGGAACTGGGCATTGACATTGACCTGCATCACCTCCAGCCAGGCGCTGTAGCCAGCGCTCTCTATGGGCCGCCGCTCACCCAGAATGCTGGCGTTGTGCAGCAGTCCGTCAAGGTGGGGGAATTCCTCTGCCAGCCCCTGTGCAAGAACGGCAACGTTTTCCTCCGTTGCGGTGGCCAGGTCCAGTACAGCCAGTCCGGGCTTGGGTCCTCCCGCGGCCTCAATCTCATCGTACACCTGTTCCAGTTTGCTTTCTGTGCGGCCCAGCAGAATCACTGTGGCACCGTGGGCGGCGTAACTCAGTGAAGCGGCGCGCCCGATACCGTCTCCGGCGCCGGTGACGAGAAGGGTTTTGCCCTTCAGGAGATCAGGTGCCGCCTGGTAAGCCTGTGGTGTGCTTGCTGTCATTTCAACATCCTTTTGTTGTTCAGTTGATCACTGCATTGGCCAGAATGGCAAACTCAGGAGAATGGACATTATCTCGCCGCAGTCCCCGACTGGCTTTGCGCCCTGAGGGCGTGGGGTTCCAACCGAACGGAGATATCGAGATTTGTGGCGCGCGGGACGTTCGCCCGAAGCTAGGGAAAGCAACGACATTCACGTTAGCCGAGGATCATGTCGCGCAATTCGGTGCTGTTTTCAACGTGTCTGTCAGCGCCCCAGGTGTAGGGGTCGTCGCCCGGCTCGATATAACCGTACACCGCAGCGATTGTGTGCATGCCCGCCCGGTTACCCGCCTCGATGTCCCGCAGGTGGTCACCCACGTAGATGGCCTGCGCCGGACTGCAGTGCAGCTCCCGGCAATTGCGCAGCAGAGACTCCGGGTGTGGCTTGCGCTCGCTGACATCGTCCGCGCAGACTACGCTGCCGGCAGGCGGCCTGATGTCCAGGCGTTCCAACAGGGGCTCGGTTAAATACCGGGGCTTATTGGTGGCGATGCCCCAACTGATCCCGCGCTGCGCCAGTTCTGCCAATAATTCAGTGATGCCGGGGTAGGGCTTGGCCGCAGTGCCCAGTATTTCGCTGTAGAGTTCCAGCAGGCGCAGGCGCTGTGTCTCAAATTCCTGGGCCTCCTCTGGCAGATCCAGGCCCAGTGTTACAAGACAGCGTGCGCCGTTCGAAACTGAAGCGCGAATGCGTTCGGGGTCCATTGGCTCGCGCCCGTGCTCTGCCCGCATGGCTTGTACAACGATGACGAACTCGGCGGCGGTGTCGACCAGTGTGCCGTCGAGGTCGAAAATAACGGCCCGCAGTGACTCCGGTGGCCGCATCACGCCGGTTTAACCGCGCGCACCATGTAGTTCACGCTGACGTCCCGTTCATTGAGCCGGTAGTGTCTGGTGAGGGGGTTGTAGGTAAGCCCCGTCATGCCCTCTACCACCAGGCCCGCATCGCGAATCCACGCGGCCATCTCCGAGGGCTTGATAAACTTGTCATAGTCGTGAGTGCCGGCGGGTAACAGTTGGAGAATGTGCTCGGCGCCGACAATGGCGAAGACAAAGGCTTTCGGGTTGCGGTTGATGGTGGAAAAGTACAGGCTCCCGCCCTTTTTTGCCATGGCGGCGCAGGCGCTTATCACGGAACCGGGGTCCGGCACATGCTCCAGCATTTCAAGACAGCACACCACGTCGAATGCACCGGCTTCTTTTTCGGCCAGTTCCTCGGCGGTGGATTGCAGGTAGGTGACATCGACACCGGATTCCAGCCGATGCAACTTCGCCACCGAAAGCGGTGCCTCACCCATATCTATTCCCGTGACGCTGGCTCCGCGCTGAGCCATGGCCTCTGCCAGAATGCCACCGCCGCAGCCCACATCTACCAGTCGCAGACCCGCCACCGGGGAGTGCTCGTCAATATAGTTGGCACGCAGAGGGTTGATCTCGTGCAGCGGACGGAATTCGCCATCGCGGTCCCACCAGCGTGAAGCCAGCGCCTCGAATTTGGCAATTTCCTGCGGGTCGACGTTCAGCGTATCTGTCATGCGGGGCTATCGTCCTGTTGGTAGATGCGATCGCGCCATGCGCGGGTTCGAACAGCGAGGGCGTCGAGGTCGATGTGCGTTGGTTGGCGCTGCTTCATTACCTGCACTCCGCCTATCCAGCTGTGGTTCACCTGGCTGCCATTGCAGGCGTATACCAGCTGTGAAATAGGGTTGTACAGTGGCTGTGTCTCGGGTTGACTGAGATCCACCGCAATCATGTCCGCAAGTTTCCCGGTCTCCAGGCTGCCGATCTGGTCTTCCAGGCCCAGCGCTTTTGCCCCGTTGATGGTCGCCATCGCCAGGGCGGTGGCAGCGGGCACCGAGGCGGCGTCCTGATTGTCCAGTTTTGCCAGCAGCGCTGCGGTTTGCATTTCGCCAAACATGTTCAGGTCGTTGTTGCTGGCGGCACCGTCGGTGCCCAGCGCCACATTGACGCCACTGTTCAGCAGGCGATCCACCGGGCAGGTACCGGAGGCCAGCTTCATCCCGGACTCGGGGCAGTGCACAACGTGGGCACCGGTAGCGGCCAGCAGTGCAATGTCCTGCTCCTCCAGTTGTGTCATATGGACACACTGGGTGCGCGGGCCCAGCAAGCCCAGGCGGTGCAGGGTATCCAGCGGCCGCTCGCCGGTTTGTTCGACGGCCAGCGTCACCTCGTCGCGGGTTTCGTGCAGGTGGATATGGATCGCCACGTCGAGTTCGGCGGCGAGTGTCGCCACTTTCACCAGGTTGGGCTCTGAGACGGTATAGATGGCGTGGGGACCAAAACACACGGTTAATAATTCGCTGTGTTTCACGTCATCACGCAGGGCAAGCCCCTTGCTGATGTATTCGTCGGCATCCCGTGCCCATACGGTGGGGAAATCGAAGATGGGGAATGTGATCTGGCAGCGTATGCCGGTGCGCTGGGCGGTCTCTGCGCAGACATCGGGAAAGAAATACATGTCACTGAAGGTGGTTGTGCCGGAACGGAGCATTTCGGCGATCGCCAGTTCCACTCCGTCTCGCACAAACTCGGCGCTGACATTGGCTGTTTCCGCCGGCCATATATGCTGCGCCAGCCAGGGCATTAGCGCCTGGTCGTCAGCGAACCCCCGCAGCAGACTCATGGCGGCGTGACCGTGGCTGTTTATCAGACCGGGCAGCAGTGCGTGCCCCGGTAGGTCCAGCACCTCCCTGGCTTGTATGCCAACCGCCTCAGCGCGCGGCAGCAGGGCACTGATGCGGTTGCCCGTGATGGCAATACTGTGGTTTTCCAGCACCACGCCATACGGAATAATCGGCACTATGTAGTCGGGATGGATCAGGATGTCAGCGATTTGCGAGTGCGGGTCCATATGACGGTATTTCCTGCTCTGGAAATGGGTCTAAAACTGGCTAATTGATCACCAAAATGCCCGTTCCACGGCGGCGTAGTCTGGCAAGTGGCGAGTGAGCTGCGAAGTATAACCGGAAATTCTGTCGCGCTACGCGAATAGCGTCGAAATACTGCAAATTTATGGTGATATGGCGGTAAATTCCGTATAATCCCGCGTTTGCATTTGGGGCGAGTAAAACCGTTTATCCGGTGTTCAACGCAGCGCGTTTCAAGTGTCCGGTCGTGGTAATAATAAAGCCCTCCGCCAGCAGTCAAGGAATCCGTTTTACATGGGTGAAGTAGCCAAAGAAATTCTTCCCGTTAGTATCGAGGACGAACTCAAGCAGTCGTACCTGGATTATGCCATGAGCGTGATCGTGGGGCGGGCGCTGCCAGACGTGCGCGATGGACTAAAACCGGTTCACAGGCGTGTGCTACACGCCATGAATGAACTCAGCAACGACTGGAATAAGGGTTACAAGAAATCGGCTCGCGTGGTGGGTGATGTCATCGGTAAATACCACCCCCATGGCGATTCGGCGGTGTATGACACCATCGTACGCATGGCCCAGCCCTTTTCCATGCGCTACATGCTGGTGGACGGGCAGGGCAACTTTGGCTCCATCGATGGCGATTCCGCGGCGGCGATGCGGTACACCGAGATACGTATGCGCAAAATTTCCCATGCGCTGCTGGCGGATCTTGATAAAGAGACGGTTGATTTCGTCGATAACTACGACGGCACTGAAAGAATCCCCCACGTATTGCCCACCCGGGTCCCCAATCTGCTGATTAACGGTTCCGCCGGTATCGCCGTGGGCATGGCCACCAATATCCCACCCCACAACCTGACCGAGGTGGTCAGCGGTTGCCTGGCCCTGATGAGGGACCCGGAGCTGACCGTAGACGAGCTGATGGAATATATTCCCGGCCCGGACTTTCCCACCGCTGCAATTATTAATGGCCGCGCGGGCATTATTCAGGCCTATCGCACTGGTCGTGGGCGCATCTATGTGCGCGCCCGGGCGGAAGTCATCCATGACGACAAGCGCGGCAAGGACATCATCATCATCCACGAGCTGCCTTACCAGCTGAACAAGGCACGGCTGATTGAGCGCATCGCGGAATTGGTAAAAGAAAAGAAAATAGAGGGTATTACCGAGCTGCGGGACGAGTCGGACAAGGACGGTCTGCGGGTTGTCATCGAGTTGCGTCGTGGCGAAATTGGCGATGTGGTGCTGAACAACCTGTACGCACAGACGGGCCTGCAATCGGTGTTTGGTATCAATATGGTGGCGCTGGTGGATGGACAGCCACGCACGCTCAACCTGAAGCAAATTATTGAAGCGTTTATCCGTCACCGTCGAGAAGTTGTTACACGCCGAACGGTGTACTTGCTGCGCAAGGCGCGGGAGCGCGGTCACCTGCTCGAGGGCCTGGCGATCGCCCTGTCAAATATCGACGCGGTGATAGCCTTGATCAAGGCGTCCCCGAGCTCCGCAGAAGCGAAAGAGAAGCTATTGGCCGCAGCCTGGACGCCGGGCGAAGTAATCGGCATGCTGGAGCGCGCGGGGCCCGAGGCCTGTCGCCCCGATGAACTGGACCCGCATTACGGGCTGCGCGATGGCCAGTACTACCTGTCACCGGCCCAGGCCCAGGCGATCCTGGACCTGCGTTTGCACCGTTTGACCGGCCTGGAACACGAGAAGCTGCTGAACGAATATCAGGAGAAACTGCTTGAAATAGCAGACTATCTGGAAATTCTGTCGGATCCAGAACGCCTCAAGCTGGTGATTCGAGAAGAGCTGGAAGAAATTGTTACCGAGTTTGGCGATGAAAGGCGCACGGAAATCACCGCTTCCCAGCACGACCTCACGGTTGAAGACCTGATAACTGAAGAAGATCGGGTGGTTACCATTTCCCACGGCGGTTATGCCAAGACACAGCCTCTGTCGGATTACCAGGCTCAGCGACGGGGGGGAATGGGCAAGTCTGCCACGGCGGTGAAGGATGAGGACTTCGTCGAGCACCTGCTGATCGCCAGCACGCATGCCACCATTTTGTGTTTCTCCAATCTGGGCAAGGTGTATTGGCTTAAGGTCTTCCATATCCCGCTGGCAGGGCGCAATTCCCGCGGCCGTCCGATGGTCAATTTGTTGCCGCTCGAGGAGGGAGAAAGAGTCACGTCCATCCTGCCGGTAAACGAATACACCGAGGGCCATTATATTTTCATGGCCACCGCCAAGGGCACCGTAAAGAAGACGGCGCTGACAGATTTCGCACGTCAGCGCAGCGTGGGCCTTCGCGCGCTGGAGCTGGATGACGATGATGTGCTGGTAGGCACTGCTATTACCGACGGCAGCTGCGATGTGATGCTGTTCAGCAGCGAGGGTAAGGCTGCGCGCTTTACCGAAGCAGATGTTCGCGCCATGGGCCGCACCGCCAGAGGGGTGCGCGGTATTCGCCTGGCCGAGGGGCACAGCATGATTTCCCTGATTATTCCGCAAGCTGACGGCAAGGTGCTCAGTGTCAGTGAGAATGGTTATGGCAAGCGTACGGAAATGGCCGAGTTTCCCCGCAAAGGCCGAGGCAACAAGGGCGTAATCGCCATGTCTACCAGTAAGCGTAACGGGAAGCTGGTGGGCGCGGTGCAGGTCTTCGAAGGGGATGAGCTGATGCTGATTTCCAATCAGGGGACCATGGTGCGCACCCGTACCGACGAAGTGTCTGTTCTCGGCCGTAACACCCAGGGTGTGCGGGTTATCCGTACCAAGGAAGCGGAGGTGCTGGTGGGTGTAGAGCGTATCGACGAGCCGGCACCGGATGCGGAGCTGCTGCCGACGGACAGCCAGGAGGCGCCGGCGGCAGACACTCAGGCTACCACGCACGATGAAAATGAATCCGGAGATAACGGGGCCGACGAATAGGCGCCGGGTCTCCACCTGAAACCAAGGAAACGAAGTAGATGAGCCGTAGTTATAATTTTTGCGCGGGCCCGGCAGCCTTGCCGCAGGCGGTGCTGGAAATCGCCAGAGACGATATGCTGGAGTGGCACGGCAAGGGCCTGTCTCTGATGGAGATGAGTCACCGCAGCCCCGAAGTTGTGGGAGTAACAACTCACGCTGAACAGACCCTGCGTGATTTGCTGGGTATTTCCAGCGACTATGCCGTGCTGTTTCTGCAGGGTGGTGCCAGCACCCAGTTTGCCTCGGTGCCTCTGAATTTGATCGGTGAGAAGGGCAGTGCCGATTACGTCAATACCGGGCAGTGGTCGAAGAAGGCGATCGCTGAAGGCAACCGTTTTGCCGACGTCAATGTGGCGGCATCATCGGAAGACACCAACTTTTCGACCATACCACCACAGGATAGCTGGCAGCTCAGCAGCGATGCCGCTTACCTGCACTACACGCCGAATGAGACCATCGGCGGGGTCGAGTATTTCTGGACGCCGCAGGTGCAGGTGCCGCTGGTTGCAGATATGTCTTCCACGATTTTGTCGCGGCCGATAAACGTCCAGGACTTCGGCGTGATATACGCGGGCGCACAGAAGAATATCGGCCCGGCCGGCCTGACGATAGCCATCGTGCGTCGCGACCTGTTGGGTCGCGCGGGAGCCCGCTGCCCCACCATGCTCGATTGGAAGGTGGCCGCGGATAATGAGTCCATGTACAACACCCCCCCCACCTTCGCCATCTATCTGGCAGGCCTGGTTTTTGACTGGCTGCAGGGGTTGGGAGGTCTGACGGCGATGGAGACCATCAACAGGCGCAAAGCAGAGACGCTGTATGCTGCTATCGACGGCAGTGACTTCTATGCAAACCCGGTAGAACTGCCAAGCCGATCGTTGATGAACGTGCCTTTCACACTCGCCGACGACGCGTTGGACAAGCTGTTTTTGCAGGAATCAGAGGCCTCGGGCCTGCTCAACCTCAAGGGCCATCGCTCAGTGGGTGGTATGCGCGCCAGCCTGTACAACGCAGTGAGCGAAGAGGCCGTGGACGCCCTGATCGCCTTCATGCGGGACTTCGAACAACGCAAGGCCTAGGGCCCCAGTTTATGGCTGATTCGGAAGATAAACGGGGTCTCGATCAGGTCAGGGCGGATATTGACGCCATCGACCGGGAGATCCAGGCGCTTATCAGCAGCCGGGCGCGGTGTGCCCAGCGTGTAGCGGCGATCAAACTTGAAGATGCAGAGGCCGCCCGCGCCCAGGGGGAGCCTGAGGCCGAGGTGGTTTACTACCGACCGGAGCGCGAATCACAGGTCTTACGTCGCATCATGGAGCGCAACACCGGCCCACTGGCCGGTGAAACTGTGGCCCATGTTTTTCGTGAGATCATGTCTGCCTGCCTGGCCCTGGAACGGCCTTTGCAAGTGGCTTACCTCGGGCCCGAAGGCACCTTCACCCAGGAGGCGTCCATCAAACACTTCGGCCATGCCGCTATCTGTGTACCACAGGCAACTATCGACTCGGTATATGCGGAGGTAGAGTCGGGTGCGTGCAACTACGGTGTAGTACCAGTGGAGAATTCCACCGAGGGCATGGTCAGTCATACGCTGGATAATTTCATGGACTCGCCGCTGAAGATCTCGGGTGAGGTAGAGATACGTATCTCGCATCACCTGCTCACTGCTCCAGGGACAGGTGAGGGGGAGATAACACGTATTTGCGCTCACCAGCAGGCTCTGGCGCAATGTCGCAATTGGCTGGATCGTCACTACCCCAACATAGAGCGTGAAGCGGTCAGCAGCAACGGTGAGGCAGCACGGATGGCAGCCGGTACTCCCGGGCTGGCAGCGGTTGCGGGTGAAATGGCGGCGGAGCTTTATCAGCTGCAAACCATCGCCAGCCACATCGAGGATTACCAGGACAATACCACGCGCTTCCTGGTGATCGGGCGCGAGGAAGTGCCACCCAGTGGCCAGGACAAAACCTCGATAATCGTTTCCAGCCGCAATAAACCGGGCGCCCTCTTTGCTTTGCTGGACCCCTTCCGCAGGGGCGGCGTGAGCCTGACCAGAATAGATACACGCCCGTCGCGCACCGAGAAATGGGCTTACGTGTTTTTTATCGAGTTCGAAGGGCATGTGCAGGATCCGAATATTGCCGCCATCGTCAAGGAACTGGAAGAGCAGTCCATTCTGTTGAAGCCCCTGGGGTCCTATCCCAGAGCCGTTCTCTAGACGTGAGTTATTCTGCGGATACGGTCGTCATTCTGGGCCTGGGGTTGATTGGCGGCTCTCTCGCCAGGGCATTGCGCCAAAGTGGATTCAGTAAACGGTTTATAGGTTACGGCCACCGGGAGCCCTCCCTCAAGCGTGGTGTCGAGCTCGGTGTGATCGACGATTTTACTCTGGACCTGGACGAGGCCATCGATCAGGCCGATATACTGGTGCTGTGTGCGCCTACGCTGATCGCTGCAGATATGTTGCGAGATATCCTGCCACGGCTGGCTGGCAGGAAAAACACGCCGATTATCACCGACGTGGCGAGCGTCAAGGGCAACCTGCGCGATGCAGCCATCGATGCCGTGGGACAGATGCCGCCGCAGCTGGTACTGGCTCACCCTATAGCCGGGTCTGAACAAAGTGGCGTGGACGCCTCCAGCGCGGAACTTTTTGTTAATCACAGGGTGATACTCACCCCCGATGAAGCCAACGACCCGGCGGCGGTGGAGCTCATTCGCAGCATGTGGGCAAGTACCGGAGCCGAGGTGGTGGATATGGCGGTGGCCGAACACGACACGGTTTTGGCAGCTACCAGCCACCTGCCACACCTGCTGGCATACGCGCTGGTTGACGCCCTGGCGAAGTCCCCCGGAAGCGAGGATATTTTCCGCTTTGCTGCTGGCGGGTTTCGGGATTTCACCCGTATTGCCTCCAGTGATCCGGCGATGTGGCGCGATATTGCCATTGCCAACAAGCCGGCCCTGCTGGATGCTATCGATATGTTCAGTGCCCAGCTCGCCCAGCTCCGCCGGGCGGTAGCCGACGGTGACGGCGAGCAGTTGTACACGACCTTTACCCGAGCCAAAACCGCCAGGGACACATTTTCTGCCATCCTGGCGGTGCGCAACCAGGGCAAGCAGAGCTAAGGAAACCGTATGGAATTCAAATTACTGCCCGGTGGGGAAGTCACCGGCGAGGCGCGCATCCCCGGCGACAAATCCATTTCTCATCGCGCTATCATGCTGGGTGCGCTGGCCGAGGGCAGTACCCGGGTCAGTGGGTTTCTTGAGGGCGAGGATGCGCTGGCAACGGTGGCGGCATTCCGCGCCATGGGAGTGAGTATTGAGGGCCCCGAAGAAGGGGTGGTGATGATTCACGGCGTGGGTATGCACGGACTGCAGGAGCCTGATCAGCCTTTGGACCTGGGCAATTCAGGCACCAGTATCAGGTTGCTTTCGGGGTTGTTGGCCGGACAGTCTTTTGATTCTGAGCTTACCGGCGATGAGTCTCTCTGCGGGCGGCCGATGGGTCGGGTAACCGAACCGCTGGCACTGATGGGAGCGAAGATTGGAAGTGCCGAAGGCGGTCGTCCGCCTTTGAGAATCAGTGGCGGACGAGCGCTGACCGGGATTCATTACGACCTGCCCATGGCCAGCGCACAGGTGAAGTCCTGTGTGCTGCTGGCGGGGCTGTTTGCCAGCGGCACAACTTCCGTGACTGAGCCTGCACCCACGCGAGATCATACCGAGCGTATGCTGCGAGGTTTTGGCTACGAGGTACAAGCACAAGGCGGTGTAATCTCGCTCCACGGGGGTGGCAGTCTCAAGGCAGCGCAGATCGATGTGCCGGCGGATATCTCCTCTGCTGCATTTTTCCTGGTGGCGGCCAGTATCGCCCCCGGTTCCGACTTATTGCTAACCCATGTCGGCATCAATCCTACCCGCATCGGCGTGATCAATATTCTCCAGTTGATGGGGGCAGATATCACCCTGCGCAAGCAGCGTGAGGTGGGTGGTGAGCCGGTGGCCGATATCCGCGTTCGTTACGCGCCACTCAAAGGCATAGAGATTCCCGAGGACCAGGTGCCGCTGGCAATCGATGAATTCCCCGCACTGTTTATCGCTGCTGCTTGTGCTGAGGGGCGTACGGTATTGCGTGGCGCCGAAGAATTGCGAGTAAAGGAGAGCGACCGCATTGCTGCCATGGCTGAAGGGCTGACCACGCTGGGTATCGTCAACGAGGTGCTGGACGACGGTATTATTATAGAAGGCGGCACGCTGGGAGGTGGGGTTATTCGTACTTTCCACGATCATCGCATCGCCATGTCCTTTGCCATTGCCGCGCTGCGGGCCGAGGGGGAAATTTGCGTGCTGGATTGCGATCATGTGGCCACGTCCTTCCCCGGTTTCGACGCGCTGGCGCGCGGTCTTGGGCTGCAAATCTCGACGATGACGGCCTGAATGGTGGCCGATATACCGGTTATTACCGTGGATGGCCCCAGTGGTGCCGGCAAGGGCACCATCAGCCATATGCTGGCCGATACCCTGGGCTGGCACTTTCTCGACAGTGGTGCCCTCTATCGTGTCACCGGCCAGGCCTGCCTGATTGAAGGTGTAAGCTGGGATGATCATCCGGGTGTCACCGAGATCGCACGCCACCTGGATGTCAGTTTCACCACGGCCGCCAGCGGTGAATTTCTGGTGGCCTATAAGGGGCGCGATGTCAGTCGCGATATACGCACCGAGGAGGGGGGGCGCGGCGCCTCCACTGTGGCGACCATTCCGTCTGTACGCGAGGCGCTGCTGGCGCGGCAGCGTGAATTCCGCCAGCCCCCCGGACTGGTTGCGGACGGCCGCGATATGGGCACAGCGGTTTTCCCTTCCGCCGACCTCAAGATCTTCCTCACGGCCAGTGCCCGTGAGCGGGCGGAGCGGCGCTACAAGCAGTTGATCGCAAAGGGGGAAAATGTTAGTCTCCCGCGCCTTCTGAAGGACATAGAGGAACGGGACGAGCGCGACAGTAGTCGCGATGTATCCCCTCTGGTGCCTGCGGAAGATGCCATCGTTATCGACAGCACTGCCACTCCGATCGAAGCTGTATTTGATCAGGTAATGCAAAAGGTGACGGAAAAAGGCCTGAACGCGTTGCGATAAGCGCCGAATTTCCTTGATATGGCAACAGTCTGTCACCTGCGCTGAATCCAGTCAGGGTGTTGGGTGGCAGATAACTATGGATGGCCCGGGCCGGCTGGAGGCGCGGTTAGAGGTGGGTAACTGCCGATCATTTTCTACAGGTAATGTGCAATGAGCGAATCTTTCGCCGAACTATTTGAAGAGAGTTTGAAAACAGTCGATATGAAACCCGGTGCGATCGTCACGGGTGTAGTTATCGACATAGATAACGAGTGGGTCACCGTTCATGCGGGCTTGAAGTCCGAAGGTGTTATCCCTCGTGAACAGTTTCTCGACGCCAGCGGCGAGTGCAGCTTAACCATCGGTGACGAAGTGCAGGTTGCACTGGAAACCGTTGAAGATGGTTTCGGCGAAACCAAGCTGTCCCGTGAGAAGGCCAAACGTGCCGAAGCGTGGAAAGATCTCGAAGCAGCCCACGAGGCGGACGAGATGGTCAAAGGCATTATCAACGGCAAGGTCAAGGGTGGCTTTACTGTCGACATCAATACTATTCGCGCATTTTTGCCAGGCTCTCTGGTGGATGTGCGTCCGGTGCGCGACACGCTGCACCTGGAAGGCAAGGAACTGGAATTCAAGGTCATCAAGCTGGACCAGAAGCGCAACAACGTGGTGGTTTCACGTCGCGCTGTGATGGAAGAAGCCAACAGTGTCGAGCGCGATGCTCTGCTGGAGTCACTGCAAGAAGGTATGTCCGTCAAAGGTGTGGTCAAGAACCTTACCGATTACGGTGCTTTCGTGGACCTCGGCGGTGTCGACGGTCTGCTGCACATTACCGACATGGCCTGGAAGCGTATCAAGCATCCTTCCGAGATCGTGGAAGTCGGCCAGGAAATCGACGTCAAGATCCTCAAGTTCGACCGTGAGCGCAACCGCGTATCATTGGGCCTTAAGCAACTGGGTGAAGATCCATGGGTTGCCATTACCGGTCGCTACCCCGAGGGCAGCCGCGTGAAAGCGCGCATTACCAACCTGACCGACTACGGCTGTTTTGCCGAGCTGGAAGAAGGTGTGGAAGGCCTGGTTCACGTATCCGAGATGGATTGGACCAACAAAAACGTACACCCCTCCAAAATTGTCCAGTTAGGCGACGAGGTAGAGGTTATGGTTCTGGATATCGACGAGGAGCGTCGCCGCATCTCACTGGGTATCAAGCAGTGCCAGCAGAATCCCTGGGACGCATTCGCAGGTACTTACGCGAAAGGCGCCAAGATCTCAGGCAATATCAAGTCCATCACAGACTTCGGCATCTTTATCGGCCTGGAAGGCAACATCGATGGCCTGGTGCACCTGTCCGATATCAGCTGGAACGAAGTGGGTGAAGAAGCGGTACGCAACTACAAGAAGGGCGACGAGATCGAAACTGTCATCCTGTCAATCGATCCCGAGCGTGAGCGTATTTCGCTGGGTATCAAACAGCTGGAAGACGACCCCTTCGGCAACTACGTGGCTGAAAACGATCGCGGTTCCATCGTGACTGGTGAAGTGACTGAAGTCGATGCCAAGTCGGTAGTCATCAAGCTGGCGGAAGAGGTGGAAGGCGTTCTCAAAGCCTCCGACATCAGCCGTGACAAGGTTGACGATGCCCGCGCCCTGTACAAGGTAGGCGACAGCGTTGAAGCCAAAATCATCTCCGTGGATCGCAAGAACCGCGGCCTGGGTCTGTCTATCAAGGCCAAGGACTACGAAGATGAGCAGGACGCTGTGAAGTCACTCAAGGAGCAGGAAGTTGAATCTGCCTCCCCGGGTACTATCGGCGACCTGATCAAGGCGCAGATGGCTGAGAAGTAATCTGACATCCCGGGCCTCGCGGCCCGGGTTGCTAAATAAGGCTCGCTTCGGCGGGCCTTTTTTTTTTTTTTTTTTGCCCAAGGGTTCTGGTTGAGCCCAAATATTGAAGTGGGTGGGTGCATCTTGCCGGTGGTTTCCATCATATTGGTCAAAGTGCAGTTGTTGTTCTGTTCACCCGCGACGGCCATGGTGTGCCTCCTGTCAGGACCCGCTACAAGCACATCCATGTGCGCTCGTGTTCGGCCGTCCCTGGCCTCTCACGGTCCCGACAGGAGGCACACCATACCCCCAGCTCGGTGGCGGCAACCAACGCCGGATCCAACCAACTTTTCCGTTAAAAAATAACAACTTGCGAAAATAAACCGCTCGGGTGACAATACCAATCCAAAGGTAATGACCGATAATAAAACCTCTGCGAAAGGAGGCACGATGACCAAAAGCGAATTGATAGAAGCCATCGCGGCTAGGCAGAGCCAGCTGTCCTCGAAGGATGTAGAGCTGGCCGTGAAGACCGTACTGGAACATATGTCCCAGGCATTATCCACGGGCGAACGTATTGAAATACGCGGCTTCGGTAGCTTCTCACTGCATTTTCGATCGCCGCGGCGCGGTCGCAACCCCAAGACCGGTGACTCTGTTGAGCTTACCGGCAAGTATGTACCCCATTTCAAACCTGGAAAGGAATTGCGCGAGCGGGTGAACCTCGGGCTGCAAATGGGGCTGTGAGCTTTCCCCCAGGCAACAGCGGCGAGCCGCACAGGCAAAGGGGTAGAACGAACCCACCGTCAATTATTAATCCGGTGTCACCATGAAAAAGCTGCGTACTCTTTTATATATTCTTATTTTGCTGGCTGGTGTGGGCCTGGGGGTTTTGTTCGCCTTGCAGAACACGCAGGCGGTACCGCTGGACCTGCTGATATACACTTTTTCGCCTCGCAGTCTGGCGCTTTGGGTGTTGGGCGCCTTTGCCCTGGGCGGCATTGCGGGGCTGCTGGTTTCTTCGGTGTATATGCTGCGTTCAAGAGCGGCTCTGGGCTCTTCGCGGCGACAGTTGGCCCGCACCCGCACTGAATTGGAACAGGAAAAGGTGCGGGGCACGGATATAAAGGTCAGTGACTGACCTTATTTTCTTTGGTTTATTCTTTGCCGCTATAGCCATTGGCTGGACGCTTGGGCGATACGCCCGCAGCACTGGTGCATCAGCCCGTTATTTTTCCAGCGAGCAGCATGGCCGGGCGGACTCTGCAGATACCGCAATTGATTCTCTGGTAGGCAGCCTGTCTGCCGATGGCGGAAACACCCAGGCACGAATAGCCCTTGGCGTCCAACTGCGTAAACGTGGTGAAGTGGATGGTGCAGTGCGAATTCATCAGGAACTACTTGCGCGTACCGGTTTGCCTGCCGGGGATACCGCCCAGGCACAGCTGGAACTGGCGCGAGACTACACCAGTGCGGGTCTTCTGGACCGGGCGGAAGAACTGTTGTTGGAATTCATTCGGGACTTTCCCGGGCAGAGCCAGGCCGGTCGCAGGCATCTGTTGGAAATCTACGAAATAGAACGCGACTGGCGGCGTGCTATAGAGGCTGCCAAACCCTTATTACCACGCAAATTGGCGCGTAAGGGCGCCGCGAGCGAGTCACACCACGTTCGGGGTCAAAGGATTGCACAGCGGCTGGCACACTACGGCTGCGAACTTGCAGAGGAAGAACGCCTTGGCGGTGACCTCGATGAAGCGCGTAGTCTGTTGCAAGAGGCCTTGTCCCGCGACAAGTGCAGTGTGCGCGCGTCCATGCTGTTGGCACAGGTGGAGTGGGACGGGGGCCGTTATCGGCAAGCGGCCCAGTCTTTGCGGCGAGTGCGAGTCCAGGATCCCGATTACCTGCCGGAAACAATCGAGCTACTGCGAAACTGTTATGTCGCTCTGGATGATAGCGAGTCGTTTCGCGTATATCTGCTGGAGTGCCTTGCAGCGCGGCCCACACCCGCACTGGTGGCAGCTGTAGCGGAGGATATCGGCCGAGTAGAGGGCGATGTGGCCGCTGGCGAGTTTCTGGCGGAGCAGCTTGTGGCTTCCCCTTCCCTGCGGGGCCTGGCGCAGTTGATTGGTCTACAGCGCAGCGCAGATGGCATCCCGTCCCACCCGGATATTGCGTTGTTGCAGAACCTGAGTCAGCGTCTTGTGGCCACCAGGCCCGCCTATCGCTGTGGCCATTGCGGCTTTGCCGGCAAGCATTTGCATTGGCACTGCCCGGGCTGCAAGCACTGGGGCAGTATTAAAGCGATAGACGGCCCAGGCTCAGTGTAGGCCTGGCCAACATTTCCCAATGGAGCACCTATGAAAACACCTGTAATTGTTGCCCTGGATTTTCCGTCGGCGCAACCGGCGCTGGAATTGGTCGCGCGACTTTCACCTGACCTGTGTCGGCTAAAGGTAGGCAAAGAGCTGTTTACCCGCAGCGGGCCGGCGCTGGTAGAAAAGTTGCAGCAGCAGGGTTTTGAGGTTTTTCTGGATCTTAAGTTTCACGATATACCCAACACCGTAGCCGCCGCCGTGCGTGCGGCAGCGGAGTTGGGAGTGTGGATGATGAATGTTCATGCCAGTGGGGGGCGCAGGATGATGGAGGCGGCCGTGGCGGAACTGGCAGGGCTTGACCACACGCCTCTGTTGATTGGCGTAACGGTGCTGACCAGCATGTCCGATGCCGATCTCGCTGAGCTGGGTTACCACGAGACTACGGCCCAGAGAGTTCAGCGGCTGGCCGCGCTGGCGGCAAACTGTGGGCTCGATGGTGTTGTATGTTCCGCGCTGGAGGTTGAGGCGTTGCGCGCGGCCAGAGGTGCCGGGTTCTGCCTGGTGACGCCGGGAATTCGCCTGTCCGGCGATGCCGCGGGTGATCAACGCCGGGTAGTCACTCCAGCCGATGCAGTGGCACTCGGTTCCGACTACCTGGTCATCGGGCGTTCAATTACTGCGGCGGCTGACCCACTGGCAGCGTTGCACCGGATTCACGCGGAGCTGACTCCGTAATATCAAATATGGCCAGGTCGCTGGCTGCCTCGCCCAGCGGTGCTAGACTTCTTCGCGGTACGGATGCCTGCATGGATGCAGCACGTCAAATGGAGATGACACTATGACCTACTCAACAATCTTGCACAGTTACTCCCGGCTTACGCTGTTGGCCGGGCGCATTTTTTCAACCCGGGGGCTGCCCGCAGTCGCCGCCCTGGCTGTGGTGCTGGCACTGGTAACGGGCATATTGCCCGGGACCACCGGCACGGCTTTCGCACAGGACAAAGCTCCACCGCCCACTGTGGCGGCGGTTAACATCAACAAGGCAGATGCCGTCTCAATAGCTTCAGCACTCAAAGGCGTTGGTAACGCCCGGGCACAGGAAATAGTGCGCTATCGCGAGGCGTACGGGCCTTTCTCATCGGTGGATGAACTCGCCGATGTCAAAGGTATTGGCAAGTCGACGCTCGATCAGAATCGGGCGAGAATTACACTGGAATAAGGCAGCCGCATCCGTATCATGAGGGGGCATTTGCCCCCTTTCTTTTGAACAGTGACTCGATCACGTGAAATGTCTTGTTAGTGGAGCGACCGGATTTATCGGGCGCCATCTTTGTCAGCGGCTGCTGGAACGTGGCGATACTGTTGTGGCCCTGAGCAAGAGTGGCGCGACGCTTGAGTGTGGGGCGCCCACACTGGCGCTGGATCTTTCTCAGGCCATGCCCGGGAGTGAGTCTTTGCAGGGTGTTGATGTGGTCTTCCACCTGGCCGGTATTGCACATCAGCAGGCAGCGCAAGCGGCCTATACCACGCTTAACGAGAATGCGACATTGCAGTTAGCCCGGCAATGCTCGGCGGCGGGCGTAGCGCGTTTTATTTTTCTTAGCAGCACCAAGGCGATGGGTCCCTCCAACAGCTCAGGTGAGCGGTCAGAGCAGGAGTGTATACCGCCAACTGACACTTACGGTCTGTCGAAATGGCGGGCAGAGCAGGCCTTACGAACTGAGTTTGCGGATGATCCAATGGCGGTGGTTATTTTACGTCCGGCTCTGGTCTACGGCGGGTCGGCTAAAGGCAACCTGGCGTTGCTGGCAAAGGGTGTGGCGGCCGGACTGCCCAGACCCCCCGTGCATGGCGCGCGTTCCATGGTAGCCGTGGCTGACCTCGTAGAATTGCTCTGCATTGTAGCCCGGGAGCCTGTGCAGCCCATACAGACCTGGATTGTCACCGATGGTCAGCACTACAGCACCCGGTTCGTGTATGACCAGTTGCGGCAGGCGGTCGGCAAGGGTGTTGGAGCGGCCTGGCTGCCCACTGCGGGCTGGCGCCTGGCTGCCACACTGCTGGATTGTCGGCCCGGCCGGTCGCACGAAACCACCTGGGACAAGCTTTTTGGTATCGAGCTGTACAGCAATCGCGCGGTGCTGGAAGCCACATCCTGGCGGCCGCGCTACCGCCTGGAACATCTGGCCAGGGGGATCATGGCGGCGGGGGCGCCCACCCAGTGACGGTGATTCTGGTTGTCACGGTTCTGGCGTCGATGCTGTTTTGCGGTGTTTACCTGCGGTTGGCTCACCGCTGGCAGATATTGGATACACCCAATGCGCGCAGTTCTCACCTGTTGCCGACCCCTCACGGCGGTGGTGCCCCCATGCTGCTTGCCTTTTGTCTCGGTATGCTACTCGCTGACGGCTGGTTGGGCCCATGGCCCCTGTTATACCTGCAACTCGCAGGAATTGCGCTGACATTGATGTTGTTGGGTATTGCCGATGACTTGTGGTCGCTGTCTGTGCGATTGCGCTTTGGTAGTTACGGTCTCGCTTGCCTTGCCGCAGTGCAGCTGATTTTTCCGTTGTCCGCGACCGATAACGCGGTGGTGTCCTCACTGCTACTGATCACAGCCGCTTTGGCGATGTTGTGGCTGGTGAACCTGTATAATTTTATGGACGGCATCGATGGTATTGCGGCTACTCAGTGTCTGTTGGCCTGCGCGGCAGCGGCTTTTTTGGCGGCACGAGGCGACGCTCCTGACTACACGGTATTTTGTTTGCTGCTGGCCGCTAGCCAGCTCGGCTTTCTGATATGGAACTGGCCGCCGGCACGTTTGTTCATGGGCGATGCGGGCAGTATTCCCACCGGTTTCCTGTTAGCGGCTCTGGCTTTGTCAGGTGAGGCACAAGGTGGACCGGGATGGGCCGCCTGGCTGATATTACTCGCGCTGTTCATAACGGATGCCAGCTGGACTTTGCTGTGGCGTGTGGCGAGCCGTCAGCCGTTCACCGAGGCACACCGCCTGCACGCCTATCAACGCCTGAGCAAACGGTGGGGTTCTCACCTGAAAGTGGACCTGCTGTTGGTTGCGATCTTCTGCACCTGGTTGTTACCCCTTGCCTGGATCGCGGAAGTTCATTCAAGCTACGCTTTTTTATTGGTAATTTTGGCATATCTTCCACTGCTCCTTGGCATGGCGAAAACGGGGCCACTAGCGTAATATTCACTACCCTCAGGCGTTGCAAAAACAAGTTCAGTGCGCCCGCTACCGCAACCAGTTTATCGGGAGGAGACTTGCTGAAACGTGTTGGCAATTTTACGTCACGTTCTTTTTCCGGCCTGATCGGAAGTTTGCGAGACGCCCTTGAAAAGCTGATTCAGTTACCCCGCAATATTAAACAAGCGTGCCTGCTGGCACTGGACATGGTGTTTGTCACGGCCGCCATGTGGCTGGCGGTGGCTTTTCGCTACGGCCATATGCATTTCGTGCTGGGCCCGGTAGAGTACAGCTGTGCCGCGCTCACGGTCGTGCTCAGTGCTATCGTATTCCTGCGGCTGGGTCTCTATCGAGCGGTTATCCGCTTCATGGGCCAGCAGGCAATCTGGGCGGTGCTCACCGCCGTCAGCTATTCCACCATGATTCTCGGTGCCACCGTTTTTTTCAGCCAGGCCGCTGTACCGCGCTCAATGCCGTTTATCTATTTCGCCCTGGCTTTACTGGGCATAGGCGGCACCCGGCTGGCGGTGCGGGCCTATTATCAGGCCAAGCTGCGCTCTCTTTCCGAGAACGTCGTTATTTACGGTGCGGGAGAATCCGGCCGGCAGTTGCTGACAGCGCTACATCAGGGTGATCAGTATCGGGTGGTGGCTTTTGTCGATGATGACAGCAACATGCAACGCTCGGTTATCAACGGTTTGTATGTGGCTCAACCGCGAGAGCTGGAGCAACTGGTAGCGCAGCACGATATTACTCAAGTGCTGCTGGCCATACCCTCGGCATCACCTGAGCGTCGCAAGGAAATCATTAACTCGCTGGTGGGGCTGCCGGTCTACGTGCGCACCGTGCCCAGAATCAATGAGCTGGTCTCTGGTCAGGCGAGCGTGAACCAGATTCAGGATATCAGCCTGGATGACCTGCTTGGCAGGGATGCCGTGCCTCCCCATCCCGAGTTGATCGATCGCTGCATCACCGACAAAGTGGTAATGGTGACAGGTGCGGGAGGGTCTATCGGGTCAGAGCTTTGCCGGCAGATTCTTTTGTCGGGGCCGCGGGAACTGGTGTTGCTGGATAGCTCTGAGTACGCCCTGTATAACATCGAACGCGAACTGCGGGAGCTGATGGCCAAGTCCGGGCGAGAGCTCGAGCTTGTTGCCCTGCTTGGATCCGTGCAGGATCCACGCCGGCTGGAAAATATTTATCGTAGTTTCAGTGTGCAGTCTGTGTACCACGCCGCGGCTTATAAACACGTGCCCATGGTGGAACACAATATCGCCGAAGGGGTTGCCAACAATGTGTTTGGTACCTGGTATGCGGCCGAGGCGGCACGCAAGGCAGGTGTGGAGACGTTCGTACTGGTGTCTACAGACAAAGCTGTGCGCCCCACCAATATCATGGGAGCATCCAAGCGCTTTGCAGAAATGATTCTTCAGGGCCTGGCGCAACAGGATACCAGCACGCGTTTCTGTATGGTGCGATTTGGCAATGTACTGGGTTCTTCGGGGTCCGTTGTACCGCTGTTTCATGAACAGATAGCCAATGGCGGTCCCGTTACGGTTACGCACCCGGAAGTATCACGCTATTTTATGAGTATCGCCGAGGCAGCCCAACTGGTGCTTCAGGCCAGCGCCATGGGAACAGGCGGTGATGTTTTCGTACTCGACATGGGCGAACCGGTGCGGATTGTCGATCTGGCGAAGCGTATGATTCGCCTGAGTGGCTACGAGATGGATCACGATACCCACGTTGGCGAACACATCGATATCGAGTTTATCGGCCTGCGGCCCGGCGAGAAACTTCACGAGGAGCTTTTGCTCGGAAGTAATGTGACCGGCACAGGTCACCCCATGATCATGCGCGCTGAGGAAGAGTGCGTTTCCTACAGCAATATGTACAAAATGCTGCAGGATCTGAAGCGCTACTGTGACGCCATGGATTGTGTCGCCATTACCACAGTGCTCAATGGTGCCGTCAGCGGCTTTGGCGATCACGAGGTACGTTACGATCACCTCTGGAAAAAGCAGGGGTCGCCGTTGCTGCAACCGGTTGCGACGGTGCCCGCGGCGGCGTCCAATGTAAAAGAACTCTTCCCCGACAAGCCCTGAGAATTCTTCCTCCTATATCCACGCTCTGAACAACTTAAGCCAAGGAACCCACATGATTCATTTTGATGTCTTTAATGGTGATGCTGACGGCATCTGCGCGCTGACACAATTGCGTAATGCCGAACCGCTTGAGGCGGAGCTCGTCACAGGTGTGAAGCGGGATATCAATCTGCTGGACAGGGTGCATGCTGCTGAAGGCTCTCGGGTCACGGTACTGGATGTCTCACTGGATAAAAATCGGGACGGTTTACAGCGTGCACTTGCAGCCGGAGCCGAAGTGTTTTACTGCGACCATCACTTTGCCGGGGATATTCCCGAGAGCGACAAGTTGCAGGCGATTATCAATACCGCGCCGGACGTGTGTACCAGCATCCTGGTCAACGAGCATCTCAATGGCGCATTTCGCGAATGGGCCGTCGTTGGAGCCTTTGGTGATAACCTCAAGGAGAGTGCCCGGCGTATCGCCAGTCCGCTGGACCTTGATGACGACAAGCTTCAGCAGTTGGAGAATCTGGGAATTTATATCAACTACAATGGCTACGGTTCGAATCTCGCAGATTTGCATTTTGAACCCGCGGAGCTTTTTCGCAAGGTGAGCGCCTATGCCAGCCCGGTAGATTTCATGTCAGGTGGGCGCGAGGATTTTCAGAAACTGGCGCAGGGTTACCAGCAGGACATGGGCACCGCCGTGTCTTTGACGCCGGAATATCGCGACGCTGCTGTGGCCGTATTCATGATGCCGAACGAGGCCTGGGCACGCCGTGTAAGTGGCGTGTACAGCAATGACCTCGCTAACGGGGATCCAGCCCGCGCGCATGCGGTACTGACCGAGAAGGCCAACGGCTGCTACCTTGTTTCGGTGCGTGCCCCCCTGAATAATAAAACCGGTGCGGACGAGCTTTGCATGAAGTTTCCCACAGGGGGTGGCCGTAAGGCTGCGGCGGGTGTGAATGATCTGCCCGGTGACATGCTCAAAAAATTTATCGATTCCTTTGCCGCTTTTTACGCCTAGTGCAGCTGCATGAATTGGGATGACCTGAAAGTATTTCTGGCGCTCAGCCGCAAGGGTTCGGCCCGCGGCGCAGCGCAGGAGCTGGGGGTCAGCAATTCCACTATCACCCGGCGCCTGGATGATATGGAGCACAAACTGAAAGCGCATCTGTTTGATCGCACCCCGGATGGCTACCGCATGACAGCAGCCGGTGAACAGGTCTTGCCCACCGCCGAGCACGTGGAAGAACTGGTGCTGGGGGTGGAGCGCAAAATTACCGGCGGCGACCAGGAACTGGAAGGTCGTATCCGGCTGGCATTGCCACCGGCAGGAAGCCTGGGCTTCCTCGTCGGCCGTCTTGCGCGTTTCAGCGAACAGTATCCCGGCATCGACCTGGAGCTGACCTCAAGTCTGGACACGGCAGACCTCAGTCGCAGGGAGGCAGATATTGCCGTGCGTTTGTTACCGGGTAAGGTGAAGCCTCCAGAGTATTTGATTGGCCGCCACGTGGGAGCGTTGACCGCCTCCGCCTATGTTCACAAGGATTTACTGAACCCGGATAATCCTGAGGATGTGTCACACCTGTGCTGGATAGGCAAACGCCCCGTTGACCAGAAAGAAGAATGGCTGGCTGACACCGACTTTCCGCAGCAGCCGGTGCGCCATGCGATCGCGGATATTAAGCTGGTCGCGGACGCTCTGCGTTACAAAATGGGTATGGCCTATATGCCGTGTTTTCTGGCATTTGCGGAGCCGGACATAGTGCGCGTCCCCGGGGCTACCATCGTCCATCAGTCAGACATGTGGGTGTTAACCCACAAAGACTTGCGCCTCAGCGCGAGGCTGCGAGTGCTGCGCGAAGTGATCAGGGCAGAGTTTCACAAAGTGCGACATCAACTGGACAGCCGCTTGCTCTAATCGAAAGCGCCTTCTAGTCGTCCCTTTCGTCCACGTCGAATTGGCCAGACATACGCCGCCGGATATATGACCAGGACATGCCCGCCGCCAGAAACTTTATCTGAAGGCAACATTATCGCGTGGGTCAGGCCGCGCGCAAGCCGTTAACAATAGTGGTTAACTCGGCTTCCGACATATAGCGAGGAACCGGGTAGAGGGAGCCCGCCTCGGCAATGGCCTCATCCACTATGCCGGGTATATCGCCCGGCTTGAGATCCCGGGGCTGTAGCGGCAGACCCATGGCGCTTCGTAGATCGATAATGGCCTGTATTAACTTGCCGGCCAAAGCTGCCGGGCCGTCCCCGGTTTCACCGACACCGGCCACCTGGGCGATATCTGCCAGCCGCTGGTGCACACAGTCGCCGTACGCTGCCAGTACCTCGGGCAGAACCATGGCATTGGCATTGCCATGGGGTGTGCCGCAAACACGGCCTAACTGGTGGGCGATACCATGAACATAACCCACCGAGGTTTTGGTGAAAGCTGCACCGGCATAAAACGCCGCGAGTGCCATGCCGTCTCGTGCTTCCATATCGCTGCCCTCGTTGAACGCTCGCAGCTGGTATTTGAAGATTAAGCGTACTGCTGCCAGCGCATGCTCCTCTGTAGAGCTGTTGGAGGCTTTCGACAGGTAGGACTCAACCGCGTGGGTAAGGGCGTCCATGCCAGTGGCGGCCGTTATTCCCGGTGGCATGCCTTTCATAATTTCGGCATCGAGCGCGATGTATCCCGGGATCATCTTGCTGTCGACTATTGGAATTTTCCGGTGTGAGATTGGGTCGGTAATCACCGCCGCCAGCGTGATTTCTGAACCGGTACCGGCGGTGGTGGGGATGGCAAACAGGGGCAGGCCGGGCCGCTTGCATTTCTGAATGCCTTCGAAGCTTTCTAGCGCTCCGGGATTGGTGTTCAGCATCGCCATCATTTTTGCGGCATCGAGCACCGAGCCCCCGCCCACGGCGATGATCGCTTCGGCGTGCTCCGCTCTGATCACCGCCTCGCCCTGCTGCACCTGGTCGAAGGCCGGGTCAGGTTGCACGCCATCGAACACCGCGAACTCCACCTGCTGTTCTGTCAGCTTCGCCTTGATGCCGTCGAGGATGCCTGAGCTGCCGAGGAAGTCGTCGGTTACCACAACAACTTTTTTGTAGCCCAAAACGGCCACCTGTTCACACAGCGTCAGTGCCGAGCCTGGGCCCTTGAAGACAATCGGGGGATTGCGCGGCAGCAATCGCATCAAGAAAGTAACCAGCACGGCCCTGAGTTTAAAATAGAGGATTTTCACGGTGTATTCTCCGTATGGCATTCAATATGGAGCGGGTGAGGAGAATCGGCTAACCTGCTCCAAATGGCTCTACGTGCGCTGTAAGCACCTGTTCCGTAGAGGGTTTAAAAACATTGCTTTTGGCTCTGTGCAAAAGTGTGACCCCTAAAAGTTACACCTGCTTGATACATTAATCAGTTCATAGCAATCAACGTGCAACGTTAACTGTAATCATTCAACCGAGCAAGCCTCGTTACCCTAGCCTTAATTTAGGAAAATATTCTAGACACCAATTTTGAAAACGTCTCCCAGCCGATTGCTACGGTAATTATAGCGCTCAGAATCGACAATAGTGACATCAGTCCCGATACCATGCTGAACAGTATGCTCGCGAGTATTTTTTCTGTTGTTTGAGGTTTTATCAATCCAACCCAGGAGAGCAAATAAGCAGGTAGCGCCATCAAATCCCTGATTCCGGTTCGGAACCATATAACAGGATTTTTTAGATCCTTCGATAGTGACTCTTGTCGGTCGTCAATCACCCCCAGACTCCGAATACATGTGTCCCGAAGAAGATGAACATAATCTTCAGCGAGATGTTTCGATAATAGCTCATCACCCAGTACTCGCCTCAGTTCGGGAAGCACATTCAGAACGATGGGATATTGTCTGTACATGACATTCTGGTATGGAGGGCTATAGCCCTCTAGTATCCCTATAGCGCCGAGGTTAGCCTGCATCTTGTACGATCGGTGAATCAGCCAAGTGTAAGCCTCACCATCACGGCCGCCGCTTTCCCAATACGATTTGAGTTTTTCCAGGAAATTTCCAGCAAAGGCAGCATCCGCGTTCAATTTTTTTAGTTCGAAAGCCTGTTTAATCAAGCCCCATATAGTTAGAAGTGTAATGGCCAATATTAACCAAATGCCGTTCATTTTCTGTAAAAGAGCGGAGCGGCTAGTGTTGTGTACGGGTGACAAGATGTCGGTATAAGTCTAGGCATGCTTCAGCTTCCTTGTTTAAACCCGGTGACTGCCAGAAGATTGTGGCACCAAGCCTGACATTTTGTCGTTGTGCCTCATATATTGTAAACTGTGAATCTTGGGCCGAGTATCTGGCCCAGTGAAAGTCGTAGTCTTTTGGGGCAGACCATTCTGCACTAGGATCGCTCGAAAGACACTTGTTTCGCCCACCACGATTGCTGGCCATACAGTTGGGCTCTCCAAAGTGTACAGCGAGGTTGTCACCTCGCTGCCGGTACCCGCCTTTTCGTTTGCGCTTGCCACTGGGGTTGTCGTAACACTCAGCGACCCTGTATAAGGCTCGCTTGATCTCGGGTAGTGATTCTTTCGAAGCTATGATTTGGCCGTGCATATGAAAACCGCATTCAGAACCGCGTAGTTGAGCCCTGCTTGGAATCGCATGCTCAACAGTGGCCCAGTAGCGTGGAAGTGGGTGTTCAGCGCCATATGCGCTTCGCAGAGCGTCTTTCAGAGAGTTCCGAAACTTAACGTGCATGATTTCACCTAATGACCTTTTCCCTGCCCCTGGGTCAGCTATGGAAGCTCTTTTGGCAGCGTTCCTCAGAAACTTGTCGCTGAACTGCTGAGTGAAGGTAACTATGTGATTATTTTCCCCAAGGGCAAGTTGAAGCATGGCTGCTCTCAATTCTGGGTGTACTTTGGATATATCCCGCGATACTGGATAAAGCGAGGGCTGGGATAGTAGCTGAGAATATAGCAGACCGGTCGGCTCACTAAGGAAGGACTCAATTAGCTTTGCTTTATCAGAAGGGGAAAGGCCATTGATGTGGGCTAACATGGATTGGTAGGGAGTAGCTGAACCTGCACATATAACTGCTAGCTCTTTCTCAAGATGCCGGATGAATTCGTGTGCAACCCAGAGAACACGTGACTTTGGGGCTGCCAGCGTCCTCTGTGGGGCAGAATACTTTTTTCGCAATTCTGCAAGTGTAAGGGTATTGTCTGTCATCACAGCGGCCTTGTTTAAATGGAAATTGATTACAAACCCACCGCCGACTATTGCCGGTAGGTGAGTCAATATTGGTGGGTAATTATTTGTTCACTGTGTTGGTTATGCTGTTGGTACAGGCTGTTCCTGCCCCACCCCCCAATTATAACTTTTTACAGGAGGTTGATCGATTACTAGTAATGGGAGATGCAATCTTTTTTACTAGGGGAACGGCTGTATCTGCATACTCGATTTTCAAACTTCACCGGATACTGAAACGAAGGGGTACATCGCGCTATCGTTTATTCTAAGGATGACCTGGCTCAAAGCGAGGTCAATTACAGCTCAGTTTTCACCAACGTCCAATAATTCAGCCTCCTCGCGCTGGACTCGGCGCAGCTCTGCTTCTTCCTCTTCAGATAGCACCATGAACCGTAGTGTAGGAAGCTCATCGATGAACTCAGGCAAAGGGGCGAGCGCCTTGACTGTCTCCACATGCCCTTTTAGCGTGGTCGAATGAGCTGTCAGTGCTCGAAAAATCAGTGCCGCGTCCTTAGTATCGGTGGCCTTTAGCTTGCCGAGGGCCTCATTAGCAATTTCCCTGGACGTTTCGATATGAAGCAGCGTGTCCGCGAGTAGTGATGTGTATAACCCGCGTATGGCGTCATCTGAGCTAAACTCAGTGCGAAGAGCGCCGCGTGCTTCCTCCACTAGGTCGAGGTGTCCGACTTGATGGGGGGAGGGGTTTCTTTTTACCACTCGTTTCACTGTGGATACGCTGAGTCCGGTTTTACTCGCGATCAGCGGCAGCGTGTAACCTGCTGCGCGGAGGACTACGATTTTGGCCTCTATGTCTGGGGGTGTCTTTGCCATGTATATATTTCCGTTATTCCTTCATGAGTCTGTAGATACTTGCTCGTGATATACCGAGCTTTTCTTGTATTTGTTTAATGCTGCTGCCGGCAGCTTTGAGTTTCCGTACCTCATCAGCGTCAAACGACTTGGGTCGCCCGTTGTACCGGCCCTCTGCTTGCGCCTTGGCTATACCTTCCTTTTGGCGCTCCAGCATCATCTCGCGCTCAAATTGAGCCACAGACCCAAGAACATTGAGCATGAGCTTGCCGGTCGAGCATCCGGTATCGAGGTTCATATTCAGAATTTTCAAGTTAACCGATTTGGCCTCCAGTGCCTCTACAATTTCCCCCAGGTGCTTAACGGAGCGTGCTAGGCGATCCAGTTTCGTCACGATGAGCGTGTCTCCTTCCCTGAGATATTCCAGAGCAGCGATAAGTTGAGGCCGCTGTGCGACTGATGAGACTTGTTCTCTGAATAACTTAGTTGCTCCAGCTTTTTCCAGCTCATTGAGCTGGGCCTCGAATCCCGCAACCTGATCCAGCGTGGAAGTTCTAGCATATCCAACAATTTGTCCTTTCATGACTCAAGCGCCTTGGTTGTTTTATTTAATTTAAAGACATTATAAGACTTTTGTCTCATAAGTCAATAATAATTTAAATAAGACGCTTTATTGGGTCCAAATAGTTGTCTTGTATGGGCAGGGTCTATTTAGACAGTCATCGATCAGCTTCGCGCGGGGAAACTGGTTATTACCAAGTGGCTCTCGTATGATCACGACACCGACTACAACGAATAAGACAAGGATTGTTTACCTGTGCCGATAAGCTGGAATGAGATTAAATCCAGAGCCATCACCTTTTCCAAGGAATGGCAGAACATTTCCTCCGAAGATGCTGAGGCCAAGACATTCTGGAATGAGTTCTTCGAAGTGTTCGGCAGAGACAGGAAGCGTCTAGCCAGTTTTGAGCATCGAGTAAAGAAACAAAATGGGGGTGATGGCAAGGTCGATCTGCTATGGCCTGGCGAGTTGCTAGTTGAACACAAGTCGAAAGGAAAGAACCTAGACAGGGCTCATCAGCAGGCACTCGATTACTTCCCCGGAATCAAAGATCGAGACCTGCCCAAATATATTGTGGTCTGTGATTTTGCCCGGTTCAGGGTGTACGACCTAGTTGGTGACAATGTGGTCGAATTTGTCCTGAAGGACCTACACAAGAACATCAAGTTATTTGCCTTCATCGCCGGCTATCAGCAACACGTTATCCATGAGCAAGACCCGGTAAACATTAAAGCAGCTGAGCGCATGGGGCGACTGCACGACAAGATGAAGGAAACGGGGTACGAAGGGCACGACCTTGAAGTCTACTTGGTGCGCCTACTCTTCTGCCTCTTCGCTGAAGATACCGGAATTTTCGAGAAGCAGCAGCTTCGGGATTTCATTGAGCAGCGCACCAATGAGGATGGGACAGACTTAGCCTCGAAGCTGATGGAGTTGTTCCATGTCCTCAATACACCCCATGAGAAGCGCTTAAAGAGTAGGGACGAGCAGCTTATGGCCTTTGCCTATATCAATGGCCAACTGTTCGAGAGGGCGCTACCGCCGGCTGCGTTCGATGCACAAATGAGACAGTCCCTTCTAGATTGCTGCGGGATTGATTGGAGTATGATCTCCCCAGCGATTTTCGGTTCTCTGTTCCAGTCGATCATGGACAAAGAGGCCCGAAGACACTTGGGTGCCCACTACACCAGCGAGCAGAATATCCTGAAGCTGATCAAGCCGCTGTTCCTGGACGAGCTGTGGGCAGAGTTTGAAAAACTGAGGCACAACAAAAACAGGCTGGCGGCCTTCCACCAGAAGCTACGTGGACTAACCTTTCTTGATCCGGCGTGCGGCTGTGGGAACTTCTTGGTAATTGCTTACCGGGAGCTGCGCCTTCTGGAGTTGGAGATATTGCGGACAATGCATACCAGCGGCCAGCAGACGTTTGACGTGGGCGACCTAATCTATTTGGACGTTGACCAGTTCTATGGTATTGAGATTGAGGACTTCCCCGCACAAATTGCGCAAGTCGCCATGTGGCTGATTGACCATCAGATGAACCAGTGTGTGTCAGATGAATTCGGCATGTACTTCGCTCGAATCCCGCTTGCTTCATCGGCCAATATTGTCTGTGCAAATGCTCTGCGATTGAACTGGAACGACGTGATACCAGCGAGAAATTTGAGTTACATTTTGGGCAACCCGCCTTTTGGCGGCAAGCACTACCAGTCCAAAGAACAACGCTCTGATCAGGCTGTGACTACTGGTGAGATTAGATGTGGCTCCGATCTGGACTTTGTCTCAAATTGGTTCATAAAAGCATCTGAATACGTTGGTAATTGCGCCATCTCTGCTGCCTTTGTAGCAACGAACTCAATCACGCAGGGGGAGCAGGCCCCCATCCTGTGGGGTTATTTGGTCGGGAAACACAACATCTCAATTGATTTTGCTCACAGGACATTCAAATGGAACAACGAGGCTAAGGGGCAAGCAGCCGTTCACTGCGTAATTATCGGCTTCTCAAAGCGTGCATTAACGACCCGACGTATTTTTGAGTATGAAAAAGTGGATAGTGAGCCATTCGAGATTAGGGCATCACGAATCAACCCATATCTGGTTGATGCGGCAAATATTTTGGTAACAAAACGAAAAACACCATTGTGCCCAGTACCCGCGATGAGATATGGCAATAAGCCTTCTGACAACGGAGCACTCATCCTATCGGCTTCGGAGGTCAAAGACCTCGTTCAGGTTGAACCACAAGCAAAAAAATGGATACGGCGGTACATGGGCGCAGCTGATTTTATAAATGGACTAGAGAGATGGTGCCTTTGGTTAAAAGGAATAGCGCCAACAGAGTTACGGTCTATGCCTCATGTTCTGAAGCGGGTGGAGGCTGTAAAAAAATTTAGAGAAGCCAGCTCGGCCAAGCCTACTAGAATGGCTGCCACAAAGCCCGCTGAATTTTTCTATATATCTCAACCCGACACAGAGTACATTGTGATTCCCGAAGTATCGTCAGAAAGGCGTAGCTACATACCCATAGGCTTCGAGTCGCCGCAGACTATTTGCGCCAATACCAACTACCTAATTCCAGATGCCAACCTTTTTACCTTTGGCGTTCTCTTATCGACAATGCACATGTCCTGGATGAGATCGGTTTGCGGGAGACTGGAAAGCCGTTACAGATACTCAGGGAGCATCGTATATAACAACTTCCCATGGCCAGACAACCCAACCCAGAAACAAGTACAGGCTATCGAGATCGCCGCGCAGGGCGTCCTGGATGCCAGAGCAAAATTCCAGGGTGCCACCCTGGCTGATCTATACGATCCGCTAACTATGCCCGCAACCCTCCTCTCAGCACACAGGGCACTCGATACTGTCGTGGACCGCGCATACGGCAAGCGTAGATTTGGGTCTGAGGCCAACCGGGTCGCTTTCCTTTTCGAATTGTATCGCAAACACACCAGCTTATTGCCGTCTGAAACTGAGAAGCCACGTCATAGAAAAATGATCAGGAAAACCAAATAAATTTCTATTAAGCATATGGAAGATTTCTAGTTCAGTCATCAAGGTGGTCTTCAATAAGGGAGCTCAAGTGCACGAAAATGCAATTAAGAAAATAGAGGGTTTGATCCGTGCTGCATTGTATAGGTTCGAATATCGTGATGGCCAAGTTGATACTGAAAAATTCTCTGAACATACATGGGCACTAGCACTTGAAGTTGTTAAACATAAAGGCCAATGGGTAACTGAAATAGATGTGGTCTCAATTTTTTTTCGATTTTCGATTGAAAATATTCTCGCAGAATCGAATGATCAGAATCCAATCAATGTCACTGCGAGGGCGATTCTCGGTGAAAACGGGGTCGACGAGACTGTGACGCAGCTTTCAAATTATCTTATCAATATTCCTAGATCGTATGAGGTATACCTCCCTCTTCCAAAATTGAATGTCGAGGTTCGTGAAGACATATGTCTGGGTGGGGATTTGTTTCTCGTCTCCGATCTGGCGGTGCAAGACGTTCGAGGGCTTAGAGCAGGAATGTTGGGCGGCCTGCTGGGAGAGTGGCGCTCGCAAGATGGTGAAGTCCTCTGCCTAAAGGCTATCGTGCATGGATATTGTGGCACTGATATTGATGGACCAACGATGAAGCATGTCTTAAGCAGCTTCAAAATCCTTATGCAACATGGCTTAAGTTCCGGGCTATTTCAGCTCAAGAGTCCTCACGATGTTCAAGCCAAATGGAATAATGGCAATTTTGACGTATCTCGATACAGCCTGAAGTATGTTGATGTCACGGATCGGAGTGTAAATGGTGGAAATATAGAACTTCCGATTGGGTTGAACCGGGTACTAGATCGCCTTGAACTGGGTCAGCGCAGCGCCATGGGCAACGCGATTGGTCACGCTACTATTTTCGAGTCACGAGCTCCAGCTGTGCTTGGCGTAGCGAGTGCATTGGTAAGAAGTGAACTACCCCCTTCACACCGAGTTAGACTTGCAAGTGAGTGCTGTTTCGACTCACTGAGAACTGATGACACCACCATGGAGTTTCTTAAAATTTGCATCGGATTTGAGGCTCTGCTGGGGGAAGGAGCTCAAGAGGGCTCTCTCACGGCCACCCTCGCAGACAGGTGTGCATTTCTAGTTACAGACTCGATTCAGGCCCGCATTGAAATGAGAAAAACATTCCGCGATTTTTATAGAATACGATCCAGCCTCGTGCATGGGGAGAGTTTGCATCTTGAACATAGCCAGAAATGGTATTTGGAGTGGGGACGAAACGTATTGGAGATGGCGATCCAGAAGGAAATTCAACACCTTCGAATAAATTAGTCTTGCCTGCAACTAGTAAAATGTCACTACTCGCTTCCTACTTCTAAAGCATGACAACAGTTAGATAGAGGCATTGTATGCGGCGGTCAGTGGTTTACACACAGCCTACCTGAGTACTGGAAACCTTCTTCAGTCATCACTGAGTGCCGGCAAAGTCTTGCACCGGAGAGCCATTTTAGATACCTCAGAGAAAAGCTTCACTCGTCGAAATTTTAGCACCCCAAGGCACCTCTTGGTCTTTGGCAATCCGTTTCCCTGAATGAGCATCTGGCACCTTTTTCTAGCGCCCAGTCCAAGAACATACCTCACAAAAACTCCTTTTTAAAACGGCTCCAGCGTATTTTGTCCAATGGTGCGTATTCCAGACCAAGCCTGCCACTGATTCCAGACGAAGCCTG
>TARA_R110001599_G_scaffold332511_1_pt1 | contig 44267 bp, 63 predicted proteins | sample TARA_R110001599 | Tara Oceans TARA_R110001599 (sample SAMEA4398360) | marine metagenome | biome: Polar Biome; feature: [MES] marine water layer (ENVO:01000295) within the mesopelagic zone...; material: water (ENVO:00002006), including particulate matter (ENVO:01000060) such... | reverse complement strand
TTAAGTTCTACGGCTAAGGTTGAGCTGGTCGAAATAAATGTTTCAATAGCTACCGTGGTGTTTTTCTTGAACCTTTGGTGATTACTTTTTACCCTGTAATTCAAAATACTATCAGGCGACTCATGTAGACTCCTACCCACGCCATGACCTGCTAAGTTTTTGATTACTCTAAAGCCTGATTTTCTTGCTTCGGCCTCAATGATCTGACCAATGTCCGCTATTTTCACTCCCCCTTTAATGCTGTGAATAGCTTTGTGTAGAATGCTTTTAGAGGCATCTACCAAGGGCTGATGATTATGAATATCTTTCCCTAAAATAAAAGACCCGCCATTGTCCGCCCAAAACCCATTGAGCTCGGCAGAGACATCAATATTAATAAGGTCCCCTTCCTTTAATATTTTCTTTTCGGAAGGAATTCCGTGGGCACCTTCTTCATTCACACTAATACATGAATAGCCCGGAAAACCATACGTTTCAAAGGGGGCCGACTTAGCGCCATGGCTTGTTAAAATCTGTCCACCGTAATCGTCTAATTCTTTGGTGGACATGCCAACTTGGGCATATTCTCGCATTAGCTTTAAAGTAGTACCGACTACTTCGCTAATTTTTTTCATTCCAATTAATTCAGACTCTTTTGAGATAGACATATTTTATTAAGGCCATTTGAGGTTAGAAGCTAAGCTCCAAGTTACGTAGAAAACAAGAGGAGGTTAGTGGATTGTAATGAATAAAAAAACCTCCCGAAATTCGAGAGGTTTTGTACCCCGAACCGTTCATTTATCGAACCGATATTCAAGAAAGCCTCAAGCTTTTTTATGAACTGAGTTTGTTGATAGATGCTGCAGCGTAACCATTTAACCAAATAACTATGAACGCTCAGAAAACCATTACTCGAAACACGCTTGCAAAGAACTTAATGCTTATGCTTTGCCTTCTTCAATTATTCTCTTGCGAGATGGTTGATGCTTACCAGTACTCACCCATTGTGAACATTACCGAATATGAAGTACTGGCCACCGACACGCTGGGGCATAAATTAATTGCGGTTGTTAAAATGAAAGGAACAATGCCTGTAATTCAATTTCATGTTCAAAAGCCAGATAATTCAGTTTTCTACATGCACAGGTCAGCGAAAATCACAATCCAATTTGAAAGTAATTATGTGGGAACTTTCCATCAATCTATTGATGCAGACAGTACTATTTATTTACAAGATCATTTAGTGAGGGATTTGGAACGATACACGAGTAGCCCTATTGAAAGAATTCTAGTACAAACTAAAAGTGTATCTATATGGATGACACCTTTAGAGCCAAAAAAACTAAAAGAATTGCTGAGCGGATTATAGCGATGTAGGTATCGAGGGTTTTTGAGACGACTTATTAGATAAAATATGACAGATAAAGAAGAAATAGACTTTGCATTTAATTGGATTGATGAGCATGAAGATGACATGGGATTCCTACCAGCTAACTTCCTAGCATTCGCAAAAGATTTTATTGAGGCACAATCTAAGTCTCAAAAATCAGCGATACCGTGTGTTATAAACTGGGTGGCGTTTGATTGGATGAAAATTGAAACAAGACCAACTAAATATGGCAAATACTTAATAACTCGAAAGGATGGTAAAAGACACTGGGAAACTTGGAACGGTAGCGGATGGGCTTATAACCATAACGAAATTAGATACTGGGCAGAAATTAAGCCACCTTGTTTATAACGGTTTGGGTATGGTTTGATTTTTAACGATTTAAAATAACAGAAATTATGATACAGATTGAAGAAAAAGAAATAATAAAAGGCATAGATGAAGCCTATAAAAAAGCAGGAAGTAACGCTTACTTTGGTAATGGATTCCAAGCAGGTGTAGATTTTGCACTAAAGCGAGTTAAAAATTTAACTATACCTGTTGTTAAGAACTGGGTGGCGGTTAAAGACTCTATGCCCGAAAATTGTGACCAAGTTTTTGTTAAGTACGAAAATGGCAAGTACGGAATAAATGAATGGTGGGAAAGTGATAATTGTTGGAAATACCAATTTGATAATATGATAGTGAAAGAATGGTGTAAGCCACCTTGTTCTTAACGTGCCATGCGGTAAACACCGTTTTGAGAGAAGGATTTTAAAAAACGATTATGAATGAACAGGAAATATTAAAGGAAGTGATTAAGCGTCTGAAATCAGTAACATTCTATACTGATAAATTACGCGAATTGGATAACGAAGAGGTGAATCAATTTGTTGGCAGAATAGATACTTATGTTACTGATTCTGTGCGAACGCTTGGTGTTATGGCTAGTTTTTCAAAAGCCGAGAACGAAATAGGTGTTTCAGATTTGCCTGCACAAAATGGTGCTTTACCGCTTGTTGGAAAATCGGAATGCGAAGCGGTCGGAACCGATGAAGCTAATGGCCAATCTGAGCATGGCACGTTAGGAAATAGAACTGATGACGGGAATAAATGTCCTTGTGGTGAAGATTCTTTACCAGATGATGAATGGTGCAAAGATTGCAAAGATTTATCTGACTGGACTTCTGGGACATTTATGAAGTCATCATAGCGGAACACAGTGGAGCGTTCTATTTCCTAACTACCGTATAAAAGTACATACCAATAACTCACTAATTAACAATTGATTATGGATGATGAGCGACAAGGAAAGATTGAATTGTTCTCGCAAAAGATGAGAGCAACGGGCTATAGTTCAAGGACTATTTCTACTTATTCAGCGTTTGTGAGGTCGGTGATGGATAGCTTTGGTACCTCCAGGCTATTAAGAGTAAGCTCAGATAAAATTTACGCCTATTCTAGTGAGTTAAAATCAGATTCCTCCAGGCATCAATTGTTGAATGCTTTGAAGTGCTACTTCAGGCTGATGGAAAATAACACTACCAAAATAAACAAAATTGAACGGCCAAAGAAGAAGGAATCAATACCAATGGTCTATTCTATTGCGCAGGTCCAACGTGTAATAAAATCGGTGAAGAATATAAAGCACCGGACAATTCTATCGGTGTTGTATGGCACCGGAATTCGAAGAGAAGAACTGATCAATATTGAGTTATCGCATATAAACCGAAGCCGAGAAGCGTTGAGAGTTGTGGAAGGCAAGGGAAATAAAACCCGTGAAACCGTCTGCAGTAAAACATTGATTGCTCAGTTGGATACATATTGGAAAGTATGTAGGCCAAAAAAGTATTTATTTGAAGGTGTTGGCGGAGAAAGATACAGTGCAGAGTCTGTTTATAATGTGGTGAAACGCGCTTTTGCTAATCACGGATTAAAGGCCAGCCCTCATACACTCCGCCATTGCTTCACTACTCATTTATTAGAGGCTGATGTAAGCACTAGAAAAATTCAGAAGATGTTGGGACACAAAAGGATTACAACATTAGAAGTCTATTCCAAACTAGTTAAAATTGGATCATTAAGCCCTCTTGATTTAATTAGCTACTAACACCTCCCTCACTCCACTCTAGCACCAGCCAACCCCACAAGGGTTGGCTTTATTACTTGCGCGAAGCGCTCCTAATTCCCTTTTTTTAAAAAATCCTTCAGGAAAATTCCTCCATTATAATGATCAGCAGAAGCGGCTTTTTCTCGCGCGCGCAAAATTTAGGTTTTACTTCTTCTTATAGTTCAATTTACTAAAGATTTAGTCAATTGTTTTTAAGGTGGTCAGATTTTACAATTAACAAAACCCTGTTACATTTGTTACTTTTGTTACAATTTAGAAAAAAGTAAGAGTATATGTAATAAAACGTGTTTTCGTGTTTTGAATGGCTGTAACAGAATGTAACATTGTTAACACCCTCACGGAAAAAAGAGAATAACTAAATTATTAGTTTACGGAGGTGTAACACGAATTGCAGAAATGTAACAGGGCGTGTTACACTTTTCACTCCTTTCAACTGATTGTGATTCAGTTGGATGAGTGCCAAAATTACATTTGTAACATTTTTAACGCGATTTTTTGAATTGATACGAAATGGAGGGTTTGGTAGTGGTCGGATGGTGGTCAAATTTTGCCCAAAAAATTAAGATAGTACAATTATTACTATTCTGTTTTTCTTCTTCAGCATACCGAAAAAATATATTAACTTAACATCGTGGATTGGCAAATTACTTACGATAGAGAGGTAGAGATCAAGGTCTTACCTCATTTAAAAAAGTTCATTCTTAAGTTTTACAAGCAGCAACAGCCGGTTAAGGTTGATTTCAATACCAGCATGGGCATGGCTTTCGATTCTATTTTACGGAAAAAGGCTGTTTACCGAAAGGATAGAGATCGCTACACTGCTTCATTACGCTTTCTTCTGAATGATGATTTAAGCAAGCTTTCGCTTCAGCATTCTTTTCTGATCCAGTTCAATGTGGTGTATGACCGAATTTTTAAAGAACAGTTATACAGCTGGGTAATGGGGCAGGCTTATTTGGCCGCGAGCGATTCGCAGGCAGTCCGTAATTTTTTAGCCTACTACAGCATTTCAGAGAGCGAATTATCGTTTGATACCGCCAGAACTATCTACCTCCGATATAAAACCGACTATTTTGAAAGAAAGCGCGCAGAAGCGTAACAAATTACGGGCGATTTTGTAACAACTACAAAAACACGCTTGGAGGCAATTAAAACCACGTCCTAAAAACTACCCTCATTACCCGCTTTCTTCGGGCATGAGTTATTTGAGTGAGATATCGCGAATGACCGCCCAGAACATGGGTGGTTTGATTTCTATCCGACTGGTACGTGCTCAGGATGTAGTTACCTTTCCTTTGGTAATTGATGGCAACGTAACCGATGAGCTGGTGCTGGCTGAAGGTGCCGCCTGGGTGGAATGGTTTTGCACTTCGCAAAGTGCCGGGCTAAAGTCTAAGCATTCTACAGGAAGCGAAGGCGATGCACGTGATTTGGAACTATCTTTTACGATTGGTAAGGATACTACTTTAAAAGGTACTCAGCTTGAAAGGTCCACAGACGACACCTTTATTATACTCTACAGAGACGGTAACGGCCAATTAAAATTATTTGGAAGCAAAGAACGGCCAGTGCGCTTTAAGTTTGAAGCCACTACAGGCCAAAACAATAGGGCGCTGAATGGTTTTGATTGCTCCTTTTTCTATTCGGGACCCAATAACACTGCTTATTATTTTGCCGATGACCCCGAAGCGGTTACTCCTGGTATTTCTCCAGTGATCATTCAATGGAACGATGGCACTACTATTACCACCATAGCGGTGGCTAATGCTGGTGATGTAGTAAGAATCAACTCCCGTTTTGCCTATACTGACTTCGATATTAACCCCACAACATTATGAGTGCTACAGTTGCCCAGCTGCGAACCTTATTGGTGAACCTTGAAAACACGATTACCGGTGATGAACTGGAAGAGGTTTTTGCTAAAGTAGCCGATTTGTTGGAGCAGAATGATACCAGCAGCGTAATTGCTCCTTTTGATATTTCAGAAACCTATGACACGCCAGGCGCTGACAACGGAAATCCGTATTACAGCGAATCGAACAACAGACTTTGGAAATCGAAAACGGATAGTAATATTGGGAATACCCCACCTTCTGACACTGGAATTACGGAAGATGATTATTGGATAGAGGTTTCAAAAGGGCAGAGTAATGCGTGGTCGGAGTGGAGCGCAGGTATTTATGGGGCTGGATTGATAATAGTCTACCATAATGATTCCTTTCTGAAGTTATTAGTGGCTGAGCGTCCGTTTTTAAGTTCAAATATTGAAACCGAATTAGCGGCTGAGCAATGGAAAGTAATTGCTGGAGATGCTGCCAGCACTGCGTCAGCAATTTCTTTTAGCCCAGCTGGAGATATTGAAGCTACGTCTGTTCAGGCAGCAATTGAGGAGTTGGATAATGAAAAGCTGGCTGCATCTTTCTATAAAAAAGTAAACTTAGGAGAAAACGCCACTACTTTAGATGCTGGCAATGCGTTTAAAGTAAGTGCATACGGATCATACACAGCAAGTAGAACCTTAACACTTTCAAACGTCACAGGTCTTGAGGAAATTAAAATTGGTTTAACCAATACCAATGCTAACGTAATCACTATTGCAGGGATTACGGTCTACTTTAAAGAAAGTCAGCTACCCGAAGGCGTAACGTTCGCTTCTAATGCGCTCACTTTTCCTGCGGACACAGCGGTACTTTATAACATTATTTTGTGCAGATTTCATGCAGACAGTCGTTTTGATGGCTTTATAGAATTAAGAACTGAGGTATGAGTAACTATTATTATAAGAAAAAGGTTTTTGGGTTTGCGCCATCGACTAAGCGACCAACCTATGACGGTGTAAACGACTATTCAAAAAGTAATTTCACGCTTGGCACATGGGCAGGCGCTGGATCGGAATTTTTTTCACTAACCTCGATTCTGTTAGGCTTCTCGTTCCAATCAACACATGTTGGTAGTTGGGGAGGGGTGGTAACATTAGACCCAACAGGGGTGTCTAATTCTGGCGTAATATTGGAAAAAAATTCTTCTGGCACATTACGGGTTTTGATCTACTATCAACGTGCCGATCTGTCGGTGGGGTCTACGGAGTTAAGCTCTACTATAGCTATTAATGATGGGGTGAAGAGAAATGTTATTTTACATATAAATGTAGCGGCAGATGTGGCTACTATCAAATTATATTTCAACGCGACACTGAATAAATCTAAGGTGGTTTCCAATTTTAAGAATGTCCGCTTTAATGGATCATCTACTACTTCACGGCTGTCTATTGCTGCACATGGAGGGTCTGATTTTTACCCGTCCCAACACATAACAATGGCGATCGACTATTTAGATTTATTTGCTGTTCGTGCTTATTCTGATGCGGAAGTAGCTGGCTATATAGCCGATAGGAATCACTTGAATTCAGATTTATACGCTCGTTTCACTTTCACTGAGGGTGAAGGTGCTGAATCTTTCGCTAATGGTGACCCCTCTAAGAAAATGGAACATACAAACGTAACCCTTCCAGATTTCTGGCAGGAGTATTAAATATTTATAGATATGAAACTAACAACACCACAAACAAATCACTTACTCCAGAGCGGGGCTTTAGGAGTGGCAGCGGCTTTTATCTCCGTAGACATGGTAACAGACTATGAGCTAACACGGCCAATGGTTGACTTATCAATAGAGCGCAATGAAGATGAACGCGCAGCTATTAACGCTACTATTGAAGCCTTTAATGCTGAAAAAACAAAGCTCGCGGCTTTCGCAAAGGATTTTCAACCCAAAGTAAAAGACGCAACCAGTTTCGAGAGATCGCTTTTGGTCAGATTGCTGGCTAAGGAAGAGTTTACTAGTCAAGTAACGGGGCTTACAGGCGAGGACTTCACTGCTGCGGTAATCGATCACGAGAATGAAGGGGTCAATGTGCTCGCTTCTGTGGTGGCTGAGATATACCGCATTAAGAATTCAACGCTTGAGTTGATTTAAACACCTTTTAAACTCCTTTAATTTTAAGAGTGACTATTAACGTCACTCTTTTTTTTGTCCATACGTTCATGGCATACATAACACCTTAACACTGAGTCCCCTTTCCCACGTCCTAATTATGCCCAAAACGATGCTCTACCTTAGGTATCGTAATGTTAGAACAACTGCTACAAACCCGTTTTTGGCACCTTTCCGAGAGCTTTCTCGATCAGGTGTTGCCCATTGCTCTTACTAGAATAGAGCAGGGGAAAGACCTCAGTATTTTCCAAAGAGAAGATCCTGTGCGATCGCTGAATGGCAATATAGTGATGGCTGCGAAAGATATTTTTTCTTTCCGCACCATGATTAACGACAAAGGCGAAAGGGTAGCCCTTATTCCTTTATATGGCACCATGAATAAGTATGGTGGCATGTGTAGCCTGGGCACGGCCGAACTGGCCAACATGATTGCCGAAGCCAACCGCAATCAGAATAAAATAAAATCTATTCTAATCGATTTAGATACTCCGGGCGGTGCCTCCAATTCTGTGGAAGTGCTAGACCGCGCCATTGCTTCAAGTGAATTGCCAATTGGCGGATGGGTAGACGGAATGGCCTGCAGCGCTGGCCAATGGGTAGCGAGTTCTATTGCCCGAAAAGGTAGAGTAATGGTTGACAGTTTAACCAATAGCACCATGGGGTCCATTGGTGCTTTTACCATTCACCAAAACGTGATGGCCAGACTTTTAGCCAGTGGGGTGAAGGTTGAAATTATTCGTGCGCCCCAATCTAAAGACAAAGCCAGGTTTAACAACCTAGAAGAAATTACCCAAGAGCTGCGCACTGAACTAGAGCAAGAGCTGCGCCAATTGGTAGACGATTTTAAAGCAGAGGTAAGCGCCAATTATGGTGGCAAGCTGAAAGACGACTTTCCAAAACTATGGACAGGCGGCACCTTTAACGGTAAGCAAAGCCTTGAAATAGGATTGGCCCACGAACAAGGCCAATTAACCGATGCCTTTGAAATGGTATTGGATTTAGCCCACACCCAAAAGAAGCAATCATTTTCATTCAATTCAAATACAGATAAAGACATGAGTTTTTTAAAAAGGCTCGGCCTCTCCATTAGCATAGCGCAAAAGCTATCAGCCGAGGAACTAGAAAATTTGGGCGCAGCCGAGGAGAGGCTAGCTGAAATGGAATCTGCCAACGCACAGTTGACAGAAGCGAACGGTGCTTTTACTACGCAAGTGGAAGAGCTAACGGCTTCACTAGAGGAAGCAAACGGTACTATTAGTACACATGAAACTACAATTCAGGAGCGTGATGCACGCATTACTGAATTGGAAGCAGGTCCAGCGGCACCCGCTACTACTGTGGTGGCTGACGGAGATCCGCAGGCGGACGCAAGTTCACAGGCGATTATCGATGCTTTGCCTCACAACAAAGCAATTGACGCCAACCCAATGTTTAATCAGTCACCTAAACAAGAAGAGAAATAATGACTATCACGGATATTCTCACCGAGTTCGGAGCCTACTATATTAATAGCGGCCAGAACATGAGCAGGTTATACACTTTGCTACACGCTAAAAGTGCTACTGACCAAATGCTGGCTACTACGCCAACAGACGACACCGTTTGGAGAGCTGCAAAAGCCTCTATTAGCAGTGTAATGCAACCATTCCAGAAGGGATGGACGCCAAAAGGAACGGCCACAATGGAACCGCTTTCTATTACTCAGTACAAAATGAAAATCGATTCAGAGGAATATCCAGATGATTTGGAAGTTTCTTGGCTTGGTTTCTTAGCAGACAACAACACCGACAGAAAGGTGTGGCCGTTTGTTCGCTGGTTTGTAGAAGTGCTTTTATTGCCTAAGGCAAAAGAAGAGTATGAGCTTGACGCTGTATACTTCGGAAAAAGAAAAGAACCAACTGCAGGAACTGCGGGTGAAACTTACGAAGTGATGGACGGAATTCTTCACGCTCGTAACCAGGCAATTCTGAACAGTGTTACTTCTCCAATTGCGATTGGAGCATGGGACTCTTCAGATTCAGTATTGGTTACTCAAATGGAAGAGTTTGTAGATGGTTTTAATGCCAAATACAAAAACGCTACCATGTTGGCTGGTGTGAACGAAACAATTCACCGTAGGTTCTTGAGAGGCTACAGAGCCAAGTATGGTGCAAACGCCAACTTTACCGATACCAACAGTAAGGTAGATTTCTCGAACGTTACATTGGTGGGCTTGCCTTCAATGATTGGTTCCGATGCTATTTGGGCTACCCCAATGGGGAACGCTAGAAAGCTGATGAAGAAAACGGCCAACATGAGCCAGATCCGCATTGAGAATGTAGATCGTTTGGTGAAAATGTATACCGATTGGTTTAGTGGTGTTGGTTTCGTTTTGGGTGAATTGATTTTCACTAACGACCTAGACCTTGGCAAGCCAGTAATTGATGCCATTACGCCTTTGGCTGCGGCTACTGCTGGCGGAACGGCCCTAACAATTACAGGCCGTGAGTTTACAGGAACTACCTCTGTGAAACTAGACACTACTGCTTGTACTTCTGTGGTGGTAGTAAACGACAGAACCATTACTTGTGTAACGCCTGCCGATGACGCTGGTGACTACACAGTGAGCATTACCAATGCCTATGGCACTACGGTAAGTGTAGATGAAGTAACTGTATCCTAATTAAGAGCAGATATGAGCGATAACAAAACAGGAGCTTCCAATGAGGAGCTCCTTAAAAAAATAGCAGACCTAGAAGCGGAAAACGCTGCTAAGGATGCGCGCATTGCTAGAATGGATTCGAACAACGGGCAGGAGAAACTGAATGCCGGTAAAACGATTTCCATTACTGAGCAAGATGAAAACGGTAAAGCCATTGCAATTGTTGAATATCAGTTTACCAGAGGCAAACTGAATATTGCTGGCTTGGGTGAAATTACGGCTGCTAAGCTATTGAGCAATCAATCGGCTTATGGTCTGTACATCACTAAGTTGATCAGTCGCGGAAGTGAACTGATTACTGAGGTGAGCCGAAAGGCGGTTGAAGCAGCTCCAGAGAAACCCGCTACTATTGCAGAAATGAAGGAAGCTTTAACTGCTGCAGGTGTAGAGTTTGATGGTTCTCAGAAAAAGAGAGCTTACTACGAGGATTTGATTGTTGAACTTAACAAATCAGAAGAGTAATGGGAGCATTTAACGACATACTCGCAGGCACTGGCCCTAACATGGGCGGGCTTAGCGATCACTTATACATAGTGCCGATTACTGACATTGACGCAACGGCCTTGGCTGCACTGGATGACCCTACGGACGAAAAGACCGTAACGGATGCCATTCCGTTGGTTACAGACAAGAAGTGGTTTAAGTGGTATTTCACCAAAGGCTTAGATGCCAAATTAGAATACCCTTCTGTAGGAGAAAGAGATGGAATGAGCAGAGACGTAACCGTTGACATTAAGCAGCCAAGAATGGTTGCGGCAAACGAACGCGTTTTCGATATTGTTTCCAATACTCCTGTGGCCATTGCGGTAAAAGATGCTGAAGGACAAATGAGGCTTTGCGGAATTAACCGCAGAGAGTCGGGCGTTTTGGCGGTAGATTTTCCAATGTATTGGACAGCAGATGCGGCCAGTACTGGTGGCAACGGAACGGAAAAGAAAGGCCATGCAATACAATGGAAAGGGGAATGCCCTCATACTCCATTGTTCCACACGGCAGCACTTGACGTAACCGGAGCAGCATAATGGCAAAGGCAGCAGCGAAGCAGAAAGCCCTGGTACTTAATCCATCATTAGACGGAAAGTATAAGATAGTGGGCAAGCCAGTGCAGCGATTTGAGCACCCAAGGTTTGGGCGCATAGATTTTGCTACACTTACAGAGCAGCAAGCCGAAGCACTGGCCAAGCATAAGGATTTCCCTTATTTAGAAGCAACAGACACATCCAAATAAGTTGGTTGGTTTTTCATAGTTAGATTGAGTTTTGAGCTGAAAAGCCCTAGGAAACTGGGGCTTTTTTTTATGCCCATAAAAAAAGCCTCCTAGTTGGAGGCTTTAGTTTTCAGTTTCAGAAACGATTAGTTCACCAGGATCTACGCCTAAAGTTTTAGCAATTTCAATAAGCACATTCAAGGAAGGCTGTATTGTATTTCGGCAATAACCAGATACAGTTACTCTGTTCTTATCTATCTCTTCCGCTAACCAGCTTTGGCTGCGTCCCTGCTTTTTTAAAACCTCTGCTATACGATTCATTGATTCAAAAATAGTAAATCATTTCGATCTATTAGTTATGTAAACTAATAATTTACATAAATGTAAAAGATTTATTTGCAAAAATTAGGAAAGTAAATTCAAACACTACATATTTGAAGTGTATTAAAAAAAAAACAGCCCCGAGTATTACCAGTACCCGAGGCATTCAATCAATTTTTCTAACCTATTAATTAAAGAGTTATGAACAAGTTTTTAGACAAGTACCCGAATTTATCAGGAGTGATCGCCTTTCTTATTTTTATGGGTGTGATTTTGAGTGTAATGTGGGTTACTGGCAACCTATAAAAAAATAACCCCAGGTATTACCAGTACCCGGGGCTTCTTACAATTTTACTAACCTATTAAATTAGAAAAAAATGTCTAACACAAAACTAAGAAAAAAACACCAAACATTTGAAGAGCAAGATGCACTTTACAAACAACGCGAAGCCATTACCACTTATGGCTGGGTGGTATTACTCAATTGGGTACAGCAATATGGCGTTCCTCGTTTGGCAGAATTATCCGCAAAAGGCTTTGCTTATATGGTAAAAGCCGAAAAGAAAGTGGCCAACAAACAGCATTACTTTTTAGATGTAGATGTGAGCGTTGATTTGCTCCGCAGCATGAAGCAACTGGTGAACGATATTCAGGAAGTGAACGAAGAGGATGGTTTAATTATGAGCCTGCCCAATTCAAATGTTCAGGTGAATGTAATGGGCTTCACCATGTTTTTTAATAAATTTGGTGGAGTAGAAAGGATAATATCAGAACTCTACTCTATACAGCCGCTAATGGCCCACACCGTGGAGCCTGATACCCTTGCCGATTTTAAAGAGGTGTATGATTGGCTGGAAGATTTTAGAATTACAGTTTGTCAACTTTGATAATATCAGAGCCTCATTCAATGGGGCTTTTTTTTATCCAATCCACCACCGAGCACTGAGCACTAAACACTCCCTACCTACCGCATCCTAATTTTGGCGATCGCCAAGGCGTAGTTTCGGCTATGCTAACAATGACAATTACCAAAGGCCACAAAGCACCCACCGAGGAAAAACCCAAGGTAGTGCCCAAAATACGGCTTATTATAGCCGAACCCCCACGCAAAAACACAGCGCCCACTCTTAAACTAAGCGCTGCGCCTTCGCCCCAAAAAACAGTGAGCAGGGCCATAGCCCCCACTACCGAAGAGCCAAGCCTTATTAGCTACTTTACCCAGCAAATGGGCGAGCTAAAAAGGCAACGCGGCCAAATGAGTAGCACCATTTTCGAGAAAGTATTTGGTCATAAAGATGCGCCCACTATAGATATTGGCTCCGTACTCGCCCACTTTGATAACACCGTAGACGAACACACCAGCAAAGTGATGCAGTATGAAATAATGTTCTTGGCCATAAGCCAAAGTACTGGCAATGCCTACGTGCGCGAGATGCTGGCCAGAAAGAACGTGAAGAGCCCCAAACGCCAAATGGCCGAAAAGAATGAACGGGGCAAGCAGATGCACAACCTTAAGTATGCCGGAACCATGCTGCTCTACGATGAAGTAAGCGAAGGGCCACGCTCGGTAAAAGTGAGAATGATCTTCGCCTTTAGAATGGTGGGTTCAAAGACCTGGTGCCGCGTAGCCGATAGGTCGGGCGGATGGGGCGGAGTGCCTGGCAAGCTGGTGCAAACCTACAGGCAAGAAGATTTGAATGATCTGTACCATAGCATCGATGACTTTCAACCCAAAATTCAAGAGTCGTTTAATAAAATTCGCAGCCTAGAAAACACAGGTAAGCTACCAGAAGAAAAGCGAGTAGATGTTTCTCGCGAACTGGATGCACTTAAGTATGAGCGCAAACGGCTGAACGATAAGATTAGTAAAACCAGAAAGAAACTAAATGTAAGTGCTAAGCCCAGCGGAGCCGATAGAGTGCTGCAGTGGCAAACAGAACTGGCCGAAGCCGAAGCCACCCGCTACGAGATTGAGCAGAAAATTAAAAGCATGACCCCATGAGTGACGATGCATTAATGAGGCCAGCCGATAGGAGAGAGGAAACCAACTTTGACAAGGTTTGGCGCTACTATTACGATGCCCCAGAAATTACGCTTACCGATGAGCAAGAGAAACTCCGCAAGCGTTGGGACCACGTGTGGAAATTGATGGGGGGATTTTTAACCGCTACCCAAATAGTAAAAAAGCACCTGAAGGAAAACCCCGGTATTACGGAACGCACGGCATGGATGGACTTGCGCAATGCAAAGGCGCTCTATGGCGATCCTGCCAGCCAAAACAGAATGGCCGAAAGAATGAGGTTGAACAATTGGATTGTTCGTGGTTTGAAAAAGTCAGAAGCAGGCGAAGACTGGGGAGCCTATGCCCGTTTGATTGACATTTACAGAAAGAATAATCTGCTGGATAAAGACGATAAGGAAACGCTTGCCGATCTGCTGGAGCATTTCCAACCGCACACCTTTGTATTTACTACCAAAGACCCAGCCGAATTACAGCGCGAAGCGGATGAGCTGATGAAAGGAGTGCCCACTGTAGACGGAGATTACACCATAGTAGACGATGAAGTTTAAGCCAGTAAAGAAAGGGTTTCACTTAAACCCAATTGCCACAATGTATTTGGCGGCACTCGCCTTGGTGAAGGTCCTTATTGCTGGCCGTGGTTTCGGTAAGTCTTTCGTGAATGGAATTTCTATTCTGATGAAGGTTTGGCAAATGCCTAAATCGAAAGGGCTTTTCCTTGGGGCTACCTATACGCAAATTTTCACCAATACATTGCTGCCCATCAAATCTGCATGGGCTTGGTTCGGTTATATAGAAGGCATTCACTATGTAGTGGGCATTCGTCCGCCAAAAGCCTTTGCTGAACCATTCATGAAGCCCGGCAGCTATCAGAATGTGATTACATTTTGGAATGGTGCCACCGTGGTTTTGGCTTCAATGGATAGGCCAGCACTCAACAGAGGGGGAAATAACGATTGGTGCATTACCGATGAAGCCCTATTGATCAAGAGAGAAGACTACGACAGAAACATTTCACCCTCTATCCGTGGATCACATACCAGTTTGAAAGGAAAGCCAGGGCACTTGGCCGAAGAGTTCACCAGCTCCATGCCATTTGGTTCGTTGGGTCAATGGCTGTTCGATAAAAAGAAAGCCGCTTTAGATCCCGATAATGATACCTTCTACATTGAAGGTACCAGTTGGCACAACCGCAAGATTTTGGGCGATGATGTTTTGAAGAAATGGAAAAGAGAAATGACACCAATCATTTATCTCATCGAGGTAATGAATTACAGGATCCGCCAATTCGGAGATGTGTTCTACCCTTCACTCAAAGAAAAACATTGGTACACCGATGGCGATGAATTCAGTTTCATCGATATGCTTGGCCCCAACCTAAACGAGCACAAGCGCGATTGCCGTTGGGATAAAGACTACAACAGAAACAAGCCTATCAACCTTTCACACGATTGGGGCGCGTTCAACTGCATGACGGTCGACCAAACTTACCCAGGAGAGGTTCGGTTCATCAACGCCATGCACGTCACCCATCCTGATATCCTTGATGATCTCGCCAATAACTTCTGCGACTATTACCATTACCACCATGAGAATCATAAGTATGTGTATCAGTATGGCGATAAGTCAGGGGCTAAGCGAGAACCCAACGCCAAGCTCAGCAACTTCGAACAGTTCGCGGCCGTGCTCCGCAAACGCGGCTGGACAGTCACCCGAATGAAGACTGGAGATGTAAACCATTTGGACAGGCACAGCTTCATTAGTAAGATGCACAGAGAAGAAGATCCACGTTTACCCACCGTTCGCCACAACGCAATCCGGTGCAAGAACCTGCGCATCTCCTTAGAGTCTGCCGCCATGAAGGACACGCAAAAAGACAAGGCCAGCGAAAAAAGTAACTCAGGCGTTAAGCCCGAACACGCCACCCACTACTCCGATGCGTATGACTACAGAATGTGGCACGGCTTCCACGATCAGGTTTCCGAACCAGACTATACTTCACCTGTAGATTTCAGGTAAAAATAAACTGAAACAATTTTAGCTACTTCAATTTGACATTCAGCCCATAGTGGCAGGCTTTGGGCTTTTTGGTCTGCAGTTTCTCCTTTGGTACTCCCGTGCGCTATATCGGTTTGGCGATCGCGGAAAGGCGAAAGGGCTTGATATATGAATGGGGATTTTCCCACGTCCTAATCTAAGCGTGATGTCTGTTATACATTTGAATAGATGAGCGGACTTATTAAGATAGGGGCAGGGATACATTACGCAGCAGCTACTCACTCTGTGTTGGAGGTAACCCGCGATGCTGTAGAACCAGATGCAAGTGCTGAATATAGCACATCGCCTCATAGATGGGCCAATTGGGGCAGCGATAACGACTACCCACAAAAAACAGTTGACCTAGTTACTAAAGATACTACCTCCATGGGCAACATGGAGTTCAAGATTAAGGCGCATTATGGTGGTGGTACCATGCTCTACACCATGATACCAGATGGTAAGAACATGCGCATTGAGCCATTACTTATAGAAGACTATCCACAGATAGAAGATTTCTTTTGGGAAATTGATGTTGAGAACTTTCAACAAGGGCTCGTTACTGACTTTGAGTGGTGGAACAGGTGCCCTATTGAGTATGTGGCTAATGGTGGTAGAAATGCTATTCATTCAGTAGCTAGACAGAAAGCCTTAGACATACGTAAGGGTAAGCTTGACCCTATAACGGGCAAGATACCCGCCTACTACCTATCTGGTAATTGGCCCAATCCAGCCGCTAACAAAGTAGTGCCTATACCTGCCTTTGACAGAAAGAACCCCTTTAAGTACCCAAAGGCCATATACGAGCACAACATTCCTACAGTAGATAAAATCTATTATAACAGCCCAAGCTGGCACAGTAAAATGTCCTGGTTAGAGGTGGCTATCCGTATTCCTAAATGGATTATCTCCAATATGGAGAATGCGGCAAACATCAAATACCACATTGAAATTCCAGATAAGTATTTCAAAGATATGTACCCAGAACACAGGTACAATTCTAAAGAAGAGTGCTATGCTGCTAGGGACGTAGCCGAAGAAGAGCTAAAAGAATCCATTATTACCGCTCTTACTGGTGTGGAGAATGTTTCAAAAACCTTCTTTACCAAATTTGCAACTGACGAAAACGGCAATGTTTTACCAGGTTGGAAAATCAATGTGATTGATAACAAGCTGAATGATGAAGCTTGGCTAAAAGCCGATACCATTGCAGCCTCAAGAATTACCACTGCAGACGGTGTTCCTGCTTCATTAACTAGTTTAGTGATTGCAAATACTGCAGCCGGATCTGGTTCAGATATTAGAGAGCAATTTAACTTCTACATGCAGTTAAAATCGGTAATGCCGAGACAAACCACTTTAGAGTGGTACTATTTTCTTAAGCGCTTCAATAAATGGCCAAAACACGTTCATTATGGCTATAAAGACATTGTACTTCAAACCATTGACGAAAACAAGTCTGGTTTTGCGTCTACGGCTGAAAATGAACCTACAACCGATAAAAAGATTTAATTATGCTCTTTCTCAGTACATCGGAAATAAAAAATTTCATATCGATTGATATCAATACCGATTTCGACTCCCTTTCACCGTTTATTGAAGAGGCAGAAATTTTATTCATTCTGCCTCTATTAGGGCAAGCGATGTACGACACGCTTTCCACAGATTACAACGACAACGCAGGAACGCCCGCCAATGCAGCAAATTTGGCATTATTGCCTTATGTGCAGCGATGCCTGGCATATTACGCTGGTTTTTTGAGCATAGACGAAATGGGCGTAAATATGGGCGATGCTGGCATTATGCAAACCCGTTCCGAGAATGCCGAGCCTGCCCCTAAATGGAAAGTTGACAATTTGAAGGCCAACAGAATTAATCAGGCCGATTTACATGCCGAAAAGCTTTTGGCTTATTTAGAAGCCACTGCCACCGCTTCAATTTTGAATGATTGGTACTCTAGCAGTTCAAACACCATTGCCTCAGGTAGAATTCTACGCACGGCCATTCAGGCGAGTAACTATATAGACATTAACGAAAGCCGCAGGTTATTTCTGCGCATGAAGCCAAGAATCAAGGAAGTAGAAGAAAACTACATCAAACAATTGATTGGTGAAGAGCAATACGATGAAATCGTTGTTCAAATTCAAGCTGGGTCACTCGCAGCAGCTACAGCAAACACCGCTTTAGTTAGAAAACTAGAGCCTATTATTGCCAAAAAGGCTTTATACGAAACTGTGCCGTTTATTCGTGTTCAGGTTACCGATCAAGGCCTTTCTGTAATTACCACCAACGATGGCACCATTACCAAAATGGCTGCTTCAGATACGCAAGTGGATAAGCTCAGAAAAATGCTCAAAGAGCCCGATTCTGGCTACCTCGCTAATGTAGACCAACTCACCAAATTCATTGAAGACAATATTGATGATTATCCGCTTATTGAAGCATCAACGGCATATACATCAAAGCCCGACCCGGGGCCCAATAGACCACCAGTAATCGATGCATCAAAAAAATATGTGAGTGTATGATACGTAGAATAGTCGGATCGCTACTTCAGCAAGTAGGCTTTGAGTCCGTGAGCGACTTAATGTCTAGTGCTTTTGGGCTAAAACTTAAGCTTTCCGGTATTTATGCCTATAGCCTTACCCTTTCCGGTTTTTTTTTGGTAATGGAAAACGTTACCGAAACCTATATTTATGCACCCCCTCTCGCCATTCTCATTTTGTTTATTCTATCCGTTGCCGATATGATTTTAGGATTAAGCGTGGCTGTGTCTCAAAAAGAAGGTATTGAGCCAAGAAAGCTTTCAAGGGCAATGCTGAGGTTTTTTACCCAATGTTTTTTTACTGCAATGGCTTTTCAGCTTTCGATAGCATTACCCGCCTATATTTCATCTTATATGGTTGATTTTCTAGTGATGGTATTTACCATAACCGTATTTGCATCAGGCTACAAAAACGCCTGGTTACTCAAATTAATCACAGACGATCAATACGCTGTGTTTGAGTCGCTATTCAATGTTAAAAAGCTCATTAATATGTTCAAAAAATCAAAGCCACATGAATGAATTCATTGAATACGACCACTGCGCACGGGGCTTAATGGAAGTTTGGCGCAATGTAGACACAGGCAAATTGTTTTATAAAATTATCAGGTGATGAAATCAGAACTAAACATTCCATTCAAAACAGAGGAGTTTTGCATTGAGCAGAATAAGCCTATCCCTCAAAGTGTGGCCACTAAGATTTGGGTGTTCCACATACTGCCAATGCTGGTAGTGCGAACACTGCTAGACTCTCCAATGTGGGCGAGTAAAAACAGTGGATTCCGCCCAAAGGCTTATGAAATTTCTATGGGTCGCTCAGGAGAAAGTCAACACACGTTCGAAGACGAAAGCAAGGGAGCCATCGACTGGACCTGTAAAAAATCGCTCCTGGCTAAAATGCTTGAACTCATTTTGGAACACACCACCTACACACGAATAGCGGTGTACGAAAACTTCATTCACTGCGATTACAAAGCCACAGATGGCAATAGATACCTATTTGACAGCGATGCAAAAAGCAACTGGACACTAAAAGAAACATTCAAACTATAAGATCATGTTAAAGAAATTACTCTCAAAAATCGGAACAAAAGGCGTATTCAACACCGTTTTTCCAAAAGCAGAAAACAGCAAAATTGGCCGTTTGGCCAGTGGTATTGTTAATGGTGCAGCCCAAGCCACACCGCTTTCATTCTTTCAAGAATTCGCAAAAGGCTTCTTCGACACCAATAAGGACGGTGAGATCACTGTAGACGATTTCAAAGGTATGGACATTAAAACCTTTGGTATGGCCATTGGCTTTCTGGTTGTTTTTGGTCTATTGATCAGCTTCGTTTTCGGAGGCCTATAAACCCTTTCATTTTGACAAAACGCCAAATAATTACCCGAGTAAGCAAAGCCACGGGCATTACATATGCCGATGCCGAGCTCGTTATTGAAGGGTTTCTCACAGAACTCACCAACCAATGGCGGGCAGGCGTTACCGTGGCCATTCGTGGCTTTGGCACTTTCTCTTGGAAAATGTTTAAAGCCAAAAAAGGCCGCGACATTAGCAGAGGCACAGCCGTACACATTCCGGCACGCAAAAAACCAGTGTTTAAACCTTCTAAAAAGCTGAATTTGTAACGTTTTGGCCTGAAAATTGAGTATATTATAGTATCAAAACTTAATGAAAAAGCCATGACTTTATTTAATTTAGACACCCCAAAACAAGTAAAAACAGCTTCGTCTTTCCGATTCAAAACGGCCGAATTAGGAGTGTTTTCAACTTCAGAAACGCGCCCTGTTCTTGCTGACTTTGAAAAAGGAGTTAGGTTAATGGGGCTATCGCAAGGGAAATTTTCATTAATAGATTTAATTCACGGTATTCTTAAAAAAACAGGACCCGCGCATGTAGCCTGCTGCACCTGGTCGGCTGGTATTAAAGATGCCCACCAAATTAAATGGATGATGGACTCAGATTTAATGCTGTCATTCAAACTACTCACAGATCACAGCTATTCCACTCGCCAAAAAAAATATGCAGTAAGTATTGAAGACTTATTTGGAAAAGAGAACATTCGCACCTCGGAAACCCACGCAAAATACACTCTAATTCACAATGAGGAATTCAAAGTAACTGTAAGAACTAGCATGAATTTGAACGCCAACAAAACATGCGAAACATTTGAAATAGACGAAGACGATCGAATTTTTGATTTTTATATGGATTTCGTTGAACACACTTTCGGAACCATGCCTAAAGGTTTTGAAAGCTCCTCTTTCAAAGCAAACAAATCACTTAATCAGTTTTTCAGCGTCAATAAAAACATGCAACAATGGAGCGAAATATAGAAGAAAAAGAAACAGAATTAATTATCAATTTTGGTGGTTTAAAATACAAAAATAAGCAAATGGCCGAGGTTCTCGGATGGCCTTTATCCGAAATAGAAAAAGGAATGCAGAAAGAACAGAAGTTCTATGCGCTATACAACCAGGGCAAAACCAGAGCCGCATATGTAATAGACATGAAGCTCTTCGAGATGGCCCAATCTGGTGACCTTCGTGCACTCGCAAAACTCGAAGATCGCCAAAAGAAGAAAAAATAATTAGTAGATTGTTCTTTTTTATAGTGCAAATACTTGCACTATAAAAAAGAAATGATTACCTTAGTGAAACAATGAGGGATATTCCTCGAAAACCAAAAAACTTCGCAGTTATGAAAAATTCAGAGAAATTCGAAAAAGCATTCAATTACTTCAAACAATCTTACACCTTCAAAATGGGTGGAACTCAAACAGTACTCCTTCCAAACGGAAAAGCAAAACACTTTGATGATAGAGAATTCTATTCAGGCCGTGGTGTCAAGTATAACAGTAATATTAATCATGATTCACTTGGAGTTATTAAGGTTTCTAAAAAAGAGTACTCAGCTTTCTTAAGTCAGTTGAAAGAACGTGAAAATCAAAAGGCACTTCGATTAAAAGAGATAGCAGAAAAGGAAGCGAGATTGTTAGACGCGAAAAAGAAAGGCATCTATACTTACACTGAAGAAGAGCACGGAAATTATATTGAGTTAAGCACTCAAGAACAAGAAGAAAGACGTTTTGATGCTGAAAGATTGGCTAAAACCCTTGATATCTGCGTTGCAGATGCTGAACTACTTAATTCACAGGGAAAGACTTATGTTTTCGCTCAGCAAATTTCAACAGGAAAAATGCTAGAATTATATCATCCTTCACTTTCTTGCAATAGATTGTCTATCTATTTTGGCGAAGCTTCAGAAGAAAGAGTTGCATCATTTAATCATGGTGAATGGTCAAGTGCTCCATTCGCTCACTTACTTGGACAGACCGTTAATTCAAATCATTTTGTTTGTTAATAACCCGCTGTTTCCCGCGAAGTTTCAGCGGGAATAGGCTATGCCTCGGGGCCTTAATTCCGGGGCACTTTTTTTAATTAGAATTATGGAATACGAACAAATAGCCCTAAAGCAAATTGGTAAGTTTATTGAAAGCGCTATGAAAGACAGAGCTTTTGGCATTAATAAGCTAGAACGCCAATCCCAAGTAAGTAAAACAATCATTTACAAAATAATTAGGGGCGAAAACTACGAAATCACAAGCCTGATCCGTGTAATGCGCTGTTTACAAATTCATTTAGAAATGAGTCTAATGAGTGCTGATAATAATATTCACACAATGGGCGGAAACAAACCCTCTCTAAACTAACCCCACCCTCCCACGTCCTAATTTCCACCTCATTCTCAGTGCATATTTGGGAATGATTCGCACAGCCGATTTATTTCACAGCACTTGGTCAAGCCTCCCATCCAAAAAAATATTTATGGCTGTCTTTTCCGTTAATGCCCAAAAAGCAGCAATGGCATTGGCTAATCCTATTGAGGCAGAAATCACATTGGCAGGCATTCACATGCGCAATACCCTTAAGGCGATGGCCTTGCCCGGTAAATGGAAGCTGATCAAAAAATGTACTGCAGAACAAATGGTAGACATTTACCACGATCTGTTTTTGCATAGCCCCGGCAATGAGCTAGTAGATTTTCCCGTGCAACAGATTCAGAGTTTCCGCAAGCAGTTAAACCTTGTTGCCCCATCCAGTGCCATGAGCAATACCACCTTTGGCCAATTCAAATATGCCGATAACGAATTCACCAAAATGGTGACCTATCGAGAAATGGGTGAAGATGAAAAAGTAAACCTACAGGTTGACAGGCTAGTGGCCACACTCTATTTACCCGAAGGAGAAACATTCAATAAAGACAATACCGAAGCACTGGCCAAAGCCATTAGCACAAGCCTGTTTGCATGGCAAAAAGCCTTGGTAGTAGAAGCATACGCCAATATTCGCAATAAAGTAATAGACAGGTGCCCCACCTTCTGGCCTCGCCCAGAGGCAAAAGAAGGAGACTTTGCCCCAGCTGCGCCCACTGGCCCTATGTGGCATAAACTGCATTTCGATTTAGCCCACAGCGAAGCTTTCAAGGGGTTCAAAACAGTAAATGAAGCCAATATGTACGATGTATTCGACTACCTCGAAGAAACCGCTCAAGCCAACCTAAACAATAAACAATAAACCCCTGAGCACAGAGCACTAAAAACTAATCACTATGATCTCATTCACAAACGAAACCACATACCGCGCCTACTGGCAAAACCTAGCCCTAACCGTTGACGGTATCGATGCCTTTAAATATGGCGATCAGGATGCCAAGAACAACAGCGCCCGTTCTGGCAGCAATGCCGGGTATACGCTTTGGGTAGATCCACTACCAGTAATCAGTGGCGAGGGCGAAGTAGACGGACTTTGCGGTACCGCCCTTTGCGAGTTTGTAATAAAAACGCCATCCAACACCAAAAAAGACACGCTAATTCAGCAAGAAACCAAGAAAGCCGCCTGCAGCGCATTAATTATTGCGGTGTTCAAACAGATAAAAGCCGATTTCAATACAGGCAATATGGGCACCATCCCTGAACTGGCCAGACTCAAATTTGGCACTACCGACCCCATTGTTTTGGGCGGTACCACCTTTGTAGCCTGCGCGGCTGAATTACCTTTCACTATTCCCTTAGATTTATAAGCCATGGCCATCACAATCGTATCGAGCAATCTAAACATTTGGGGCAATGCCGGTAACTACGAAACCGACCCGTCTACTTGGGGGCATGTGCTCATTTCGGGCGATTTCCTAAGGTCATCCACCCGTGCTGCCTTAGGCCTTTATTCCCAAAAGTACCTTGCTCCAGCAGACGAAGCAGCCCCAAATCATGATTTTGCAAGAGGAAAGGCACCCGTAACGGTCGGTAAAAAATACATTGTAAGCGCCTGGTTAAACATCGATGATACTTACCCTATTGCCGTCAGCGATGCCACTATATTCTCCATCAAATTCGATTCGTTTTATAGTGGTGCAGCCTCGGTAACCACCGTAACCGAAACCACCAAAACCCAAACCGATGCCTCAGACACTTGGGTAAAAGTCAGCATTCAGGTAGAAGTAACAGCAGGCACTAATCTCTATCCATACCTTGGATTTAATGTTACGGCTGGCGATCCCATCAATGACGATGGTATTTTATATGTAGATCAGTTCGAAATATTTGAGTATACCGATGACGTAGCCACTTGCTCCATTCTCCTTTCTTCTGGTTCTACAGTAGTTACCGATGAAACCGTAGCCGATGAAGACGATGGCAGCATTACCGTTTCCGCTACTTCAGACGATGATATTGAGTATAGAATTAATGGCGGTGCATGGCAGTCTTCCAACCTGTTCGCAGGCTTAGCACCCGGTTCATACCTTATTGAAGTAAGGGAAGAAAACAATACCGATTGCACCGCCTCGGCCAGTTTCTCCGTTCAGGCGGCAGACGCTCCATTTACCATAGCGGTGGCCATTACCAACGAAACCGTTTTAGGCAGTGCCGATGGAATAGTAACGGTGACCCCATCAGGCGGAACAGGCCCTTATCAATATTCAAAAGATGGCGGATCCACTTACCAATCGGGCAACAGCTTCACTGCCTTGGCCGCTGCAAATTATAGTATAGTAGTAAAAGACGATACCGATGCACTGGCCTATACCAATGCCACCGTAGCCGCTGGTTCATCTGCCATTGCTGGTTTGGTGTTCAGCCAAAACCCAATTCCATTTGCAGTCAACCAAACGGCCAATTCATCAGAAGAAAATTACAGGATCTATGCAGAAGTGTTGGTGGAAGATGTACCAGGTTCGGGCACTTTCAATAAAAAGCTATCTATGGCTTTAGAACCTGAAAGCACAGGCACCGCCACCTTCTATTTACAGCAAGCATTTGCAGGGTTGTTTGCTCCAGTAGCGCCCATGAAAAACTCTGCGGTAATCAAAGAAGTCACTGGGCGTTCATTGCTCTATAAAGTAGGCCGTGGCGATTTGTACGGAGAGTACACCACTGCCCAAGGCTATACGCTCAGCAGTATTTACAAAGTGCTTTTGGGCGGAATCAGCAAAAAACAATACCCAACGCTTAATTATCTGGCTTCCTATTTGGCCACCAATAAGAAGTTTCTCAGTTGGAAACCCACAGAACGATACATCGATGCCACTCAAGAAGAATATTTGACTTTCTTCAATTACAGTACTGCCATTACACAAATCAAGCTCTTCGCAAAAGCATGGTATACCGATGGCACCATTGGCGATGACTTCGATACGGGTTTGGCCTTGGCTTGCACTTATGCAAAGCATTATGAGATTCCAGCAGGCGCAGCATTTAACAATGTGGCCTTAGAAGTGCCCGAAAAAACCTTGATCAAATACCAATTATGGTTGCAGAACACAGCGGAAGAAGAGGTAACCGAACGCATTACCTTTAATATTGCCCCATTCCGCAAAGCCACCACCCGTTATTTTATGTGCCGAAATAGCCTTGGCGCATTCGAGGTGCTAAGGCTCACAGGCGAAGCCATAGAAACAGCCGACTTTGAAAAGGAAACCATGCAAAGGTTTTTAGGTCACAGCTATACTGGTGCCGAATTGGAGAGCTTCAACGGTTCGTACCAAACCAGTTGGAAAATGTCGACAGGCTATTACGAAGGGCCACAAGGTTATGCTTACATCAAATCATTATACGATCTAATGCTCAGCCCTCAGGTATATGAGATTACTAATGGCTTACGTTTGCCACGTCTGATTCTACCCGGCTCTGTTCAGGTTAAAGTAGACAAAGATTCGCGCTACTTTCTCCGCTTCGACTGCGTAGATCCATACATAGAAAAAAACTATACACCAGACTTATAATGATTTCAATCAAACTCGCTACCGGCCACCTCAAGCTTTTCCCCGACACCTCGGTGGAGCTGATCAAGAACAACCCCATTATGGCCGAAGATGGAAAAATACCCGGTACCTATACCATCACCATTGAAGTGCCCAACGATGAAGCGGGGTATAATGCTTCGCTATTGGGTGCGGTAAACATGGTAGAAAACTACGAGGCAGTGATTAACAGCGAACAAACCGCCACCCTATTTTTTGATGGGGTTCCCTTAGAGTATGGCAAAATCATTGTAAAGCCAGGTGCAGATATCAGCCGTTTCAATCTCGATTTTGTAGGCGGCTTAAGGGCCATTAGTCGCGACTTCAAAGACAAGAAGATTACAGAAATGAGTTGGCCAACCGTCACCCTTCATTCTGTAGATTTTGGAACAGGCGATACCGGTGCAGTAGCCGAAGCCGCAGACCTGAACACCGCCATTACCACCGCCATTGGCAATGTAATTACCGCCCGCAATGCTGGCCATTTCTCGTTGAACAGGTTTCTTAATCCGGGCTTTTCCGATGCTCCACTATTTGCTGACTACGTAAACCAAGTAAAAACCTCAGATCAAAGCCCATTGGCCAATGGTATTTACATTAAAAAGCAATTCAAATACCTCACAGGGGTGAGCATCAGCCCAAACGGAGGCCTCGAGACTGTAGCGGGTAATATTGCCCTTTCAGTAAACGGAACCACCTACACCAGCACAGTGGTAAGTACAAGCCTAATGGAAAAGTACAAGGAACTGGCCACTATGGTAAACGCAGCCGAAGGCACTACTGGCATTACCTTAACCGCTATTGTAGATAAATCAAACTTCTATGTGAATTTATCGGGCAATGTGGCGCAGAATGGAGAAAATGGCCACCTTCAAATTGAAGTGATCAATGCTGTAGATGATGATGTAGATCTAACAGAATTCACCACCATTGAAGCCGATGGCAACTGGGGCGAAACTGAAAACACGGTAGAAACCTCATTTACTAACCAATACCATTATGCGCCATGTTTTAGCATTAGTTCGGTGCTGGCAAAAATAGAAGAAGATTATGGAGTAACATTCATTGGCGATTTTATAGACGATGCAGCCCTCCAAACGCTCACCTTCCACACCAATACCTCTTTAATGCAGCCTGTTAGTGTGGGCGACTTAGATATTGATGGCGAATGCGTGGCGTTCAAACCCTCATTTAATGCAGCCGATTATTTACCCGACTGGACCATTGGCGAATTCATCCGCCATATAGCCTTTACTTTTGGCTGCACCCTAATGTACGACCAATACACCCAGCTCATCACCTTCAGATATTTATCGCCAATAGTCCAATCCGCCACCTATTACGATGCCACGGCCGAGGGAATTAAATTTAGCAAAGGCCTGCCAGACAGCAGTGCCTATTCTGGCATTACATTAAAATACCCAGATGCACCCACTCAGTTTCCATTGTTCGATCAGGTAATTGTAGGCACGGGCGAAAAAGAAATGGGGCTGCCCTTCGCCTTGCTCTCTAGTCGCTTCAATCAAGACGATGATATGAAGAAAACCCCAGTGCTCTTTTTCAATAGTGGAGTCATTAGTGGGCAGTATTCCGCTTCAGTTTCTACAGGTACGGCTGCGGATGATTATTCATTGGTCATTGGAGGTTATTTCGACAATGAATTGTACATCACCTTTCATAAACCATGGGTTCGTTTTCTCACCACCCGAAAAACATTACCAGTAACCGCCCTTATGGAACTGCGCCACATCAACCAATTCGATTTCACTCAAAAAATAATGATCGATAGGGTAAAGTACCTGGTCGCCTCCATGAAAATCAAACTCACCATGAAAGGCATCAAACCCACAGAATTAACCCTATACAGCACACTATAGGCACTGAGCACCGAGTACTAAGCACTGAGCACTTTTGTTGCTATATTTAACCTTTAATCATTGAACACTAAACATTAAACATTAAACCCTCACATTATGAAAAAAGTATTTGCTAACACCTTACTAGCCATTTTGTTGGCCTCATTTTTGTTTGCTTCATGTCAAGATTCATTGGAAACTATTCCAGACGACATCAACACCGTGCAACAGCTAGATTTTCACCGCTACGACACTGACGGCCAAGAGGAAGACAGTGTTACGGGGCCGAGAACCTAGATAAAATATACCCATAAGTAGGTATATAGAATATAAAAAAGGTGGATGTTTTGCATATTCACCTTTTTTATTTAACATTAATAGTATTTTATATCAGATCACCATGGATATCAAGACTCTTTTTAAACTATCTGGCACATGCTTGGCCGCTTTGATTTTTATTGCCTCACCGCTTAACGCACAAAACAAGCCCATTCAAGAACTTGAAGCCACCTACGAAACCGCTCATCAAACCAACGACTATTACCAAATGGGTTTGGCCAAGTATAAAATGGCTACTATCTACTTTAAAGAGAAGCAGATGGCTACCGCACATAAATATGCCTCCGAAACTATTGGCCTTTGGAACCAAGCCGATACCATAGATTATTATAACACTTACCGTCTCCACAGAGATATGGCTGCAATGTTGGCCAGTGTCAGCCGTTTTTCAGAAGCCATCAGCCATTTGGGTACCAGCCGCAAATACATTACCGAACACCTTGAGCGTTTTCCAGAAGCTGCCAAAAAACACAACGATCACCTTATTCCTGACGAGATCACTTATTTTGAAGGCCTTTACCTGCGCGAGAATGGGCTAATGGGCAATGCTGCCAGAAAACTATTGCCACTCACCACTGCCGAGTTTATAATGGAGCGCCCCGATCTTTATGCCCAAGCAAAAAACCAAATAGGATTGGCACAATATCATTTGGGTAAATATTCAGAAGCAGAAACTACCTTTAAAGAGATACTTAAAATTGACGGATTAAAGCCGCAAGATAACGCCCATTACCATCACAATTTGGCCAACGCTTTAGCAGAACAAGGCGAATACACTGCAGCCATTACCGAAATGGAATACAGTGCCCAACTGAACCTAGAGGCTAACCGCACCCGTGCATTGGTGGTCAATTACATAGATATGGCCGATCTCTATTTAAAGACAGACGAACCAGCCAACGCCATTGCTATGACCAACAAAGTACTGGCCATAGATTACGATCTAAACAGTAGTCTCGATTTGTTCAGGGTGCATTTGCTCCGCGAACGCGCCAATTACAGACTAGGCAATGAAAACGAAGCCATTGCCGATGGTGACACCTATGAAGAAATACTGATGGCTTTCAATCAGCAAGTAAAAGAGGTACTCATCCGCGAGCAGTCTCTTCAATTCGATATTGAACTGGCCGAATCTATCCGTGTTACTGCCTTGGCCACCGAACATAGTCGTTATGTACGCAGCCTAATCATTTACGGAGCCATTGCCATGTTACTCTTCGTGTTCACTGTATACCTTTTTCGCAGAACATTCAAAAACCACAGCCAAAAACTCAAAAACGGATTAATGATTTAATTCATCCACCGAAGCTATCCATCGAAGCCCTAGCGTAGATGGAGCGTAGGCTGACCACATCCTAAAATAACCCCTCAAACCCTTCCATCTTTCCCGTATGGGATTTACTACCGCAAGTAGAGATGGGGCTTTAAATCAAACCCTTCCAATTGAACTTCAGCAAGCACTCAATGTAGTGGCTCACAAGTATGCTCGATTGGTTGAAAAAAACATTCGTCAAAAACTCGAGAAAAGAAAAGATACAGGAGCACTCGGCCTCTCTGTAAAAGCTGTTGTTATCCCCGCCCAAAACGATTCAGCATCAATAATAAAAATAAATTACTCTCAGTATGGACAATTCATGGGTGCGTCCAGACTCATCTACACCAAACTCCCTCCCGTCAAAGAAATCGCGGAGCAATTAAGGAGAAAAAATAGATGGAGGCGAGATTTTGTTCCTGGATATACTCAAGGTGTTGTTCCTAAAATCAGTGATGAAAAAATTATTTCCCGAATTGCATTTGCAGTTGCTAAAGCCCTCCGAAAAAGAGAAAGGTTTGATCGCAGATACAAATGGAAAAGAGAAGCATTGCCCGACCTTCTCAGAAATATGAATGCTGAATTACTAACAGCATGGGCCAAAGAAACTGAGAATCTGATTGCCCAATCTTTAACTATTAAACACTAAGCACTAAGCACTAAATACTATGGCAGCAAAAGCAAATATCGATATAGTGCTCTCCAATGGTAAGCAAGCAGGCCAAACCATTAATGAGCTTAGGCAGCAAGCCAATAGGCTAACCAAGGAGATTAACAATTTAAAGCCTGGTACCGATGCCTTTATAAAGAAATCGGCTGATCTTAAGCAAGTAGGCGCTCGTTTGGGCGAAGTACGCAAAGAAGCCAAAGGAGTAGAAACCGCCAATGCCTCGGTGCTGCAGTCATTCAGCCAATACATTCCCTTTGGTGGAGTGCTAAGCAATATGGCAGGTGGAGTACGCACCGGAGTTACCGCTTTCAAATCACTCAGAGCGGCCATTGCTGCCACAGGCGTGGGTTTACTCATTTTGGCCATTGGTAGTTTAGTAGCTTGGTTTAAGCGTACTGAATCAGGAGCCCAAAGCTTACGTGTAATCATGGCTGCAGTGGGTCAGGTGTTTGATTCCGCCATGGATGTGGTCACCTTTTTAGGCGAAGCCATTTATAATGCCTTCAAAAACCCTCAAGAAAGCATCAAACAATTGTGGGAACTCATCAAAACCAACATTGTAAACCGTATTACTGGCGTAGTAGATACCTTCAAGTTTTTGGCCGCTACTATAAAATCAGCCTTTGAGCTCGATTGGGAAGGAGTGAAAACCAATGCCGCCAAAACAGGCGAAAGCGTAATGCAAACGCTCACTGGGGTCGATGATTTGGGGAATGTAATCAAAGATACTTTCAACAAAGCCAAAGATGGCATTTCAGATTTCTACAACGAAATTAAAACCGATGCCCAACAGGCCATGGATTTGGCACGGGAAGAAAACGAGCTGAAATTAAAGAACCGGGCTTTCCTTATTGAAGAAGCCCAAATGAGGGCTAAAATAGCCGAACTCCGCGAATGGGCTACCGATGTTACCCGTACAGACGAAGAGCGCCAACAAGCATTGGCACAAGCTATCGAACTCACAAATCAGGTAGAAGCCAAAAAAATAGCCCTCAAGGCCGAGCAATTAAGAATACTTAAGGCACAGCAAGAAATTTCCATTACCGATGAAGATGGACTGGAAGAAGCCGCCCGACTAGAAGCTGAACTCATTGGTTTGCAAGAAGCCCGAGCCAGTTCCATGCGTAGGCTCACCGCCCAAGAATCTGCCCTCAGAAAAACAATGAACGATGAGCAGCAACGCGCCATCGACAGCCAAACAGAAAAGCAATTAAAAGCCGCTGAAAACCTTCAGAACTTAAGTATTGAGTTAATGAAGGCAGGGCAAGAAAAAGAACTGGCATTGCTCCAGCTGCAAACCGAACGCAAGATTGAAGCCCTACAAGGCAGCGAGGAACAAATTCGCAACCAAAAGGCCATTCTGTTAGAACTGGAAGAGGAGCAGATCCGCAGCGTAAAACAGAAATATGCCGACCAAGCCAAAGCCGATGAACTAAAAACGGTAAAGGATGGCATGAAAAAGCGTGCCGAAGAAAAGGCCGCAGAACAAGAAAGGAACAATTTCTTTATAGAAGAAGCCCGAAGAAAAGAGGAAGCACTTGCCCAAATTAAGCAAGAAGGCTTGGCCGCTTTCAGCGATGCCACAGACGGCATTGTGGCCTTATTGAGTAGAGATGAAGCAGCGCGTAAAAAGAATGCAGACCTGATTAAAACCTTTGAAACCGCACGAATTGCAGTGGGCTTACAGTCCGAAATACAGGCCATTTGGCAATATGCAAACCAAAACCCCGCCAACGCATTATTCCCTGGTGCGGCCACGGTAATAGCCGCCATTAAATCGGCAGTAGCGGTGGGCAGGGCAGGCGCAGCCATTAGCAGCATCAACAGCCAAAAGTTTTCTTTGGGTGGAATTCTCCGTGGGGCAAGTCACGCCATGGGCGGCATTCCCGGCATGGTGCGTGGTACAGGCCAACCAATCGAAGTAGAAGGCGATGAAATCATTCTTACTAAAGGAGTGAGCCGTCATCCAATAGGGCGCAGAATTGCCAGTAATTTAAATGCAGCATTTGGAGGGCGTAAGTTCGAAGCAGGTGGACCAATCAACCCGTTCAATAGATCGGTAGCCGCCATTGTGAGCGACCAAGCCAACAGCGGATCCGCAGGCGCTGGCCAAAACCAAGCAGCCGAAGCAGCCGCCAGCACCAACAGCCAATTACTTTCCGCCTTCAATAATTTTGCAGGCCAAATAAGCACATGGCAGCGCAATCTAAAAGTGAGTAATAACCTTCAAGAAACTGAGCAGGGACTAAAAACCCTCAGTAATTTAAAAGACCAAAGTGAAATATAATTATGGGAGCAGAAGCAAAATACAAGCCAGGAGATGTAGTGCTAAAACCTACAACTAAAGATTTAATAATATTCGGTGACCTATTAGGCATTGATGTAAACTACACTTCATTTACTGTAAAATCTCAAATGGTGGTGTGTAGCTCCGATGATTTCATTTATCCGGTTTCATACGTTGTTCAGGAATTCACGTATCCAATCGCTTATTTACCGCTTTTTTTTAAGGCAAACGGTAATGCGGCAAAAAGGGGGTGTAAGTTTGTTACCCGCGATGAGCTCCTTATGAAACTACCTACCTAAAGCAGTGTTCATTTGGGATTCAAAAGTATCGCAACACGCATCTATTGTGTCTTTTAGGTATTTTCCGTCAACGATGGCCCAGGTAATTTGAGATGGTTGCTTACATGTATTGCATTTCAATCCTCTCAACATAGGTTTAAAAACTTTGTTCCTTTGTTCAGTAGCCATCATTCGTTGAGTCTTACTCATCGACTCTATCTTATACTGTATCATCTCTTACCAATCGCTTTTATTAATTGGTTTATTGAGAGCACCAATAATCCCACTCCTAAGCGACTCTATTTCGTTGATTGTAGCCCGTTTGTAAGCCTCATTTATATTCCTTGGGTTTCCTTTTTTATTAAAAAAAGACTCTTTGGAAAACCAGTCATGCGGATAGGTCTCCGTGCTTGACTCAATGGATTCAAAGCTCATATCATAGATGTCATATTTGTATCTCCCATCTCTGGTCTGAATCTTCACCGTAAATTTCAACCTAAGTTTAAAATCTCCAAGACCTAAATTGAGGTACATACTCGACCACCCTTTACCCACCACTATTCTATTATCCTTATCGTCTAACTGAATTACATTTTGCGCAGACTTAAAGTTATCGGCAAAATAGAGCTTAGCCCTTATATAAAGTTCATCAGCAGTTCCGTTGGCTTCTATCACCTCGCTAAACTCCATTGTCCCTTCCTCATTAAAAGGCAGTCCATCCACATAATTTGGGTTTAAGCTTTCAAAAGCAAAAGCTTTAGGGAAAGTACCATCACCGCCATAGCTCACAATCAGACTGGCCTCTTTTAGTTTCTTATAGTTGGCATCATACTTTTCATCGTAGTCTTTAAAAGAGATAGCCTTCACCTCAGTAAAAGAAATATTACCCAAATCAGTCATTAAGTAATCACTACCCATTGCCTTTATACCAATAGCCACAATAGAACCATCGGTTTTCTGTATCCAAGCATCTTGAGCATTCACCAAACTGGCAATGAAAACAATCATCAATGTTAAAATCAGTCGTTTCATAATATTTATGTTTTCTAAATACTAACTACTACATACTATTTACTACCCACTAAGCACTGAGCACTATCCACCAACCAACTACTTCCCTTTCAACATATCCCAAAAACTGGTATTATCCAGCTGATCAATTACACCGCTAATCTTATCTGCCAGCTTGTTTCTTTCTCCTTGAAGCTTCATGAACTCTTCACGCAGCATACTTAGTTGTTCGCCTTCGGGTAATTGGCTAGTACCGGCTAGTATTTTGAATATTTTTTGTTCTCGAAGACTATACTCTGCCTCGCCTTCCCTCACCATGTTATTATCTTCAGTGAGCATCTCACCTAAGCCGCTTGTAACCCAATCCCAATTTATATCTGGGTATGAAATTTTCAGTATGGCAGTCTCTTTTCCCTTCAATATGCCTCCATCTTCCTTGGTCAGATAGGCAATCCGGTTTTTATCAGCGCTGATTTTATCGCCAATATCTATCCACGCGTTGATTTCACCTATAGATTTTAGGTAGTCAAGTGCATCTTTAAGCCTTTGATTTTCAGACATTTAATTGGTTGTGTTGAAAAAAGTATTAAAAATTAATCTTTAGCTATTGCAAAGTATGAAAAATTCATACACATTTGCATACAAGCATACAGCGATACAATGATACAAAATTCAGACCAAATTAAACAAGGGATTTTTAGCCTTAACCAACCATTGGTAGGGTATAGTAAAAAATTCCGCAAGCAACATTTCGAGTCGGGGTTTAATATTCAGGGCATGGCTCCCTCTGGCTTTTGCAATGGCCTACAGCGTGTAGAAGAGAAGTGCAAAGGAAGAGCAGTACAAGAATTGCTAATGAGTCAGCAGCTTTTAAAAACGCGCCACCGCGCAGGCGAGGTTTCAACCCTCGGTGTTTGGCTTGCCGCCATCAAACATTGGTTTATCTGGCAGTTGCTTAAAAAACCAGCTCCCGATGGAATGCAGTTTGGCCATAATAGTTTTTTCAACAATCTGTTTGTCCAAATTCTTTTGGCGGGTGCATTCGTCCCAAAAGCCCAATTGTTTCTGAAAATCTTTCTCGGCTGATATGCACATAGTAAAAGACATATCGGCCCCATGCTTTTTATACAAGCAATACAGCTTGTCTTGGTTTTGGAAGCAATACCCAAAATCCTCGTCATTATCAGGTTCCATTAAGTGGGCCACAAGTTCAGCCTGTGGAGTGTTGGCCAGCGCCTTAGCAATGTCCGCAGCATTATGGAAATGCTTCATAAGTCAAAAAAATTAAGTGAATACAAATATACAATAATACAGAAATGAGCAAAACCAGAAAAATCAGTCAAGATAAGCCCTATGTGCTTCGTCCCTACGAAGATCAGAGTGAGCGCATCGAGCAGTTCATTACAGACGAAAACAGACGTTTGGCCATTGAGGGCAGTCGTACACTTACCCCCACCGATCACGTCCGCTTCATCATCGATCAAGGGCTAGAATCCATTGGTTTGAAACTGGAAGAATCTACCCCAACCCCTGAGCACTAACAACTGAGCACTAAACACTAACCCCCTAATAACATGGCAAAGAAACCACTAAACGAAACGCATGAACTTATCAATAAGGTAACGGGCTTTAAGGCTGCGGTTACTAGCGGTAAGGTAGAAAACGGACAGAATTTTTATGGAGTGCTGGCCAATGTGAAAAAGAACTTACAACGGTCGGTTTTTAGCGACAGAGTAGCCCGCAGCCGTGGGGTGCTTTTGCAAGAGAGTAACCTAAGGCGCTTGCTTACTGCCCAAGGTGCTGGCATTGAAGATATGCAACAGCGCATTAAAGAAATTTTGGAGGAGTGTAGAAATTACTTAAACCCGATACACCATGCCTGAATCAATCACGCTTTATGGTCCACCGGATAAGAAGCTGGAGGCTAAATATAAAAGATGGGGCTACAGAAAAGTAGTGTTTGAACCACGCCCAAGCCATGACACGGGGATTGGGCCATGTGGGAAGTTTCAGTGCAGTTGTGAGAATGATTGTAGAGAGCCCCAAGAAATAAAGACAATACTAGAAAGTGGCTGGGATACAGGGTACCCATAATGTGAGATTGCTTCGTGCCTCGCAATGACGGGTACCGCAGGCGAATGATGGTTAATAAGAAAGTGATTACAAATAATTGAACCAATGAGACTGACAAAAGATGAAGCGCGGATACTTTCAGCAGCTCTTGAAATAGCCAAGTATGAATTCAACACGCTTTCCTTGGGTGTATTTGACAAACTATGCGATTTGGAAAACAGACTAGAGGAGTTTGGTAAAGACCAAAGAAGAGCAGGAAGAACCAGCCAAAATGATTTAAGCGATTGCATGAGGCGATTTGCCAATAGCAAGAAATGTTTAACCAATAACTGAACACCATGGAATACACTATTTGGATTGAAACCACCGAAGACACTGATGCTCTTCAGATTAAGGAAGAATTAGAAAACTTGATACTCAAAAGCGATAGTGCTTTGCTTAAGGATATCTACATGAATTCAATAACTATTGAGAAAGACGCAGAATAAGCACTGATAACTAATTTCTCATAACCAATAACTATAAACCTATGATCAAATTAAGCCCAGACCAAGTACAGCAGATCGCCTTTAGGCATGCGTCTGCATTTATAAAAGCCCAGAATGGGCAGTTTAAAGAGCATGTAAGCGACACGTTTGTGATGGTTTTTTTAAGCCAAGCGGTAAAGATGCAATACATGTCGAACACCAACCCGCACCCGGTTAATATGGCCAATCGCGCTGCCCTTCAGCTGTTTGGAAATTTGCTTGAACTGGGCTGCAATATGAGCATTCAGTCGAAGCTCGTAGCCGAACAGTTTGCTATTCTTTTCGAAAAGGAAACCTTTAAAACCAACCCTAATGGATAAGCCAGTAGATTTTACTCAGGAGATTATTGCCGAGGCGAAGCTTTACAGAGAAACTTTTCCTGAATTAGGGCCATGGCTTATTTTCAACTCCAAGGAAGCCTTAGAGAGTGTTGTTGATTACTTCCATTTAACTGATACTATTAACAACGCCCGATTACGCCATGAAGAAGAGATTAAGACCTTGGCAATAATTTCGGTTCTTATTGAACTCCATACTCCCCACAAAGGCAAAGGTTTTGAATTGATTTTGGAGGAAAGAAACCGCCAAATAGAGCGTGGCTACACTATAGCCAGAGATAAGATGAATTACCCTGGTAATGAGCTAAAACGCTTTGCGCTGCACAGGCTCACGGGTTTGGATATCTACTACCCATTTAAAGACAACGGTTTTAAAAACACCAACGGCAACCACAGCGAAGCCGAACGCCATATACAGGCTGGCGCTATTCTACTGGCGCATATTCAAAAAAACATTGCCGTGAACCAACTATCTGAGTGGCTTTTACACGCCACCAAAGATGAACGCAATTTGGAACTGGCTAAAGAAATTTCAGACCAATAAACCTACTGAAATGAAGAAGCTTAAGAAAATAGACTTTACGGTAATTGATAGCCTCGCATATTTCCCAGAAGGAAGCAGGCCATACTCGGTGCTTAATTTCATGACGAGAGAATTAACGGTTTATCATGAGGGAAAAGAAGCTACTGACGAACAGGTTTATAGTCATTTATGGAATTACAGTCAGGCCTTAATAGCGGCTGAGGATCAGATTAAGGATTTGATTCAATTAATCAAAAATGGAGATTCTGGAGATATAGCAATATATAAAGAGAATCATCATCCTCAAGAAAATCAAAAGGAAGTATACAGGTTAGATCATTTCAAATGGAGAATGTTTGTAGCCATGGCGAAAAACGATAGTAAGAATGTGAGCTACTGGCTTAATCGCTACAACCTTTTGAATGAAAAACTTAACAGCATTAAAGAAACTGAGGGTGGTGCCTCAGTAGTAGGTTGATTTGGTGAAAGCCTGGGCAGGGTTTGTTCTCTGCTCAGGTGCAAAAAGCAGTCTCATACGGAGCTGCTTAAACAGTAGAGTAAAATCAGGTTGCAGGGGGATGGATACTTCCTGCAGCCACTAAATACCAGCTCAGACGGAGCGGTACCAGGTTGATCAAATTGGATGGGGTAATGCCCATCCAGTTTTTAAACGCCTGAAATGGAATTTTTAACCCTAAAGCAATAGAATGTTATGAGTAAAAACAGAGAAGAATTTAACAATGTGTTGAATTCAACCCCCGAAGAAATGGAGCAATTATTAGGCTCTGGAGTATGGAAAGTAAATGTAGACTCAATTGAGGCTCACCATATTTTGAAACTCGCTGAATTGATTATGAGAGATGGATTAAGTGTACAGATAAAGCGATCAGGCACGGGAGTTACCACGATTTTGAAATACGGATAAAAGCATCGCAGCTGTTAAATCTAATTTTAAACAGTTAGAACAATTTGTTAGCACAGCTGCGGGCGGGTGTCGTACGCAAAGGGGCGCATAAAGTGAGAGTCCCTTCACCTGCCAAAATACTGATTGATTATAGCTAATTCGATCACAGTGAGGCTCCTAACCTCACTTTTTACACAGGGGCGCAGACGGCCCTCCTGAACCTATTGTAAGAGAGAGGTGTGGTTTATACCTCTCTCTAATTTTCAACCCTTAAAACAGCGTAATAATGTTCAACAACCCCGATAACGTGAGAATATTAGTGGCGGCTTTGCTGCTCATTATAATGGTATTGTTTCTATGTGCCAGTCTGTTTTATGTGGCCTACTTACAGCAAAAAAAGATGCTGGAAGAACGCCAATTGGTGGAAGATGAACGGCTTGATAATGACTTTGTGAGGGATGAAAGATATAACCCAAAGCTATGGCAAGAGCCATTTATTTATCCTAAAGAAGAAGCTCAATAACCGCCAAATTTTAAGCCTACAAAAAATGAATTTGCAAAATCCAACACTTTTCCGCACTTTTGAAGTGCAAAATCACACGAACGGGGCAACCCGTTCACCAAATCCGTGTTCGGGTTTTTTATTGGATTTACTCAAAGGAACCCCCTTTGCCCTGTGCATACATTGTAATGGTGTATGCAGTCTATCGACTCGTTCGTGTGATTTTGCAGCAGGTAGCAGAGGGGTTTATTATTTTAAAAAAATGCAAAATCACACAAAAAAGGAGCTTTCTGCCCAAGTGGCGAAGCTTACCAAAGAGAACACCCATTTAAAGGTGCTTCACAAACACAGTACAAACATCAATTTTTATTTAGAGCAGAAGCAAAGGCAGATGAACGCTGTTTTTTGGCTTACGCCCGAGCAACGCAATAGTTTGCCCATTGTGGCCGATCTACTGCAGAAGCTTCACCAATGCCCTTTGGTGAGCGAAAAACCAACCGATTTGTAAAATGTATAACCAGCCCCACAGCCCAGCGCTGGGGGCTAAACTAAAACCCAATAGCAATGAAACTCTCCACCAAAATAGGCAAGCTGAATAGGATGAAGCGCAGCCTCTTGCACATGCAAGAAATGCACGGAGATCTGATTGGTTTTAGAGAAACGGACATTCCGCCACGGGTGTATTCTATAGCCCAAACCAAGGCTTTCAGAATAAAACAGCGCAAAGCACGGGCGGCAGAAGCCAAGGCGCTAGAACATAAAATTGACCGTCAGAAACTGGCTGTAAAGGCTTATGAAAGGCGGTTGGCTAGAACAGTAACCAATTAAGAACATTTAAAAATTTGAGAGATGAGCCAGAATAAAGTATTGGACTATTTGAGTGATGTACAACAGGTTTTTGAAAATGCTGCATCCACCATTGAAAGTGAAATAATGGAGATGGATGATGGTGAATACAGAGGTGTTAAGGAGTCTAAGCGGATTACGAGAATAGCGGTGGAAAACACTATGAAACAACTTACAGAAGAATTGAAAGGGGTGTTTCAGTCTATTTTCAAGAAGGAAAACTAACCAATTAAGAACATTTAAAAATTTGAACCATGAAATTAACCATTGAAGTATCATTCCTTGAGTACCACATTATCAACGATTTGCTTGAAAAGCTATCAACGAGTTTACCATCGAATTATAGTAATCGCTGGTCGGAAGCAAAGCAATTGAACACTGTTAATAAATTCCGCCATTCATTAATGGGAGCTGCACTCCTAGAGGGTTCATTATCCTTAGCTCAGTTGCCAGATAAATTTGAGTTATCCGAGCTCAAGGAAGTTTATTTTCCAAAAGAAGAACACTATCGTTCAGTACTTGATTTAGCCCAACTACTTGTGGTTTTAGGCTTAGTAAATGAATTACCCCGTGAGAAAAGAGAGGTAAAGCCTGGTGTTTTTGGTGGCGTCAATGTTTACGAGAAAACCCGATTAGGCAAACTGCCCTCGTCCTGCTCTTAACCAAAATTGCTCAATACTTTTAAAACTCATTTTTGAAATTACCTATGCCCAGCTACTTTGAACAACGACTCGCCAGCCTTGGAATTACGCCAGAGATTAATACTATACCTCGATTTAGTATTGCCGATAAGGATGGAGTGAGAACATACACTGCCGAAGAGAAAAGCCCCAACTGTTTTTTTGAAGCTCAGGTGGTGGATGATCCGGCTGTGCATGAGGGCACCAAAGAAACGGGTAATATTATAATCAATTACTTTACTCCAGATGGAGGTCAATACAAATTCACCAAGCCTGGCACTGTATGGGCCCGTCCGTTTGCGCGGACTAGAATTGCCAAGCCAGATAAGGGCCAAGGCAAATATATGAGCCCTGCAGGCGCAAAGCTTGCTCCTTTCTTTACGCCCAAAGTGATTGATGCTTTTCAGAACAGAAAACAGATTGAAACGCTGGTAGTGGTGGAAGGTGAATTCAAGGCGTTTAAGGCCGATATGCTTGGTATTTATGCCATTGGGTTGCCGGGTATTCAGGGCTTTTATTCGGGTGAAATTGCAGGCGAATTGCACTGGAACATTGTACATGTGATTCGCGATTGCAGTGTGAAGAATATTATATACCTCACTGATGCGGACACTTTCACCATTGATTTTGAAAAGGATAAGGATTTAGCCAAGCGACCAGCTTCGTTTCATTCGGCCATTCAGAATTTCACCGAGTCGCTGCAAGGCTTATTGAGTGATAAGGATGTGGCCCTGGAAAAAATATATTTCTATGCCATTCGTGAGAGCTTCAATGAGCATGGCCACAAAGGTCTGGATGATTTATTGACAGCGCTGCCAGCGAGGGCAAACGACATAGTGAAGGAACTATTGGAGAGCCATGGCACACCTTCGGAATTTTTTGAAGCCGAGAACTTAAGTGCCTGGCATTTGACCAGCAAAAAGCTTTACAAACGTTTTGGGCTTACCAAGGCAGAGGATTTCTATTCCATTTATGGCAAAAAGTTTATTGGCGATAGGCCTTTTCTCTATAAAGGCATTCGGTACGAGTTTGATGGCGAGAAAGTAAAATACATTAAGCACGACCATGCGGATAGGTATTTGCGTGTGGGGCCTGATTGGTTTAAGGAAGTGATGGAGCCAATGGGAGAAGACAGAAAGGTGACTACCATTGCCAAATGGAAGGTGACGGAGATCCAGCGCGATTATAAGAAGTTTCCCGATTTTATGGACCAGATAGCCAGGTATGATGGCTTTACTGTAGAACCGAAATGGATTGAGGGTTTCCGTAGAAAAATAGGCGAGTTTTTCAACCTGATGAATCCGCTAGAACACACGCCAAAAGCAGGAGAGTTTCCCGCCACACTCAAATTTTTGAAGCATATTTTTCAAGGTCAGGGCACGGTTGACAACCATATTTTGAGCGACACTTTTACTGTGGGGCTGGATTGGCTTACGGTGCTGCACCAACACCCAATGCACATGCTGCCAGTGATTATTCTGCTGAGTGAAGAGCAGGGCACGGGTAAGACCACCTTTATGGATTGGCTGACGATGATTTACGGTAGCAACTCCATTATTATGAATAATGAAACTTTTGGAATGAGTTTCAACGCTCACTACGCCTCCAAATTTCTGCTGATGGTAGATGAAGGAATGCTTGAAGTAGATAAGAAAGCAGAAAAAGAAAGGTTGAAACAACTGGTAACGGGCAAGGAAATGCTTGTTCAGTTTAAAGGCGCAGACATTAAGCGTATTCCTTATTACGGTAAAGTGGTGATAGGATCTAACGATGCCGACCGCGTAATGAAAATGGAGGAAGATGATACGCGATGGTTTGCGGTGAAGGTGCCCGTGATACCAAAAGGAGAGAAGGATCCGATGCTGATGGAAAAGCTGAGAGAAGAAATTCCCGCTTGGCTCGATTTTATTTCTAAGCGCGAGATCTTCCACCCGAAAGTGGACAGGCTTTGGTTCTCTCCAGATAATTTTATTACCGATCAGTTCAAAATTATAGTTCAGCAAACCCGAAGCAGGCTTGAAAAATTGATTGACAACTTTATTAAAGAGTCATTCTTGAATTTTAGGTACACGGAAATGAAGATTCCGGCTAACCACCTGACCAAGCTACTGAACGACAAGGCGAAATTCCGTACCGAAGACAATGACGTGCGCGAATACCTCAAGAAAAAGGGCTTGGATACGCAACCGACACAGCGGTTCTCTTTTCCTGTGGACTGGAAGCCCGATCCGCTTTCGCCTGATAGGTTTGAAATCGAATTTTTAAAGAGTTCTGGCCGTGTGTTCATTTTCAAAGTGGAAGAGTGGCTGAACGAGGAAGAAATGAAGGAGTTTGAAGCGCCTATTAGTGATGGACACGAGCAACAGAAGGCATCGGCTGCGCAGTTAAAAATTGAGGAAGCCCAAAAAGACAAAGCGCCATGGTAATATCAATTGAATGCAAGAAGGCCTTGAGCATAGACGAATTTAAAACCACCACTGGGCGCAGGTACCAGATGCTGTTTTTCAACGAGTTTCAGTTCGGGAAATTTAACACGCACACCATAGGCGAAAACACGGACGTGAAATGGCTGATGGAGCGCATAAGCGAAGGAAGAATTTTTATCCCAGTAGACACTATTAAAGCAGAGGATAATTGAATGTTCAAAATATATTGATAACTAAAAATTTAGTGATATGAACGGATTAGAGATAATATTTTTCACGATTGGAGTGCTAGGCACTGCCGGTGCTGTGCTTTTTGGACTGTGGTTGGTTATAAAGCCAATAACCCGAATGGAAGATTCGAGGCTTAAGGAATGGAGTGAGAGGAAAGGTTTGAATAAGTAGTAGCTGTGTCCACCGCTGAAGCGCTGAAAATATTGAACAATAACTCCACTGGGAGGGTGTATAGCGAGCAGGAAGCGCGAGAAGTAGTGATGCCTTTTTGGCAAAAAATGGCTAAAATTGTAATAGCCGAAAAACAAAAACAACCTGCCCACATGCGGGTATTGAAGTAAAACCACTAACCAATGTCACCCATGATCAACGTAATTCTATACAACCGTGTCAGCTCAGACGATCAGATCAAGAATTTTTCTATCGAGAATCAGATTGAACTCAACACGGATTACGCCAAACGGATGGGATGGAACGTGGTATCAGTGATTGAAGATGATGGCTACAGCGCCAAAAACTTTGATCGCCCTGGTTGGAAGAAACTGAAAGACATTGTTTACGGATCAAAAATCAAGGTACATAAAGTATATTTTGTGCGTTGGGATAGGTTTGGGCGTAATACCGAATTTTGTCTTCGCGTTATCCGTCAGTTTGGCGAACGAGGTACAGAAATCAATGCAGTTCAACAGCCAATAGATTTTGGTACGCCAATATCAAAACACGTTCTCAACACCTACCTTACCACTGGTGAGGTTGAGCGAGATAATATAAGAATTAGAACCAGCGAGGGCATAAGGAAATCGCTCCGCGAAGGCTACTGGCCAAACCATGCGCCCATTGGCTACAGCAATTACAAAATTAACGGCCGTGGGTCATTAATTAAGAATGAAAACGCGGAAGTGATTGTCTTCATTTTTGAAGAATACAGCAAAGGGCTTTTCAGTCAGGATGAAATTAGAATTATGGTGCGCAGAAAGTTTGGGGTTAAAATACCCAAAAGCACTATGATGGAGTTACTCAGGCGTGTGGTATATGCTGGAAAGGTTTATTCGCCTGCTTATGGAGACAAACCTGCCAAGCTGGTAGATTCTATTCACGAACCTATTATAAGCATGGAGCTCTTCAGCAAAGTGCAAACGATTTTAAAAGGAAGAAGGCCAGTGGCCAGAATGCCAAAACTGGCCAACGACAGACTTCCGTTGCGTGGAAAAATGACTTGCCCTAGCTGCGGAAAGAACCTCACGGGGTCGGGCAGTAAAAGCCGCAACGGATCTATAATCTATTACTACCATTGCCAGCGTCCGTGCAAAATTAGATTTAACGCACAAAGGGCCGAGGGTGATTTGATTGATTTACTCAAAAGCTACTCGCCACCCATGGAGCAACTGGAACTCTTCAAAATGTTTTTGTTGGAAGAGCTTGAAGAAAGCAAAAGAGGAATGGACCAAGAGGCCAGAAGGATCTCCACGGAACTGAAAAAGAAAAAGGAGGAACTGGAGCTGGCCGAGATTCGCGTTTTCAACGGAGAGCTGAGCCAAGCGATTTTCGATAAGGTGAGTACAAAGCACCAGGAGTCGGTGGAGCAAATAGAATCGCGCTTGTTCGACTTAAACAACTGCATGGCCATTGAAAAGGAATGGATTGATGGGGCAGTGAAGATTGTTGGCAATTTAAGCCACTGGTACCGTTCATCCGATTTCGACACGAAAACGAAGCTGCTTGGTTCGATATTTGCAGAAAACTTACTATATGACGGAAATAATTATCGAACCAGTAAAATCAGTCCGTTAATCCGTCTTTTTAACCCTGTAAAGGGCGATTTAGAACCAAAAAAAGGGTCTCCAAAAGAGGAGACCCCGGTGCA
>TARA_R110001599_G_scaffold196735_3_pt1 | contig 44339 bp, 23 predicted proteins | sample TARA_R110001599 | Tara Oceans TARA_R110001599 (sample SAMEA4398360) | marine metagenome | biome: Polar Biome; feature: [MES] marine water layer (ENVO:01000295) within the mesopelagic zone...; material: water (ENVO:00002006), including particulate matter (ENVO:01000060) such... | reverse complement strand
CGTACTTGCCATAGACACTTAGGTTAAGCTGATCTCCTGTAAAGACCTCTTGTCTACTTGAGGGACCTAAAACCCTTCCTCTTGCTGCATTTAACCAAGCCACTTTATCTCCTCCGGGGGTAACATTCTGTTCCACATCAGTTTGTCTGGAAGCAGTTAGTCCAAAGAAATCTTCCTGCTCTTTCAGTAAATGTTGGCTTTCCATGGTCGCCAACTTTGTCTCCGTTTTGGGCTGCCTAAGCACCTGCCGGACATTGCCTAGATGATCTTTGATATAAAAATCATAATGATAGACATTTGATTCATTTGCCACCCTGCCTTCTTCATGAACCATATAATCCAAGCTCCCATTTAGGAACACCAGCTCTCCAATATAGTCTCTAGTTTTAGCAGGCTTGTCTTGGTTCTCCTGAACCGTCTGGCTTAGCTTTTTCCCCTCTGCATCATAGGCAAAGTAAATTTTCCCTCCATTGGAAAAAGTGATCTCTTCGGGCAAATTCAGGTGGTTGTAGCTGATTTTAGTAATCCTCTTATCGGGATTAGAAGTTTGGTTGCCATTGGCATCATAGGCGTAATTTTCTTGAGACCCGGTATTGGGTTTAAAATCTTTCGCGGTATGGGTATTGGAAACCAACCCGTCTGTGACGCGTAACAGTTTATTGGAATAATTGTCCCCTAAGTCATCATTGCTTTCATAAGTATAGGTCAAATCGTCCACTTTTCCATAGGTGGCTTTTGATTTTTCGTTAAACCTGGCCATTGTCAATATATTGCCATTGGCATCATAGCTAATTCCTTGGAGGGAATAATGGTTATTTTCCCCTGCTGCATTGAATCTCGCAGCTAACAGTCGATTGGCATTGTCGTATTGGTAAGCGAAGCTCCTCGCTTTACCGTCCTGTCCCTCCCATTCGATGCCTGCTATATTTCCATTGTAATATTTATTCTCGCTACCGGTATGGTAATAGAGTTTTTGTCTGAATATCCCCATTTCATTGCTCCCTTGATTATCCAGCCAGCCTCTAATATTATAAGCATAGGTTTGACTGATGGCAGATTGGCCCAGAAATGATTTTGAAACAAGCTGCCCTAGGTCATTATAAGCATAAGCAGCCAAGGTAATAGCAGGATCGGAGCCAACTTTATGCGTTATCGACGCAATTTGACCGGTGACATTGTAGGTAAAAGTTCGGAGAATATCGGGGTTTTCAGCCCTACTGCTTGAAATCAATGTATGAATTGGTTGACCCTCAAAATTATAGGCAGTGGAATTCAGCACGGTCCCCCCAAGCTGGTCTTGAGAAATGGTTTGTATCACCCGTCCTTCTTCATCGTAATAGATTGCGGTGGTATAAAATTCTCCTGTTTTCAGGTTTTTTACTTTTTTCCCCGTTTGTAAACCATGAATTCGAGTAGTTGGATGAGAAGTAAATGGTGGGCCAGGATTTTCAAAGGGGAATTCGCTAAGGAATTCATAGGAATCGTAATAGTAAACAGTCAAAATATTGCCATCATCTGTCGGCCAAGCCCCCACCTTGCCTGAACTTTCCGTTCCAATCTGAGCAGTGAAATTTTGGTTTCTGGTGGCTTTCATGTAAAATCCTGGTTTTAGGCTGATGGATTTTTCAGCCACATACTCCTGATACCCATCGTATTTACTAGAAGTAATTCTAGATCCTGTCTTTACTTTAGCTGTATTGGCATTTACTGAGGCTTCATTTGAAGGCATCTCATTGAGGCTATTTTGAATACTAGCCCGGTCATCATTTGAGCTCGTCATTCCGGTCATCACTACTCTTCCAAGTCCATCATATTTGGTGTAAAGCCATTTTCTGGGGGTCTCTCTAGCCATATTGGCATCCTGAACTCCTACCATTCTGTTTTGATTGTCATACACCATGGATTCCAATCCTTTTCCGGGAATGTATTTTTCTATCATTCTCCCCCTTTTATCGTAGGTATAGCGAAAATATTGTTCCTCAGCCAAGCTTGTATTGGAACTAACATCACTACTCCAGCTTGCATTGGCAAGAATTTGGGTGGCTCGGGGGGGGATTACCACTCTTAATCGTGAAAAGTCATCATACACGTAATAGGTGCAAAGCCAACCTTTATGTCCTACATCTGTTGGTGCAGCGGTATCCTGTACTTTTTTTAACACTACTCTATCTAATTTATCCGTGTAGGTAAGGGTACTTTTGTCATCCTCATCTACAGTAATCTCTACCCACAGATCATTCGCACGAAACGCTGAATTACTTTCGGGAAGCCCACTCTGATTTACAGTAAAGACGCGAACAGCCTCTTCGGCAATATTGGGTCTTCTGAAAAATTTCAACTCTTTGCCGGATCCCATTTGCCAAGCCTTTCCTTGGGCTGCATGTCTATTGACCCTATTTAAAGGGGAAGCTTCAAATTCTTTTTCTACATAGGCTGAGGGGTTTGCTCCATATAGGGAGGAATAATAAACATTTTGTTGAGTAACCGCTGATTGTTGGTATTTTCCTGAATTAGCTCCATTGTTTTTGGAAAAGGGAAGATATTCTAATTTTTGACGGCCATAGCTATCATAAACCATAGGTGTGATTAGATCATTTCCCGAAACCGTACCTTCTTTTCCCACTGTCTGCATTGTGCGACCAAGTCCATCATGATACGCGAATTGCTTTTGAGATTGGTTTGAGTTGGCCGAAACAATTGTCATTTCATTCAGCCCGGCTTTTTTCGCTGTATATTTCTTCACATAATTATGGTTGGCAACTATCGCCTTTACCGGTACTTTAGGTGTCATACAGCCGGAAGAGGTATGAACATATGCCAAGTAGTAAGTAGTCGTTGCGGAGATCGTAGCTGTGGTGAAACTTTGGGATGTCCCTAGTTGAGTGCTTTGGTTGGAATCAAACCAACGGTATTCAAAACCTGCAGGAGCAGGTGATGCAGCAAGTTCTACTGAACCACTCTCAAAGCGTGAAACATTTTCAGCTGAAGCCTCTATTTCCTCACAAGGGTTTATGTGGTGTACCCGTATTTGTAGGTTGTCATTAAAATTCCCATCAAAGGTCATGAATTGATAGGTCAAGTTAAAGGAACCGGCTGAGCTAAAAGTCAGGCTTATGGAATTATAGGTCTCATAATTGATGGTTGCCTGGGGAACAGACCACATACTTCCAATCCCGTTGTTTGGGTATACCATAGTAGTCCCATTCCAAAAATTAACTTCAAATAAGGCTGTTTCTCCTATACTAACAGTAGTGGGGCCAATAATCTGAACCTGAGTGATCTCTTGGCCAAATACATATTGTCCATAAACCCATAGCAAAAGTGAAAAGACATAAGGCTTCATTTTGCATCCTTCTTAGTAAAATACAACTCATGGATTTGTCCACGACGCGCCTTCATTGGTATCAATAAAATCTCATCTTTTCCGTTAACTCGCAAAGAATAGCTGGTCTTTACCCCATTTATCTCAATAGTTAACTGCGACGCACCTTTAATTTCCCATTTACCGTTAACAATATTCTGTCTTTTACCCATTACCCATTGGGCTGTAAAGATTCCGTCCTCTGAAAAAATAAATGACCTGGACTTAATGGCTTGTTTCATTGCTTCAGATTCAGCCGTTTTGGTCATTGAACCATTTGCCGATATACCGTAATTTATTGCTGACAGCTGATTTACTGAATCCGTTTGCCAATATCCAATTAGGTTTTGGGCATCAAACTTATCTGTTTTTTGTGCAGCTACAGGCCTTACCGCGATAAAAAAAACTACTAGAATAAATAAGAATAATTTTTCCATCGCTCATCCACTTTAAGGGTTTAAACCACTTGTTTGAAAATTGTACTCGTAAAACTCCTTTAACTGCCCACTATCATCTCTGATTGCTTTCAACCGCCCAATGTAGTCGTATTCATAATACATGGTATAATTTCTAGCATCTGTTTTGGATGTCAGTCCAACCAAAGGATCGTATGTATAAGTCGTCATTGCGGCATCTAAAGGGTGTAGCCGTAATTCATCCAAATGCAAACCACTTCCTTTAATAGTAAGCCTATTTTCCGTAATTATCCTTTGGATTAACTTCCATTCTTGGTCTAATCCCTCTGTTTTCCCCATAAAATCCCAATTTGCTGAACCACTGGCCCGCTTTACCCAAAATGTAAGCAAATATTTTTCACTTGAACTAGCCTCTATTCCCGATTTTGAGATACTTCCTGTTCCCAAATCATAATACCTACCACCTGTTCTGGAGCCTATAGAAGAAACGGAATTACCCATATAAGTCCACCCTCCTTTCTCTTGCGTTTCAAATGATGTGTAAGAAATTTGATCAGGACGGGAGTTAAGCACCTCACATACCGGTAATTTATCAGAAGAATCCCATAGAATAGCCCTTCTATTTTGATCTAACTCCTCTATCTGGTTAATATTAAATGCCTGATCGTAGCCTAATTTGGTCTTTTTTACAAAAGACTCAGAAAATGTAATCCCGTCCGCTGAGTGGGAAAAATTTTTTATTGGCGCATTTGTTTTTAAACTTAGAATTTCATCCAATAAAACCTCTCCAGCTTTAATTTTCCATTTTCTTGCCTGCCCACTAATTACCCCATTTTTCACAGATTTAACGGATTCTATGGGATCACCAATCATATTTTTGCCTAACAATGCATTAATCTCTCGGGCGGGTTTTTCATACTCCAAAGGGTATTTAAACTCTTCACTTTCAAACCCCCAATTTGATTTCATTACCGTTCGTCTTTGAAGTTGATGAAATGCATTGTATTGAAAAGAACGTTCTACCCCTAACTCAGAATCACCCGAAAATAATTTATCCATCTCATAGGCCGGCTTGAAAGACTCAGATTCTATAGAAAATGCTGTTGTTTCTCTTAGCGTTACAGGCAGGAATGGAGGCAAACCCCCATCATTATGAAATTCTAATACAAATTTTATAAAAGGGAAAGATTGCCACACTTTTACTGGTGATCCTGCGCTAAGGGTTTTATAGCCCAGTACCCTTTTACTTTCAACCACATTTCCAAGATCATCTTTATGAGTCTTTGATATCAATTTACCTCTTTTATGATCATAATTCTTTTTATTCACAAGAGGCATCTCGTAGGGATTGTTTTGCAAACCAATTTTATCCGGATAATCATAAAAAGAAGAAAATTTGTGAATAGTTTCACCATTACCATCGAATTTTTCAACAACCCTTTGATAACCTATTGGACGGCTTTGCGTCATGGATAGGGGAAAAGCTGAGTGGGAATAAGCTTTAACACCTGTAACAAAAATTTCGGAGCCCTGACTTCCTGATGTAAAAGGAGCATGGTGTTTTAAATCACTGCCGGCAACACCGGATGATAGATCATCATTACCTTCTTGCGTATATTCGAATTTCCTTATGATGGGTGGATTAAATTGGTCAACATCATGAATTTCAGCAACACGAATTCCACCTCCAATTTTTTTTGTTATTGAACCTTCTTCTAAGAACCTATATTTTAACTTAACTCTTATATCTATATCACCAGTATATTGAGGAATATATTTGGTTAGATCAAAGGTTCCTGTAAAATTGAAGTTCCAAGGAGTAAGCACAGAAGCGCATGGTTCGATATTGTTGCCATAAGCAACCCCATCCGTACTGCATTCATACCACAGCTGAACTTGTGCTAAAGAATTAAAAGTTACTGAAGACGCTATAGATGAATCGATATAGTTCCATGCGGACCATCCATCCTCTGCCAGAGGATTCTCATTAATAAAACTATAGTCATTGGGCTCATAAAAAAACTGCCTACTCCCCCCTGTGGGCCAAGTGATTTTATTTAAAACCCCATATTTCATTTTTTCAATATCAGGATCTTTATTAATTCCAGGATAAGTCTTGTCTTGAAAAGTTTGTGAAGAAAATGAAAAAGTAGGGATCAAACCGGTTCCAATATTACCTGCCCCATTAAAATATCCCCAATGGTCAGTATCTCTACTACTATACCCGGGAAGCAGGTGCATCTTGTTATATTCAAAAGAATAAACTTGATCTTTGTCGATAATCAATTTTTTTAATGTTAACCTTTGACTGGGATTGTCAATATATTCAAGAGCAAACCTTCTTTTAATCTCATTTTGATTGTTTTTTAGGAGTATAGAATCTAATTTGAATGAAGAAAATGAATTTGGCATGGCAGGATGGCGCAAATCATTTCTAGCCGAAGTAAAAAATTCAACTCTACCATTCTCAAAAAGTATCCTTTTTAAATTATGCCTGTAGTTTCTACTTATCGTTTGACCTCTATTCTCAGGAAAGCCACCCATATTTGTCAAACTTCCATTACCAAGAAAGAGATTACTTCCGTGATGTGTAAAATAACCTATGGCTATGGAATGATATTCAAATAGGGATGTTGAGGTATCAAAGTTTGAATAATCATACTCAAAAAGAATCTCGTTTTTTAAATTAGGAGACACAATTTTTGTAAGGTACCAGCTTGTGACTATTTCTTTTATATCCCCAGAACCACCATCTGTTGTAAAAGTTGCTGATTCTGATTTTGATAATTCCAATTCTTCAAAATAATAAATCACCCCATTTTCATCTGTAATTTTCCACTTTTTAAAACCACTAAAACGGAACATAACAGATCCGAAGTTTTTGAAGATAGATCCTTTATCCATCAATTCAATTTTAATATTTGTATAAGGCAGTGTTCTTATCCCTCCATCATTATCAAAAAAGAATTTTCCTGATTTCCCATTAAAATTATAATAAAATATGTCAGGCATTCCATCTACAAGTCCCACTCTTTGACTTTCTAAATAATCACCTGATGGATAAGGCCAATTGTCTTTCAATAAATGACCTGTATAGTAAAAACCAATAGATTCTTCATCATCATTTACTCCTCCAATTGCTCTCGTTATCACTCCTCCTACATTTAAAGACCAACCGGAGCCTACCCAACTAGGGAATTCATTGACTTTGACACCTCCCGCAAAATAGGACAAATCAACATTGTCCTGAAGGTCTTTTGAATCAACAGTATACAAAGGAATTCTTATATCAGGAATGCCTGTATAATGATTAACAGTGGAAGGAGTATATTTTACTAATGAATAAGCATTCGGTGATGGAAAAGTAACATGTTGATCCTGAGAAAATGTATTAAATTTTACTATTGTACAGTAAATAAAGATCAACAAAAACCTTAAAGAAAAATTAATTATTTTATCCCTTTCCATATTACTCAAACAATAAAAACAATTGCAAATAATTAGGCTGAAATATTAATAAGTTATTAAAATAATAAATCAAAATAAAAAAATCAACTTATACAGTGAATTATTGAATAAATTATCCCATTAGCATACAATTAACAGTAAAAAAACTACTATAGAATAACCGGTATCATTAACAGAAATACATTTATAAAAAATCTTTACACTTCTTTAAAATAACCCTATTACTCAATTAACCCTTCATTATCTAAAAAATAAAATTTTTAGATAATGTATTTTTTTCGCATTAGATATAGGCAATAAATTTGAAAAATATAGTTTGAATTAACATTACCTACCCACCTTCACCTTCCTAAAATGAAATTGATTGGCATAGATGGTGGCATTGGAGGTACTGTCATTTTTGTCATTGTAGAGGCTTTCTGCCCTTAGCCAGAGGTCCAGCTCCTGGTTTTTGGGGCTGTCCGGGGAAAGGGTTATGGGGCTGGTTTCACTTGTGCAGCTGGCTTGATTGAGTCGCTCCAAGTAGTGCATGCTGTTTACATGGGCATAAGGCTGTGCCGGATGGTTAAGCAGGTAAGTGGGGTGAAAGGTATTGGTATCCTTGGGCGCCAGGCCCTGCGGCAGGCGCAGGTAGAAGAGTACTTCCTCTCCCGCTTCCCAGATACCATTGCCATTGCCTGTCCCTCCTGACAAGGATTCTAAAACAATGCTATCCATTCCCTGCTGGTATATCGGTACTTCGGGCAGGGTTCTTCCATCCAGAAGGATCAGGTCTTCCCTAGGGCTGTAGACAGCTTTGGGAGTGGCAAAAGCCATGATCCTAAGGGTGTCGGTCACTTGCCGGTCTGCCCTGATTACAAAATCTACTCCGGCCACAAAGCTGGAATCGGAATAGCGCCCAAAGGTAAATTGAAAGGCCTGCTCGCTATCGATCGCTGCTTTGGCTTCCAGGGCTGAGATAGTGATTTTTTCGGGGCTTATTTTTAAATCCGGATGTCGGCTTAGCGGAATGATCTCGATTTCTTGTGCGGGGGCATTGCCTATATTGACCAGGGAGAAATTCAGGCTTTCTGTTTTTCCCTCCTCAAAATAAAAATGCTCCTGGTTGTTGGGAAATACCATTCCTAGTTGGGCTTTTGGCTCAGCTTCCCTGTTGATTCCCAGCCAATGGCCTCCACCGGACAAGGCAAAGTCCAGCTTTCCTTCTTTGTCTGCCGCTACAAGGTTGTCTTCCTCAAAAGCATGCGTAGAAAGATTGAAAGATCGCAGAAGGTAGGCTTCCCCGGGCGCATAGACACCTGCCGTATTGACAGCAATGCTTTCTTCCAGGACGATGGGTCCATCAGGAATAAAAGTTCGGGACAAAATCTTTAATTTGTTTGCAGACGCATTTTCTATCAAGGTTAGGGCCGGGGTTTCCCGCTTGATCTCAAAGGTGTTTCCGAACACTTCGAAATTGTCAAAACCCGGATTGACATGGTTCCATTTGGCAGGCAGCGCGGGGGTCTTGGCAAATTCATTGCGGTGAAAATCCAGTTGCTGTTCGGTATCTGCTGTCCAGTGATTGGGGTAGTCTGCGGTATGGGTTTCAAAATGGCTAAGGTCTGCACTTCCAAAAAGCTGGGTCATGTGCCAGTTGTTGTACTTAAGCCAGTCCCCATCGGTCTTGGTCAAGCGCACGGCCAAACCCTTTAGGGAGCGGTGCATTTCCAGGACGGGGAAAACCACCTGTCGGCCTTTAGGGCCGTAGTAAGGGAGGTTTGCGGCAGGATCGAAAGCACTGACGGAGGCCACCAGGTCTTTGTTTTGTCCGGCTACATAATAGGAGGTCAAGCCGCCCATGCTCAGGCCTGTGATGGCTCTTTTGCTGCGGTCGGGAATGCTTCGGAAATTTTGGTCTACATGCTTTACCAACTCCCTGAAATGGGCACTAAAATCCCAGCCCCAATGTTCCCGCTCGGTTTCATGGGCACGTACATAATCATAAGGCAGGGCGTTGCCATAGGGTATGCCTTCCCGCTCTTTTTTACCAGGGGAAAGATTGGGTTCATAGCCATCCCAGGTGACGATGATCAGGTTATTTTCCCGGGCATATTTTTTCCATTCCATCACAAAGGGAGGTTCCAATCGGCCGTTTGCCGGATACTCTACATCGTCTTCCAAGTCGTAAGCATCCCATTTGTACCTGCCTCCATAGCCATGAAAATAATACACCACCGGGTATTGTTTATCCGCTTGCTCAGCATAATCTCCAGGCAGGTAGATCCTGTAATTTCGCTCCGTGCCAAAAGCATCACTGTAGAAAGCAATGTCTTGAAAAAATTCGGTTTTTGGGGTTTCGCAGGCCAGGAGACTTATCAAGACCAGAAGTATTGTGAAACTTTTGCAGGAGAGTAGGTGACTGAGTGGCATAGTGGTGTTTTTTTTTATTACAATGATTTTCAACAGATTAAACCCGAAACACACCTTAGAACAACTATTGCATATTCCCTTTTAACTATTTAATATTATATATTCTTTTCCAAAGTTATAACCCTGATAATCGAAATCATTAGGGCAAACAAGAAGTTGACGCTTGTTTGCGCTGTTCATTTTTGGCTTGATCCAAAAACGAACCAAAAAGATCAAGGCTGTCAAATCTTATTTCAAATGATGGACAAGGTTAGGAAATAAAGCCCAATTACGGTACCATCATTTGATTTTTGGTACAAGATTCCAAGCTAAAAATGAGTGGATCTCCTACTTGGAGCTAACTCATTTTTTTTACGCCCTCCACCTTGCACCAAAAACCATAACCTTTGAAGGCCGGAAAACACATGATAATAATGCTTCCATTATATTCCATGATATCGAAAACGACTTTTTCTTCATTTACGAAAACTACTTAGATCATTCAATACAATTATCCGACAATGCCTGGAATTCTTCAGTTCACAAGAAAAACTTCAACAAGAATTAATAAATTCCTTGATTGGTTGCGGTTTATTATAGGTTAAGGTTTACATACCGTAGTACAGCGAATAAATTTAGATTCACTACACCACCTTCATTTTCCGAAAATGTATATACTACTTCTTCCTACCTGAATGGATTGGTGCCCCATTCGTATCTTTTGGCCGGGTCAAAATCAGGATTGGGAACTGGGTTTTGGGCATTGGTCGCTACTTGCCATTTATTTAAGGCTTGCTTCATTTCGGCCAACTTATCAGGGTAACTGAATTTCAGGTCTGTCATTTCATTGGTATCATACTTCAGGTTGTACAGGTCAAATTCCCCGGTGACCAGGTTTTCAATTATTTTCCAATCTCCTTTTCTCAATGCCGACATGGGCACCTCATGGTGGTAAACCGGGTAATGGGTGAACACTTCCCTTTCCGGGTCAAAGGAGTTTTCTGTTAAAGACGAAACCAATGAGACCCCATCCAAAACATGGTTTTGTGGCTGCTTTCCTTTACCCAAATCCAAAAAGGTCGGGTAAAAGTCAACACTGGAAACAATGGCCTCAGTAGTGGTGGCTGCTTTCACCTTCTCAGGCCAGCGAACAATCAAAGGCACCCGAATCCCTCCTTCATATAGCGTTCCTTTTCCTGCCCGAAATGGGGTGTTGGAGGTGGCAATATAACGCAGGGGATGATCCTCAGGATAGACATCCTGGCTTTCTCCTCCCAATAAAGGGATGTTGTCAAATCGGTTGTCCACTCCCCCATTGTCTGAATAGAAGATAAATACGGTATTCTCCGCCAAGCCCCTTTCCTCAATGGCGGCCATGATATCCCCAACACTTTCATCTATATGCGAAATCATAGCGGCATACACCGCATTGCTTGGATAGTCGGGATCTTTGGGTTTGTTAAGGTATTTATTGATCAGGTCCCTGTCTGCATCCAATTGTACATGCACATCGTAATGAGAGACAAACAGGAAAAATGGCTCGGCTTTGTTTCCCTCAATAAAGTCAACTCCCATACGGGTAAGGGTTTGGCTTAGTCGTTCATTTTCTCTGGGCTGGTATTCGGGAACAAACTTTGGATGGTAAAAACCTCCACCCGCATACATATACGCTTCATCATAGCCCCTGTTATTAGGCAGGTGTTCGGGATTGTTTCCCAGGTGCCATTTCCCAAAATAACCGGTTTTGTAACCTGCATCCTGCATGGCGTTTCCAATGGTTGCTATCTTATTGGGTAGGTGTTGCACCTGGTGGTGGGGAACTGTTACTTCTTCATTGGGGCGCCAATGGCCGGGGATAAAATCGAAAATGCCTACTCTTGCCGGGTATTGACCTGCTTGTATACTGGCTCGGGTAGGCGAACAAACGGGAGCTGCATAGGCATTGGTATACAACATCCCCTGGCTGGCCAATTTGTCTATATTGGGCGTTTCATTGAATCGATTGCCATAAGCTGGCAAATCCCTTCCTCCAAGATCATCCGCCATAATCAATACAATATTGGGTCGGTCCTGGGCCGAAAGAGAAAAGGAAAAAATCAGTAGGCACAGGAACAGAACGGGTTTTAAAAGATTATTCATGGGTTTATGGGTCGGTAATTAGAAAAGGGAGCTATAAATAAAGATAAGGATTGAATAATGATAGCCATTGTATTAGCCCAATACAAAGCTTGCCAACAATTTTTGGACTTCATATACATCCACGGACTTATTGAATTTCTTACTGACGGCAGGTTGGTGGTCGCTGGATATCCAGATCTTAAGCTCTGCATCCAAATCAAAGGTGCCTGCTGTCTCTATGCTAAACCTGGAAATGCTTTTGTAAGGCAGGGAAAGGTACTCTGATTTTCTTCCGGTAATACCTTGTTTGTCTACCAGGATCAATCTTTTGCTGGTAAAAATAAAGGTGTCCCGAATCAGTTTAAAGCCGGTTTCAATTTGTTCTTCGGCGATTAGAATTTTGCCGAAATCTTTTAGTAGGGTTTCTTTGTCTACTACTCCGGCATTGCCTAATAATGAATTAAATAATCCCATACAATTGGTTAATTGAGTGTTTAGTTTGCTTGTTTTTAGTGGATTAAATTTACTAAATATTGTGCAGAATAAGGTTTTATCGAAAGAAATATCTAAGAATGGTTTGCTATAAAGTTGGAGTATTAGCTGAGCTAATTACCTCTCTGAATGTCTGCTACAAATTTGCTCCATTTTCTTGGCCCTATCTCAACTTGATTTTTACAAGGATTCTGAAAAAATCTTCCTTTGTCCTCATTATTTAAAGGGGATGCAGGGGGATTTTAACGGGATGGGACAACGTCTTCAAATAAAAAATCCCTCCGCGGTGGCGGAGGGAAATTAGCATTGAAACTTAAAACCGGTTAGATTGTGGTTTTATTTATCTGAAAGCTCACGCCCATCAAAAATCTTATCCAATAACTCGGTGTTTTTTCCTCCTGCATAGGATTCTCTTTCCTGAAGGAAATCCAAATACTCCTCTAGGTATTTTTGAGAGATCTCTGAGTTGTCACCATATTTTTCTCTTAAGTCATCCAGTTTTTCATGCAGTTCTGCTTGAATTTCAGCGTAGGCAGGATCATCATAGACATTTTTCAGTTCCATTGGATCATTGATTCTATCGATCAGCTCCCATTCATCTGCATCAAAATAGTAATGTACCAGTTTGTATTCTTTGGTGACAATGGCATAGTGACGCTTCACCATATGCACAGAAGGGTATTCGTAATAGTGATAATACACTGCATCTCGTGTCCATTCACCTTCTCCTGTCAATAATGGTAAGAGACTTTCACCCTGCATATCTTTGGGAGCTTCTATCCCTGCTGCAGCCAGAAAGGTCTGGGCGAAATCCAGATTTTGAACCATTTCATTGGTTGTAGAACCTGGAGCTACTTTTCCGGGCCAAGCTACCAGCAAAGGTGTTTTGAAAGATTCATCATAGACAAAACGCTTGTCAAACCAGCCATGCTCACCCAGATAAAATCCCTGGTCAGAAGTATAAACGATAATGGTGTTTTCCATCAGGCCATTGGCTTCCAAATAATCCAATACACGGCCTACATTTTCATCCACAGCTTTGATGGTACCCAAATAATCCTGCATGTAACGCTGGTACCTCCACTTCATCTTGTCGGTATCCGTCATGTTCGGATAGGCCTTTTTAAAATCTTCGATCATCGGATTGTAAGAAGCATCCCAAACAGCGCGCTGCTCCGGATTCATGCGTCCTACTTCTCCATCAAAGGCCGCCTTGTCCCAGCTGGAATTGGGTGCTATGCCCAATTCATCCATCACTGCTGGCGGAATTTTGGAATCTCCTGCCCAGTGCATGTCCGTTAGTAAATTCATTTCAGCCTCATGGGCCGCACGACCTCTACCTGAATAATCATCAAACAAGGTTGGAGGCTCCGGGAAAGACCTTTTGGTAAACTCTTCTACATGTCTACCTGCAGGAAGCCATTCTCTGTGAGGCGCTTTGTGCAGGTAGAAAAGTAGGAAAGGATCATCTTTTTTCCGTTCATTCTCCAACCAGTTTAAAGTCATGTCAGTAATGATATCTGTAACATAGCCTTCAACTCGAATATTACCTTCATTTCTAGTGATAAAATTCGGATTGTAATATTTTCCCTGCCCGGGTAGGATTTTGAACTGATCAAAACCTTTTGGGCTATTTCCAAAATGCAACTTGCCAAACATGGCTGTCTGGTAACCTGCCTCCTGAAAAATCTGCGGAAAAGTCACATTGGTGGTATCAAAAGGAAAATGGTTGTCTACCTTTCCATTGATATGGCTGTGCTTTCCTGTCAAAATCGTGGCTCTGGAAGGTGCACAAATGGAGTTTGTCACCGTAGCATTGGTGAAAAGCATACCCATTTTCGCAATTCTATCGATATTAGGCGTTTCGATCAGCGTATTGTCATAAGCAGAAATGGCCTGATAGGCATGATCATCTGACATGATAAACACTATGTTTGGTCGGTCAGAGGTGCTTTGCTCTTCAGACGCTTGACCACAGCCTGTAAGGCCGAGAAACAAAAGCAAGCCTGCTATTATAGACGTATATTTTTTCATTAAGTATATGATTTATTGTTATGATCGGGAAAATTAGGGCTTTGGTGTAATAATTAAAAATGTTTTATCAAATTAAGCCAGATTATGTCATTTTGAGTAGTCCATTTTATTGATTTCCGTAAGGCTGAGACAATTAGTAGGTAGACCGCATCTGCTAAATCCAAACGTTACAAAATCCCCCTTCAAAAGGAGGCAAGGGAAATTGCAGAAATTGGAAATTAATGCTGATTTAGTGGCATTGAAACTGGCTGAAAAAATTCAAAATCAGCTACGAACTTCTCAGTCCAGAAAGCACAAAATCCACCTTAAAAAGGGGGAGAAGGGGGATTATTACGGGAAAGTCCTCCTATCTCAAGTTGATGTTTTAGAATGTTTGCGTCAAAAATCCCCCTTGGCCCCCCTTTAAGAGAAAGGGGGAGTTCGTAATTGCAGGATTAACGAGTTCGAACCTGATTTTGCATTTGGTTGGCTTATTTCAATCTAACCGAATCAGTATTAAATTCCCAAATTAGCAATTCCGCCTTTAATGGGGGATTTTGAATTATCCGGATCAGCAGGTGTTCAGATTAATTCTAGCAATCAATTACTGAACGAATAAAATTAAAAAGCGTCATCTACAAGGGAATAAAACCCTTCGTAGATGACGCTTGCATTCTTTTGGAAAAGCCTTTCGGACCCTCCATTTTTATTTTTTAAACCTTTCAGGAATAATAAACTCATAGCCTTTAGGAGGCCATGGGCCTACGCTCTGTCCTTCAGGACGTGGGGCTGTTGGTCTGATAGGCTCAAAACCGGCTGCGGAATATTTAATATTCAAGAATGGTGTTTCTATTTTTTTTCCATCTACAAGAGACCGGATACCCATGTCTGAAATACCACTCGTAAGCAAGGTCCGCTCCACTGGGGCTGTTGGCTTGCCTGTGACAATAAACTTCTGGATATTGAGTGTCAGGTAACTGAAATGAGAATAGCTCATGCTATGGTCCAGCACAAATTCCGTTGCCACCTGGCCCTGTGCAGTGTTGGCAGCATATGCCCAACCCTGATTGACATAACCTGTGAGCATCACAATCGCTCCTTTGGTGCCATCTGTATATTCAACGATAATGGCATTTGGATCTTTTACCAAATCCCGCATATTCCCTTCTTTTCTACCTTGAATTTTACTGCAAGCAGCTTCCACCAATTCCAGGTTGATGCGACCATCATCCATGGCTTTCCACACATCGGCTCCGCTAAGCCCTAGTACACTAGAAACACCAGTTTCCCCTCCTTCTCTTCTTTCCACCATGCATTGTAGAATCTCTGCTACATGGAAACCATAAGCATCCAGAGAAGCATAACCAATCCCGACTGCTTCAGAGATTTTCACTCCTAGCGGATGTTCCAGTGGTTTATCCCTCCAGCAAAAAGGCAAAGAAGATCCTGCCATCATTGGCACATTCAATTCCTTAGACCTGTCATAAACCCATTTGCTATCCAACCAACTGTAAGACAAATGCTTGTCATTGAACAAAGGAACTGATTTGTTAGAGGCATCAAATACCCTAAAAATCTGCTCCAGGTAATTCATTCTCGGGTACATTTTTATACCATAGCGACTTTTGTCATAATCACCATGCTCTCCCACATATATCACGGCATCAACAGCCAACTTGTCTCCCCCAAGGGTCAATGCACCTGCAATGGTATCGTACATTTTTGCACCATTCATACCGGCAATCTGTACCCCTGTATCATTGTCTCCAATCTGGTCAATCCAAACCGATACAATCTTTACTTGAGGAGCTACCATGCCATCATCCGTAGGTATCCCTACAAAAAGCTTGGTGGCAATTACATCAGCATGGGCACTGTTTCTGTAGATATTAGCAATCAAGGCAACTGTTTTTTGCTCAGAAGCAGGCTTATCACTGTTTAACTCAATGACTTTAGCCATGGCTTTTGCTTCAGATTCCCAGAACAAGCCTGATAAATTGATAGCAGTGGCCGCCAAAGCTGATTTCTTTATAAAATTCCTTCGTGGGTTTACTTTTTCGTTGTTCATGTTTATAGCCAATAGCGGTTAATTTTTTAAGGTTACTTATCGTTTATGCATTTGGCATCAATACCCAAAAGTGTTGTCTCCTGGAGATTAACCAATTATAGCCAGTTTTTTACCAGCCTACTGCATAACCATTTCTTCTTGGGTCAGCACCTCCCATAATCCATCCGGTTTTTCTGTCTATGGAAACGCCTTGCGCACCGCCCACCGTCATGGACCAATCTCCTAAACTGGTATCCAAAAGGTAGCCCATTTGTCTTAAACTTTTGAGGACCTCATTATCTACTCTGGTTTCAATTATAATTTCTTTAGCTGGAACAGATCCCAATTCGTCTTTCCATCGAAACCTAGGCGCACTAATGGCATCCTGTATGTTCATACCAAAATCAACATAATTCATGGCTACCTGCGGTACAGACTGCAAAATCCCAAAACTACCCGGAGAACCTACCACCAATTCAGGTTTGCCATCCTTATGGAATTGCATCATACCTCCTACACACCAACCTACGGCCTTCCATGGCTCTACACTATTGGCCAATCCTGGTGTTTTTTCCATCCAATCTATGGCACTATTGAAAATCAATCCGGTTTTTCCTGCTACATAGCCAGAGCCAAAGCCTCCACCGTGAGTTTGGATGATTACCACCGCATTGCCCCATTGATCCATTGCAGAAAGACTAGTGGTAGCGTACTGGTACTTTGGATCCATCTTGTCTTTCAAATTCCCCAACAACTCAAGTTCAGATTCAGTGAAATCACTTTTTTCTGCTATTTTACGGTTCTTCACCCTTTCAACCACTTTCTTGCGTTGTTCATCAAGATAACTATCAGAAAGCAACCTATCAACAGGTACATCAACATAATCAGGATCACCTACATACTTGTCAGTATCTATTCTACTCAAGTAAATGGCTTCCATTAAATGGGCAAGGTATTCGGTGCTATTGTGCCCCATGGCTTTCAAGTCAAAGCCTTCCATGATTTTCAAGGTTTGCAACTGCTGAATTCCCATTCCCGGAGGAGGGTTATTGTACACTTTGTATCCCCGATAATCAATTGAGATAGGATCTGTCCATTGTACGCGACCTGGCACCATTGCCAAATCTTCTACCGTAATAAAACCTCCGTCTTTTTTAAATGCTGCGGCAATTTGTTCCGCTATATCTCCCTGATAAAAAACTTCAATACCTTCATCAGCTATTCGTCTCATGGTTTTTGCCAAAGGTTTATTGGTAAAAATATCACCAATTTCATAAGGATTTTCTCCATCCTTAAAAAGTATGGCTACTGATTCCTTGTGAGGTTTTACTCTTTCGACAGTACCTCTCCACATGGCTTGATCAAACTCGGTAATTGGAACACCATTTTCTAAATAATCAATGGTTGGTTCAAATACCTCTTTTAAGGTCATGGTTCCATAATCTTCCAAAGCTCTATTCCATCCGGCAAGATTTCCGGGAATGGCTACAATTCTAGGTCCCACTGTTTCAATGGCACCATGACCTGCACCATCAGCAGCTTTTGCTTCACCCTTTAAAGATTGAGTTTTAAAAGATTTGGGAACCCAACCACCAAACACAAGTGATCTCACCCTGTCCTCTTTGGCCGAGTAAAAGAGCATGTACCCTACACCAGCAGTACCGGACATATAAGGTTCTACGGCATTCAATGAGGCTGCCGCTGCAACTATGGCATCAATGGCATTTCCACCATTAGCCAAAACTTTCTGGCCTGCAAGACTTGCCAAAGGATTCGCTGAAGCCACCATTCCTTTTTTACCCATTGCTGCGGGACGAAGGTTTTCTTTCGCTACCTGCGCAAAGGAGTTAAAGCTTAGAATGGTCATTATCAAAATCACAACAAACAATGCGTTTTTAAAAGCAAGTCGTTTTTTGTAGTTGGTTTTCATACTTTCTTAATTTTAATTTTAATCTCTTTGGACAATTAAGTATCTATTTAATAAAAGCTTAAGACCAAAGTTTTGTTTTATATATTAGGCCAATCAAGATTCCCCTGAAAGCCCTATATTGCCTTTTTCATCCTCTTGAACAACTTCCGAAAGATTGGCATCGAGGGATTCTGGCGGATTTTTACCATTCCAATAAGAGGCTAAAACAGATGAAGTGAAACCCATCAAAGGCCCACATACAGCAGAAGCTAGCCCTACTGTGGCTATTTTTCCCATCTCTTTGGCTATACCAGATACAAGTCCCGCATTTTGCATACCAGTTGTTATTGAAATTGTTCTGCAATGCTGTTCTTCCAATTTGAAAAGCCGAGCCATCCAATAGGCCGATAAGTAACCTAGGAGATTAAGTAACAGGACCATCAGCACCAACATCAAGCCCATATTCAAAAGGCTTTCTCTTCCTGCTGCCATAATTATGGCCACAATGAAAGCGATGCCCACCATAGATACGATTGGCATGGAAGCATCCAACCATTTGGCCTTACCATGCAGAAACTTATTGAAAATCAAGCCTGCACCAATTGGGAAAAGCACCATTTTAACGATACTCCACATCATACCCAAAACATCAATAGGAATAAATCCGCCTGCATAAAATTTCATTAATACAGGGATAAATAAGGGAGCCAAAAGGGTGGTTACAGATACGATGGTGATGCAAAGGGCTACATTTGCCTTGGCCAAATAAGCAAAAACTGGGGAAGCCACGGATACAGGTGCACATCCCAATAAAATAAGGCCGGCAGAAATTTCAGGGGAAAAACCACTTGCTGAAGCTAAGGAGAAAGCGATCAAAGGCATTAATAAAAACTGTGCTGCCACACCTACAATTACCGACTTCGGGGATTTCCCTAGGGCAATAAAATCCTTTATCCCCATGGAGGTTCCCATCCCAAACATGATCACTTGAATCAATGGCGTTATTAAACCTGCCAATTCATACCCTCTGAATTCTAGAAAATAATTCGGGAAATTTAATGCTGTAGCAACTACCGTCAGTATTATTAAAGTAAAGGAAAGTCCTTTGGTTGCTTGAAATGCCCTAACCCCAATGGCTGTCATTAAAAAAAACGCCATCAGAATCGGACCTAAGTAGCTTGTATTCTGAGTAAATAGCAACACCAACACTGCAATAAAAAGCAAAATGGCGCATGCTATTATTATTTTATAAATCCCATGTATTTTCAAAGCAGATGGTATTATAAATGTTAGGTGATTTATTTAATATTTTTGTTTTATTCTTCTTTCAGCTCTACTATCATTTCAATTTCTACAGGGATGCCAAAAGGTAAAGACCCCATACCTACAGCAGAACGCGCATGTTTACCACTCTCACCGAATACTTCAACCATAAAATCAGAGAATCCATGCATAACTATTGGCTGCTGCTCAAAAGTAGGTACACAATTGACCATTCCAAGCACTTTTACGATTCTTTTTACTCTATTAAGTGATCCTATGGTATGTTTAAGTGAGCTCAATAGTGAAATCCCTGTCAATCTTGCAGCTTCTGCTCCTTGTTCAACAGTAAGCTCTGAACCAACTTTACCTTTCATGTATTCACCATTTTCTTGCATAGGGCCATGGCCTGAAAGGAATACCAGGTTACCAACCTGAACGGCCAATACAAAATTAGCTGTAGGCTCGCCAGGAACTTTTAGGGTTATTCCCATTTCCCTTAATTTTGCTTCGGGATCGTTACCTGAATTTTGTGCAAAAGTGGATTCTAACTGACCAACCAAAAGAAAAATTGTCAGTAATAGTATTTGATGAATTTTAATAGTCATAACAGGAGTAAATTTAAAACATGTGGGTAATAAAACACCTTCAAATATGCAAATCTAATTTGATTTTGGGCACTTATCCCTAAATTTGATTGGGCATTTTTGATGAATGGTGCAAATCTCACATAAACCAAGGCATTTGCAAGCCATTGATCATACCATTCTATCTTAGTAAAATAATCCATTCCCCGAATTGACTTCAGAGAATGGATTAGAGAATTAGTGGTTATTAGTGAGTGGTTTTTCTATATACAATCTTTAGAAACCAGGAACAATTGGCAACAGTATATGACTGGGCTTAGGCCCTCCATGGTGAATTGTTTGTTGCGCAACCCGGGTCTCTGTACTGCTTCCCAATGGTGCCCCAGTATTTGGATTTCGGTCAAATTGAGGAAAATTACTTGAAGTAATGTCCACCCTTATTCTATGACCGGGAAGGAATACATTGGCAGTTCCGGTAAGGGTTATTTCGTATTCGTATACCTTATTGGGCTTCAATAGCTCTATTTTGTCTGTTCCATTTCTGAACTTTGCTCTCAAAATTCCTTCGGATATTGGGTAAGCACTCCCATCAGGATAAACATCTACCAATTTTATCATCCAATCTGTATCAAGACCGTCCGTAGCTGCAAATAGCTTCATGGAAACCGGCCCAGCTATACTTATAGGTTCTGTTAAAAACTCAGAAGTGTAAACCAATATATCGTTTCGCCTCTCGAGGATTCGTTGGTCCTTTGGTCCTGATTGTGTAGGTGTGCCACAGCAGTTGTTCCCGCCATAAGTAGGTACCGGAACTTGCGGATCATAAGTATAGGTATCAGTAACTGCTTTACTTGGTTTTTCAAAACTCAACTTTCCTCCACCTCTACCAGAATTGGCTGGTGCATCTCCTCCAAGGTACAATTCCTTGTATTGTGTTTCGGGAATAGGCCAGTCGTCTTCATGACGCCATTTGTTTTCCCCCATATAATAGATTTGAACAGGCTTTTCTTTGTCCAATCCATTTTGAATTCCTTTCAGGTGGAAGTCATAATACTTCAACTCTTCCTCAAATAGATCTATATAAGCATCATCGGTAAATTTCATGTCACCAAATGAGGAAGAAGGGCCATGTCCCCAAGGCCCTATAAGCAATTTAGTGCCCTTTCTTGCTTCCGGAGTTCCTCCATGGTTTTTCATCCCTACATACCCGTTGATTGTACCCATCACGAAGATATCAAACCAACCTCCCGTATTGTAGGCAGGAACGGTGATCTTACTAAATCGCTCTTCATCACTTACAGACTTCCAATACTCATCGTAAGATTCATGGGCGATCCAATCCCTATAAAAAGGAACAGCTTTCCCCGCACTTACCAAGTCACCATCCTTGAGCGGTAGATGATACAGTATGTTTTCATACTTTAGTTCTTCGGGAGTATACTTGGCCGTGTGCCAATGTTGGGGCAACATGATCTTATTTGGCATTCTCACCACTCCCCAACCATAGTTAAAGCTCAATCTAAAAGCCCCACCCATGGTAATCCAATTGGCATATACATTGGTAGAGGCTACGGATGGAAAAATCGCTACCAAACCAGACGGATCCTGACTGGCTCCAGCCCATTGGTTATGCCCCAAATAGCTACCACCCTGTGTGGCTACTTTACCGTTTGAACATTCCAATTTTGCAGCCCACTCTATGGTATCAAAACCATCGTTGGCCTCATCTCTAAATGGATCCCACAAGCCTTCACTTTCATATCTTCCTCTTACATCCTGAACGATAGCCACATACCCTCTTTGCGCAAATTTTATCATTCGCTCATGATGTACCCCATCTCTTTGTACGCCGTATGGAGTACGGGTCAATATGACAGGATATTTCCCGTCTTTTACCGGTCGATAGATATCGGCATAAAGAATCACCCCATCTCTCATTTTTACCGGCTGATGTCTTTCAATCCTGATCTCGTTCAGTATTGGGTCTGGATCTGGGATATAATCCGCCTTCACCATTCCTATTGAGATTACCAACAGAAAGGCCAATAACCATTGGGATTTCCCGCAAAGTTGCTTTACAAAAAATGGATGTTGACTTATAGTTTGTCTTTTTCTCCTCATATTTAATTTGGTCGACTATTTTTATTGTTACCAAAATACAAGCCTGAGTTCGACCAATAGTACATCGAACTCAGGTTATATTTATTGTTAGAAATAAGTTAATCTATCTTGGGAATTTGGGATCCCACCAAACAGTACTTGTCAATAAATTACCAACACCTTGTCTATTGTAAGCTTCCATAAAATTATCCTCATTAAGATTCAATTCGGAATCTGGAATAATAAGCCTTCTAGGTATGGTACCACCAGTAATATTACCAGGATAATTGGTTGGAATTAACTCCGGATAACCAGTTCTTCTCCAGTTAGAAAATATCTCATAATTATCGAGAAGCAATGACACCCATTTTTGGGTACTTATTTGCTCAAGTTTTTCCTCAAACGAACCGCTTTCCATAAATGGATTCTTAGCAATATAAGCTTCAATTTTCTCAGTTGAAATGATACCCTCATCGCCAAATAGCGCCCAATGTCTCATTCCTGCTCTTACTGCATCTTCATAGGCTGCTTTTGCATTACCTGTGTACCAACCTCTGATACTGGCTTCCGCAAGCAATAAGTTGGTCTCGGCATTGGTCATTGTCAACACTGGGCTGGCATAACTCAATACTGTATTTGGATGTGGTTCAGAATAGGTGTGAAAATCGTCAGGCTCACCGAATAAGGCTCCATTTTTCATTCCCCTCTGAATACTTGTAGCTGTGTCGTACACATATCCGTCTCCATCAGGATTGTCTACCCAAACTACGGAAATAACGTTCAACCTAGGGTCTCCTGTTGCTTTTAAATGTTCGATTAAAGTCTCGGCATATTTTCCACCTTGGGTATTACTAACCCCTGCCTGTGGATTCTGGTAATCCTGCACAAGGAGATTGGCAGCTTTAGGATTCCTACTGTGTTCTATTTGACCATCAAGGTAAGTGACTTTAGCAATTTCTTCGTCAGTCATAATCACTCCACCAGCAATTGCTTTTTTGGCCCAGGTTTCTGCCAAATCCGGACGAACCTCCGTCAAACGCATACTTAATCGAAGCATAAGTGAATTGGCAAACTTTTTCCATTTGTCTATGTCTCCGCCATAAAATAAATCAGAAGGACCAAAAGTAGGGAGAGAAGGATTAAATGAACTTCCTGCCTGCTCCAATTCTTTTAGCATGTCTTCATAGATAGCTTCCTGTGTATCATACTTAGGCTGTAATAATCCTTCAGCACTTTTCAATGCTTCAAAATAAGGTACATCTCCATGTAAATCCGTAACCAGATGAAACATATAGACTTTCCATATCCTGGCAGCAGAAAGCATATTGATCGAATTGGGATCATCCTTCACTCCATTGATCACTCGCTCATTGTCAGCAAGAGCGGTATTGTAAACAGCCCAATGACTTCTTGCGGCACTTTCATTGAAATATTTATCACCCGTACCTCTAACTTCAGAGTGGGTGGCAAAATGCTGCATTGCTTGGGCAAAGATAAAATGTTGCCCATCTGCTCCATTGGTGAAGTTAAAGGACACCCCATCGAGCAAGGAATTGGTAAACAGAAATTCCGGTATAACCTCTTCATAAGCATTGGGATTCTTATTTAAGTCGCTCAGACTATCTGTAAAATCATTACAGGAGGTCAAGCCCACCAATGCCATGGCAAGACCTATTATATATATATTTGAATACTTTTTCATAATATCATATTGGTTAAGAAATAAATTGGTGAAATGCAGGATGCTTTTCATTAAAAACCTATCCTTAAATTAAAACCTATCTCTCTAGTCCTGGGAAGCATTACCCCTGAGAAATTCTGAGAGTTGCTATTAGGATCTGATGCTTGCTCAGGATCGAAATGATCAGAGTTTCTATATAGTATGGCAAGGTTCCTTGCAACCAAAGATATTTGTGCTGTTGTCAGGTTAACGAAATTCAGTTTATCAACTGGGATGTTATAGTTTAACACAACACTTCTTAATTTCACAAAACTTCCATCAATCATAAAATTAGTAGCATACTGTCCATCATTGTTATAATATGTGGACATAAAGCTAGAAGGCCAGGTTTTAGAAAATGCATCTCCATTTTCATCCACGCCTTCAACGGTCAGGCCATTGTCTCTTCCTGGAAGGGTTTCCTTAAGAAAACCGAATCTCCACATGTATTGCTTGGCCTGTGAAAAGAACTGATTTCCGAATTTCGCATCAATTAGTGCGTTCAGGGAAAAGTTCTTGTAAGTAAAGGTGTTTTCAAATCCCATAGTATAAGGAGGAACACCTATTCCAAGTGGCATAGTTGGACCCAACATTGCGTATCCACTTAGGCTATTGTAAACTCTGATACCATCTTCATTATACTCATAACTTCTACCAAACCTTGTACTAGAATCTTTACCTAGCAAACTGCTGTTACCTGTTGCCTGACCCGGTGCTAGAGTAAGTACTCTGTTTTTATTGTAAGCAAGATTATAGCTTACATTCCAAGAGAAAACGGAAGTTCTAATTGGGTTACCAGTCAATAGTAACTCTATCCCTTTATTGCTGATTTCACCTACATTCAATAAGGTGGATGTAGCTCCCGAAGAAGGGGCAATGGAAGTAGAAACGATGTCATCCTGGTTGATTTTACTATAAAGCGTGAAGTCAATACCAAACCTATTGTCGAAAAATTGAGCATCAAAGCCTATTTCCGATGTAGTAGAAGTCAAAGGTCTCAATTCAGGGTTTGAAATCGCTGAACTTGAAGTTTGTACCGGCACGCCTAAATGTCCTCCCAAACGGAAGCCATACAATTGGTTAATGGCATAAGCATCCACAGTAGCAGAACCTACCTGAGCCCAAGAACCTCTCAACTTGGCGAAGCTAATCGCATCAGGAAGATCAAAAGCATTGGATAAGATCACACTACCACCAACTGATGGATAAAAGATTTTATTATTACCAGGATTAAGTGTAGAAAATTGATCTTGTCTTCCTGTGATACTCAAGTAATAAGTTTCTTTAAAGTTAAAATCCAGAGAACTGAATACTGAATTGGTACCTGTTCTATAAAAACCTTTGGAAGGTGCCAAAATATTTAAGTTAACAGGGCTAATCCAGTCTGGAATAATGTATTCGGATCCTATAAGGTTAGACACATCCAGTATATCTCTTTCCAAATTACCTCCAACCATAGCTGTTAGATTAATACCGTTTCCGAAAGTGGTATTGTAATTGGCAATCACACGTCCATTGGAACGGGTACGAAGTTCTTCTTGAGAACGGTAAGTTCCCAATGGTCTGAATGCTGTACCAACCGGATAAAAATCCTCTTCTCTCCAGCTACTAAAATCACGCATAAAATCCGCTTTAATAAATAAATTAGGCAATAGATCATACGTCAAACTTCCCTGAGCAATAACCCTGTCTTTCACATCCTGATTGCCCATTCTGTCCCTGGCAAAGTATGGGTTAGTAGCTTGGTTTACGTGTTGCCATTCTACTTCCTGTCCTGTTTCGGGATTGTATCCTGGAGCAAGATCCGTAACGTCTACTGTATTGGCAAGCAAATACACTCCCCATGCTGAGTTTGTTCCTACATACCCAACACCTGGACGATTGGTGCCTACTTCATAGTTGTATTGCACCTGGGTATCAAAACTCAATTTATCACTCAAAAATGCTTTCAAGTTAACATTAGCAGTTTGTCGATCATAGGTAGACCCATGTACAATGGCACCTGACTGAAGATCTGAAGCTGAAACTCTGTAGAGAACAGATTCATTACCACCTGAAAAGGATACCGTATTGACAATATTTGTACTGTTTCTGTAGAATGCTTTGATATTGTCTTTAACATTCACAGGTGAATAAGGCCGCTCAACTCCGTCAAATTGTACGTAAGGTTGACCATCCATCGGCTCTCCATAAGACAAACGCCCTGTACTGATTGCTTCTCCTTGACTTTGTGGACGTACGCCTAAGCTGCCTTGTCCATATTCATATTGGTATTCTGGGAAAATATTAATGGTTCCAAGGGTGAAATTTGAATTAAGCTCTATGCCTATTCCCTTTTGTTGTCTTGTACCTTTTTTGGTTGTGATAAGGATAACTCCATTCGCCGCCTGACTTCCATACAATGCAGCAGCAGCACCGCCTTTTAGCACACTTATGGATTCGATGTCATCAGGGTTTATACTGGATATTCCATCTCCCAAATCCGTTGTAGCTCCATTGGCCTGATCCTTTACAGTAGAAGGTCTATTAGAGATAGGCATACCATTGATTACATATAGTGGTTGGTTATTGCCATTTAATGAGCCATTCCCCCTAATTACTACACGACTGGAACTGCCTGGCCCACTTGCCATACTCGTTGCATTTACACCAGCGATTTTACCTGTCAATGAATTCGCTAAATTGGTTTCTCTGGATTTGGTAAATTCCTCACCTTTCACTTCAGTCACTGAATAAACCAAAGATTCCTTTTTTCTTTCCAGTCCAAAGGCAGTAACCACTACCTCTCCTAAGGCCTGGGATTCATCTACCATGGTCACATTAATAATACTTCTTCCACCGATCGGAATTTCTTGGGAAGTAAAGCCTATAAAGGAGAAAATCAAGGTTCCATTGCCATTTGGCGCTGTGATGGAGTATTTTCCATCCATATCAGTAACAGATCCAATATTGGTTCCTTTAAGAAGCACATTTACCCCAGGTAATGTTTCTCCATTTTCTGAGGAAACAGTTCCGGAAATGCTCACTTCCTCCACTTTTTCTGTCCTGTTGGTTTCTTTCTTTCCAGAATTATTGGATTTAGCGGCAGGGAGATTAATTGGGGCTGCATCATTGTTAATGGCTCCTTTCTCCTCCTTATCTGTGATCACATAAAATCCATCATCCAATTTATGATAGCTCAAATTGCTCTTAGAGGTCATTTTGGAAAGATGCTCTTCTACAGACTTTGATTTGTCTGATACATTATAAGAGATTTTTGTATGAATCAAATCACTGTTACAAACAATAGAAACCTCATACATTGGTTCCAGTACCTTAATCAAAGTCTTCAAATTATTAATTTCGACCTTTTTCTTGACGTATCCCGTCTGCGGATCATCCCTCAGTGCGAGTTCCTGGGCTTGTACATTCATTATCCCAATCATGAAGATGAGTAATGAAAATTTAATTTTGTTAAGTTTTTTCATATTCGCAATTGTTAGGTTGTTAGTTATAGATGCAGATCACTTTCAATACAACAATTAAGTTAACGCATTGATAATGAACATTTTTGGTTAAATCTTATTTCCTTTCCTTTAGGTATTTAATCAGTAGAGATTAAAACCGATAGAAGGGCATTAGGTAATCTATATAGTGGTTTAATAAATCCAATTCTATTGCGCAATCCTTTTTTCTCTATTCCCTCTTAGGCTTTATTTTATAGTGACCAATTTTCCTTCAATCGAAATTTGATTTCCGAGACTTCTTTCAAGACCTTTAAGCAATAAGGTTATGTCATTGCTGGGTGCAGACCCATACAAGCGTTTTTCCAGTAGGCTTTCATCCTCAACTATTACAGTCAGTCCATATGTAGATTCCAAAATGGATTTGATTTCAAGCAATGAGGTGTCATCAAAGAGCAATCGATTGTTTCTCCAAGATGTATAGACCATCGGGTCCACTTCCTTCTTTGTCAAAATCTGGTCATTGTGCGTATACTCGGCCATTTCGCCAGGCAGCATCTGCAATCGCTCAGCTTTAGCCGAATTTTGCAGGTTGAGCATAACCTTTCCAGATGACAAAACAACTTTCGTTTTACCACTTCGATTCAGGACATTGAATTCAGTACCTACCACTTCTACATTGAAATCAGATGTTGCATGAACAATAAATTTCTGCTGATCACCAAGGTGATTTACTGTAAAATAGCCTTCTCCCTCAAGCCATACCTCCCGAATCTCATCCTTTTCCCAAATCCTGGAATGGGTCAGAGTGGAATTTCCATTTAGCTTTATTTCAGATCCATCTGGAAGTGTAATGTTTTTGGTTTCTCCAAAGGCAGTAGTGTGTGAAACAATATCCTCGTTAAAAGCAAAATAATAAATGCTACTAACCACTAATAAACCAACAAATATGGCTGCCCACCTCATCCAAATTCTTATGGATGCTTGTTCTTTAAACTTATTATTCTTCGTTGATCCTTTCGGAATTGCGTCTTCGTTTTCTTTGTTGATTGAATTCTGAATCCGTTGAAAAATCAAATCCTGTCGAATATTCTCAATACTGGTTTTTTTAAAATCTATGGAAGAGGCTATTGCCTTTGCTTGCTTAACTTGTGCTTTTCTTTCTGGGTTTGTCCCTTGCCATTCTTCCCAGTACCTATTGTTTTCTCCATTGGGATTTTTTATCCAATCAAGGAAAGAAGGGTCTGATAATAAATTATAAATAGAATGAATATCCGATTTCATTTACAGTCATTTATGGAATAAAGGATGGGAAATTCCTTCACATTTCCGGTGTATATATACTAAGGGCTAGGTAAAAAGGAAATTACCTCAAAAAATTTAGAAAATTTTTAAAAAAAATATTTTACGACTAGAAGAACTATCAAATAAAGTTATTCCCCTATTGAATACATCTTTAATAGAAACGAAAGCAATAGGATATTCCCCATACTTCCTTTCATTGCGGCGAGAGCTCTGTAGAGTAGGGTGTAAGTGGATTTTTGGCTGATATCTAGCAATTTAGCAATTTCACTAAACTCCATCCCATCATAAAACCTTAATACTATAATTTCCTTTTGCCTTCGTGAAAGCTCGTTGAGTGCTTTAAGAATTTGTGCTTTTTTTATGGTAGAAATTTCTCCCGCAATTATTCCAAATTCATGGGACAAGACTATTTCAAAATCGTGATCATTGAATGCTTCTTTAAGAGGTAGTTTTCTTTTTTTCTCCAGGTTTTTAAAAATTTTCCTTTTCAGGCCCTTGTACAAATAATAACGAACAGAGTCTGCTTGTGCTATAGTTTTTCTGTTTTTCCAGAGTTCTACAAAAAGGTCATGGATACTATCTTCAATCAATTCCCGATCAGAGGTAATTATTTCGCCATAGTTATATAACAATACAATATAGCGTTTATAAAGGGCTGAAAACGCCACTTCATTCCCGGCTTTAAACTGCCGCCAAAGCATGGTATCATCATTACTATGTTTGAGATTCTTGGAAGTCGTATTCCCTCCTTCCGAAGTCTCTCCTTCAGGAGTAAGTGTTAATTGAAGGTCTCTATTTTCCCTGCTGGATAGCCCCATAATAATTATAACTCAATCAAATTACAGTAATAGAATGGCAATTACAGCTTGACTTGGTTAGGTAGTCGCCAATCCATTTGTTACTAAATCCTTTAAATCCGAAATACCCAATAATAATCATATTAGATTCTACAATCACTTCATAATCAGTTAATCGTTGTTTTTCGGAACTTCATCGTAGCAGTCAACTGCCATAATTTATAATCCCAGTGATCAATTTTTTATCTCCACCAATCATGGCAATAGTAAACGTATTATTCGGGTTTAATAGAATTGAAATTGAGTATTGACTATTGAATCAGGAATAAGCAATCGCAAATCAATTTTGTAGCAAAAACCCTGGTAATTTCAGGTTTTTTTTAACTACGTGAAATTGCATTTTGAAAACTCTATTTCTACTTTTTTCTCTATATCAACACAATGTCCATCAGGCTACTTAGATCAATCTTTATTAAATTAATATTGGTTGAATCAATCAATTTTAACCTTGATCCGAAGTCACCCCACAAGCATATTAAAATTTACTGCCTTATTCTGTTAAATAAAAGTTTTGCGACTGATTTTTTCGGATTCTAGGTATAATATAGCGGAATCAAGTGCTGGGTGGTAAATCAGAAAGATAATCCACTAAAACTTTCGATTTTATCTACTCTCTCAAACACTCCTGAGAAAAACAGATGTCCTTAAAAAAACTTCAAAACAAAATTTAAGAGCTTGTAAAAGGACTACATTTTTCACCAAATTAAATCAAATTTATTAGTTTTTATTCCTTAGCCAAACTCATGCTTAGCTAAAGCATATCGTAAAAAACTTCTACCACTCCATACATTTGATATTTCATATTTATTAAAAAAACAGCATATTATGGGACAGTATTACAAAAATCTAAATGCTACATCAGACTATAACCATAAAAGACATTGCGAGGGAATTGAATATTTCAGTTTCTACAGTTTCCAGGGCTTTGCGCGACACTTTTGATGTGAGCCTCGAAACAAAACAACTGGTACTTGAAAAAGCAAAAGAATTAAATTACAAACCGAACTTCAATGCACGTGGACTATCTCAAGGCAAGACCAATAATATTGGGATAATTTTACCTTTTATAACCAATTACTATTTTTCGACAGTTATTACGGGTATTCAAAAAATCGCTTACGATTTTAATTACAACATTATTCTTTACCTGACCAATGATTCTGAAGAAAGGGAAAAGCTTATAATGAGCAACCTTACCCTATCAGGACTTGATGGAATACTTATTTCTACTTGTGCAAGTAACTACGACCACGTTCATGAAGTCATTGGCAAGGGAATTCCCGTTGTGTTTTTTGACAGAACCAACCCTCTCGAGGCCTCCAAAGTAAGACAAGACGATTATAACGGGGCTTTTGAGGCCACTAGTCACCTTATTTCCCAAGGTTTTAGTAAAATTGCTCACATAACGGGTCCACAAGATCAAATTTTTACTCAAAACCGACTTAATGGATACCTAAATGCATTGGAACACTATGGAATCCCAATAAGAAGTGAATGGATCGTCCACACTGGGTTTTCACAAGAATGCGGATCCACCGACCTACAGTCATTAATGAGTCATTGCAAAAAACCCGATGCCATATTTGCTGTAAATGACAGAAAAGCCATTGGTGCCATGGTACAGTTGAAAAAAGAAAATATACGAATAGGACAAGATTTTGGTGTGGTTGGTTTTACAAATGACCCTATTTGCACACTTATTACCCCTACGCTTACTACAGTTTCTGAATCCGCTTTTGAAATTGGTAGGATTGCCTGTGAACTGCTACTCAAACATATTCAAAAAGTAAACCTACCCTCCAAAGAGGTCATTCTTCCTGGGGAATTAATTATCCGAGAATCCAGTATGCGGACTACTTTAGTAGACTAAAATAAAATCCAATTAGGCAAACTCAGGCCGGGTTTGGCTATAGAACTTCAGATAGACAATGGAACCCTCTATTCTGAAGAAAAAATAAAAAGCCCCATCCGAAGACCAATTATTAGTCTTGGAATAGGGGCTTTTGGCTTAGTGATTTATTTCTCTAACGCATTGGTTAATAACTTCGCAGATGCATCATCTAGATAGATGCTACATGAAGAATGTTCTTGCAGGATGCTAGAAGGGTTCATATTGCTTACTTCACCTTCAAGGCAATCTTTAACAGCTTGTGCTTTACGCTCATCAGGAACAGAACAAATGATATGTTCTGACTTCATGATTTGCTGGATAGACATACTTATGGCCTTAGCCGGTACATCCTCCATGGTTTCAAACCAGCCTTCATTCATTTGTTGCTTTCTGCAAGGCTCATCCAAGTCCACAACTAAATAAGGTTCCTTGGTATCAAAATCAGCTGGTGGATCATTGAAGGCAAGGTGGCCATTTTCCCCAATACCTACAAAAGCCACATCGATGTCCTGGTCTGAAATCAAAGCCTTTAGCCTTTCACATTCTTTTTCCGGATCATTTTCTCCATTGATATAATGAATAGCTCCCAAATTCTCCACCTTATCTACAAATCTCTCTTTAAGGTATTTGCGGAAACTGGCAGGATGAGTTATTGATATCCCTATGTATTCATCCAAATGAAAAACGGTCACTTTGCTCCAATCAATGTCTTCTTTTAAAAGCTGAGTAATGGTTTCAAACTGACTTGTACCCGTTGCTAAAATCAAATTGGCTTTTCCCTTACGTTCGATAGCCTCACGGATAAGAGGTGCTGCTGCCTCTCCTGCTGATTTACCAAGGCCTTTTGGATTAGCTGATTGAATTATTTTCATAAAATTGATATTAAAGTTAAATAAAAGACATTTTAATCGTCACTATGTAGTTTATACCTAAGCAAAGGTTTATTAAGGGTTCATATATCCGGTAGCGTACCCTGATTTTTCAGGAGATTTACCTAATTCTTGACTTAAACCCGAAATATGCAATAGACAATCTATTACATTATCCGGGTTAAACAGAAAGGTGAAACCCTTTTTAAGTGGCTATTCCATTGATCCAAATACCAAGCCTTTCTGCCCTGTTTAATCCATAAATTTCGCTTACAATTTACGGCTCATTTCTACACAAAATAAACCGCAGAAAATCACTTGACCTTGAGGGGGCAAAGATTGATCTACAAATAAAATTGAATAAAAAGGTCAAGGTTTATATCTCCATCTAGTAAAAGGCTTTTTTTATATAGCCTGAAAATTAAACACTAAAAAAGTGTTACTAATAAATTAATTGAGCAAGAAAGGGATAACAAAACACTATTCTAATTACTGAACTTTTCCAAAATTAAAATAGGCATTTCCCTATAAAACTGTCTATATAAAATTAGAATCCCCTACAAGCAATTACTTCAAAGCTGCTCTTGCTACGCGCAATACATTTCCGCTCAGTATTTTTTGAATGTCCTCGTCCGAGTATCCCATTTGAACCATCCCAACAGTAAACAATGGCCAATTGGTCCAAGCCATGCTTTGCGTCATCTCCTTGGTGGTAGTAAAGGGTTCTTTCGGATCTGGCCAAAGTGCTTCCCATCTATTCCTACGCTTCCTATAAGCAGGCACTTTCTTGTTTTCTTCAGCAGCGTATTGAGAATTATGCGCTACGTCTGTTCCGATGGCCACCCGGTCGCTTCCAAATTTTTTGACCATATAATCAATGTGCCTCATCATGGAAGCGATATCTCCTGAACCACCTAGGAACCAAGGTATACAACATATCCCCATGTATCCGTCTGTGTCAGCAATGGCTTTAATAACATTGTCTGGCTTGGCACGGTAATGTTCATACAATGAATTCACCGTACTGTGACTGGCCACCATTGGTTTTGTGGAATACTTGGCAGCGTCCAGACTTGTTTGCCATCCTGAGTGAGCAATGTCTACAATCACCCCTACCCGATTCATCTCCTCCACTACCGTTCTCCCAAAATCACTCAAGCCAGCATCATTCGGTTCTCCACAGCCATCACCAATCATATTTCGCCGATTATAGGTGAGGTGCATCATGCGAATACCAAGTTGGTAAAACACCCTAATATATCGTAGTTCATCCTCCACAGAAATCCAGTCCTGAGGAAGAGGAACACCATTTCCTGTAAAGTAGAGTGAATGCTTGTTCTGTTGTTTTGCTAGCAAAATATCCTCAGGAGTAACGGCCTTTATCAAAGTGTCCTTCATCCAGTCTGTAGCATAGGTAAACCTGGACAATCGTTTGAGCAGCCTTTCTATGGCACTTCCTTCCTCTCCTGAATTTTGGATGACACAGGTAACTCCTGACGCTTTCCAAGCATTGATAAACTCTTCGGTTTCTCGCTTGACTTCCACAAAACCTGTCATGGTCATGTCTTCCTGCATATCCTGAAGCTCTAGAGGAGAAGCATTTTCCTCCACAGCTACTTTCATTCTTTCCCCATCGACTGCGGCTCTGGGCATAAAGCCATAGCAATCAACCACCACAGAATTTCGATGAAGTTCAAGTCCCCGTTCCAACTGACTCTTGGTAGGTTTTAAAACCTTCAAAGCTACCTGATAGGCCTCTTCCATTGCTGGTGTAATTTGAAAACTTGTAGGGTCTCCCATAGGCATAGCGGGATAGTTTCCCGATTGCCCAGCAGCAAAACCTTCCAATACACTTAAGCCAGTAACGGCCATTCCTGAAACCTTCAAGAACTTCCTCCTGTGATGGTTCATGTGTTAATAATTAAGATTAAATCGATATTTTAAAGGTAAAACTTCGTTCACCGAAAATTCTGTTCTATAAATCAACCCTTTCTAGCTACTGGAACAAGAGAAGTAAGGTCTTCTATTCTGACAATTTTTCCCGTCTCAATACTATTTCTTGCTGCAATACCAATCAATGCAGACATGGCTCCATCTCTAGAACCTGCAGATTGTTTGTAAAGATCTGGTGAATCTGGGTACCTGAATATCTTGTCTTTTAGTCTAGGATCAGAACCTCCGTGTCCGCCTGACTCAGGCATGACTTTTATATTTTTGACATTGCCGAATAGGTTTCTGATCGTGATTTCCTGGTAAGGAGGTACCCCTGTTGGCATTGAGGACTTAATCCATGCGTCTAATCTTCCTTTGCTACCATTAATGGCCAATCTGTAACCTTCATAGGGAGAACTGGCAGTTAGGGAATAACTTACTTTCACTCCATTGGCATACTTGTACTGTACCGCCATGGTATCATAAATATCCACCTCTTTACGATAAATACAGCCATCACGTAAGTATCCATCATGTTTTTCATGGGCTACATACAGGTCCATTGAACTTTTGCTTTGGGTAATGTCCCAATAAAAATTACAATTGGATTTATGTGGACAAGGCCTACAGTTGGTACTATGGATTTTACTGTTTTTCATTCCATAATAATCCAAAGAACCATAAGCAAAAACTTCCTCGGGTTCAGAATCGACCCAATAGTTCAAGGCATCAAAATGGTGAGTAGCTTTGTGAACCAAAAGGGTACCACCAAACTTCTTTTCACCATGCCAACGTCTGAAATAACTTGCCCCATGACTGGTATCCAAATACCAGTTAAGGTCTACTGATTTTATATCCCCTATTTCTCCATTTCTCAGCAGTTCCCATATCTGTTGCACATAGGCTGAGTAACGCATATTAAAGGTGACAATTACCTTGTTTCCTGTCCTTTTTTCCGCATCAAAAATTTCCTGACATTTAAACTCATCAGTAGTCATCGGCTTTTCTGAAATTACTCTCAAACCAGCTTCCAAACCTTTGATAATGTACTCATGATGGGTCGCATCGGTAGTCGTGACAATCATGGTATCGGGCTTGGTTTCCTTCATCATCTTGTCAAAATCTGTATATACAGGGCAATCGACTTTCATTTTTTCTTTGGCGTATGCCACCCTTCCAGGATTAACATCACATAGCCCAACAAATTCCAAAATGTCATTGTACTCTTCCTGAACTGGCTCACCCCACATACCGATACCTCTACCACCAGTACCTACCAATACCACCCGGCTTTTATTCCCTTTAAAACCATAACTAATTGAAGGTGCCAAAAGGCCAGATGCTGCAAGTAGCCCCGTGTTTTGGATAAATTTTCTTCTGTTTATCGATTTCATAGTTTATTTGTATTAAGCTTCTATATTCTATTGGTGGGTTTTAAAATTGAAATTTAACGCTTCCTTTTCCTTTAAGATAAGTTCTTATGCTGGCAAATTCCTTTTGCCATTCATTTTCCTTCGCTGCAGATATCGATTCACCAGACATGGTTACGGGGTTCTCAAAGGTAATTGGCAAGGCAGCCAATCCTGCAGCTAGTGATACATCTCCCCATTGAAGGAATTTAGGCAGGAAGATGGCAAGGCTAAAATAGTCTACTCCTTCACGGTTATCAAAAAGGTAACTAACCGGAGTATTTCTTAGGGTAAGTGCTTCAAAAGTTCCTTCTTCCAAGGCTGCCAAATACAGTCCCGCTAACCCTGCCTCTTTGTCTCCATCAAAGGTCAAATCTGATGGTGCATAATGCTCTTTCACAAACTCAGAGACCATGTTCAACTCCCCAACCCATTGTCCAAGCATTGTTTCTCCCAGCCATAATCTAGCTCTTGCAAGGGTATGAAAAGGGGTAAGGTAAGCGACCAATTGATCCTCTTTAGAAGCAGCCTCCCCTGTGCCACTCAATTCCACTATGACTACCCCCTGCCCCTTATTTATTAATTCATCAATTCTTGCTTGAGGAACTTCATGTTTCCCATTTGCCGTGGCAATGATAACATAGCCCAATGCTGCATTACTTGGTTTTCTGATAAGTAGCGGGGTGAGTAAGTTATTAGAAGTTTCTAAGGTTATTTTTTCCCATCCTGATTCGGAGGAATAACTGTTTACCTTATCAACTTTAGGATAATCCTTAATTTTCAAAAGTTCTTTCAACTCTGATTTCACTTGTTGCTTGTCTATAGAGGTTTGCCCTAAATAGCTTTCTCTCAACTTCTGCCCTTTTCTCCGGCTGTATTCTGCAACACCTACAACCAATGGGTCACGCTTGCCCTTTGGAAAGACCATGAGTTTTTCAAAAGGAAGAACTTCAAAAGGAATTTCCTTTCGGGAACTGCCATCTCCAATACCTTTTAAGTGAAGATCAAACCATCCAAGCATGGCTTCCCTGTCTTCCGGCCAATAGCCATGTTCCAAATCAAACAACTCATAGGCAATCTTTTCTTCGGCCCCAAACTGCTGAAAGACTGGTTTGGCATTGTGGTAACTTCTCAGCATCTCTGCTGGAAAAAAAGTAGAGTTACTGTCCTTATTGTGGTTGCACATTTTCAAAGCCCTGGGAGCATACAGTGCCAAAATACCCGAAGTCTCAGTAAATGAAAGCCCATTAGGCATCAACTCGCAAACGCAGTTGGAACCCATTACTGCGGATTCAAAAGTACCTACACTCACTACTGGCAAAGCTGCTTTAACCCTTTCATCCATGGCAGCAAACCACATGGTCTGATTCCCTCCACCACTTGCACCTGTAGCGCCAATGTTTTCGGCATCCACATAAGGCAAGCTGCTCAATAGATCAACCGCCCGCATATTGTCTATTACTTGGACGCCCAAAAGGGTCTCACCTACGTTCATCAATGAAGCACCTAAATTGGATCCATGGTATTCGAAATCCATGTGTTTGGTTGATCTTTCTCCAGAACCAAAAGCATCAATACTCAAACATACATATCCATTTTTGGCCAGGCTATGTCCTACAGATTGTATGTTTTCGGCGGCCTTACCTTCAGTCCAATGTCCATGCATATTGATCACAGCTGGAAATGGGCCCTTGCCCTCTGGAATATAAAGGTTGGCAGTAGCATAAATGCCGGGTTGGGTTTGAAAATAAATGTTTTTTATCGCATAGCCATCCATTTGGACAGTACCCGTTACCCTCATATCCAATTCCAGGTCATGATCTACCTTAATGCCACTATTTAAAATTACCTCTCGAACTATTTCGCTTTTTTTCTTTTCCCAATCAGCCAAGGTTTCCGGTAAAATGTGCGTGGCATATTTTATTTGGGCCTTTTGCTTCATCCTTCCACCTAAGATATCAGCCCGCTGAGCAGATAGAACGGAGGGTAAACTATCTTGAGGACTCCAATGCAGCGCAGTACCATCATAGGCTTTTGTTACACTGGGACTGAAGAGCTGGACGATAGAAAAAAGACTTCCAAACAGAAAATTTCTCATGGCTTAATTAGATTACATGTCATAAGTGTACGTTTTTAAATTAAAGTTTAATCCCTGTATTTCCACCATGAGTCAAATTTATGTCCACTGGGGAGTTTTGCTTCCATGAACCGCCGGTAAAATCAGGCACATCGATAGCCGTTGATCGATTGGCTACTGACCATTCACTTAAAGGAAATACAGAGCTCCATAAAGCTGCATCATAAACATCTTGTTCCAAAGGCAAACCATTTCTTAAGCAATCTATTAATCGCCAATCCATCAAGAAGTCCATTCCTCCATGCCCTCCTACTTGCTTGGCCAATTCTCCTATTCTTTTTACAATTTCTGGTTGGTATTTTTGCTCCAAAACTTTCATCTCCTCTTCAGGAAGCCAACCCTCATGACTTGTAGCAATACGGCCAGGCAAAGGGTATTTCATGGCAACCCCTTTGGTACCACTTACCAAATGTATTCGTGAATAAACCCTAGGGGAAGAGACATCGTGCTGAAGCATAATGGTACTTCCATTTTTGGTTTTGATGGTGGTTACATTCATGTTCCCCCTGAATGGTTTCCCTACAAATTCTTTGTAAACATCATCCTCTTTAGCCAATTTTTCAGTCATCTCTCCAAGGACAAAATCCTTACTCGAAACTGAAACAAGAAAATCAAGTTGATCTCCCCTGTTGACATTCATAGCCTGACAAATAGGTCCCAGTCCATGAGTAGGGTATAAGTTTCCGTTTCGACTGGCATTGTGTCGAAAGCGCCACATATTCCATTTTTCTTTGCTGAAAATGCTAGGGATAAAATCATGGATATAGGCTCCTTCACAGTGAATAATGTCACCAAAAAATCCTTGACGCACCATATTCAGCGTCATCAATTCGAAGAAATCATAACAGGTATTTTCAAGCATCATACAATGCTTCCTGGTTCTTTCAGAGGTTTCTACAAGGGCCCAGCATTCCTCCATGGTGATTGCTGCCGGAACTTCCACTGCTGCATGTTTATCACTTTCCATTGCATAAAGTGCTATGGGGGTGTGCAGTTCCCAAGGAGTGGTAATATAAATTAAATCAAGGTCCTTTCGCTCCACCAATTTTTGCCATATTTCCGCATCTCCTGTATAGAGTTCAGGAGAGTGGGCGGTATTTGCAAGCTTTTCCTTGGCTTGTTCGGCTTTTTCTGGTCTTAAGTCACATAGGGCTTTTATAGCAACCCCTTCAATTTTGCTAAGTCTTCTTACAGCCGCTGAGCCCCTACTTCCTAGGCCTACCACGCCTATCCTAACCGTATCAATTTTAGGAGCTGCATATCCGGACATATTAAAAACCTGCTTGTGTTTTTTATTCGCGAGGTTTTTTATTTTTTCGTACCCGATGGTTTCCTCAGCACCGTAAGCTGAGCCTGGAAACAAGGCCGATCCAGCCATACCTAAACCGGATAATCCGGATAATTTGAGGAAATCTCTTCGATTACTTTTCATAGAACAAATTATTTAGCACTCAATATATGAAAAAATGATGTACGTACCTCAGATTATAATACGTACATCATCATTTTATTTAAATTAACTTACTGTTGAGCCACATTATAGCCTGGATTTTGCTCAAGCAATCCATTTTTGTTGATTTCGGATTGAGGAATTGGGAGCAAATAATTGGCTGGGTTGAAATTTCCTGTTTTCCAAAAGGCTACTTCATAAGTCTTTGTTCCATCTGCTTGTTTTCTGATGATCATTCGTGTGCGGTCTTTGTCTGCCACTTCCGGAAGAATTTTCCAACGACGAATATCAAACCAACGATGTTCTTCAAAGACCAACTCAATTCGCCTTTCGTTTACTATTCTTTCAAATAGGGCATCCCCACTTTCAGTAACATCAGGCATGTTTACACTTGGTCTATTTCTTACTATATTAAGGTATTCTCTGGTAATGTCTTCGTTACCCAGAAAATAGTTAGCCTCTGCATAATTCAACAAGATTTCAGCATACCTAGCAAATGTCCACGGGGTTTGAGACATATTATTTCCGCTTGGATTAACAATCCTTTCATTTGCAAATTTCAACTGGTAATATCCAGTTTGTGTGGCGTTCCATGCCGATACTGGCCCCTCATTTGAATCTAAACCACCTGGTAAGAAAGTTTCCACTTCTCTTCCTTGGAAAGGTGCTCCATCATGTAGAATAGTGGCATAAAACCTAGGGTCTCTGTCTGCATAAGGATCATTGGGATTGTAATCAGGATCATCCTCTGGCTGAAGGCCATTCACCGTTTCGAAATCATCTACCAGATTATGTAGCGGATGCACTTGCCCAAAACCATTGTAGCCATTAGGATACAAACTTAATTCAACGTACACCCTTTCACTACTTACAAATTGATTGTAAGGACGCTGCCATATCATTTCTGGATTGTAGATATTTTCTTCAAGAAACATGGTCCTATAATCCTCAAAAAGCTCATATTGTCCCAAATCGATAACTGCCTTTGCAGCATCTGCTGCTTTCTGCCATTTTGTTGGATCCATTGCTGGATTGTTCAATTCACTGGCGTAGTATAAGGTAGCACGTGATTTTATGGCCATGGCTGCCCCCTTAGTGACCCGACCCTGATCGGCATTATTGTAAGTTTCTGGAAGCAAATCAATCGCTTCATCCAATTCTGCCAACACAAATTCCATGACTTCCTGATAAGTATTTCTTTTTACTTTAAAATCATCCTCTAAGGTAAAAGTCTTGGTAAACAATGGCACGCCACCAAATAAACTGGCCAACTTAAAATAACTGTAAGCCCTGATGGTTTTCATTTCACCAATCATCCTATTTTTGGTGTTTTCACCTATTGGCACAGCTCTTTCCCTATCTATATTTTCGAAAAAGATATTGGTGCGGTTAATTGGCTGCCAATAATTAATATTTCTATCGTTTGCTCCTGTCCAATAATCCACTTCTCTAAGGTCATCAGGATTAAGGTTACCCTCCCAAACACTCCAGGCCCAAGAGTTGCTTCTAGCATTAATTTCATCCGTAACCACAGACAGTCCATACAAACTATACCGAAGGCCACTTGGAATGGTTCGGTAAGCATTGCCAATGAAAGCTTCTATTAAAGATTCATCCGCCCAAACTGCTTCGTCTGTAAACCTGTCTGCAGGTATAACATCTAATACCTCATCATCGCAAGCTAAATTCAGCGTAGCAACTAGCAATAGCATGGAAAACATTCCTGTTATTCTATTTATATACAAGTATTTAAATATCGTTTTCATAATAGGGAATTTTAAATTTTGCATCAATTGATTAAAAGGAAAGGTCAACACCCAAATTAAAAATTCGACTTTGTGGATAGAATGAACCTCTTTCATTATCCCCTTCCGGATCAAACCATTTGATTTCCGAAATGGTAAGGAGATTATTGCCATTCAGATAAATCCTCGCTGAAGACAAACTTAATTTCTTAAGTAAAGCAGCAGGCAGGTTATAGCCTACTTGAAGGGTTTTGAACCTTATGAAACTTGCATTTTGCAACCAAAAAGTACTTTGAAGCCCACTTGGCTGAGTCCTTGTTCCCAAATCAGGTAGTATGGGATATTTAGAATCCATGCTGCCTGGCGTATATCTATTTTCGATCAATTCAGCCAAACCGTTTACCGCAATTCTTGCATTTTGATGATAGTATTGCCATGCGCCTCCTTGCCCTGCAAAATTGGCAAAAAGCGAAAATTGCCCATAGTTCAATGTACCATTAAGTCCAAATGTAATTTGTGGAATATTGGATTTGTCCATTCTGACCATATCCTGAGAACTAATGATTCCATCATTATTGACATCTCTGTACTGTAGGTGGCCCACTAGAGTCCCCGGGAATACAGGATTTGAATCAACAGCCTCCTGAGTTCGGAAAATCCCGAGTGCTTCATAATATAATCCTGCCCCTAAGATCCTGCCCTCAGCTTTTTGGTAATCAGGAACATCCTGAGCTTCCGAAATATCAATCACGGTATTTTTATTGAAAGCGATGTTGCCCCCAACTGAATAAGAAAAACCGCTTGGTGATGTAGCTTTTCCACGATGATTCAAAGCCAATTCTAATCCTTTATTCTCAACTATACCTATATTTTCATCTGGCAATTGCAAGCCTGTATAAAATGGAACTTCGAGGTTTCTTTTGGTTAAAATATTTTCACGCCTTTGTTTAAAAACCTCCAAAGTAAAACTTAATCCACCATTCCAAAACATCCCATCCAAACCAAGGTTATAAGTAGTGGCTACTTCCCATGTAACATTAGGGTTTGGTGTCACACCAGGCACTACACCCAATTGAGAGTTAGTAGGTAATCCAAAATGGTACCCATCTAATCCAAGATTGTAAGCAGGCATAAATTGAAAAGGACTAATTCTGTCATTTCCCATTTTACCTATTGAAGTACGTAATTTTAAATCATTGACTCCTGATATGTCTTTTAAAAATTCTTCAGACAATACCCAGGCAGCAGATACCCCAGGGAAAAACCCGAACCTTTTACCTTCTGGGAATACATAAGAGCCATCATACCTTGCATTAAAATCGATAATGTATTTTTCCTGATAGTTATAACTTACCCTACCCAAAATACTTTGTCGAGAAGATTCTGCAGATACCCCATCATTTTGCTGGGTAGCAGGATCTCCTGCAAATAACTCTGATAAGGTTGGAGAAAGGTAGTTTCTTCTAAAGGCTTCATAATACGCATTGCCCCCTTTAGTTTGTTCAGCACCAATAAAAGAGTTGATGTAATGGTTTCCAAATTGTCTTTCATATTTTAACCTGAAATTCAAAAAAGTACTACTGACACTTCTGGTCGATTGGGTCAATTCTGGAGCAGTAATCCTTCCCCCTCGAAGAGGAAGGTATGTATCGTTTGCCTTGTCATAATTATAAACAGTCCATGGAGTTCTCCATCTTTTATCTAGAATGTCTTCATTGCTATAAACAAAATAACCATCCAATCCCAATCCTTCCACCCAAGGAGCCTTGATATTGAAACCAACTTTTGAAATAGCTCTCTTGGTTTTTGTATTGTGATCTCCCGAGGCCGAGGTAGTCATTACAGCAGGGTTTAGACCTTGCTCAATACCCGCTGAGGGATAACCGTTTTCATAGTACACCGGCATCATAGGGATTGCGTTCAACCAACCCCACGGATTTTCCGTTCCAGGCTGTGATCGATCATCCAAGCCTAGGTTCAGATCAAGATTTACAGTGATGTATTCATTGACATCGGCATCCATATTTGATCGGATTGTATAGCCTTTGAAATCATGGACCCCCTTCTTAAATATACTATTTTGATGAGAATAGGAACCTGACATTGAGTAGCGTACTGATTCGGAACCGCCTCTCAAACTTAGGTTATGCATACTTTGAAGTGAATAATCTTTTAGAACCTCTTTGTACCAATTGGTATTGGGATAATTGGGATCAGTACCATTTCGGAACAATTCAATTTCCGCATCTGTATACCTGGGATCCTGTCCATCCCTGACCATCATTTCATTAACATAGCCTGCAAATAAAGGAGAGCCAGCTAACTCAGGAAGTCTCGTCGGTTGACTTATACCCTGATTGAAAGTATAACTTAAAGTTGGCTTTCCCTCTTTGCCTCTTTTGGTGGTAATTAAGATTACACCATTAGCAGCCCTAGCGCCGTATATAGCTGCAGAAGCATCTTTTAACACCGAAATTGACTCTATATCATTGGGATTGATCCTTTCCCAACCCTGAGGATTTTGAACCCCATCAACGACCACAAATGGACTGTTGTCTCCAGTGGTATTACTCCCCCGAATCAGTATAGAAGAGTTATCAGCACCAGGTTCTCCGGAACGATTTAAGGCAACCAACCCAGGTAAAAGACCAGACAAAGAGTTGGTTAAGTTTACAGAAGGATTACTAATCACTTGTTCACTTTCCACACTAGTAACAGACCCTGTAAGAGTGGCTTTCTTCTGCGTTCCATAACCTATGACAACGAATTCATCTAGGTCTGCTGTTTCTTCCTCTAATGTAACGTTTATCTGACTTCTGTTTCCAATGCTTACTTCACTAGTAAGCATTCCCACAAAGGAAACAATTAACACTTGAGCATCTGAACCTACACTGAGACTATACTTTCCGTCCATATCCGTGACGGTACCATTTGTAGTACCCTTCACCAAAATGGTGGCTCCAGGGATAGACTGACCATTTTGGCCAGACACCGTACCATTTAACACCCTTGTTCCTTGGGCAATGGCATTTCCGATATTCATTCCTCCCAACAGGATAAGGAGGATGATTAAATAGCTAGTAGATTTTTTCATAGAGGGTAAGTATTGAGTTAAACCTTATTTTACATAAACTTTAAGTTCAATTTAACCAATAATCAAATTATATAAATTGAAATAGTGAAATTTAATAGCGATAACGTTATCGAAAACCCAAATACTCACCATATGAAAAAAGAAATACACCTAATGTGTAAATATTAAGAGAGCTAATTTATTTTTAATTGGAATAGTTGAAAAACAGGGGTTTATTTAGATATAAAACAACTAACAGTGGTTTAAAGCCTGGTTTTCTATTGATAAAAAAGGAAGAGAAAATACAATTTCTCAATAACCTCCTGTCTTAGCTGGTGTAATTGGA
>TARA_R110001599_G_scaffold8651_3_pt1 | contig 44472 bp, 35 predicted proteins | sample TARA_R110001599 | Tara Oceans TARA_R110001599 (sample SAMEA4398360) | marine metagenome | biome: Polar Biome; feature: [MES] marine water layer (ENVO:01000295) within the mesopelagic zone...; material: water (ENVO:00002006), including particulate matter (ENVO:01000060) such as...... | reverse complement strand
TCCTTTACAGATTATACCGGGCACATGGTTTACAGTTCCGGTACAAAGGCTCTACCCACTTAAAGGGGGATGCACCGGTTTTCACTAAACTCGGTTGTTAATGCCATCCCATCCACAGTGGGTTAAGACCCGCAGTCGATAGTTTTCAAAGTTTCTAAATTCATAAGCTCGCTTGGACATTATCTCCATCTTGTCGTGAAAGCCCTCGGTGGGCCCGTTGCTCTTGCTGAATCGCCACATCATGACGATGGTCTCTAGCCAAGATGTCAGGGTCTTGGCCAGTCGTCTGAGCGGGCTTTGCTGCAGCTGCTCGATCAATTCCAGCAGTTCGGGTAGCTTCGTCTGGGCCGTTTTCTTCTGCAGATTCTTGAGCAATAGCAGCTCATTGAGACGCTGTCTAGCCCCGTAATGCGCGGCCAGGACCGGATAGTCGCTCAGGTAGCGCTGCAGGTTTTCGCGCTGCTCCGGCTTCAGGCGCCACGCGTGGCGTCGCATGAGATTCACAAGTCCTCGGTTCCTGCGACCTTCGGGGTGCACGTCGGACCAGACTTTCAGGAAATGCTGGTTGACCAGACGAATGACGTGGAATCGGTCGGCGCCAATCTTTGCGCTGGGGAAGTACTGCCGAGCGTTGTTGCGGTAGGTTTCGGACAGATCCATGACGACGAGCTAATTAGTTGCAAATATATAATATATTATATACATTGGAGCAATGAAAACAAAAGGACTCCCCCGTGTTTGTAGCGACTGGTGGACGATAGCTTCGTCACCGGATCTCGGGCCCTTAACCTCTAGCGATCAGCAGCCGATGGATTTCAGCATCTGGCAGGCTGCTGATCAAAGCTGGCAGCTAGGGGCGTGCGTCCGCAAGACTAAGTCTGGCGGGCACGGACGTCTTCTCTATCGTTGGCAGTCAGAGTCGCTGGCCAACAGCGACTGGGAGCCCTCCGGCATACTGCTGCAAGCAGATTCTGCTTTTGGAGAGGCTGTGGGTGGACTACAGACACCCTACGTCTTTAAGCACGGCCAGCGGTATTTTATGGTTTACGGTGCATGGTCCAGTATTTGCTTGGCGACGGGTTCCGACGGTAAGACTTTTGCCCGCAGCCTGAACACCGCCCATGAAAGTAGACTGTTCCCGGATTGTCCAGACGCACTTCTGCGAGATCCAATGATAACGACATTGGGTGGCCGGCATTATTTGTATTATACGCGCGTCTTAGACGGCCGGGGCGCAATTTGTGCCCGGTTTTCCACAGACCTGGTCAACTGGTCGGAGAGTTATGTTGTATCTCGCGGTGGTAGCGGTGGGACCGGACCTGCGGATGCAGAATGTGCTTTCGTCTATCACCAAGGTGATGATTTGCTACTCTTTCGTTGGGATGAGCGCGGAATTACAAACATTTATCGCTCTAACGATCCGCTGAACTTCGGGATCGATCATGACGGCTTTAAAGTGGGCGAGCTCCCATATGAGGTAGTGAGAATTGTCAGGAACGGCCAAGATTTTTATATTACTTCGCTCCACGATGACCTTACAGGTATAAGGCTCGCTCGTATGAGTTGGGCTTAGGTAACGGCCGTCGATGTAGATCATAACTCCGAGAAAAGCAGAGAGCTTCCTGAAGGTAACCCCGCAACTGCCACACTGAAAATCTATCCGTGGAAATTACTACTGCCGTGTTTCAGGCACGGACTTCCCAGTTTTAAGGTCAGGCCGAGTGGGCATCACGGGTGGTTCTGCCTGGCCGTGACACGAATATTCTTGGATCAACCCCAGCGATGCACATGAGGCGCGTTGGCAGGGGCGACTGCTTCTCGGCATCATGCTGTGTCTCTAATGCTGACGACGGTTCCCGTCCGTGAAGATTCGTAGATCGCAAGAATAATCTCTTCGGATTTAAGCGCTTCTACACCAGTGACCATTGAATCGCGTCCTTCTCTGTATGCGTCAATGATTTCTTGCAGGTTGGCGCGATGGCGCTCCATGGGGAACAGGTACGGGTTGGTTGTGTCCCGGAACCGGAATCCGTCCGGTGCATCAATCTTTTCGGGGTCCGATGCGATGTCCCACAGGTACATCTCGTCATATTCTCCATTGAATATTGCACTACCCTCCGTACCGTGGATTTCTACACGGGATTTCATTGCGGGCTGAAAGCAGGTGCTGCTAACGATCACACCCATGGCGCCGCTCTCAAAGGTCAGCATCGCGTTGGCCAGATCTTCGACCTCAATATCGTGGTAAGCCGTACGGCACTTTGCGAATACGCTATCGACAGGGCCGGCAATCCACTGCATCAGATCAATGAGATGCGTCGTTTGGGTTGTTAGCGTTCCGCCGCCTTCGAACTCGCGCGTTCCCCGCCAGGCGTCGTTGCTATAATACGTCCTCTCGCGAAAGGCCTTGTCGTACGCGTCTACCTGCAGGATTTTACCGAAGTGCCCAGCGGCAACGGCGTCCTTGACCTTCCGCGCGGCGGTGCCGAAGCGCATTTGGTAGATTACGGACAGCGAGACGTTGTTGGCAGCGCACGCCTCAATTATGCTTTGTGCTCGCTCAAGTGTGATTTCCAGCGGTTTTTCGACAATGACGTGCTTGCCGGCGTTTGCAAGTGCGATTGCGTACTCGGCATGTGTGGCGTTGGGTGTGCACAGTATCGCGAAATCGATATCCGGGTCGGCACAGAATGCCTCGAAATCGGAATGCCAGCGCGTTGCGCCGTATTGCTCGGCAAAAGCTTTCGCCTTGTCTGGATTCCGGCCGTAGCAGGCCACGAAGTCGATATCATCCATTTCCGGGAACTGTGTGGCGTGTGTAACGCCGGCCATGCCCAAACCCATCAGACCAAACCCGAACTTCTGCTTCTTCATTCCCAGCTCCCGTAAGTTAAAAACACACTACATGGTATATTATATACAAACTGCACCTTGCGAGCCACCTAAGATGAATCTATTTGCCCCCGCGTTCATTGATTAAGGTGCCCGTTTTTCAATTCTCTTCATCAGTCCAAGAACTCGGCCGGCAACAGCCATGAGGGAAAATCTTGGTAGCAGACCGGGCGTAAGAATCGATCGATCGCGAGCGTTCCAACCGAAGTGGTTCTGACATCGCTCGTCGCTGGAAAGGGGCCCCCGTGCACCATGGCAGGAGACACTTCCACGCCGGTCGGAAATCCATTGACCAGAATCCGGCCTACTCTGTCCTCGACAAGTGGAAGCAGCCGCTGCGCGAGTTCTGCGTCCGCTTCGTCGAGGTGCAGCGTCGCTGTCAGCTGCCCTTCCAGATGATCAAGCAGAGACGACATGTCCGCTGTTGAAGGCACGTCGACCAGCAGCGAACTGGCGCCAAACGCTTCGGCCTGGAGCTCTTTGTTCTTGATGAATTCGTCGACGCTGACGCGGAACAAGCAGGGGGGGCGTGCCAATCCCGCCGCCTTGCCAATCGCGATCGTGAGGACGCCGGGTTGCTTGCCAAGGCGTTCGACACTGGATGCATAGTTGTCAGCAATGCCCGGCGTGAGCATTGGTTCGCCGGACGCCGCTGAGATGTTTTCTGCCAGCTTGTCCGCAAAACAATTTTGATTGACCTTGTTACCCACCAGAAACACGAGTCCGGGATTGGTGCAGAACTGTCCCGCGCCGAGACAGATTGATTGCGCCAGTTTGTTCGCAATCTCGTACGTTCGGTGCTCCAGCGCATTGGGAAGCACGAACACTGGGTTGACGCTCGACATTTCCGCAAAGACGGGAATTGGTACGTCGCGCGCTGCGGCGGCCTCCATAATTTGACATCCGGCATCGCGTGAGCCCGTAAAGCCGACGGCTCTAATGCGGGGGTGTCGCACGAGTCCCAGCCCGACTTCCGGTCCGCCGTGAATCAGCGAAACAACTCCTTTTGGCAAATCGGTTTTTGCCAATGCGCGATCCAAGGCGCGTGCAACGATCTCGCTAGTTGCCGGATGAGCGGGATGCGCCTTGATGACGACGGAGCAGCCGGCGGCAAGCGCCGAAATTGTGTCACCCCCTGCAACAGAAAAAGCGAGCGGGAAATTGCTGGCCCCGAAAACAGCAACCGGTCCAATCGGGCGATACCGTAGTCGAAGTTCCGGCTTTGGCACCGGATCGCGACCAGGTTGTGCCGGATCCGTTCTTATCCGGTTCCAGTCACCGGACCGTAATAGCATTGAGAAAAGCCTTATCTGTCCTGTCGTTCGACCGAGTTCGCCACGAACACGCGCTTCCGGAAGGGCGGTTTCCTTTATCACAACAGGGACCAGTTGTTCTGCGACAGACACCAACTCGTCGGCCATTGATTCGAGCAAGTCCGCTCGCGCAGGCGCGCTTACGGTGCGGTACGTTTCGAAAGCGGACCATGCATTGCTGCAGGCGTCGTCAATCTGATCTTCCGATACCGCGGAAAAGGCGTCGCCGATTTGGTTGCCTGTGACCGGGTCGATTGAATAGATCTTGGACATTGTCGTTGCGGCACCTGTTTGCCACGTGCCATTGATGAGACTCTCACCCGTAACGTTGATACTCATGGCGCTCCTGTCGATGAACACTGCACAGTGTGCAGTGGGTGCTTTGGGTTTGGAGAGTATATTGTGTACGTGTGTGTGCGCACAGTCTCCTATCTAGATTGATTGGAGGCGCTCAAGGATCGGGGCTAGTGAAGAGCTATCCTGAGCGCGTGGATTGTTGCGGGGCTAACAAGTAAATCTGCCAGAGTTCAACCTTGATCACGCGACATGCAACATATTGGCGCATTTCCGCCCCGGTCATTGAGTATTACCTGTGGTTTGGTGTGAGTGCCAGGAACGGCGCGGTTATTCAACCGTCCGCACAAAGCTTCATTCCCTGATCTGAAAGCGAGCGAGTCAAATTTCAGTTGGAACAAACTGGATATTCGTATACTGAATACGAGTTGCCGCATCGATAATGGAGCCAGCCGGGTTCTGATTGTCGGTTTTACCCGCGCTGGTACTGGCGCGACTGGCGTTCTGATACGGTTTATGAGTGCGAGCAGCGACGCGACACGCTGGCTTGGGCAGGCCTGAGGTTTGCCGCATTGTTTTGATGCAGATGTTTGGGAAAAGGGAAGAGGAACTGATTATGCGAAGTTTAAGGTGGGGCGAGTTTGCCTACACAGCGGTTCGGAAGATGGCGAACGTGCAACCCGGTGAGACGCTGTTGATCTTAGCCGATACGTGGACCGACATGGATATTGCTGAAGCTTGTCTGACTGCCGGGCTGAATGCGGGCGCGAAAGCACAGCTTTTGGTGATTCCTCGCATGGCGCCAACAGACACAACTGAGTTTAATGATTCGATTACTGGCGCGATGGTAGGTGCCGACGTTATTCTAGGACTTTGCCCAACTTTCTTCATGGAGAAGGAAGCATGTGAAGTGGCTCGCAAGAATGGTACGCGGGTTACGGCAACCGATGTTCGCGGGATGGAAGATTTTGCCATTGAGGGTATCTGTGATGTCGACTATGACCGGATGGACGAGATTGCAGTGCAGATCGGTGAGATCTACCAACGAACCAAGCGATGCCGGGTAACGTCCGAATTAGGTACTGACATTGAATTCAGCCTCCTTGACCGTCCTATAGATATCGGCAACGGAATGGTATCCAAGCCCGGTGAATCAAACTTCTTCCCCGGTGTTTCTGTTGCAAATGCACCTATTGAACGCACGATCAACGGGATACTGGTTGTTGATGGGAATATACCACCCGGTCATCTCCCCCGCGCGCCTGTGACCGTCACGCTAGAGAGTGGTGTCATCACCAAAATCGAAGGCGGCGCTGACGCCGCCGCTCTGCGAGCACATTTCGAAAAATCCGGCGACCCGATTGCCACACATCTCTGTCATTTCACGCTGGGACTTAATCCCCGCGCGCGGACCTCCGGCAGCGTCCATCAGGACGAGCACGTTCTGGGCGCAATCACTTTCGGATTCGGCGATCAGGATCCGGGGTTCGGTGGAGACGTTCCGCCATGCAGCGTGCACTGCGATCTTGTTCTCACCTCCGGCACGATTGAGTGCGACGGCCAGGTGATATGCAAAGACAATGTTCTTAGCGAAGCACTGGGCCTCGGAGGGCTGCGATGAAAATTGCCCTGATGAAACTCACGAAGAAGGCAGTGGGTAAGTTCGGAAATTCAGGCGCATATTCCCGACTTTTGTGACGCGAGAGCGATTGTGAAATAGGCGTGTCCAGTGGATGGCGAAAATCGAGAGGTCTAGGTCTTACATGGAGCACTACAGATAAGTGAGAATTCTTCTCGCCAGAACTTTCTCCTCCTTGAGGAATACGCATTTCCGGTATCTGTGGTTATCCATTGGCATGAACGCGTACTCGAACACCGTCAGCCTGGTTGCCCTCAGCTGGATGGCGCTCGAGTTCACCGGGTCTCCGCTGGGGGTGGGCATGGTGATCGCTTCCCGCACCGTGCCAAAACTCGTATTCAGTCTACCACTCGGGATTCTGTCCGATCGCATGGGTCGCCGCGTGTTGTTGCAGGTCACCAACTATGCAGGTGCTGCAATGTCTGCAATTGCAGTCCTGATGAGTCTGGCCGGAGGGGTAAATATCTATGTCGTTCTCGGCATTGCAGTGCTGGTGGGTACCCTTGACGCCGCTCAGACAACATTTTGCAAAGCTTACGTTTTCGATCTTCTGGAAAGGGAGGAAGCTGTCAACGGAATGACCATGGAGAACCTGGCAAACCGACTGTTCGGTGTTATAGCAGGAATCATGTCTGGGTTTCTATTACAGTCTTTTGGTGGGGCAGCAACTTTTGCAGCTATGGCCACGTCCTATCTTCTAAGTGCCGTGATACTGCATAGTATTCCCAGGCTCTATATGGATCCGGCTGTGCGTCGTGAAATCGATGCAGCAAACAGAGTTACCTATCTGCAGACAGTGAAGCACCTTCTCCGTAGCCCATTGGTAGTAATCTTCGTCACAATTGCGGCAACGGCCGAAATGTTTGCTTATTCGAGCGAGGTTCTACTTGCTTCATTCGCCAGAGACATCCACCAAGTGGGTGAGCTGGGTCTCGGTACCTTTGTTTCGCTCAGTAACGTCGGAGGAGTTCTCGCGCTGCTGGTCATGGCCAACTTCGCCAAGCGAATTGACGCCGAAAAAATGCTATTGATCACGGCCTGTGCTTTCGGCATTGCTCTCGTCCTATTTGCCGCATCTCCTACTTTCCTCATTGCAGCGATCTTGATGCTTTTCGTAGGAATGACGTGGTCACTTACTGACGTACTGCTTCCGACCTCTCTGCAGATGAGTGTCGGTCATGCGGATCGTGGTTCGGTTGTGGGGCTTTGGAATCTGAGTCGTGGCTTGGGTCCGTTGGGCCAGCTCGAGATCGGCCTCCTCGCCAGCACGCTGGGTGTGATGCTAACGCAAGTTGCTAACGGGATGATCTTTCTTGCTACGTCGCTTGCCATGACGGTTCTGTATTTTAAATACTCCGGCAAGTGTTCTGGTCCTGAAACCGGCAAGATCGCATGACAGCAGGTAAGAGCTTGTGCCCGGCGTAGAGAATAGCTGGGGCTTAGTCTCGGCCAGCCAATTTGATTGGACATAACGCCGGCGACGTTGCAGTCGGCCAGGATGCCGGCGCTGACACCCGACAATGGTCTTAGTCCACAGGTAAGAGCGTGTCGAATAGAGATCCGGGGTTCCTCGCTCTTTTAGGCAACCTTTCTTTTGTGTCTGTCTCCTCCACGGCCGTGATCGCCCCGTTTTATATTGATCCTGAACACCTGTTTGTCTTACAGATGCGGGGCAACACTAAGACCCAGGCTTTTACTCGTGAAGGCAGGGGTGTCTTGAGTGAACACTAATCCAGGAGGTGACCTACCTGCTTTTTTCGGACCACTCCATCATTGAGAGATGACTCCGGATTGAGCGGCAATGCCGCATGTTATTCCAAACGCGTTTGGCGTCTGTTTGCCCAAACTCGAATGTGGCCTGACCTCATTGTAGTGCTGTCGCCAGGCCTCAATTCGGACCTTTGCCTCGGCCCGCGTTCTGAACCATTCCATACCCAGGCATTCGTCCCGAAACTTACCGTTGAAGCTTTCATTGGTACCGTTCTGCCAAGGCTTACCGGGATCAATTAATGCGGGATCGAGACCATTTGTAACTGCCCAGCTGAGCAGTGCTTTTGAAATGAATTCCGGGCCATTATCTGAGCGAATATGCTTCGGGCTGCCGCATTCACTAATGACACGGCTTAGCACTTCAATCAATCTACCAGAACGGATTGAGCCGGCAACATCAATCGCCAGACATTCTCTTGTGTACTCATCCACCAAGGTCAGGCACTTCAACTGCTGGCCGTTTGCACAGGCGTCGAAAACGAAATCGTATGCCCAGACTTCATTGGCGCGGGTAGGGGTGGTCGGTCGCGGCCTGCTGTTGGCAATCCGCTTTCTGGGCCGCTTCCTTGGCACTTGAAGCCCAGCTTGGCTCCAGATCCGATACGCTCGCTCCTCGCCCATCACATGGCCCTCTCTACCAAGGAACACTTGAATACGGCGGTAACCATAGCGTGGGTACAACCCGGACAGACGCTTCATGGCAACCACGACCGCCGCATCTTTAGCTGTCATCTTCGACTGATAGCTCAGCGCCGAACGGGCAACCTGAAGTAGCGTGCAAGATCTCCTCACCGACAGGCCTCGTGATGTTGCGTAAGCGACCTGCCGGCGGCGAGCGGGCACGCTCACCACTTTTTTACGTTGATCTCCTTCATGACCTCGATCTCGAGATCTCGCTCGGCCAGAATCTTCTTCAGCCGCGCATTCTCCTGCTCCAGCGTCTTTAGCCGACGTACATCTGTCGGTTGCATCCCCATAAAATGCTTGCGCCAGTTGTAGATAGTGACTTCGCTGACGCCATACCTCTTGGCGACTTCGGCAACCGTTGATCGCTCTGCTTCCTGCAGAATCGCAACCATCTTCTCCTCGCTGAATCTTCCTTTCTTCATGACTCGTCCTCGTGAGAGGGAGCCATCTTCTCAAATTTATCGTGGTCCGAGAAATGCCGGGCAGGTCAGAGGTGCTGGCGCAGTGACATCAAAGCGAGCCTTTCGTGAGATGGCCTGAAGCTTGTGATCAAGGCTGTAGACCTCCATCTTCTGCGTGAGAATGGGTTAGAAACTGCACCAAAGCATCGCAACCGGGAACTTAACCCTGATGGTGGGAGAAGATGCCGTGCATCAGCGTCTCAATGGCGGGTCCCACAGAAGGCGTGTTCATGCTGGATCATGCGTCGTGCGAGAGTTGCGATTCCAGGGGTTTAAAAGTGAATTTCGGTGTACTGAGATTCGCTTGCAATTTCTCAGTGGATAGTGGGTAAAAGAGCGCCCTGTCCTTGAACAGGGCGCCATATCTCAGCGTGAACCTGCAGAATAGTCAGAACCTGCTTCTTAGCGTCACCCCAGCAGTCCTTGGCCGTACGACAAGTGTCTCAGTCTGGCCGTCGAAGTCGACGAACTGGAAGCTCTTCGCAGATTTGTCAAAGATATTATCGACGTAGAGTGCCAGCTCCCAACTGTCAAAGCTTATTCCAGTGCGCAGGTTGCCGAGAAAGTATTCACCTGACTTTGGCCGCGCTTCTGTGGGGTCGCTAACGAAGTTCCCCAAAATCTCACCCGTATATGAGACTTCTCCCCGGACGAACCCGGTCCACGCCTTGAGCGGGAAACGGTAATCAGCCGCTCCGTAAAGGGTGAGGTCGGGATGGCTGGGCAGTCGATCTCCCTTAAAGCCATTCAGGAACGGTATATCTTCGTCCAAGGTAAAATCTATGTAGGAACCGGAAAATGTGAGTTCCAGTCGTTCCGAGGCGAGCCACGCCATATCAAATTCCACACCGTTTCCGCTCGCATTTCCTGCGTTCTGGTTCAGCGCAGCGAATAAGCTACAGTCGTCTGTGAAGGCTTCGACGATGACCTCCACCTGGATGTCCGACCAGTCATTATGGAACACTCCGGCATTGAACCGGAATCGGCCGTCCGGCGCCTGATACTTGTAACCCAACTCGTACGCCCATAGGCTGTCGGAGTCGACACCACCAGGAATCGAACCAAGTTGATCGATAACCGCGGGCTCACAGGAGGGGCTAAAGTCTGCCCCTCCAGCTGCTGACCCTACGCGGAATCCTTCAGCCGCCCGAGCATAGACTGTGGATGTTTCGGTCATGTCGATAGCAAGGTTGAACATGAAGTTGTTATGAGTTTCATCGACGGAGGGCGTGTCTACTGTCTCGTTGGACACTGTTGGTCCAAAATCTGCGTACTGCGCGACGAGGCGGCTGGAATTTGATCCCTCAGTGTGCCGATAGCCAATCGTGCCGGTGATTCGATCAGAAAAGTCATAACTCAACTCGCCATAGAACGCGAGTTCGTCGGAAGGCATGATCTCGAGTTCCCGGTAAAGGCAGTTGGGGAACTCGCCAGCGGCCACTGAGGGCTGAGGCCCAAATGCTGTACCGGTTGCAAATGGGTCTACGTAGCCGCTAGGAAATGGATAGACGATATCTTGATCAGGAACTGCATTAACGAAACGTGACGCTGCATTTTCGTAATTCACTGCAATGGACGAAAGCCCATTGTCGTCGACACTAAAGCAGTCCTGAAAATTCTCCTTGTTTTCGCGATCAGCATAGTACATTCCCGCGATCCACCCAAAGTCTCCAAAGCTGTTAGGGTCCGAGACAATCCGTAGCTCCTGAGTAAGTGATGAATCATCGAACTGACCCCGGGTACCAAATCGTAGCGGCTCCCAAAGATCATCGAAACCGAAAAACGAGAAATCTGTGATGTAGTCAGATTCTATCGAAAGATCCGCAGTAATTGACGTTATAGACGCCCAACCCATATCTAATTCAGCGGTCAACGAGAGCACTTCTGCATCCGCTGACAGAATCTCTGGAATGCGATTGTTTTGATCCAGTGCCTTCCAGTCTGCACCTGAAGCGCGGGTCCAGCCTTGTTGATCGGTTGCATCCTTTGCGTACATACCAGTTATGGTTAGATTATCGGTCGCATTCCAAAGCACCGAAGCCCGCCCCCCTGACTGGTCGTAAGACGCCTGATCCTCAAGGTTGAACTGGCTGTTTGTGTAAAATCCGGGACTATCGACAAAGAACCCAACGAGACGCACCGCAAGTGTGTCCTCGATGAGAGGAATATTCACCATGCCGTCTAGTTCATAGCCAGTGTCTGCGCCCTTAGTATTGCTCACATCGACGGCGAAGTTCGTTTTGAAACTATTCGGATCAGGATCATTGGTGATGTACCGGACCGACCCCGAGATTGAGCCGCCCCCGAACAATGTTCCCTGTGGACCACGAAGCACCTCTACCCTTTCCATATCGAAGATACGCGGGTCCAGATTACTAAAGTTGCCGGATACTAGAGTCTCGTCAATATAGATACCCGCCGCGGACTTGGCTTCAGTGGTTGCCTGCACAGAGACACCGCGCAAGATTAACTGTTTTTGTTGAGCGCCACCGTCCACCAGGCTCACCGCTGGTAGTGACCGGAAGAAGCTCTCCATGTTGCTGTAGCCATAGTTCTCGATCTTTTCCTGACCTACCACCGACAACGCGAGAGGCACCTTGCTGAGTGATTCCGATCGACGCGTCGCCGTCACATATACCTCTTCCATTTGGATTTTCTCAGACGTTTCTATCCCCTGGTCCTCGGCGCTCTGCGCGAGCGCAGTTTGCCAGACGACTGGTAGTGCCAAAAACAGGCCCGTGATGCCAGTTCTCATGCAAAAACCGGAATTGACAGCTTTCATTCTTCCCCTCCATACGGCCATGCGGCCTTGCATATTGTATAAAATATCCATTATTGGAGTCGCAAAAAATGTGCCATAAGCAGTGAGCGCCGAATTGATCTTTAAATCAGTGAGTTATGGCGGAGCGGGCAGAGGAGCGAGTGCTTTGCTGCACCAGTTTAGAACGCGATGGCGAGAATTTGTTGCCGAGCGCCTCTAAACGGTGCGCGGCGGAGATGCCTGGGCCGTGCGGTGCCCCCTCATAGCGCTCCGCGCATTGCCATGCGCGCCGTGCAAAGAAAGTACGGTCCATCACTGGTCCGAGAACTCGGCAGCAGTGCCATTTTCGCAGATAATATTGTCATTCAGGGGTTTGACGGTAAGCAGCGGGCTACTGGGCATGTCATTGGCCTCAAGCGCAATCACTTCATCGACTGCGACAACGCCGTGCTCCTTCGAAAGAACGATCCCGGGTGCGGCGGGCGGAAGCGTTACCCATTCCATGACCTTTTTCTTCTCTGTCGCGATCCCAGAGGAACTCGGCGGAATGGAATTCCTGGGGCCCCCGAATGTCCATGGTGAAGTCGCTGTCTTCAGCCGATGTCACGCGCACCGTTGTTGTATTGGTGAAGAAGTCGGGCAGGTATTCCGATTCCCGCTTCAATTGCTGTTGGCGAGGAACGGTAGCAGAAACGCTATGCGGACCGGCCAGATAAGCCCGGAAGCTACTACAGCGATAGAGGAGAGCTGGGTAAGCAGGCCATCACTGTAGTTAGGTACTAGGACATCCAGGAAACGAATAACGACAGTAGGGCCATAACAAGGTTCCCTACCACGGGGATCGAGATTGCTGTGGTAGGGCGTGATGATATGGCGGAGTCAGGAGACATTTCCTGTTGGTTGGTATTCCGCTCCGGAGCGTCGGGTGACGCCAAGGTCGGTTACGCTAACAGGTAGCTCTCCCGAAGCTGGGTCCGTAAGATGTTATTACTACCACTCGCCACGGGTGTCGCGGCTTACCAAATCCATCTGGGTCGCCTCAGTGAATCAATAGTATGTGGCTGTTGGGCGGATACAGGTATTGAACGCCATCCTCAGTGACGATCGCATCGTCTTCTATACCGAACCGCACCCTGGCGCCTCCCCACTCGGGTATTGCCGAGTCGGCAAACAGCTCGAAGGCAAATAGGTGATTGGGCTTGATTTTGAGGTCCGCGGTACCCGGCCTAAAGCCGCAAATCGACGGCCCCGCCTCAATTTCGCTGTCGCCCGTATTGCCGACACAGTGGCAATCGCTCGAGATTTGCGTTTTCTCCGCGTCCTCGGGTCGCATACCCCTGGCATCCAGCGCCTCCTGCCATACAGCGTCCCAACCAGCGGCGCAGGGGTCGGTCGACAGGTTGACGAAGACAAATCCAGCCGATTCGAAATTCTCACCCATGATATCGACAGTCTCACCGGCGGTGCGGCCTACCTTTATACTGTCTCGGAGAACCTGACGGGCCCGCAAACCTTCCTCCCAGGCGTGTTGAACGCCGGTCGGTACAGCAGTTTCTCCCTCCGGAAGAATGTATGCCGTGCGTTTGATGTCAGTGCCAAAATTCATAAATTCGAAACCAAAGTCATACTGAAAGAGATCGCCTCGTTGGAAGACGTATTGCGGTGACTCTGTTTCCTCCAGATCGGCCTTGGCGGAATACAGGACCTTCGGCATGAACAAACGCTCGAAGATTGGCTCCACCCCGAGCTTAAGAATCTGGTCCTTGATCCACCAGGCGACATCCTCCATGGTCGTGACGCCAGGGGTGATGACCTCGTTGGACAATGACCGCTCGATCAGCCTTCGAGTGACCTCACCCAGCTTCCCGTACTCGACGATCTCACTGATAACCCGTCTGCCACGAAAATCGCTGATGACGTGTTCAGCCGACGTCAGCCGATCGGCATATGTGGGCTGAAGCGCTTCGAGTAGTCGCAGATAACCAGTATGTGACAAGCTGTCTGCTACGGCGAACTTGCCAGACATGTTTATAGCGATTCGTTTGGGGTCGCGTTCGGCAACAAATTGCTTCAGCTCGCTTTCGGCCCCCACGATATCGTAGCCACCCATGCCGTAGAGAGCTTCAGCTCCAAGTACGGCACGCTCAATTCTGTCACCGCCTCGATCCGTAAAGATGAAATACACACTACTACCGTCATAAGGTTGCAGAGACATCAGGGCAAACCCGGTGCCCAGATCCTTGAAGAGAGGATCTGGGTTGCCCAGTTTCATGGCGTGGATCCACATGTCCACGTTGTTCTCACGCATGGCCTTTGGCAGGACGATGTCAAATTTTTCCCGGCGAATTAGCTCCAGGCGCTCCCAACGGCTACGAAAATCACTCATTACACTTCTCCTTTGACTCGTTCTGTCTCAAGTTACACATCTATTCCACGTGCCGCTTAGATAACACAAGAGCTCATGCTTGCGGGGCTGCAACGGTCAGCATGCCTGTTATTCAGAGCCCGCGTGAATCGAATCTATTATTATCTACTTTTCGTATATTGTATGCAACCATGTCGATTAAGCTCATTCGTATCTGCGAGTGTTCGGTCTCGCGGAGATATCTAGCCTAGTTTTATCGCAGGCAAGCCGCATCTCGGAGTGCCCCGGGTGAAGGGGAGTCAGATAGTGATCGATGCCCCTTCGCTTGCAACCTAGAAATCCGCCATCTCGCGACTGCGGTATCGCCCCATCCTCCTGGGTAACCGCCTCTCCCTTGCCCTTCGAGAAATAACGTGCCCGATGCAAATTTCGGGTCCGAGGTATACTTTTAGCAACCTTTCACTTACGAGCGAGCTTTTTGTTGCCAAATCATATATTGTATACAAGAATGTAGCGGGCTTTTGCAGTTCATCAGTTGGGGGTTGTTTCGTGATAATTGGCTTTATCGGCACCGGAGCGATTACCGAGAGCGTTGTTCGTGGCCTTCACAGCAAGGGAAGTCCTTTTGAGCGTATCTTGGTTTCACCGCGCAATGCGCAACGTGCCTCCACGCTTGCATCGGGCTTCTCTGACGTCACGATCGCCGCCGACAACCAGGCTGTCATCGATGAAAGCGATATCGTTTGTATCGCCGTCAGGCCGCAGATCGCTGAGAAGGTGCTGGCGCCTCTCGAGTTTCCCTCGCACAAAACCGTGTTGAGTTTCGTTGCAACGTTGTCGTTCGAGTCCCTTAGACCGTGGGTTGCCCCTGCGGCCTGCCTCTTCCGGATGGTGCCAATACCTGCCGTCGAGCGCGGCGAGGGGCCTGTTATCCTGTTTCCTCCTGACGAGGACTTGCAGGAGCTCTTCGCGGGGCTTGGTACGATCGTTCCTGTCACGTCAGAGAGTGATTTACATTCGCTCTGGGCGGTGACCGCCTTCATGGCGCCCTATTTCGGTCTTCTCCACGCGGTGTCAGCCTGGCTTCGTCGTCGGGGGCTTGAGCCTGCGGACGCCGATATCTTCACCAGCGCCTTCTTCGATGCGCTGTCGACGACCGCCCGCGCCGTTCATGGAGAGGGCTTCGATGAACTTGCCCGGGAACACGCGACACTGGGCGGACTCAATGAACAACTGCGTCGAGAACTTGCTGCCAATGACTGGTTTGGCCTGACCGCACACGGACTGGATTTGATACTCGATCGACTGGAGGGCCGGGCGACGCTGGAAGACATCTTGAGGAGCGAACGACCATGACCCGGAAAACCTTTTTTTGTATCGACGGACACACTTGCGGCAATCCCGTACGTGTGGTCGCGGGCGGTGGACCGTTGCTTGAAGGCGTCTCCATGAGTGAGAAGCGCCAGAATTTCATTGCTCACCACGATTGGATAAGGTGTTGCCTCATGTTCGAGCCTCGGGGTCATGATGTCATGTCGGGGACGATTCTCTACCCCCCTATCAGCGATAATGCGGATATCAGTTTGCTGTTTATCGAGACGAGCGGCTGCCTGCCGATGTGCGGGCACGGCACGATAGGGACTGTTACTGCGATTCTCGAACATGGCATCGTAAGCACTCCGAAGGTGGCCGGCGAACTGACGCTCGATGTGCCGGCCGGCCAAGTGACGGCGAACTTCAGGATGAACGGAGACTACGTCGAGTCGGTAAAGATACGCAATGTGCCGAGTTTTCTCTCGGTCCGGGACGTCTCGGTCGAGTGTCCGGGAGTTGGCCCGCTTCGACTTGATGTGGCTTATGGCGGTAATTTCTACGCCATCATTGATCCTCAGGAATCAACACCGTCACTCGATGGCATGTCCGCGGATGACGTGCTGCGACTAAGCCCGATCATCCGGAATCTCGTTAACGAGCAGGTCGAATGCGTTCATCCGCTCGATGCGACTGTCCGCGGCGTGTCCCACGTCATGTGGACCGGTGCGGCAAAGCTCGAGGGTTCGACTTCGAGAAATGCAACGTTTTATGGTGATAATGCGATAGACCGTTCCCCCTGTGGAACCGGCACTAGCGCGCGAATGGCCCAACTGCATGCGCGAGGTAAGCTTCTGCAGGGTGAGGCATTCATTCACGAGAGCATAATAGGCAGTCAGTTTCGCGGTTGCATCGAAGGACTTTGCAAGGTGGGCTCGCACGACGCCATCGTGCCATCAATCGAGGGGTGGGCCCGGGTCACCGGCATCAATCATATTGTTGCCGACGACCGTGACCCTTATAGAGACGGCTTCCAAGTCCGGTAGTGTAGAGATGATAAATCAATCAGGTACGCAGGATGTAATCGTCATTGGCGCAGGCATCATCGGTGTGGCCCTTGCATGGGAGCTCAGCAAATCTGGCAGGCAGGTGACGCTTGTTGATCGTGAGGGCCCGGGCATGGGCTGTTCCTGGGGAAATGCCGCGCACTTTGCGACCGAGCAAATCTTCCCTCTCGCCAACGGCGACAACCTGAAGAACCTACCTGGATACCTGTTTCGCGCCAATAGTCCGCTAACCTTCCGTAAATCGTCCCTAGGTAGCCTGATTCCTTGGGGCGTGCGTTACCTGCTAGCATGCCGTGAATCGCAAGTTCGCCGGGGGGCGGCGGCATTGCGCGCGCTCAACGAGCGCTCACTTTCCGCCTGGCAGGATTTGCTCGCCGATGTCGGCGCGGCATCCCTCCTCCATACCCCGGGGACACTCCAGCTTGCGGAAACCCGGCAAGGCGCCCTCGAGCTCGAAGCCTTGCAGCGTGACCTGAGCGTCTATGGTATTGCAAGCACGCTTCTGAATAGCGGCGAGGTGACCGAGCTTATCGGTGCGCTCGCGCCTGGTGACTACCGTGGACTGCACTTCCCTGGCACGGCATACTGCAACGATCCTTATGAGCTCCTGTTGGCGGTGTTTCGCGCGTGCTTGGCGCGGCAGGTGCGCTTTTGTCAGGCAGATGTGCGCCACCTTCGCGCCGTAGGAGATGGTAGTGTCGAGGTGGAGACTGAAGGTGGAACGCTGACCGCTGGCGCTGTGGTGATTTGCTGTGGTGTGCACAGCAAAGCGCTCATTGAGCGTCAAGGTTATCACATTCCGATGATTGCGGAGCGAGGCTACCACATGCTGCTGCCGGAGGCCGGCATTTGTCCGTCATTACCGATAACTCTGCACGAGCGACAGTTCATCATGACGCCGATGAATAAAGGTGTCCGGCTGGCGGGAACAGTTGAGTTTGCTCGTCCGGAAGACCCGCCAACCATGAAGCGAGCCGATATGCTGTTCGATCAGGCAAGTCAGCTTTTTCCATCGCTCAATGCGTCTGATGCCACGAAGTGGATGGGGTGTCGCCCAACCTTGCCGGATTACCTGCCCGTAATCGGCAGGCTCAGTCGGGCGGCAGGTCAGGTGTTCGCCTCATTCGGTCACGCCCACCTTGGCCTCACACAAGCGGCGATCTCAGCCCGAATGCTCGCCATGCTGATGGAGGGCGACGAGCCCGGGCTTGATCTTCATCCCTATAGGGTCGAGCGTTTCTAGTGCGTCGAGCAGGTGAGCTGCACTTGAGCCACTGAAATTCTCTCGACTCAGAGTGCGGGTTTGCTGTCCATGACATCCCGGATGATTTTCTCGATACGCTTGCGTTCTTCTCCGACCAGCGGGAGGCGTGGCGGCCGTACCCATTCGGTGCCGAGGCCCGTCATCTGGTTGGCCAGTTTGATGTACTGAACGAGCTTTATGGCTACGTCCAGATGCAAAACCGGCATTATCCAGCGATAGAGTGCGACTGCCTTGTCAAGTTCGCCATTCATGACGAGGTTGTAGAGTTTGACGCTCTCTTTAGGAAACGCGTTGGTCATTCCTGATACCCAGCCTACTGCACCACAAACAAGGTTTTCGAGAGCGCGATCGTCAACACCACAGAATAGCCTGTACCGGTCCCCGCAAACGTTGATCATATCGGTCATACGCCGGCTGTCGTGGGAGGATTCCTTCACGGCAACGATGTTCTCGAAGCTCGCGAGCTGCATGAGGTCCTGGGGTGAAAGGTCGAGATTGTAGGCCACCGGATTGTTGTAAATCATGATGGGCAGATCCGTGGCGCTGGCAAGCTTTCCAAAGTGGTCTATCGCCTCTCGCGCGTCTTGGTGGTAGACCATGCTCGGCAACGCCATCAGTCCGTCACAGCCTGCAGCCTTCACCCGGGCTATAGTGTTTACGGCGAACTCGGGCGTGTATTCTGCGATGCCGCAAATCACGGGCACGCGGCCATTGGACGCTTCTACCGCGCAGGTGACGACTTGCACTTTTTCATCCACGCCAAGTGACGGGTTCTCGCCGAGCGTGCCTAGTACCACGATGCCGCTTACCCCAGCATCGATACATGCCTCAATATGACGTGCGGTGGCATCTAGATCCAGCGATCCATCCTGATGCATTTCGGTCATAAGTGCGGGCATAACCCCGCTCCACATTGGATCTGTCATTCAATTTTCCTCGGCCTGTGGTTCCGCCGGACGGCGGGCTATATTTTCGATATACATCGATAATAGGCAAAGTGCATATAAGATATAATATACAATATAAAAATATAGTTTCGGTCAGGCGATCGTCGTTTTCATCCAGTCAGCCGTGTTATGGAAGTTTGCTACCGCGCTGCCAGGCGGTACAAGTTGGTCACAGGCTCCCCGTATACCTGCATCGAGCGGCGTTTCCAGAACCTCTAGAAATGCCTCCAGCTGCGCGACTGTTCGCGGGCCAATCAGCGGCGCCGTGATGCCAGGCTGGTCCTTCGACCAGACTACGGCTAGCTGGGCGGCGCTCAAGCCGCAGTCCCCAGCGAGCTTGCTAAATTCGATTCCGACGTTAATACCTTGTTGCGTGACTCTGTCTGTATAAAAACTGCCGCGCAGTACAGCGCGTGAATCTTTGGGCAGGTTGTCGGGATCGTTGTAGCGGCCCGCAAGCACACCCATGGCCATCGGTGACCACGTAATGATACCCACGCCGTGCGTCTGGCACATAGGAACAAGCTCATTTTCTATGCGGCGATCCAGCAAGTTGTAGGGCGGCTGCTCGCAGACAATCCTCGCGTAGCCTTTCAACTCGCTAACCATGATGGCATTCATCACCGCCCACGCAGGGTGTGTCGAGCAGCCGATGTAGCGTACCTTTCCCTGCTGGACTAGGCTGTCGAGCGCCGAAAGCTGTTCCTCCCATGGAATGTTCGGTGACGGTCGGTGAATCTGGTATAGGTCGATATAGTCGGTCCGCAGGCGCTTCAGCGAGTTTTCGCAGGCCCGGATGATGTTGAGGCGTGTATGGCCGTGATCGTTCGGGCCAAACTGGGCAGGATCGTCGACGCTGTAGCCTGGGCGTCGCTGCCCGTGGTCGACCTTGGTCGCAATCAGTACATCGTGGCGCTTCCCGCTACGGTCAATAGTTTCGCCAATGATCTTTTCCCCCGCACCGTTTGCGTAAGTATCGCCTGTGTCAATGAGGTTGATACCCGCATCGATGGCCATATCGAGAATCCGTGCAGATTCGTCTGCCGGGGTCGGATCCATGAAATTGTCGGTACCAAGGGCCAGAGGAGAGACCTTGACGCCGGTTCGGCCGAGGATTCGATAGTCCATTTTCTGCTCCAGTTATTCGACATGAGGGGCGATACTGGGGTCGCGTTCAGTCCGCAGCTGCCGGACCCACGCGATAGCCGGTGGGTATGGGATCCTCTGGATCGAGCACGAAGTTGTGATAGCCTGTTATGAAAGCCCGGCCGGTGATTGTAGGTCGAACGAAGGTGATGCCGTTGCGCTCTTCTGCACCTATGACCTTGCCTGTAAAGCAGGTGCCCAGTGGCCCCTCAAACGACCGCCTCTCGTGCATCTCGACTTCTTGGCGCTGGAAGAGCATAGCGAGGCGCGCACTAGTACCCGTGCCACAGGGTGATCTGTCTAGAGTTCCAGGCGGCACCGCGATGGTCTGCCGGTAGTCGAACTTTTTGTGCTGGTTGCTGGTAAAAAGTACTTGGTAGCAGCGGTTTATTCTAGGCTCGTATGGGTGCACTGTTTCGATTTGTTCAGCCACTGCAGTTCTGATGCGGGCCCAGGCCTCGATCAGACACGCATCATTGTTGATACCAAGCTCAAGGCCTATCTCATCGGCGTCGACAATTGTGTACAGGTCGCCGCCGTAGGCAATATCTACGGTGAGAGAGCCCATCCCGTCCACGCGAAGCGGGATTTGGGACTTTAGGAGAAAGCTTTCGACGTTTTCGAAGGTTACGCTACCGATGCGATCTTCGATGACCTCAACATCACAGCGAATTTGACCCGCAGGAGTGTCGAACACAACCGTTGTGGTGGGCTCAGTAACTTCGATCATACCCTCGCTAACAACGGTCGTAGCAGCGCCAATGATACAGTGTCCACACATTGGCACATATTCGTCCTGCTCCATGATTATGGCCGAAAAGTGCGAATCTTCCGTTACTGGAGGTAGCAGGAGCACAGAGCACATGAGGCCCGAACCCCGAGGCTCGAAGTTCAGCATTCGGCGAAGGCCGTCCTGGTTGTTGCGTAGCCATGCGATCTTTTCGAATATTGTTTCGCCGGGTGGCGCCGCAAAGCCACCTACGATAACTCGGGTCGGATTGCCTTCAGTGTGTGAATCGACCGTCCTGATCGAGTAGCGGCGATACATTGACATGGTTCATGATCCCTTGCTACGCCCGGCCGTACTTTTAGGTTTCTGGCGCGCGCTTTATATTGTATACAATATAAAGCGCCGGGAGTTGTCAAGGATAATCCGGATTGGCCGTGTCGATTGATCAGCGTATGGCGCTCACAGCCCTCACCAATTCGTCACCTGTTGTCCTGATATGAGCGCGAAGCAGCTTTCTGGCGGCTGCCTTTTGGCCTGTTTTGCAGAGTTCCAACAGCTCGTGATGCTCCGCCTCGGCTCGCTTTTGGTCTGATGTCAGCTGGATCTGAAGCCGGAGATACCGGTCGCAGTGGGTATGCAATCCACCGATAATGGCAAGTGTGCGCGTTAGCCCCGAAGGCTCGTATAGACTCTGGTGAAATGCCCAGTTCAGTGAGCCGAGCTTACTAATGTCAGCTCCTGGTTCGAGCAGGGTGTCGAACTCTGCCAGAATCTGTTCCGATTTTTTATAGTCTTCGGGCGTTGCTTTTCCAATGGCAGTGGATAGTACGTCACATTCGAGTAGGGCGCGGAGAGTGAACAGCTCCGCGGCTTCTTCAAGAGAGATGGTGGAGGCGACCGCTCCCCTGTGGGGCACGAAAGTGACCAAGCCTTCGGCTTCAAGTTGCAGCAGAGCCTCGCGAACCGGAATGCGGCTCACGTTAAGCTGGTTTGCCAAGGCGTCCTGGCGGAGAGCGTCACCCCCTCGGATTTCGTTGGTAATGATTTTTTCTCTGATCGTATCGGCGACCGAAGTGGCCAATGTCTTACGCACCAAGCCTCCTGCTGGCGAGTTTCTGTCTGCCACGTGGTATCTCCTTTTATATAATTTATACAAATCTGGCCTTTCGCCAAACCGGGTAGGTTAACCTTGTATTCATGAAAGATATACAGTTGAGATGCACGCTTTCCGAAGAGCCCGGAACTGTCCCGAATCATGCGGCCAGTATATACCGCCGAAAAGTATTAAAAATCAATTGGCCCCTTCACTTTGTGACAGACATCGGTTGATAAGCGAAGCGAGTCTTTCATTACGTCCTTTTAGTCAGTTTGATATCTGCATTTGACACCCCAGTGGTCGGATTCAGGTTTGATCCCTGTGCCCTTGATGCTTATCGAGCATCAAGGGCTCGCTTCACAGAAGTTGTCTGGAATCCGCACTGTGTCAAAGCGACACTGGCCTGCCGGGTCAGGGCGACCGATTGGCGCTCTGTTTTGGTGCGTCGCGCGCAATTAAGCATCTTTTCATCCTGCCGCCTGAAGGCAACGAGCCAGTATGGCCACAGGTCCCCTGAAGTTTCCTTTAATAAACAATGCCTTGCGTCGAGCGGGGGCGTTGGCCTGTTTATTGCTTGGATTACCTACCTTTATCTAAGCCAGGAACAGACATGAGTGCCAATGCTTCCCGCCTGCAAGCGATACAAAACATTTCCAACCGCAAACCCATAGCCGTTGAGAAGCCTGACCCTCTGGGCGACATCTGGGCCGAGGACGTCTTTAACCTGGCCCGCATGGAATGGGCGCTGTCAAAAACAGCTTTCAAGGCGATGAAGAAAACCGTGCAGACCGGTGGGCCACTGGACCCGGCTACAGCGGATGTGGTGGCCGCAGCCATGAAGGAGTGGGCGGTATCCAAGGGTGCCAAGTTCTTCTCGCATATCTTCTACCCGATGACCAATATTACCGCCGAGAAGCACGACGGGTTCATCATTACCAATCCCGATGGCGGCGCGATTACGGAATTCTCCGGTAGCCTGTTGATAAAGGGCGAACCCGATGGTTCCTCGTTTCCCAACGGCAGCCTGCGTATGACGAACGCGGCACGCGGCTACACAGCCTGGGATCCAACCAGCCCCGCTTTCATCATGCATACCGACAACGGCGCAACCCTGATGATTCCCAGCGTTTTTATGTCGTGGACGGGGGAAGCACTGGACAAAAAGATACCGCTGTTACGCTCGAATGCGGCCATGGATCTCGCGGCGCAGAAAGTGCTTCGGCTCATGGGCGAAACGGAGATTGCCACGCTCAACTCCAGCTGCGGTGCCGAGCAGGAGTACTTTCTGGTCGATACCAATTTCGCCAATAGCCGCCCCGACCTCCTGTTGGCTGGTCGCACGCTGTTTGGCGCCTCGCCAGCCAAAGGGCAGGAATTCGACGACCACTACTTCGGCGCCATTCCTGCGCGTGTGCAGGTGTTCATGCAGGACTACGAAGACCAGTTGTATAAACTGGGTATCCCTGCCAAAACCCATCATAACGAGGTGGCTCCGGGCCAGTTTGAAATTGCGCCTTACTTTGAGGCTGCCAATGTGGCCGCTGATCACCAGCAGTTGATGATGACGCTGATGAAGTCCACGGCGAAGAAACACGGATTCATGTGTTTGCTGCATGAAAAGCCCTTCGCCGGCATCAACGGCTCTGGCAAGCACGTCAACTGGTCGGTCGGTAATTCCACCCAGGGCAACCTGTTGGACCCCGGAAAAACACCGCACGAGAACCTGCTATTCCTGTTGTTCTGTGGCGCTGTCATCCGCGGCGTGCACCTGTACGGCCCGCTGCTCAGGGCTGTTATCGCCTCGGCCTCCAATGACCACCGCCTGGGCGCGAATGAGGCACCACCGGCCATATTGTCTGTCTACCTGGGCGACCAGTTGGAGAAGGTGTTCACTGACATTAAGGAAGGCAGAGTCAGTCAGAAAAGCGATGGCGGCGAAATGGACTTGGGATTGGCGCAAATCCTCAATTTCGAACGTGACCCGGGTGATCGGAACCGGACATCACCCTTCGCCTTCACGGGCAACCGCTTTGAATTCCGTGCGGTGGGCTCTTCCCAGTCAGTCGCCGGCCCGCTGGTCGCCATGAACACCATGTTGGCCGACTCCCTGGGCTGGATTGCCGAAAAGCTTGAGGCAGAGCTGGGTAAGGGCAGCAATCAGGCTGAAGCGGTGGTTACAGTGCTCAAGGAGCTCATGAATGAGCATGGCAACGTCGTCTTTGGCGGCGATGGCTACTCCGCCGAATGGCATGAAAAGGCGGTTACGGAACGCGGGCTCAAGAACATACCGACCACTGCCGATGCGCTTCCTGCCCTGCGGGAAGAGTCGGTTGTTGCACTGTTTGAGCGCACCGGGGTGCTCAGCCCGATTGAACTGGAAAGCCGGTTTGAGGTGTATTCCGAGCAGTATGTGCTGTCTATAGAAGTCGAAGCAAAATTGGTCATCGACATGGCCAAGACGTTAATTTATCCCGCCGCTGTCAGTTACCTGTCAACGCTGGCAAGCACCGGTGTAGGCATGGCAAGCATCGGTGTGGAACTCGATCAATCAACGGCCAAAACTGTGGCGGCACACGTCAATGCCATGATGGAAGCCGTAGGCAAGCTGAGCGCGACTCTGGAAAAGGAGGAGTTTGGCTCAACGGAAGAGCATATGCAGTTTTGTGCCAACGAAGTCCGCGGCCTGATGAACGAGGTTCGATCGCATGCGGACGTGCTTGAGGCAGAGGTGGCCGACGAGTTGTGGCCGCTGCCGAAATATCAGGAGATGCTGTTTATCAAATGAGTCATGGTGGGCTCTGCCGCGCTTTTGGCCGGCGAGGCCGGGCCCACCATAAAAGCTTTTACGCGTTCTATGCCCTTCATCCTCACTTCCCTTTGAAGCCGTCCACAATCGCTTGCAGGCGAGATTCACTGGCGGTTTTTGCTTCTTTCAGCTGCTTACCCGCCTCATCGACCTTATCCTGCAGTTCCTTCGTGCGGCTCTTCATTTCGGTCTGCAGGTCGGCTCGCGCCTTCTCGCTCTCCGCCTCGGCCATCTTGCGTTCCGCCTCGGCTTGCTCCGCATCGATCTTGTGATTCAGTTGCTCAATGCGCTTTTCAATCATTTCGGTAGCAGAATCGAGTAGTGACATACGTATCTCTCCGTGAAGTTGGCAAAGTGAAGCCGGGGTCATTCCAGACCCCGGCAGCATGTTTACGGCGCCGGCGGTTTGCGGCCGGACACCAGGTGGATGACCAGCAGAATGATACCGATCACAAACAGTACCCAGGATATCTGCCCGGCGATTGAGGCGATGCCGGATGCGCCGAGCAGGCCGGCAACGAGGCCGATAACCAGGAATATAAGTGCCCAATACAGCATGGTAGTTCTCCTTTTTAGTGGTTCTTCTGGTGATAAACGGCGGCGCTAGTAGCGCCACCGGTGCTGCGCTGTTTATCAGCTGTTTACTTGCAGTTCGTTGTTCACGCCCTTCACGCCATCAACTTGACTGGCAATCTCGCCGGCGAGGTCTTTCTCTGCAGAGCTATCGATACGACCGCTGAGGGTAACTTCACTGCCGGTTGTATCGACGTTGATCTGCAGGCCGCTGGTTTCGCTGTTGGCCAGCAGCAGGGTTTTCACCTCGGCCGTGAGGGTCGCGTCTTCAACCCGTTCGGAGAAATCGCGTCCGTTCTCGTTCCCACGGGTGTCGTCGGCCACTGTCAGGCGGTTGGTCACGTCCGTGATTCCTTCCACGCCCTGGGCGAGTTCACCGGCCAATTCCTTGCTGACCGTAGAATCCACCGTCCCGGTAAGGACGACCGCGCCATGGGCAACTTCAGGGTCAATGGTGAAGTTGTTCAGGTGCCGGTTGAACAGGTACACGGTTTCGAGCTTGCCTTCGAGCCAGGCGTCTTTCGCCTGCTGTTCAATGTCTGCGCCGCTCATTGCCGCTGTGTCCTGCTTGTCGGTCGGCGTAGCGGCTTTCGACGCGTGGTCGTCTCCATGCTGGCTGGCATGCAAAGGCATCGATAGCAGCGAGCCCATGGCAACGCTGGCACAGAGCAATCGGGTAGTTTTGCGTGTATCCATCGTGTGTTTCTCCTGTGTTGCGCCTGATGTATCGCTGGCGTTGTCTTTGGCGATACGTGTGGCTGTTGCGGAGGGTGATGCGAGAACCGTGCCAGCGATGCATATCACAACCCGGGTCGGCAGCCGCCACACACCTCGCGGAACCCTTCGCTCACATGCCTGATGCGGCCGGAAAGCCGCGCACAACGGGCTTTCTGGCGAGGTGTACGGACCACATGAGGCGCCTGTTGGCAGGTGTTACAAAGCGGATGGGTTTGTGGGAGAACCCGCTGCGGCCCGGTTGAAGAGAGGGCAAGCGGGTTTGAAAAAATGACTGCTCGCAGGAGATCTTTTTACAAAATGTGCTGCGTTCACTGGCCGGCATCGCGTGCGTCCGGCGAATTCGCGGGCCTGGAGCGGCCGGGATGGGTTGGTGCGAAACCTGCATGGGAAAGAGAGTTATAAGTTGCAAGAGGGTGTCGATGTGGACCAGGGAATGCCATCCTCCAATCTGCTGGGAGCCCAGGTTTACACCGCTGACGGCGTGGAGATTGGAGTTATCTCGGAATTGCAGATTGATCCCGCGGCAGGGATCGTCAGGTTTGCGTGCATAACGCGACCCGAGCGGGACGCCGTGCTTATGCCTTGGGCGGCAATGTTTAGGGTAAAGCACAAGCGCGGCTTCGTGTTGACCCACCGGGGCGAAGAGCTGTTGCAGCAAAACAAGGGTTAGCCAGCAATCCTCACGAGCGGTGCCCGGGGGCTCCCGGTCAGTCGCCTTCGTCGTATTCCTTGAGTTTGTTGTACAGCGTTTTCAGAGCAATGCCGAGTGCCTCGGCCGCCTCCTTCTTGTTGCCGTCGCAGGCGTCGATGGTGGCCAGGATTTGCTGCTTTTCGGTTTGATGCAGAGATTCACCCACCGAGATGCGCAGATACTCGCCGGCCTGCTCGATCTGCCCCTCAGGCAGATGCTCCGGCTCCAGCGTCTGTTCCGCTAGGATGTAGGCCCGTTCCACAGCACTTTTCAGTTCGCGCACATTGCCCGGCCACGGGTAGGCGACAATCGCTTCGATGGCATCCTGCGAGAAACGCTTCGCGCTGTCGTGTTCGGCGTTAAGCTCATGTAAAAACGCATGTGCGAGGCCGGCAACGTCGCGCTCACGTTCGCGCAAAGGCGGCATGCGCAGACAGAACTGGGCGATACGGAAGTAGAGGTCCTCGCGCAGCAGGCCGTCGCGAATGGCCGTTTCCGGGTCGCGGTTAGTGGCGGCGAGGAAGCGCACATTCATGGTCAGGTCCTGTGTGCCACCCACACGGCGGAACTTGCCGGTTTCCAGAACGCGCAGCAACTTGACCTGCAGGTCCAGCGGCATTTCACCCACTTCATCCAGTAGCAGCGTGCCTCCTTCGGCCCTTTCGAAGTAGCCCGCGTGGCGTCGTTCGGCGCCGCTGAAGCTGCCCTTTTCGTGGCCAAAGAGTTCACTTTCGGCCAGCTCGCTGGCAATGGCGCCACAGTTCATGGCCACGAAGGGGCCGCTGGAGCCGGACATCTGGTGCAGCGTTTGCGCGGCCAGCTCTTTCCCGGTGCCGCTCTCGCCAACGACCAGCACGGTGGCGTTGGAGGGTGCCACTTTGCGTACCACGCGATAGAGCTTGCGCATGGCCGGGGAGTTGCCGCGCATCATGCCGAACTGGTCGATGGCGACACTGTCGTCGACACCGGCCTTCGTGCGCTGCTGTTCATATTCCTGACTGATGTCCTCCAGCAGTTCCGAGACGAACTCGGTGTCCAGTGGTTTGCGGAAAAAGTAGCTCGCCTGCTCGCGTATGCCGCGCTGCGCCCGCGCCGGGTCGTCGTCGTGATGCATCAGGGCGACATCGGTGTGATCCTGTAGCAGGCTTTCTTCGCCCAGCAGTTCAAGCCCGTCACCATCCGGCAGGTCCAGCGCAACGAAGGCTACTGCGGTAGTGCTGGCCTTGTCCTTGAGGGCCGCCCGGCTCTCGGCGATGGAACTGCAGTGCAGCACCTCAAAGCCCTTGTCCGTGAGCAAGGTAGAAAGTGACTGGACCGTGTCCCCGTCGGGGTCGATGATCAGGCCCAGTGGCGCCGGGGCGCTTTGCGTTACCACCAGGGGTAGAAGTCAGGCATGGCGGATGCCTTGCCGGTGAAGGCCGGCTCGCGCTTTTCGCGGAAGCTGGCGACGCCTTCCTTGCCATCACCCAGGCTGGTGTAGAACATGGCAATAGAGTCTACCTCGTGCGCCGTGCGGGGGTGCTCGGCGGCCGCGTTGCGGTAGAGCATCTGCCGGGCCAGCGCCGTGGCAACCGGCGAACGCTTGCTGATAATGCGCAGTGCGAGCGCTCGGGCTGCCGGCAGCAATTCATCGGGTGTGTACACGGCTTTCACCAGGCGACCGGTAAGGGCTTCCTGTGCATCGAAGATGTCGGCCGTGTACACCCACTCCAGTGCCTGCTGAATGCCGACGATACGTGGCAGGAACCAGCTGGAGCAGGCCTCGGGCACAATGCCGAGCTTGCCGAACACGAAGCCGATGCGGGCGCGGTCGGAGGCCAGGCGAATATCCATTGCCAGCGTCATGGTGGCGCCAATGCCCACTGCGGGCCCGTTGATGGCAGCGATGACGGGCTTCGTACAGTCAAAGATAGCCAGTGTCACGCGGCCGCCCGTGTCGCGTACGCCATCGAGGATTTCGGGGTCCTCACCGCGCTCGCGCACATCGTCGATGGTGGGCGCGAGCGACTCGTCGAGGCCGAACGGGCTGCCGTTCTCAGACAGGTCCATGCCGGCGCAGAAAGCGCGTCCGGCGCCGGTGACCACAATGGCGCCGATGGAATCGTCGTTGCTGGCCCGGCCGAAGAAGTCGATGAGTTCGTGGGCCATTTCCACGGTGAAGGCATTCAACTGGTCCGGGCGACTCAGGGTGAGGGTGCAGACCCGGTCTTCAATGTGGGTAGTGAGTGTCTGGTACTGATACACGGTGATCTCCTAGAGAAATGGTCCATCAACGCAGCCGCGGCGTCCATCGGGCGCGGCACAGGCGCCGCAAATGCCCACGCCGCATTTGGTGAGGTAGTCGATGGCGCTGAAGATCTGCTCCGGCTTGCAGAACTCGCGCTGTACGGCTTCCGCGGCGTGTACCATGGGCTCCGGCCCACAGTTGTAGAACACCAGCGCGCTCCGTTCAGTATCGCTCATGTTGCTCAGCCGTTCCCGCAGCAGCTCGGTCACGCGGCCGTGGAAGCCGCTACTGCCATCGTCTGTTGCCACGTGCAGGTCGGCGATTTGCGCGCACTCGTCGAGAAAGTAAAGCCGGTTTTCACTGCGTGCGCCAACAAAGATGTCTGCATTGCCGAAATCCCGCGCAATCTGGTATACCGCCGCCAGCCCCGTGCCCCCTGCAACCGCCATGATGCGGGCGTCATCCGGCGGCTCGACTGGCACGCCGTGTGGCCCGCGCACATAGGCTTCGGTACCCACGGGCAGGTCCATGAGCGTGTGGGTGAACTCACCCAGGTCGATGACAACCAGTGAGAAGGGGTCGTCGGTTAGCGCTGAGAAGGGCTTTTCGCCCAGGCCCGGAATCCACAGGAAGATAAACTCCCCGGCCTGCACATTGATTTTGCGGTCGAAGGTGAGGATGGCGATATCGTCGCAGACCCGCTGGTTGCTGACCAGCGACACCGGGCGGAACTGCATGTCGATATCGTAGCGTACCAGGTTTTCGGCGCGGTCCTGTGTGTGGTCCAGGTCCAGCTGCAGCGTGTTGAAGTAGGCCTGCATGTCGGCGGTGGTCATGCCCACCAGTGCTGAGCCAACACCCACCACGCTGGCACCGGCGTCAAAGAAGGCGCGCACATCGGCCGCGCTGCTGGCACCGCCACAGCCGATCACGGGCAGCCCCGTGGCGGCGATAACTTCCCTGACGCATTTCAGGGCGATGGGCAGCACGCCCTTGCCGGACATGCCGCCGGCACCATTGCTGAGCACAGGGTGACCGTGTGCAGAGGTGTAGCCGGGCCCCAGGGTGTTGATGGCACAGAGTGCGTCGGCGCCGCCCTCGGCGGCAGCCCGCGCAATTTCAGCAATATTCGGCGTGTTGGGGGTGAGCTTGGGTATGACCGGGATGTCTACCACGGCTTTCACCGCGGCGGTGATGGCACGCACCATTTCCGGGTCCTGGCCCATGGCCATGCCGTAACCCGTGGCGTGCGGGCATGACAGGTTCAGCTCCAGGCCGTCGGACACCGGTGCGAGCAGCTTTGCCACCTCGACGAATTCCTCGAGGCTACCGCCGAAAATGGAGGTCAGCAGGAAGCGGTCATGCGGCACGCGCAGCTGGCCCAACAGTGCCACGGACTCCTCGGCGCCGGGGTTGGTCAGCCCCACGGCGTTCACAAAACAGCCCGGAGCGTACTGGCTGAGCACGGGTTCACGATTGCCCAGGCGCGGCTTCAAGCCGATGCTCTTGGTGGTGACGACGCCCACTTCGGGCATGTGGTCGAAAACATACTGGATGATCGATGTCGCCGTGGTCACGATACCGGACGGAATCGTGAAGGGCCCGGAAAGGGTCTTGCCGAAAAATTGCGTAGTCAAGGTGTCACTCGAAGCATGGGCTGGGCGAAGTCGGCATTATACTGCCTTGCCCCAGTCGAGTCGAAACACGGGGCGTTGCTGGCCCCGAACGGGGCGTCAGTTGCGCGCACCGGCCGCTCAGGTACCGCAGAACGTCTGGTAGACACGCTGCCCCTCTTCGGGGGGCAGGGCCAGCGCACGGCTCCCTGGCTGCCACTCCGTGGGTGCCGCCAGGCGCTCGACAAGGGTGTGGAAGGGCGCGAAGTCGGCGTTGTCGGTGGCCGCTGCCAACGCCGCCTCGACCAGGTGGTTGCGGGCTGTGAATACCGGGTTTGCACGGTACATCGCGGCCTGGCGTTGTTCCGGCTCGCACGCTTCTCGCGCCAACCGTTCCCGCCACTGTGCCAGCCAGGGGTCGAAGGCATTGGGCAGTGTATACACCTCGCCGATATCCTGCGGGTTGCCGGGAATGGGGTGCGCCAGGTCAGCCAGGCGGCGGAAGGTCAGGGTGAAGTCAGTGGCGTGCTCCGCCATCAGGGTATAGAGCTGCTCGATCAGCGCCGCGTCATCGGCCTGTGGTTCGCCCAGCCCCAGCTTGGCGTTCAGGCCCTCGGTGTGTGCCTGGAGGAAGTGGTCGCTGAAGGTATCGACGGCAGCCTGCGCCAGGGCCACGGCCTGCTCGGCATCGTTGTGCAGCACCGGTACCAGAGCCTGCGCCAGGGACGCCAGGTTCCAGTGGGCGATGCCGGGCTGGTTGCGGTAGGCATAGCGCCCCCCGTGGTCGATGGAACTGAATACGGTGTCCGGGTTGAAGGCGTCCATGAAGGCACAGGGGCCGTAGTCAATGGTTTCTCCGCAGAGCAGCATGTTGTCGGTGTTCATGACGCCGTGGATAAAGCCCAGCAACTGCCATTGGGAAACCAGCCGCGCCTGCGCCTGTATCACGGCATTCAGCAGTGCAAGGGCAGGGTTTTCGGCGTTGGTTTCCTCCGGGAAGTGGCGCTGCAGGGCATAGTCCACCAGCAGGTGAAGTCCGTCGGTGTCCTTGCGTGAGGAGAAATACTCGACGCTGCCGATACGTAGATGGCTACTGGCTACGCGCGCCAGAATGGCGCCGGGCAGCATGCGATCTCGCATCACCGGCTCCCCACTGGCCACAGCAGCCAGAGCCCGGGTGGTGGGCACACCCAGTGCGGCCATGGCCTCACTGACGATGTACTCCCGCAGCACCGGGCCCAGCGGTGAGCGCCCGTCCCCGCCGCGCGACCAGCGGGTGGGGCCGGCGCCTTTCAATTGCAGGTCGAACAGCTGCCCCTCGCCATCGCGCAGTTCGCCCAGCAGAATGGCGCGGCCATCACCGAGTTGCGGGTTGAAGCCGCCGAACTGGTGCCCCGCATAGGCCGCTGCCAGCGGACGGGAGCCCGGCGTTATCGTGTTGCCGGCGAGCCATTCGGTGCCCACCGGGGAGGACAGCCAGTCCGCATCCAGGCCCAGGCACTGCGCCAGCGAACGGTTGACGCGTATCGGGGCAGGCGCCGCAACCGGGGTAGGCTCAAGCGCTTGATAGAAACGCTCGGGGAGTTCGGCGAACGTGTGTTCCAGGGTGGGGGGTGTGCCAGGGGTGGGCATGAGGAAACTCTCTCCGGATCAGGCTTCCACGTCTGCAGCGCTGGCCTGACGCATGTGTGTTGGAACGCGCAGTAGCAGAACCATGGGAATGGCCGCCAGGTTTACCCACATCAGCAGGTGGAAGTCGTTCACGTAGGCGATCTCCGCCGCCTGGCGGCTCACTACGGCCACCACCTCCCCGGGCAGCGCAGTCAGTATCCCGGGGTCGTGCATGCCGCGCGGCAGTCCGGACTCCGGTGTCAGCCGCGCGGCCAGCTCCTGCTGGTTGATCCACATATTGCGGGTCAATAATGCCATGATCATGGAGACACCGATACTGCTGCCCAGGTTGCGCGACAGGCTGAACAGTGCTGCGCCCTCATCGCGCAAATGCGGCGCGAGTGTCGCGTAAGCCAGGGTTGTTGTTGGAATGAACACCAGCCCGAGGCCCAGGCCCTGTACAAATCCGGTAATCGCCAGCGTTGTCTGCCCCACCTCCATGGTAAAGCGGGCCATTTCCGCCAGCGTGAGGCTGGCCGTGCACATGCCTGTGATGATCAGCAGGCGTGGGTCGATACGCTGCATCAATCGTGCGACCACCATCATGCCGAGCATGGTCCCAACGCCACGGGGCATCAACACCAGGCCGGTGGTGACCGCCGGATAGCCCTTCCATACTTGCAGGAAGGGCGGCAGCAGGGCCATGGTCGCCAGCAGCACGATGCCGACGAGAAAGATGAACAGGACGCCGGTGACGTAATTGCGGTCGCGAAACAGCTCCGGCGACACGAAGCGCTGGTCGCTGGTGAGGGTGTGCACGGTAAAGAGATACAGCCCGAGACAGATCAGGACCGCATACAGCTGTATTTCCAACGACTCGAACCAGAGCACATGCTCGCCGCGGTCGAGCAGCAATTGCAGTGCGCCCACGGCCACCGCCAGCAAGCCGAAACCGAGCAGGTCAAAACGCTTTTCCACGGTTGCGGTTTTCGGCACGAACCAGTAGATGCCGACGAGCGAGGCCACCCCGAGTGGTACGTTGATGTAGAAGACATAACGCCAGGAATAGGCATCGGTCAGCCAGCCGCCCAGGGTGGGGCCGAGAATGGGCCCGATCATGATGCCCATGCCCCAGATACTCATGGCAGAGGCGTGTTTTTCCTTGGGGAAGGTGTCCAGCAGAATGGATTGTGACAGCGGCGCGAGTGATGCCCCGAAAGCACCCTGTGCAATACGCCACATCACCATTTCATTCAGGCTGTCGGCCTGACCGCAAAGCATGGACGTAAGGGTGAACCCGGCCACCGACCACAGTAGAACCGAACGGCGGCCGAAACGCTGCGCCATGTAGCCGACAGGCAGGGTCATGATGGCGGCGGTGACGATGTAGGAGGTGAGAATCCAGATAACCTGATCGCTGCTCGCACCGAGGCTGCCTTGCATGTGCGGCAGGGCGACGTTGGCGATGGTGGTGTCGACGACCTGGATAATGGTGGCCGGCATGACGCTGGCGGCCACCAGCCACGGCGCTACGGTGCGCGGGCTCACAGCGGGCTGGCAGCCACCTGATTACCGCCGGGTGCGGGCTGCGCTTGCGCACTCGCCAGCGATTGGGGCGGCTCCGTGGCAATGCGCACTTGAGCACTCATGCCGGCGCGCAGTACTGCGTCTTCGGGTTTGCTCTCCAGTCGCAGGCGCACGGGAATGCGCTGCACGACCTTGACCCAGTTACCGCTGGCGTTCTGTGCCGGAATCATGGCGAATTCCGAACCGCTGGCGGGGCTCAGGGTATCCACGCGCGCGCGCAGCACCTGCCCTGGATAGGCGTCTATGGTCACCTCGGCCATTTGCCCCGGGCGCACATCTGTCAGCTGCGTTTCCTTGAGGTTGGCCTCAATCCAGATATCGTCCGTCGCCATCAGGGTGACGACGGCAAAACCGGCCACAGTCATCTCGCCGAGCTGGGGTACTTCATTGGCCACAGTGCCGGCCGCCGGTGCCGTGATGCGGGTGCGCGACAGCTGGTAGCGGGCCCGGTCCAGCTGCGCCTGTGCCACCTGGATGTCGGCCTGGGCTTCCAGCGGCACGTCGGGGCTGCCGCCCAAAGCGGCACGCAGGCCGGCGAGCTTCTGCCGGTTGATGGCGATTTGTGCCTGTGAACGCGCCAGCTGCTGCCGCGAATCATCAAGATCCGCCTCGGATATCGCTGAAGGCCCCATACGCTGATTGCGTGTCAGCTGGCGCTGATAAAACGCGGCGTCTTCCTCGGCCTGGCGAATCTCGGCTTCCACTTCGGCGTAATCGGCGCGGCGCACCATGATCTGGTTCTGTACCTGCGCCAGGTGCGCTTCGGCCTCCGCCACCGCGAGCTGGAACGGCTCGTCCTCCAGCTGCACCAGTAGCTGTCCTGCGGTAACCGGCTGGTTGGGCTGCACCAGCACCGCCTTGACGATGGCATTCACCTCGCTGGACAGCGCCAGCTTGTTGGCTTTCACGTAGGCGTTCTCGGTGCTGATGCTGCCTTGCCCGCCCAGCGCGAACCAGGCAACGGCCAGGGCACCGGCAACCAGGCCTGCGCCCATCAGCAGGCGCCTTTGCAGCAGCTGTGACATGGTCGTATTACTCCTCTTTGCCCAAGTTCAGGCGAATGCGTTCCAGCAGTGATTTCAACTGCACGATTTCCTCGAAGGACAGGCCCGCCAGGGCCTCGCCTCGGGTGAGCTCCGCCAGCTCGCGCAGCGTGGTGAGCGCCGGCTGCGCCGCTGCCGTCAGGTAGATGCGGAAACAGCGTCGGTCCTGTTCGTCGCGGCGGCGCTCCAGCAGGCCCTCCTGCTCCAGTATGTCCAGCTGCCGGGTCAGGCTGATGGGCGCCACATCCAGTCGCTCGGCAAGCTCCGCCTGCTTCACGCCTTCTTCCCTCGCCAGGGACCAGAGTACCTGCCACTTTGAGCGGGTCAGGCCGTGGGCCCGGGCGCGACGGTCGTAGTTACGCCGCAGCAGACGCGCCGTGGTGTGCAGTTCGAAGCTGAGCTGGTCGGTGGCGTCGTTGCGCGCGCGGCTCACGTGCCTGCCCTCATGGTCGTAGAGTGACTTATTATAAGCATGCTTATAAAAATGGCAAGCGGGAGGGCCTGATGACCAACGCTGTGTACATTGGTTCTGGTATAGGGCTGGCGTAACTTCCCGCCGGCGGAGCGCTTTACTACACCCCTCGCCAATGGCAGATTGTCGCTACTGATAACAACAGCCCCCGCGATCGGGCACGGAGCCAACACAACATGAGCACAACCTGGGACACCCTGATCACCGACGCACTGGTCTTTGATGGCAGCGGCGAGGCACCCGCCACGGTCGATATCGCTATCCGGGACGGCAAGGTGGCGGCTCGCGGCGCGGGGCTCCCCCGCAGCGCGGCGGCCCGTGTGATCGACGGCAGCGGCCAATGGCTGATGCCCGGCCTGCTGGATATTCACACACACCTCGACCTGGAGGTGGACCTGGACCCCCGCCTGCCGGAGGTGGTGCGTCACGGCACCACAACCGTTCTGGTGGGCAACTGCAGCCTGGGCACCTGCTTCGGCCAGCAGGTGGAAGGTGAGCAGAATCCTATCGTCGACTGCTTTACCCGCGTGGAGAACATCCCGAAAAAGGTGCTGAGCAAATGTGTCGAGGCGATTACCTGGGACAATACTGGCGACTACATGGACCACTTTGACGGCCTCGCCCTGGGGCCGAATATCGGCGCTTTCGTCCCGCACTCCATGCTGCGCGTTGAGGTGATGGGCCTGCGCGACAGCATCAGTCGCAAACCCACCGATGCCGAGCTGACCCGCATGGAAACCCTGCTGGACCAGGCGATGGAGCAGGGTTACCTGGGTTTGAGTACCGATGGCTTGCCCTTCCACTATCTCGCCAACGAGCCGCATACAGACCAGCGTATTCCCACCCAGTTTGCCGGTTACACGGAGCTCAAGCGTTTGCTTGGAGTGGTGCGCCGGCGCGATCGGGTATGGCAAACGACGCCGCTGATCGAAAACCGTGCCAAGGGCATGCTCTATTTTCTCTTCAGTAGCGGCCGGCTGTTCGGCAAACCACTGAAAACGTCGGCCTTGTCGGTGATGGAGTTCGTGCTTGCTCCCAAGGCGTCCAATGCGTTTCTTGGCTTATCGAAGTTGATCAACAGTGCGTTGCTGAAGGGGCGTATTCACTTCCAGGCTCTGGGTACCAATTTCCGTCTCTGGTCGGACGGCATTGTCAGCCCGGTATTTGAAGAGTTGCCCTCCACCTGCAAGCTCATCGCGAAAGAATACGATGACGTTGCCGGCCGGCGCGCGCTGCTCGACGATCCGGATTTCGTCGCCGAGTTCCGCCGCGACTGGGAGCATGGCCGCAAGGGGCGCAACATGGCGCACCTGAAGGCGAAGCTGGGCTTGCCGGACAAGCTGGTTATTCGGGATCTCGACCGCATGATCTTTGACGGTGCCCCGGTGCAGGACTGGGACGGCGAGAGCATGCAACAGGTGTTTGACCGGCTGCAGCGTGTGCAGCGCGGGCAATCTGGCGAGGCGCGTTCGGAAGCCGAGGCTGCTGCCTTTGCCAAATTTCCCGCACCCACTACCGACGACGTCGATTTCATGCTGCACCTGCTGCGCGAGTACGACAAGTCGTTTCGCTGGTGGGTGGATGTGGGCAACAAGGACAACCGCGCGACTCTTGGCTACTTGCTGCACCCCAGCGCCTTGCCGGGTTTCAACGACTCCGGGGCACACCTCACCAACATGGCATTTTTTGATGGCAACCTGATGTCACTGAAGCTGGCGCAGGCTGAGGGCATGGCGACGGTTGCCACCATGGTTCGGCGCCTGACCCGTGAGCCTGCTGCCTTCTTTGGCCTGGATGTAGGCAGCCTCGAAATCGGTGCGCAGGCAGACATCACCATGGTCGACCCGGAGGCGCTGCAGACATGGGACAGCAACGATCATCGTACGCTCATTCATCGGGAGCTCTTCGACCACAAGCAGATGGTGAATCGTTCCGACGGCGTGGTGACGCGAGTGCTCATCAAGGGCGAGCCGGTGTGGCAGGAGGGCGACTTCACCGAGGTGCTGGGTAGCCGCCGCCTGGGGCGGGCGTTGCGGGCTGCCTGACCGCTGCAGCCTAATTGCCGTCGGAGTCTTTGCCTTTAAACAAGCGCTGCAGGAAGCGGCCGCCTTCCTCCTTCGCCTTGCGCTCGAGTTCATTGCGGGTCAGGGAAGCGATGATGTCCTTGCTGTCGACGCGGCACCAGCTTGCCGGGCTGCCATCGAGGGTGCCACTGCATAGCACGGGCCAGCTGATAGCGGTGAGGCGTTCATTCACTCGACAGGCCGGGTCGAGTTCGCCGAGGGTGGTCGCAAGCCGCGCACTGAATTTCGCGTTGAAAGCATTGCTGTCGATATCCAGGCTGCCGGTCCCGCGCAAGCCCATGTGCGCCAGATTGGCCTGCAGCGGGTCGAGCCGCGCCTTGCCTTCGCCCAGGGTCACACTCGCACTCAAGTCTTCGAAGGTGCTCTGCTGTGGCAGTTGCGCGCTCAACGATGCCTGATTGACCTGTGCAACCACCTCACAGACCATGCGCTCAACCCCGAACTGCTGCAGCACCATGTCACGGGTTGTCAGGTTCAGCGGGCCCTGCAGGTTGTGCACCAGTGTGTCGCTGGTGTTGCCACGGCTCTGCAGTTCCCAGCGTGCGTCCGCGAGGCCGGTAAGCAGCGGCTCCGACTCCAGCGCCGCGAGCAGTGCTGCGCTATCCAACCCGATGAGTTCACCGCGGGAGGACAATACGGCGGTCGCGCGGTGCGCATCCAGGCTGGCGCTGGCGTTCAACGCCCCGCCATGCAGGGTGCCGGTGATGGTGTCCATCTTCAGTACGCCTTCCAGCGCCCGCAGGCGCAGGCGCAGGTTGTTGATCGTGTGCGGCCCGAACACGGCGCGCTCAACCCGCAGGTCGGCCCGGGTGTCGGCGAGGCGGATGGCGTCCAGCGGCAGTGCGGTGTCTTCGCCGTCAGTGTCCGTGCTTGCGGTAGCGGCAGCATCTGGCCCGGCCAGTAGCAGCAGCGCGGGGTCCAGCAGGTTCAGGCGCAGCTCCGCATCAATTTGCGGGCTTTCGAAACTGCTGTAGGCCAGCGTGCCCTGGCCGGTGATTTCGCCGCTCGCCAGCTCCAGGGCCAGTTCGGCCCGCTGGGTGTTGATACCGATCGTGCCGCTGGCCAGGAGTTCCACCGGTTCCGGGGTGGCCCCGGTGATGGTGACATTGAGTGCTTCAACTGTGGCCTTGCTCTGGTCGGCACTGACCGTAAAGCGGGTTTGCAGCGTGATAGCGAGCGCTTGCTCGCCGGCGATCTCCACGCTCGCACTGAGTTCGGCAGGCCGGCCCTCAAGGTTGATGTCATTCGCCTGGAGTGAGGGAATTCCGATGACCTGCGGTGCTGCGCCATTGGGCTGTAGCAGGCGCACGCGGGCTTCACTCACGCTGACATTGGCGATATTCAGGGCCAGCGGCAGGCCCAGTGCCGCGCCCGCGCCGGCCTCGGCGCCAGCGCGCAGGGCTTGCCGGCGCTGCTGATAGAAGGCCTTCAATTCGGCATCGCTGAGGCCGGCGGTGGTGCTAGCGGGTGCGGCTTCGGCCGCGGGCACGGTCACCTCAAGGCCGGCCAGCTCAATGCCCTTGATGGCCACTTCCTTCGACAGCAATGGCAGCAGGAAAACTTCCACCGACAGTCGCTGCACGCTGACGTCCGGCTGTTGCTCGCCCGGGAGTTGCAGCTCGGTATCCTCCAGGCGCAGCGACAGGCGGGGCAGCAGGGACAGCCCGGCATCGCCGTTCACCTGCAGTTTGGCGCCACTGCGCTCTTCCAGGGTTTCCGTCGCGATCTGGATCAGCCGCGCTTCGTCCAGGAACAGCGGCAGGAGTACTGCGGCCGCGAGCACCAGCACCAGCGGAATGGCAACGATGTAGATCAGTAGTCTGGGCATGAGAGCAACCATCGTGAGAAACCTGTCTCACGATGGTAGCAGAAATCGCCGTGAATCCGCGCGTCGCGCCCCGCGCTAGAAGTTGTAGCCCAGCGCCAGGCCGTAGGTTCTCGGCTCGATCGAGAAGACATTGGTGAACAGGCCGGAAGACGGATCGGTGACATACATGGCCACCAGATGGTCGTCATCAGCAATGTTCTTGATGTAGGCACGGGCGTACCACTGCCCGTCTGCCGAGGTGTAGGTAGCCTGTGCATTCCAGATGTCCCAGGCATCAATGCGGTCGATGGGGCGGTTGAACATTCGCGCATACATGGCGTCCTGCCAGTAGTAGTCCACACGCAGTGACAGTGCGCTGCTATCGGCAAACGACAGGTTGTACTGCGCGCCCAGACTCAGTGACCACTCCGGGGCGTTCTGCAGTTGGTTGCCATCCAGGTTCTGCGCAATACCATCGGTAATCGGCACACCGGCCGCCGCCAGCGCACTGCAGCTGGTGAACGGTGAGCCAAACTGCGCGGCGTAGACGTCCGGCGCCAGCAGGGCTACACAGTTGGAGGCGTTGGACAGGTCCTTGAGCAGGGTGACGTCGCTGCGCCCCGCGGTGGGATCGCGGGTATCGAAGCTCTCAAAGTCCTTCACTTCGGTGTTCAGGTAGGCGAGGTTGGCGTTGACAATCCAGCTTGCATTCGGGGCAAACACCAGCTCCGCCTCGCCGCCCCAGATCTGCGCATCGGTGTTTTCGTTGAACGAAGTGCGGTTGACGATCTTGGATACCTGCATGTCGGTGTAGTCGTACAGGAAGGCGCTGAAGTTTGCCTGCAGGGTGTTGTCGAGCAGCGTGTTCTTGGTGCCGATCTCCAGCGCGTCGACGAACTCCGGCGCGAAGTCGGGCTTCTGGCTGGGGAACTGCACGGGGTCGAAGGGCGGGTTGAAGCCGCCGCCCTTGTACCCTCGGGACAGTGAGGCGTAGGCCAGTGTGTCAGCCGTTACGGACCAGTCGATAACGATGCGCCCGGTGGTTTCCCGCCAATCGTTGCTGGCGCGCCGCGTGGCGGTGGGAATGGGCAGGTCTGCGCCCAGGGGCTGTAGTACGGGGGCGCCAGTCACCGGGTCGTTGTTGAACAGGATCTGCCGGTCTTCGATGGTTTTGCGGTCCTGTGTGTAGCGCGCGCCGACGGTGAGTTTCAGTGTGTCGGTCAGCTCGTAGTAGATTTCACCGAACAGCGCCTGTGAGCGAATGCCGTAGTCACCGGTTTCATTGTTGAACTGGGGGCCTACCCAGCCCATCCCGTCGAGGCCCAGGGCTGCTGCGGGAAACACACTGGCGAAGTAGTCAAAGCCGGATGAGAACACCCAGTACTGGTTGTCCAGTTCAACATCCATCCAGAAACCGCCGACGAGAAAGTTCAGCGGCCCGGCAAAATCGGACTGCAGGCGCAGCTCCGCGGATACCTGCTCCGAGGACTGGTTGGATTGATCGTAAGCTTCAAGGCCCGGACTGAAGGAGTCGATATGGCCGCCAACACTGCCGGTGGAATTGGCTGAAGGCGCGGAGATGGGCCACAGTCCGTCGGCATACAGCGTGCCAGCGGCGGTGGGGGCGACCACCGGCAGCAGTGCCGGAATGGGAAACGGGTCCGCCACGGTCCACTGGTAGTCCATTTGCGAGAGCACGGTGGTGTCCTGGTAGCCGCCGACAAAGGCCAGCGTGTAATCGCCGATCTCCTGGGCGATGTTCAGGGTAACCAGCGTCTCGTCGGCGCGGTAGAGGGGCGCTCGTTCGCTGGCTACCTTGCGCAGGTCCCGAGGCACCTCGCCGCGCACGTTGGAGCCGAGTGTGAAAGCGCCGAGCGGACCGAGCAGGGCGTTGGACGCCAGGATGTTGGACAGCTGCGAGGAGGGGTTGGGAACATCGAAATCGAGACGGTCCGGCAAGCAGCCCATGACACCACTGGGGTCATTGTGGCACAGGGTTTTCTGGCTGCGCGTGCGGGTGCTGTCTTCATCGAACCAGGACAGCATCAGGTCGACCTGGGTGGTGTCGGTCGGTAACCAGCGCAGGGATGCCCGCAGCGATACCTGGTCGCGGCCATCGACATCGCTGCCGTTGTACACGTTCTCCGTGTAGCCCTCGCGGTCCAGCCACAGTCCCGCGAAGCGCAGTGCCAGGCTGTCGGTCAGCGGCAGGTTGATGGCGCCACTGAGTTTCTTGTGATCGAAGTTACCGTACTGTCCCTCAAGGTTCCCGTCTCGGCCATCGAGGTTCGCCGGACGGGTGATCATGTTGGCGGCGCCGCCGGTCGAGTTGCGGCCATAGAGCGTACCTTGCGGGCCGCGCAGCACGGCCACCTGCTCGATATCGTAGTATTCTGTTTCGAACAGGCGCGGCGAAATCAACGGTACTTCATTGACGTGAACGCCCACACCGCTGTCAGCGGACGCCGCAACGAGGTTGGTGCCTACGCCGCGAATCTGGAAGTTATTACCGGTGAAGTTGCCCTTGGTGTATGACACGTTGGGCGCGGTGAAACGCATGTCTGCAAAGCCGTTGATCTGCTTGTTGCGCAGGGCCTCTTCGTCGAACGCGGTGATGGCAATGGGCACATCCTGTACCGATTCGGCCCGTTTCTGTGCCGTGACGATGACCTCTTCCAGTTGTGCCTGTGCAGCAGTCGGCAGCGCGCTGGTGCCGATGGCAATCAGCGCCGGCCACAAGCGGCGCAATGTGGTGCAAACAGCGTTTTTCATTCCAGCTCCTGAATTATCATTATTGGTCTCAAGTTATGCTGGCCCTGCGCGGGTTGGTTCAAGTTTATGCACAATCAGGTTACCGTAGCAACTTGGCAACTTTTTTTGGTCGCAAAGGAAAAGCCGGTGAAAATCACGCTTCAACAACTGCAGCACAGTGTGGGTTTAACCCGCGTTGTCATTCATTCGCTGGATTTCAGCATTTACCTCGCCTACGCCGATTTCGGTGGTGATTCGTTGCTGGTCACCGAGGCCGACGGCAAGCCTCTGCGCACGCACAACGTTACCGCGATGAAGCAGCGCCTGGCAGCGGTGCCAGTCCCGGCACTGTTTCTGCGCCACCAGAGCGCTTACGATGAAATGGTGGGGCAGCCGGTGCGCGCCGGCGACAACAGCCTGGAGGTACCGCTTTCCCGCGATTGGGGTGACTTCCCGGAAGGTCAGTAAGGTGGACAAGCGCGCACACGCCATCGTCAACCCCATTCATTCACTGAACCTGCTCTCGCAGGCGGAAATCGAGGCCTTTACCACCACCCGCGGGGAGCTGTTCGACCTCTACCGGCGCTGTGCACTGGCTATTCTCAACACTGACAGCAACAAGGACGACGCGGCAAAGATCTACGCCGACTTCTCGGACTTCGACCTGCAGTTTGTGCCACAGCCACGCGGCTTGCGGCTGGAGGTGTTCAATGCCCCGGCGCAGGCCTTTGTCGATGGGCGCATGATTCGTGGCTTGCGGGAACACCTGTTCGCCGCGCTGCGTGACATCGTCTACACGGAGATTCGCCACTCGGCTCAGCCGGTAGCCGGCGCGGCAGACCCCACAGACCAGGTGTTTCGTATTCTGCGCAACGCCGACGTTGTACGCCCCAACCAGGAGCCCCGCCTTGTAGTGTGCTGGGGCGGTCATGCCATTCCGCGCGACGAGTACGATTACGCCAAGGCCGTAGGTTACGCGCTGGGCTTGCGCGGCCTGGATATCGTCACCGGCTGCGGTATTGGTGCCATGAAGGGCCCGATGAAGGGCGCCGCCGTTGGCCATGCCAAGCAGCAAATCAAGAGCGGCCGCTATATCGGTATCAGTGAACCCGGCATTATCGCCTCAGAGTCCCCCAACGCGATCGTTAACGAACTGGTGATCATGCCCGATATCGAAAAGCGGCTGGAAGCCTTCGTGCGGCTGGCGCACGCGATTGTGGTGTTTCCCGGGGGTGTCGGCACGGTGGAGGAAATCCTGTACCTGCTGTCGATTCTGATGCACCCCGACAACGCGCAGAGTCTGCCGCTGGTATTCGCGGGGCCAGAGCGCTGTGCCGAGTACTTCAGCGAGTTGGAGCGGTTCCTTGTCGGCTGTTTGGGAGAGGGTGTACGCGATCACTACCGGATCATACTGGGTGCCCCCGATGAAGTGGGCGCCGCCGTGCGCAAGGCGGTGCAGACCCAGCACGTGCGGCGACGCAAATTGCAGCAGGCCTACTATTTCAACTGGGAACTGGCGATTGCCCCGGCGCTGCAGCGGCCTTTCCTGCCCACCCACAAGAACATGGCGGCGCTGGACCTGCGCTCGGCGCTACCCGGTCACGAGCTTGCCAGTCAGTTGCGCTGTGCGTTTTCAGGCCTGGTGGCGGGGAATGTCAAGACCTTCGGCATTGAGCAGGTAGCGCGTCACGGGCCTTACCAATTGCACGGCGACGTCGTGTTACTGCAGCACATGGATCGCCTGCTGCGCCTGCTGGTCAAGGAGAAGCGCATGAAGCTGGGTGAGGGTGAGTTCGACTATCAGCCCTGCTACCGCATTTGACCGTTGTTTTCTTCGATACGCACCCGGTCGCGGCCGGCGGCCTTGGCGGCATAGAGCGCCTGGTCAGCGCGCTGGATCAGTTCGTCCGGTGTGCCTTTCTCCGCAGGCCAGGCAGTGGCGCCACCGACACTGACGGTCAGGTAGTCTGAAACCGGACTGTTGGGATGGGGGATTCTCAAGTCCTTCACCAGTGAGCGGATACGCTGAGCCACCTGCGTCACAGCGCCGACATCCGCACCGGGCAGCAGCGCCAGAAACTCCTCGCCGCCGTAGCGCGCCACGAGGTCTTCGTCGCGCAACACGCCGGACTGTAGCGCCTCGGCTACCTTGCGCAGGCATTCATCCCCGGCGATGTGGCCGACCGCGTCGTTGTACTGTTTGAAGCAGTCGATATCCAGCATGATGATGCTGACCGGTGCGTGCTGCTCGCCGCACTGCGCCCAGGTACTATCCAGGTTCTCATCCAGAAAGCGTCGGTTGGCAAGCCCGGTGAGGCTGTCGATGCGGGAGATTTCCTGGACCTTTGATAGTGCAATCTGCAGTTCGCGCGTACGCCGGTTGACCAGAAGCTCAAGCTGTCGCTCGCGCAACATGGCGCGACGAATGGCCAGGAGGTAGAGGCGATGGGCGAGCAGCACTGCAAGCAAGCCGGCGATGATCCGGAACCACCACGTCTGGTACCAGAACGGTGCCCGGTATATGTCCAGGTTCACCTCCGCGCCGCGCGGTGATGCGTCCTGGGCGGCGTCGTGGTTGGATGCGGCAACCCGCAGGGAGAGAGACCCAGGGGGCAGGCCGGTGAAGTATGCGGTGCGCCGGCTGCCCACCCGGTGCCAGTCGCGGTCAAAGCCTTCCAGCAGGTATTCGAAGCGCAATGTGTGTGGCGCACCCAGTCGCGGCACCG
>TARA_R110001599_G_scaffold266539_1_pt1 | contig 44625 bp, 51 predicted proteins | sample TARA_R110001599 | Tara Oceans TARA_R110001599 (sample SAMEA4398360) | marine metagenome | biome: Polar Biome; feature: [MES] marine water layer (ENVO:01000295) within the mesopelagic zone...; material: water (ENVO:00002006), including particulate matter (ENVO:01000060) such... | reverse complement strand
TTATTGTTATTATTGTTATTATTGTTATTATTGTTATTATTGTTATTTTTCCATTTATCTGACATGTTTTTTCTTATCCCGCCATAATCTTCTATACGAATTACATTTTGTTCATTAGAACGATCGAGGGAATTAATTAGAATTTGAAAACATTTATGTTGTTTAAATACATTTTTTACTCCAATATACTCATCTCTCATAATCACGATTGTTTGAAATAAAACAGTTTCATCTTCACTCCAATTTTGATTCAACCATAATCGACAAATTAAATCAAAATCATCTTTAAGTTCTTGTCTTTCAAAACTTTCGATAGAATTTCCAAATCCATCTAAAATTGTTCTAGTATCAGCGGCATCAAAATTTGATAGAAGATATTTTTGGAAATATCTTCTATTTGAATCGAGATATTCTTCTTCTTTTTCTTTTTTTATTTCTACATTTTCCATTTCCATATTTTCCTAACTTCTCTGCTTTGTTTCAATAAAAAAGAAACAAAAATATGTTATTTCTATTTTGTTGAAACAAAATCTAATACGTATTCTTTTAGTTTTTTTCCCTCTTAACAAGTTCCAAACTTTAAAGAAAGTTTGGATAAATTAAAAAGATCAAGTTTTATCAAAATAAATGATCGAAAAAATTAAAAATAATTTGACAATTATTATTTTGATCATTGTGGTTATTATAATTTTTTATTGCGTTTTGCAAAGTCAAACAAAACAACTTAGAACTGACGGAACATTTTCATCAGCAGATGGTAATGGATATCTTTTTTATTTAGGTAGAGGATCGTCTGATGACTCTTTGGAAACATTACTTCATCGAACTCATTGGGCTGCATATTTAAACAAAAGAACTCAAAAATGGGAAAGAGTTTTCATGATCACAATTGTGATCATGATTTTACTTTTTGCTATTCAATGGCGAGGATTTCCGTCTCCAACAAAATTTGTTACATATTTTTTCATAATATTCTTTGTTATTTTTATGATGAATAATTTTTTCTATGTTCACGGAGATATTTACAATGATGCTTATATTAGAAAAAATATTTTATTAATTACAGAAAAATTATCACTTAATGGTCAATTTCAGTTTGACCCTCCTCTTCCAACTTCTGATGCTCCAGATCGTCTTGACGTAATGTAATTAAATATATAAAATTGAATAAAATTATTTTTATTCTTATATTTTTTATATATTTTAAAATATAATGCAACATATTTCAGCAGATGTATTCTCAATAATTGTATTAAAATTACAAGTTAAAGATATTATTTCTTTCCAGTTAACATGCAAAAAATTTTATAATATGCATGTTAACTGGAAAAATTTAAATCAACGAGATTTTTTGAATATAAGATGTAATAATTTGGAATTAAATGGAAAAACACATTACCGTGAAAAATATAAATTTTGGAAATATTTTCTTAAATTGTTTGAAGGTGACTCAAAAATTTTACAAATTCAAGATATTATTACAGAAAAGAAACAAAATTATTATCTTCATATTAGAAAAAAGTGTATTAGTTGCAAATATGATAATTTGTGTTATACAATGCCTGACTTTATTAATAAAGAATGGTTTCTGATTAACAAAAAACATATTGTTAAATCTCAAAAAGATATACATATAACAACTTGTTCAATTGTAAATGGTGATTCTCGGATTGTTAGTAGACTTGTTAGAAACTACCACAAAACGAAATATGAAACAGAATATCAAAAAATATACCCTAATAATTCCATATTTTTAGAAGAAATTAAAATAAATGAAAGGTTGGATGACATGAAAATTGAAAAATTGGCAGATCGATATCCTACAACTGCAACACTGCATAAATTTCATAAATTTCATAATGCAGGGAAACACAAAGAGTCTGGGTTTTCTAAAATTCAAAATTTAATATATTAAATAAATCTTCATCTTATTTCAAATAAGTAGAAGTATAGAAGATAATGGATAAAATTCTCAAATTACATGTGTCAGAATTCTATAATCTTTGTATATGTTTGAAGAGAATTGGAATACAATTGCCTAAAGATGTAAAAATGATTATTTTCGATGATATCGAACCAAGATTTTCATTGACTTCTTATAATGATATAAATGTTAAAAAATTCATCGAAAACACTTCTGTGATTATGAAAATCCCTAAAATAAAAGAATATCCTGGTTCAATACAAATTATTTCAATCGTACATTCAATTTTAGGGATTCTCAATATTAAAATTACACATAAAAATTGTACTTTGTTTTCTACAACAATAGATCCAATTTGCCGAGAAGTGTTATTGTCACCTAAGAAATTTAAACCTATTCCTTTTCTAGATACAAGTTGTATAATCACCCATGAATTAATATCTGTAAATATGAGGAAAGGAATGATGTTATTTTTAAAAGAAGAAAAGAATGATGAAATTGAGATCAAATATCAATTTGATTGGATTCCTGAAACGAAATGTTCAGATTTATTTGATGGGTCTGTTAAAATTACACTAGATAATGAAGATTTTGATTTGATGTAAAAGTTATTTTACATCTTCAACATCGTAAATTTTTGTCTTCATCTCAAAATGTGTCTTCATCTCAAATTTTGTTGAGACTTTGAATTTTTGTCAAATAAGAAGACTTTTTGAAATGTATCTTCATCTCAAATTTTGTTGAGACTTTGAATTTTTGTCAAATAAGAAGACTTTTTGAAATGTGTCTTCATCTCAAATTTTCAAACCTTCAAACAAAATGTCAAATTTGATAAAGATGGATCAAATAAAAGAGTTTTTAAATTTTGGGGATCGAGATTGGAAATCTATCGGAATTTACATCATTATTATTTTGATATTGATTTGGGTAATAAAATCAGAATATGCAGATCAGAGATGCGCTGATTTAGCAGAAGGTATTTGCGGTGATGGAAAGGGGAGAGCTTATTATAATTTTGTTCCAAAAGAGGGTGATACTCGTGAAGAATTAAAAAGAAAATTCATTGAAACAGGAAAATATGATATGAAATCAATTCATTGGAGAAGATTAATGGCAGTTGCAATTTTTTCTTCTTTCATCGTAACATATATCTTACTTCAAAGATTTCCTAACGCAAAATCTCTTGCTATTTCAACAATCGTTATTTTCCTTTTTTCATATGCAGCTCATATCCAATATCAATCATCAGTTGGAAACCCAGCAATTGAACAAATGGAAAGAATTGCTTTATTTTTATGATTTTAATACTAAATAAATTATTATTATGTATTATTCTTTCAGTCTAAAAATTAAATTTTTAGACTGAAATGGACGATGTATCTGTAAAAGAAGGATATCCTTGTTTAGCTTGTTAACATAAAATGGCAAAAGAAGGATATCCTTGTTGTAGTATAAAATGTCGTGATGCAATTCCAAATTGTAAAATGGATAATTGTGAGAAAGCAGTTGTTCCTGGAATATATCAAGGAGATATAAGTTATTCAGAATATTGTTATAAACATGGAGGTAGAATTAAATATGATGGTGAAGAGGTTTCGAATGATAGATTTAAAACAGATTTTGTTTATACTTCATTAGGGTGGGTACGTATTGCACATTTGATTAAATAAAACTAAGTTCGTAAGAACTATGTTTCAAGCAACAAGCTTAATATTTACCATCATAAATGATGTTCGATAGATCTTGACCAACCATTTTCTTCGAACGAGTCAATTCATAAACGTTATCATCTACATCTTTAGCGATACGTCGTATCGATTGAGTATCAGCATCCACATTATCGATTTGTTTCGATAACTGATGAATTTTATGGAAAATTGCACCACTTCTTTGAGTTTTTGGGTTAAAAGGTGAGAGTTGTTGGATGAGAAAATTATTCATATTATACAACATTTTCTTCATTTCAGATACTTCAGAAGATAAATTATCTATCTTCTTAAGAACTTCCTCATTATCTTGATGGATAAATCCAAAAGAATTGAAGTTGTTAGTTTCAAAACCGTTATCTAATTTTTCTTGTTGAAACTCTGCCATTACTGGGACATCATTGCTCCATTTTCCGAATTGTTTCATGATTTTCTTTTTATGAGGAATCGAATCAGATTCGCTTTCTTTGTTTGGATCTTCTTGGTTTGAAGAGTAAGAGATACTCTCATTTTTCTCAGGAATTTCAAGAGGTATTTGTTTCGTTTTTTCTCTTACCTTCTTTTTCTTTTTAGGAGCACCGGGGGTAACCGGGGTAAGGGTATTTATCGGAGATTCAATAGTTTTTATTTTGAACCGAAGTGGAATGTCAATCACTTTTTCTTCCGAATTTTCACTTAAAAGAATCATATCTCCATCTTCATTCTGTTTTCTTTTTTGAATCACCTTCTTTTTTGAGATATTATCATCAGTTTTCAACTTGTAGTTGCAAAATCTGCATATTTTCTTATCTGAACTACAATAATTTTCACAATAATTGCAACTGTTGCAATATAAGAAAACAAGTCCATTCGCAACGGAAAGTTTTCCATTGACGGGAAAAGGAATGGGATTTAAAAATTTCCCATCATATTTCTGTAGATTTTTGTAAACGTGTAAATGACAAAATTCTCCATTTCGCACAGTATTACTACATGCTTTTCGATTGTTCGAAGTCAAAGCACCGCAAACTTCTCTTTTCCAATAAATTTTATTATCCCTCTCAACTTTCTTAAATCCGTAGCTAGCCATATCCGAATAAAATAAATTAACTCTAGAATTAATTAAATGATTTAATTTGTTAAATCCAAAAAAATTAAAATTCAATTTTTTATAAACAATGTTTTTATCATAAATTATTTGCGTTAATTAATTTTAAATGATTGTTATTTTAAAACTATCTTCTTTTCTCAATATCTTTGAATGCGCGAAGAAGTAAAATAAGAAAAATAATCATAACGATAATTCCGATCAAAATTGCAAATTCACGCCAATGACATTTGCAATAAATATAAATTTGAGTATCTGCAGCGACCCAACTCGAACCTTCTAAAGTTCTCATATAACCTCCTACTTTTTGACAAGGCTTTTTATCACAAACTGAACACGGTGTTAATAGTTTAGAATTCAGAATATGCATCTTATGATAATCAACTTCGTTAATTGCTTCTGTAAACATGAGAGGTCCAGTTGATCCCATCACTTTTAGATGTTTTCCGAAATGCCACCATGAATAACCTTGAGATGCCAACTCTAAACATCTTAACCATACTTTTGCTCTTGGTTTTGAAGCCATAATTGCATTAGTGTAAAAGTCACCAAAATTTCCACTTGGTACAACATAAATTTCTCGATCAACATAAAATAATTCATCTAAAGGCTCAACTAATTCATAATCAAGATCAAGATATAATCCACCATTGATGTAAAGCCATGCATATCGAATAAAATCTGCTCTTTGAATTCCATATTCGAATTCATCAAATGTTGTTAAATATTGTGGAAAATATTCTTGAATAAACTTTCGATTATCATCATCAGTCATTAATACATGTTCCCAATCTGGCATTAAATTCTTGATACTTTCAGGACTTGATTTCCAATGCTCAGGAACAGTCTTAGTTTTCCAAGTTTGCATGATAATCATTGGTATTTTAACTCTTCCATATTCAGTATTTGTTTCATCTATCGAATATTCGGATAGATCTGCAAACATTTGATCAATATTCATCTTATCTTTATTTAAGATTTGATGTTTTTATTTTAAGTGTTTTTGTTTCAAGTTTTATATTTTTGATCTTGAAAGAAATTAATCTTAAATAGTTTTTGCTCTCAAAAACTATTTTTTTGTTCAAGACTTAAAATAAAAGATGAAAACATTGATTATTTGCGGAGTTGCCGATTCAAAACATGATAAAGTTGTAGTTGAAAAAGTTCAAAAAATGATGATTAATCACAAATTACTTGATGAATCGATAGAATTACATTTTGATAAAGTTTTTACGTGGGGATCGGACAACCCCGTGAATGAAAAAATGAGATGGGTTAAAAAGGAAAATAACTTTTATGGAAAGTTCGGAGATGATACTGAAAAAGATCTTCTAGAACGCGTAAAAAATAAAGGACCATATGATATTATTATTTTTTCTCATTGTCCAATTTATAGTAGAAATGATATGTTTGAAAATTTAGAGTATATTAAAATTCTATTTAATTCTTTATTAACAAAAAATGGATGGGTTGTGTTCTCTCCAGGACCGAGAGCTGAATATAACAAATTCACTCATTTGTTAAAAAGTGATGGTTATTTCAAAACATTTTCAAAAAATCAAGACAGAAATAACTTAAACATAGATTTATTTTTACAACAATTTATGACATTTTATGGAGATATAGATAATTCACGTAATTATTTCAGAATTTATAGAAATGGCAATCATAATGTTATTGGTATGATGAAAAAACATAATAAAATTGACCCAGAACCTCGAAGAAATAAAAGTATAATATATGATTTAGATAAACAAAATAGAATGGAAAAAAATCCGGGTTTACAGATGATTATCTTTGAAAAATTATATGAAAAAAGTATCCCATTTATGTTAAAAATAAATGTAAATGATGATATTCAAGCAAGATATAACTTTTATCAAAAATCTTACGTGAAAAATTTCGTTATTTATAAGGCTATTGTATTAATGAATATGTCATGTGCTTTATTGAGACCTCATATTTTTGCTAATCATTTGAATTCATTTCAAGATGAACCTATTTTTATGGATATTAAATTATTAGATGCTAATTTACTTAAATATAAATTAACTATTAACTCAGAATATGTTCAAAAATATATGATATCAGTAGATGTAAATGATATTACCGATAGAATTAATGTTAAATATAAATTTATTTTTGACAAAACAGGTCCTATTTTATTTTCGTTGAGAATAAAATATACTAAAATTCTCAAATTTAAAATTGAAAAAATCGTTAATAATATTATTAAAACTCATCCTATTAAATTTGATGAGGGGTTTGATGATAAAGATAAAGATAAATTTTATTATATATTTGAAACAAATATAATTCCAAATGGTTATATATTATCATTACTTATAAAAACAATAATAGAAGATAATATATATCATAATGCTCTATTAACTAATGGAATTTTAGAACCAGAAACTAATGATTTAATATACGATAGTATTAGTTTAAATTATTTTAACTAAACTTTTTCAAAGTTGCGTTTTATTTCTTTTCCACATTTAGCATATGTTCGAAAACATCAACATCTTTTGGAATAGCAAGTTCTCTTCTCATGGTTTCAAAAAGACGTCGAAGTGAATCTTGATCCATATGTTCAAGAATATGTTCATCATACCAATCAATATAGAAATTCTTTACATCTTCTCGAAATCTATCTGATAACTCTTTCACAACAGGATTTTGATATGGTTTCGGATTAACCTCTCCATTTTCATATTTAGGTTTACTTTCAGGTTCCATTGCTACGAAAGCTTCTTCAACAGGAATCAAATGTCCATCTAACATTTGATTAAGAAAGTTTACCTTAATTTTCTTGAAATCTTCATCCTCCATCTTTGTTTCTTTTCGAAAACATAAAATAACATTTTCTAATTTCATTTATTCATAAAACTTAATCAAAATATAATTCAAAAAGAAATATCTGAATGAATCAGATGTAATATAAAATTCAAAATTCATAACAAAAAATCTAAATGTTAGAAAATGAAACAATCAACAATTTTAATTATAGTATATGTGATTGTTGTGCTTTGTGTTTTGTTATTTCTTTGGAAATTTACCAATAGAGGATATTCGAGAAGGGTTCTTTCAGATATCGGAAAATGCCCTTTTGGAAAAGAAAAATATTTTGTTTATTCAGAAGTTAATGAAAGATTTGATGCAGAAGGCTTCATTTGCTTCTCATTATACGGAAACTATACTAAATACGCTCCAACTCTTTACGGTCAACTTGATGATATTCAAGTTGCCATGCCAACCTGGCAATCAAGAATTTATGTTCCAATTGATTGTCCTGATTCGGTTGTGAATGAAATGACTATCAGAGGAGCAATGGTTATTAAAATGAATGGTGGTGAAGATGAAGCATCTGCTACTGCACCTGGAGCTCCTCATGTTGGTATCAAAGGTCATGAAGGTGCTTTGTGGAGATTTTTGGGTGCAACTCAAGCAAAACCATTCATCACACTTGATGCTGATGATTCATTTGACAAAGGTATGCCACAAAAAATCAATAATTGGTTGAATTCTGGAAGAATCTATTTCATTTTTAAACCAATTGAGATTTTACTCCCTATGGCAGCTGGGCGTTGGGGTGCAAGAGGAGTTCGACTTAAAACTGATAATGGTGATGGAACATATTCACTTTCAGAAGAAATTTATGCTCCGATTCCTGATATGCTTGAAAGAATGAATGAATATTGTGAACATTGGTTCGGTTTTGATGAAGCATTTCTGAAAAGAGAAATTTGGCCAATTGTTAGAAAAAGTGTTTACAGAGCTGCTTATCTTCCACTTAATGAAATCATCATTTTTTCATTGATTGCTGCTGTTATTGCAGGTATTATTAGTGTCAAAACATCAAAGACTCATGATGCTGAACTCACAGTTTGTAGAAAGAAATTGTAATCTGATATTTTTAATTTTAAAATTGATAAATAAAATTTTTGTTTTAACAAAAATAAATCATATAAAAATATAGAAAAAGAAATGTCGGGAAATATAACTTGTAATTGGTGTTGTGAAAATTTAAAATCATCATGCAAGTATGTTCATGATGGAAATTTACCATTATCTTGTTGTGAGAATTGTTTCAAAGAATTTGTTAAGAATAATGGCAGCCCAGAATTTATAGACAATTCTTATTACGCCTGGTGTAGTATCAAAGTTGATACTTAATAATTAAATGAAAAATTTTAGAAACATTTTATCATTTCTTTTGTTTAATCTATGTTTATTTGATAAACAATGATTAATATTTTAATTTTCTTTCTTGGTAATATCATTACCTTCATCTACACTTTCAAATTTTTCAACAGTTAGATTGCAGAAATCATAAGGTAAAAATGATGTTAGATATCCATTCGTATTATTCAATATACGTTCGTTACTTTCTTTGATTTGAAGAGAATAATATTGTTCTGTGTCGAATTTTGTTTGTCTAAGACGGTATATACCGTCTATATAAAAACAATGACATTTAATGTGAATATTTTTATATTTGTAAATTTTTGAGGTCTCAGAGTAATTTATATCAATTGTTGCATCTAAAACCCTAGTTTCTGATTTAAATATCTGAATTAAAAAATTTCCATTTTCATTATCATACATATTAGATTTCCATTTACCATTGATGATTTTAATGATTTTTGTTTTCTCATCTATTTTTAAATGATGAAAGCTCCAGATGAAGAAAATAAAAAAAGTTATCAACCATAAAATAGTAGGAAAATGAATATTATTAGTTAAAAATGCAAACATTTTAATTTTAATTTTAAAATTAAACAAAATTCAATAAGAATTACATTTCGTGATTTAACAAAATCTTTTGATTTAAAATTAATAAAAAACGCAAACTATATGGGATCATTTTTATTCCTGCTATGAAATTACCAATATCTTTAGATATTGCATTTTTAATATTATTTTCGAGAAACTCTTTCACTTCATCTAAACTTTGATTATCAATAAATAATATGTTATCTTCTAAAATTGTATTTGTTAAATCCATTTTTCTAAGAAAATCTTTAGACAATTCGTAATATAAATCATTATTCTTAATTAATTTTAACAAAGTCGTACATTCAGAACTAATATTTTTAAGTTCTTCAATGTTCATATTTTACAATTGAAAATTTGTTTCTTTAAAATGTTTCTTTATAAACATAATGAGTAATTGGACAAATATTGAAATTATTACAGATGATATGAAAAATGCTATGAATTGTGATACATGCATGGGGTATAAAATAGAAAGAGAGCCTAACAAAATGGAAATCTTTTCAGCTGAAAGTCTTGGTGTATCATGGAAATATCAAAATGACGGTACATGGGTTTGGAAAAATCCTAATTACAGAGGATACCCGATATATTTTAATTAAACATAATTCATTATTAGAATTTAGTTTTAAAATAAAAGTAAATAACTTACTTCTTAAAAAATTTATTAGGGTTAATACCATTTAACCCTCCATAAATTTTACCTTTATATATAACAGATTTTCCCTTGACCTTCGAAACTACAAACTTTTTATTACCATTAAATTGGTCCAAATATGCTTCTTTAAAATAAGGATACAAAACATAAGCATGGCACGAATGTTTCATATATTGAATAATTTTGCCTTTATTTTCCCCTTCATGTATTCTATTAAATTTAGCTTCAAATTCTTTAAAGAATTCATGACACAAATTAAACATTCCACATACAAAACATAATGCTACGTTTGCATAAGTAATTTCGATTTTTGTAAATGGATGAATTACCATCTCATCTAATATATAAAAATTTCCTATGTATAAATATATTATTTCTATAATCTTCGAATTAGAACTTAATATGTTTAAGAATAGATTGAATTTAACAGCTATATCTAATAAATCTGGGTCTTCGTTGTCAGATTTTATTTCATTAAAATCATTCATGAACATTAATATCAATTCGCAAAATTCCTCTGGATTTTCTATAGCATCTATGAAAATATCTCTTTTACGAGAATCATCGTATCCAATTCTTACCAAATAATTTTTCAAATCATCCCAATTTTCAATTATTTTTTCACATTTCATATCTATTCTATTGTATTTTTCGTGATATTCTTTCATATTTGATTTTGTAATACTCTTAATAACAGCTAAATCTTGAGCATCTCGCTCAACTTTTTGTTTCTTTCGAGCTGTCGCCAATCTTTTCTTTTGCGATTCTGAAATTCTAGGTCGCCTGTAATAATTTACCGTATTTACCTTTTTCTTTCTAGAGATTTGCTCTTTTGTTTGTTCAAAATCTTCATTAATAGTACAAAGATCCAAATGAGATAAAGTATCCGTTCTTTTCTCGAAATCAGAAATAATCTTTTCAAACATTTGCCGGTAAATTTCTGACCAATAAGAATACTTTTCCTTTCCATCTTCAACTATTTTATTCAAACCTTCTCTCCAATATTTATGACCTTTTTCTTCATCATAACAACCTTTAACCCAACGTTCGAAGTGATATTGACGTAAATCTGCAGATTTACTTAAACGACCAAGATATAAATGAAGTTCATCTAAGTATTTTTTGAGACCTTCGAAATTTGTATCCTTTTTGTATGCATTGGGGTCAAAATTCATCACCACAAAATCAGATAACTTCTCAACCCAAGGGAAATATTTCCTTGAATAGTCTTTGTATTCGGCAATAGCAGATTTCTCATCTTCTATTATTTCCATTTCTTATAATATAAAACTAAAGTTAATATTACAAAAATATTTAATTAAAACTTAAACTATTTTTTAAAATTCAATTTAATAAAAGACGTATTTTTTGATAAATAATATTTGTTTCAGCAAAATTCAAGCAAAATAATATAAACATAATTCCTTATTAGAATTTAGTTTTAAAATAAAATATTACTCTGTCTCATCAATAATAATATCTTCTACAATTTCATTTCGTTCTTCTACTTCTATTCTAGGTCTATCATTTTCATTTAAAGTAAAACGAGTTAGATTCTTGTAAAATTCTACGACTTTTGGATGACAGCTAACATTTGATAAATCTAAAGCTGAAATGGTTAGACCTTCCAAAGTTCTAACTCTAGAAAGCGCAGTGTAAATTTGTCCATCCGCAAAATTTTCACGACCCATATCAGCATCAACATAATCAATTGTAAGAGACTGTGATTTGTGAATTGTAACCGCATAACCATAAACAAGAGGAATTTGTCTTCTTCCTACTTCGATATTATCGTTAATTTTCAATGTCCAATCGTGAGGTTTGATTGTTCTGATAATTCCATTCGCAAACTGGACGATAGGGCGACCATCTTCAAAATCTGTGACCATTCCTTTACTTCCATTAACAAGACCAGCTTCTGGATCAAGATTCTGGATCAGCATAACTTGAACAGTTTTGAGCAAAATGATAGAATCTTTTGCTGGGCAACTTTTTTGTAACGATCCAACCCATTGTTTTTCTCTTTCGTCTGTAGTTTTGATTTTGTTAGGATTAATAATGTAATGAAGAGCTGTATATTTGAAAGGTTTATTATCTTCTCTGGAAATTTTCTTCACTTCTGCATCATTAACACGATCTGCAGCTTTTTTAGTTGGAAATAACTTCATTGGAATAATGCCATGTGGGATATCCAACTTAGCATGAAGTTTCTCTTGTAAAATAGTTTTTGATTTTTTTGTTACAATTCCCATACGTATTTCTTTCAATAATAATTGAAAGACTGGATCACTTTGTCTCATATTTTCAGTTAGCTCACATTCTCTAAAATTACATGCAATCCATGTATGACATTCGAAACAATATTTATCAGTTTCAACAGGAGGTAATTGACAAAAATCACCACTGAAAATTAACTGAATTCCTCCGAATGGTTTGTTAACACGTCTAATTGATCTGCCTACATAATCAAGTTTGTCCATTAGAATGGGAGAAAGCATTGAAACTTCGTCAATTACGAGAATACTGGTATTTTTCCAATTCTTAGTACATTTTCTTGCCATCATTAACATTTCTGCTTTTGAACTATCACCTTTTCCAATACCTGCCCAGCGATGAATTGTTGAACCACCAATATTAAGACCTGCGATTCCAGTCATTGCAGTAAGATCAACTCTAATACCTCTTTCTCTAAAAGTTTCGTTGAGATATTTGATTAAAAATGATTTTCCAACACCACCAGCACCTGTTAAAAATAAATTTTCCCCATTTTCAACTATTTTATATATTTGTTGTTGTTGGTAATTAAGTTTTATTTTAAAGTCATCCATTGTATTCTTTTACATAGGATATAAGTAAAAAATTAAACCAATAATCAATTTACTTTCAATGTTTAACATTATGTTAAACATAATTTTATTTGATAAAAATATTTAAATAGAAATTACTTGCGCTTATTTCTAGATCTCATGCGAATCTTTCTCACTTTAGGTGCAGAAACAATCTTAGGTGCAGAAACAGTTGCAACGTGAACATTTTCATTTTGAGAAATATTTTTGTTTCTTGGTCCTTGAACTTGAGGTTGTTTTTTGTCATTCTTTCTAGCATTCATAACCAATGATAAATCATCAACGAACGATCCAGCGCAAGGTGCACTAGGGAGTCTATGCAAGTTACCAGAAACATCATTTCCTTGTTGTAAAAAGAGAATACCAGTAGGTGCAAAACACAAATCAGCATAAACTAAGTTAAAATCAAGACTACCTCCAGAAGATGCACAAGTAGGACTGAAAGTTTCACCAGCGATATCAACAATGGCAATTCCAAGAAATTCATTAGTAGTTGACACTTGTTCAGCAGAACAGTTGAAATATAACAATTCACTCACAGGGTCGAAAGAAGCACCCCAGATTTCGTTCAAAGTCCAATCAGTGTTTGTCAAAGTTACAGGAGTTTCAGTTTCTCCGACCAAATCAATGATGTAGAAATCAACATCTCCTTCACTGGATGTTCCAATCAAAGTTCCGTCAAGAATATAAGAAATACTTCTAAAAGTTATTGATTCAAATAACACACCAACAACTCCAGATGTTGAGATGAAATCAGCGTTCAAACGACCAATAAATCCTCCATTTGTTCCAACAATCCATTGATCGCTGGAAGTTTCGTAAACAAATGCGGTAATTTTATCAGTTGAACCAAAAATCGCTGAAATATCAACTGCGTCATGAACCAAAGTTGAAACACCATCAGTTGCATTAGGGTCAAAAGTTTCAACACTGAATGCATCGAAACCTCCACTAACACGATACAATAAGCCATCAACAGGATTATAAGCGATGGAAAATCCTCCATTACCAGGAGGAGAATCAGCATTGAGAACAGAAGGAATAGCGGGACATCCAGAACATGTGAAAGTTTCTTCAGAACTTGTAACTACAGTACATTGATTCTGATTACAAGTAGAAGTTCCCGGGCAATCAGAGTTAAAAGCACACTGGACACACTTTTGCTCGTGACAAACTGGAGCGTTAGATGAATTACAATCCGAATCAGATTTACAATTATCTGACGAATCAGATCTATTCGCAATATAAACAGCAATTACTACCACAATAACTGCAAGTGAAACAACGACAAGTAGTCGAGTTGAGGGATTTGTCAAAAATTCGGACATTTATCAAAGCAAAAAAGTTTTTTAAACTTTAGAGATTGTTATGATTTATATTTGCGTTAAAAAATATTTATGAAAAATAATTTTCATAATCACTTCGGAAAAATCCCTATAAATTTAGAAGATATAGAGAAAAATATTTCTCTCTTGTTTGTAAAAATAATGGTAAATTTACACTTAACTTTTAACAAAAACGTTAAAAGTTAACTTTTAAAGAGATTTTTGTTCCAAAAAATATTATTTATAAAAAATTGAATTTTAAAATTTTTATTGTAAACTCAAAAAATATTCTATATATAGATACAAATTTTTAACTCAACATTATGTCTGACTTTATTGCTAAAACATGCGATTTCAAGAAAACTTCCGATCCTAAGTTTAAGTGCAAAGGCTCTGCTGATTATAATTATAAGAAATTTGATCAGTGTTTTCGTCACATTAAGATCACTTTGGAAAAGAAATCTATCGATGAGGTCAAGAAAGTTGATGGAGTGAAGTACAAGGGAGTCTTGTGTGTTAAAGACTCGAATGTCGAAGAGAAAGAAGTGAAAAAGTCTTCTACTAAGTCCGTTAAGGCTTCTGGCTCTAAAGCCTCGAAGAAGAAGACTGAGAAAGTCTCTTCTAAGAGCAAGACCAGTCCTTCTCAACCCATTGAGAAGCCTACTGCTAAGGAGAACGGAACTTGTTCTGGCAAGAAAGGAAATGGAGACGATTGTGACAAAACTGCCCGCCATACGTGTGAAGACACTTGTGAGATCTGTGAAGGTGCCGCTTTTTGTGGTACTCACTGGAACAGCACTCATAAAAGTGCAAAGTCTTCAACCTCCAAGTTCGCTCTTGATGAGCAATGTGAACATACTTATGCTTCTGGTGCCAAGAAGGGAGAAAAGTGTGGTTCGAAGTCGAACGGTGTAGGAAGCGATGGTCTTCGAGCCTGTGGCCGTCATGGTGTGAAGAAAGATAAAGCTGTCACCGCTTCTGTTGCTCTAGGACCATTGGGTGATATGGAGATGGGAGAGCTTATGGCTAATGTGTGTAACTGCCTTATGTTACACACTATTCACATTAAGAAATGCGATATCTGTAAAGATGGAGAAGAATATTGTGCTGATTTTGTTATCGCATCGTGGCTTCAGACTTTGAATTTCATTGCCAATGTGGGTGAATTTGACGAGTCTGATTTGATCGAGCATCTTGCGAATATTGAGTTCGCATCTCCCTCTGGAGAGGAACATCAAGAAATCTTTGGAGAATCTGTTTTTGTTTCTCTTATTTCTTTTATGAAACAAAACCATATGTGGCTATTTAAATTGTATGAGAAATATTCCAAATCTGAGGGAGAAAATGGTGCCAAGATCAAAGCTTTGTTTGACGAGATTGTCTCTGATTTCGATTTTGTTGTAAAGAAGGAATCGAAATCGAAGGAAGAATCGTCCTCAAAAGCTAATAAGATTCTTTCTACGAATAAGAAAAGAAATGCAAAAAGCATTCTTGAGAATCTTAACGAAGAGCTTGAAGAAGAGGAATCTCAGAAAAAGTCTTCCGAGAAAAAGGAGAAGAAGCCTGTAAAGAAAGAAAAAGAATCTGAAATCGTCGATCAAGAAGATGAAATCGTTGTAGAAGTTGACGAAGATGTAGTCGATAACATCGTTGATCAGCTTGATGATGAGGAAGGAGAAGTTGATCTCGACGATATGATTATTAGTCAAGACGATGATGATGAGGAAGGAGAAGCTGATCTCAACGATATAATTATTAGTCAAGACGATGATGAGGAAGGAGAAGCTGATCTCGACGACGACGTTATCGTTGATCAAGACGATGATGAGGAAGGAGAAGCCGAAGTCATTGCTCAAGATGAGGATGCTGAGGTCGATCTTGATGACATGTAAGTAGTTTAAACTATAAAATATTAGGTGCTTTTAGCACTGCGTATATTAATATAAAGAACTTTAAATAAAATATATATTTTATATAAAATGGGTAATATATTTGGGTCCCCCACAACGTTGTTCTAAATGTAAAACAGATGATTTACATGCATGTAAATGGAAAATAAGTTATGAAAATGTTTATATTGATGATTTTTTCAAGAAACATGGTGCATTTAATTTGGGAAATTTTACAGAAAATGAGATACATGTAGATAACAATGGTGTAGGTAGAAAAATTACTGGAACTTTTGATTTTATACGGATGGAAACTGATAAAATTGAATCAATAACTGGAAAAATAAGTGTTAGTATATCAAATAAAGTAAATATGACTCAATATTTTTGTAATAAATGCAGAAATACTTTAAAATTAGAAGATTTACCAAAGTCGTGGGGTTATGAAGAAACTTATAGAGCAGAAGGATTTAAACTTATTTTATTACCTTAACTTTCATGATCAAATTGGTACTATTTTTTATGATCAAATTGAATATAAGTATTTGCCTTTGTTTAATTTGAAAAAAGAATTGATATGGAACTTGATACATCACAAAAACAAGGTAAAAAAGATATTAAAGAAAAAACAGAGGAAAATGTAGCCCCTATGAAATATGGTTTACATGTGAGCAGCACTGATAGTCTTGTTGATGTTCTAGAACGCGCATGGAAAAACGGTCAGACCATTGTTCAAATTTTTCTTGGTTCTAATATATCACATAATCGGAGAAAACTTAACGAAATAGATAAGAAGAATATTCGTGATAAACTTCACGAAAGAAAAATGAAGATAGTAAGTCATTATCCTTATGTTTTAAATATGGCAACTGATAATTGTAATTTAAAAGGACTTCAAGATGAATTGAACACTATGAGTTCAATTGGTGGTAGAGTTGTTGTTCATACAGGTTCTGCTACTTTTGGAACAGTAGAAAATCGAAAATTAAATGATCGTAATAAAAAGACTTGGGAAGATCAATGGAAAAAAGGTTGTAATAATCTCATCAAACACTTAAAAAAATTAGATTTGAGTTGTGCTGAAAAATATAACGTAAAACACCCATTACTTCTTGAACCCCCAGCAGGGGAAGGTAAAAAATTATTACATACTTATGAACAAATCAAATATGTATTTACACAATGTCCAAAAGAAATAGGATTTTGCCTAGATACTTGTCATTTCTTTGCCGCGGGTCTCTCTAAATTTGACACAATTGAATCAATCAAAGAACTCTTTGATTCAGTTTCTTTATCAATCGGAGACATTGAAAAGTTAGAACTTATCCATTTTAATGATTCTAAAAATCCCTTCAAAGCGTTAAAGGATGATCATGAAGATATTGGGACAGGATACATTTGGGGTAAAAGTGATACTTTTGACGGACTTATGGCATTTTGGTCTTTTTGTTTTGAGAATAAAATTGACATTATTGCGGAAGTTGGGAGTGATCATAATATGAAAGTAATGAATAAATTGCAAAAATTGACATTAAAACGATGCAAATAATTTGATTTATATTTACTGTTAAAATAAAACTAATTTCCTGAATATGAAATATGTTTATCGTTTTGATCGAAGTGTTTTGATGAGACTTCGATTTCTTTTAACCCAAATTTCTTTTTCGTCCAACGAATCGAAGAAAAAGAAGTGGTTTTTAGGGTTAGATTTGACTATAAGGCAAAAAAGATGTTCTCTTAGACAATCACATAACATTTCTTGCTTCCATTGCTTGTAAATTAACTCTCCATTAAATGAAATCTCACTTCTTTGATTACTTCTAACAAGATTACAAGAATTGTCAAGTGAAAAGTTTTTCTCTTTCCAAATTAATGATTTGGAAATTGTTTGAAAGTATAGTTTACTTTGTCTAACATTTAACTCAGGTATAACATTAAATACAATTTCAAATTCATTATTGTTTTCTTTTATAAGTTTGATCTTAAATGTTTTCTCGTGAATATCCATTCTGATAGTTTGAATCTCAAAAAACTCATTTGGTAACTTTACATCATTAAAAAATAATTCTCTCCAAAAAGTATAAGGTTTTGTAGCATTAAGAAACTTCAAAATGATAATTTTTTGACCATTTTCTTCAATTACTTCTTTGGTAAAAGAAGGAACTTTTGTATGAATAAATACAAACCATTTTTCTACATCTTCATTACGAAAAAAGTTTACTCTACAAGCTTTTGAAAATTTTGGCCAATGAATGTGAAGTTCTTTTCTATTTTCTTTTTTAAAACGAATTTCCATATCATGATGAGTCATGATGATTCTCTTATTTATTTCTCTTTGATTCGATTTATTTAATGACATCAAAAATTTTATCAAACATCAAAATACAATGTTTATATTTTCATTTTCCTTTTAGAATTCAAATTAATACATTAAATAATTTAGAGAAATATAATAAATATGAATGATGATTATAAATGGAATACCGAATTAAAATGTTTAAAATGCTTTAGAAGATCAAGTTATTGTAAAAAATGTTCAGGTTGTAAGGTGGTATTATATTGCTCAAAAAAATGTCAGAAAAATGACTGGGAGAATCATAAATTAATTTGTTCACCTAGCATACCGGAAATGTATTTAAAAAGAATAAAATCCTATATTCCTAACCGCTCGTTAGATATAGACGTTCACGGCCTTCATATGTTACAATTATCCCAGAATTCTTGGGACCCAAGCTATCCTACTAATTACAGATATGGTTTTAATACAATTAAACTATTTAATTGTACAGCAAAATATCATTGTATTGAATGTTATAATATTTTACCGAAAGAAACTGATTGGAAGAATAATGTATCAGTATTTAGAACAAGACCTATTAGGGTTATAGGTCTTAAATGCAATTCGTGTCATAAACAAAACAATATCTTTTGTACAAAACATTTACAAAAGATGAAAGCATGTGAAAAATTACTTTCTTATAACGACGCTCGTAAGAATTTATTTAATTTATTAATTTGTTTAAGACGAATAAGAATAATCATACCAAATGATCTAAGAAAAATGCTATTAAACTATTTTATGACATTTTATCAACCAACATCATGTCGAATATTTAAAAGAAAATAAGATTTCATGGTATTTATAATATACCTAAAAATAATTAATCTAAACGATCGTAGCTATCATAAAATTACGGATTCTAATACAATCATGTTCTTCCATAATAGCATATGTCAAATCGTAATTTCTTGATTGTACGGGAAATGAAAATCCTTTCGGCAAGATGAGAGATTTTGAATTTGTGAAAAAAGTTCTATGACCATACAAATCTCCACCTTTTGTCGAACGAATTTCTCCATCACTCCACAACTCGTATGCAATCTTTTTATTAAATGCATTATCGTAATTATGAAGAGATTCAACTTCACTATTAATCTCTTCAATCAGATTTTTATCTGATTTCTCATTGATGTGAGTTTTTATTCCATCAAAATAATCTTTGAGAAAAATAATGGTCGTTTTTCTAATAGCATAAACTGTTGGCTTACATTCTAAAAAAGTATTCATTTTAGAAATAAGTTCTTGAGTCGGCGATGTACGACCAAAAGCAACATTATTAATCTCGGAATCGTTCAATTCTAGATCATTTTTTGTCGCCAATGATCTGAGAGTAGAGAGGGTGCAATCAGCTATTTTTGCACGTTCTTTCAAAGAGAGAATGGTTGTACATTCTCTGAATTTATCAAGTAACTCGCATAATTCACACAATTGCTGATGCTCTTTGATTCCATTTTCTCGAATTTTTTGAACCAAATCATCAAACTCTTGTTTGTATTTTTCATTTTCAGCCTCTTTTTTCTCAGGTTCAGGGGAAGTGAACAGATCTACTTTGTTTGATTCTTTATACAAAGTAGAATATTCTTGTTCGTATCTAATATTTACTTTTTCCATCTTATTTTTGTATGATTTATTTTTGTTAAAACAAAAATTTTATTTATCAATTTAATAAAAATTTAAAAACACGTTCATAAAATTAAAAATAAGCAAAACTGATTAAGAATATTTCGATTTCTTCTTAAAAAGGAAATGTCTTCTGATTATGAAGTTTCAAGTTTGTCTGAATCTTATGACTCAGAAGAATTTGAAGAAGATACAAAATTTATTGAGCACATGTTGAAAATTAAGAACAAATTTATTGTAAAATTGAATGAAATTGGAGAATGTCGATACAATATTGAACATATTCGTGAAGATTCATGCGCAGTTTGGATTGATAATATTCATATTGAATACAATCCTGTTATTGAAAAATGTTACCTCGAAGGTGAAGAAATGGGAAATATTAACGAACTTTTTGAATATATTTATCGAGAATTAGAACATAAGTGAATATAATTTAGTTATTAAATAAAAGAATAATATAAGAATAAAGTATAAAACAAAGCATTTTAATGCTAAGTTTAAATTATCGTACAATTTTTACACTTCCCATTGAAGTCATGATATCAATATACACCTTCGCCATTTTAATTTCTTTTGACCATTTTTGTTTTATTTTGATAAATGTTTTATTATCGATGGCAGATATTTTATCTCCTTTAGCAATTGCAATAAGAAAACTTTTATATCTCATACAAGTTTTGGCTGAATTATTAAGATCATTTTTAATTACCTCCCTTTTCTTGTTATTTTTAATCTCACTACTTTCATTTATAAACTCATCTGAATATTCATCCTCCTCTTCATTGTAAGTTTCTCTTACTTTACATCCAATTTGATTTTCATTACATTCAACATAAATATTATTATCAGTTATACTCCAGCATTGATTACTTTGACTAAAACAAACATATTGTTGAATACGTTTTAATTCAGATTTAAACACGATCGGTTCGGATTCAAATGTTAAAAGTCTTTCAACAATAGCAAATGCCATTCTTAATTCTACTTGTTCAATCATTCTAAGATCTTTTAACTCTTTGGTTGAAAGATAACGATTATTGTGAATTTCTGGATATAAATACGATTTATTTTCATTCAACCAATTTTTAAAACTATTATCAAGGGTTCGGATTAACATTTCACGAAAAACAAAACAATGATTTCCTATATAAAAATCAGCAGAAATATGTACTATAATTTCTGCAACATATTGCATATAAACTACAACATCGCCTTTATTTGCAGTTTCATAGCATATCTTTTCTAAATGCTCGGCTAAAAGTGGTAATCTATCATGATATTTCACGTTATACCTATCCTCCAAAACTTTTTCAAAAATGTTTATAATTCTTACTTTTTTCTCCATTTAGAAATATACAATAAAAAAGTCTGGATTGATAAAAAACAGAAATTGGATTGAAAATGAACACGTCGCTAATTATTTTGTTTGTCCTTGTTGTGGTTGTTTTGGCTGCGATTCTATTAACGTCTCCTACTTGCAAAAATGCAGTTGCGAGTATTCGCCCCAATATGGGAACTGGACACCCTCCCGTTGTTTTAAATACCAAGAAATCAAAGATGAGTCTTGCTGCAACTGCGAAGAAGAATGACCGTAAATCAGCCAAGTCAAAGAAGCATGCGAAGCATGTCGAAAAGAAGGTTCCTACAAAAATGAGTGTTTATAAGCAGAGAAAGGAGGAAGAACAAGCCCGAAAAAAGGCTGAAGCAAAAGCACTTGCTGAGCATCCAGATGCCAAAGTGATTCATGTTGAAGCTGCTCCTCCCTCTGCATTCAAAACTTTGAATGGACGAGTTGAAAATTTGTTTGATCCTGTTGACAATTCTGCTGATCAATTTGGTCTTTCTGAAGCACAACTTGATGCTATGGCTATGGCATACAAGAAAGACCATCTCGACGCTCCGAAAGTTGAGACTGTACGACACAAATCTTATGTGAAAAGTGAAGTTGAAAATGCTGAGAAAAAGATTCGTGAATCTTTTGTTCAAACTACTTTAAACTCCATTCGTGACCCGAATGAAAACATGGTTAGCGATTTTTATCGTGACAAGGCTATGGGAAAAAGTGAAAAGCGTTCTACTGTCAAGATGTCTTTTCGTTCTCGTAAGTAAATAAGTTAATAAAATCAAACTAAGTTCTTATTTGAACTATGTTTTCTTTTTGTGTAAATTAACATTATTTACAAATCTAGTTTTGATCTATAAAATAACTAAATGTATTTTATAGATATTTGGTTTCATTAAGTTTTGAATGAAGAATAAAATGTATATAATACATATTCAATTGAATTAAGAATAACATAAACTAAGTTCTTTTACGAACTACGTTTTTATTTTATATTTTAACTTAAATGGATTTGTCATCAGATGGAAGATCAGAATCTCCCCATCTTTGTTTAGCATATACATCTGGGAGATCAGGAAATTGTTGAGGCATAAATATTTTCTCTGAAACATCAGGCTGATAAACAGGTCTGATTTTTTTCTCCTTTTTTGGATGTTTAGGTTTCTTTGTATCAACAGGTTTCTTAGAATCAACGTTCTTGATTTCGCGATCAATAAACTTCTGCAATTCAAGAAACTTTAAACCATTACGTTTAAGAAAGTTTTTCAAAGCAAGTTCAACAGCTTGAATCTCATCCTTACGAGACCATACTTGTACTTTTCCTTTCTTTTGAGATTGTTTCTTACCTTTACCTCCTTTGTTGTTCTTTCCAGATTGCTTTTCTGCATCTTTTTGAGCTTTCTTTGGGTCAAATGCAGCTTTAGCAGATCTAAATTGCTTTTGGACATCTGCAATTACTTGTTCAAGATATCTGTTAGAATCTTTCTTTTTGTATTGATCCTTATTTTTCAACTTCTGAAGTAAACGTTCATGAATAAACTCGGTCATAATCTTAATTTTTTCTTCATGTTTAGATTCTAGAGCATCAATGATAACCTTCGGGCGATTTTTCACAATTTTCTTAAAAGTATTAAGCTGATCAGGATTTCCTTGCAACTTATACCAAGTTTTTACCGGTTCGTTCATCCATTCATACTTCTCACGAATAGGCTCCAGAATAATCTTAATATTCTTAAAAGGATTCATCGTGATGGCAGTGCCTCCGAGTCTGACATATTCGACAATCTCATCAGGAGTCATCTTTTCGAGTCTTTTCGCACCAGAAACTTTCTGGTTGATTTCATCACAATTAGATTCTCCACAGCTGTAAGTTCTGATGTGATAAAGAGTAGGTTGTTCAACTTCATTAAACGTCTGATTAAACGGATCTTGAAGGATGAAAACATGACAAGTATCTTCTTCTTTCAAAGATTCAAGATTAATGGATTGAAATTTTGCAGCTTCGATAAATGAATTCTTGATGAAAGGTTTTCCTTCACCTTGCTCCCATTGACTTGCGGAAGAATCAATACGAGAACGGGTAGAAAAGAATGTGTACTGATGTAAAGTGTTATCTTCATCAATTTCGAAGGTGAATACTCTAATTACAGTTCCTTCAACCCAAACTCTTAAGTTGTCTCGGAATTGATGACCAGGTTGATTTTCATCGAAAAATTGACCAATCATAGTCGGATCAGCTTCAATAAGCTGAGGAAAATCATCACTTCGGCAAACAATTTTCGAACTTTTCTTTTCCAAATTAATCAAATAGATTACGCCAGAATCAAAAACATCCGTAGGAAATGATTCATACTTCAGTTTCGAGATGCTCTCCAAAGAACCAGCTAGAACAGGATCTTTCTCTTTCAAATTTTCGATCCAGTCAAAACGATGCGTAGGCAACGCTCTGATCAAGATGAGTACATACCCGGCAGTCAGCTTAACAGTATCTTTTACCTGCAAAAACTTAGCAACATCCTCATCGATTCCGATAAGAGTTGCAATTTCGTTTGTGATAATAGAATTAGACTTCGACATTTGAAAGTGAATTTTGTAATTAACTTTCTTAGGTTTGAATAAAATTTTTCAAATTCAATTTTTTATTTGAAATGTCAAAACCTGAACCTAACATCCAAAAAGACACTATGTCAGTCGATCATCTTCAAGTGACCAAATCATTACCTGGTCAAGAGTATTGTGCATTTGTGTACTTGCTTGTCAAAAATCCGGAAACTCCCCTATATGGAGTGACAAAAGTTCTTTGCACGGGATCAAGTATGGATGAAGTTGAAAACCATGTAACGACGATGATTGATAATGGAACTCTTGAAAAAGATTTGCCATCTATCAAAATTTGCCGTACTGGTCATTACAAATATCTTCTTGCTGGAGCGTCAGATAATGATCAAAAAGAGGCATATAACGTCCAGACCAAAGAAAAAATCATTGACACTAAGAAAATTGCAGCAGAAAGAAGAAAGAATCAGATTAAAGAAACAAATCAACAAATCGAAGATATCAGAGCAGAATCTGAACAAGGAAGAGATGAAAATCCTGATTCGTATGATGTTTACAAATTTTACAAGGTTCAACTTGATATGATTGACCCTCATATCAAACGTTGCAAACAAGAATTGGAAAATCTTCAAAACACAAAGAAAAAATCTCAAAATCATGTTCAAAAGGTAGAGAGGCAATTTGGAAATTATCGTCTTCGTTATGATAAAGAACTTAATCGAGATGGGGTTGCCAAACCTGTTGAAGAAAATCCGATTGAAAAGGAAAAAGATGAAACTAATTAAAAATCACTGTTTAAATATAAACATAGAATTTATTTTATTCAATAGAGAAGACTCTTTTCTGAACAGATCCTTTCATTTTATAGAAATGGATTGTTTTTGCATCTCTCAATAATTGATGAGGGTTAAGTTTCATCAACATAAAGTCACCATTTGGTCCAGCCATTGGTTTTAATTCATTAGTAACATCGAGCTGTTTTCCATTATCTAAATGAGCAATAGCAATACTCCAGTTCATTTTTCTTTTTGTCTTTTTGATAGGAACCACCATGGTGTATTCCTTATCATTATAATGATAAGGAATCAACATTGTGTTTGAAATAGTTCTTTCAGCTTTTGAAATAGATGGAGGTTGTTGTTTTGGAAGCAACATCATGGTCAAAATCGAAACTACCATATGGCTTTTGTACTTATTCCATAAGATATTTCCGATACCAGCCAAAGTCGCTAAATGAAAGATAAATAAATTCATTCTGTAAGAAATCTAATCAAAACTGGATCGAACACGACGTTTCTAAAAGGTATATAGATTTTTTCGTAACTCGATTTTCTAAATTCTACAATTGTAAGTGCACCTCCGTATTTTTCAAGCATTTTCCAATCTGGCGCGGCTTTTAAAGATGTATCGTCAGCATACATCTTTTCAAATAAAAACTTAGTTAATTCAATACTATGATCAAGCATCGGATCACGAAAATGGTATTCTTTCTTTTGTTCATCACGTAAATACGCCCACAAACAGAACATACTGCAAAAAGAACCCGGACCTTGTACATGATAAATACCATTTGATTTTTCACATTTATACGGAATCCGAACCTCGTCATTATCAAAAGGGTGACGATCCCACCAACATTCATTTGTTAAATTATCTCCTTGATTAAATTTAACCGCTAGTGTATTAGCGGTTTTGATCGAATATCCTTCACTTGTTCTATTTGTTTGAAATTTTGTTTGACCTCGCTTCTTCATTCTCGAATGAAATTTCGATGTTTTCTTTACTATATTATGAATAAACACCCCTTTCAAGGTAAATCTTATTTCACTCATTTTATCCCAATATTAAAATCAAAAGAAAATGAAATGAAATTAAAAATGATATATGGTCGTTTCATAATGCTAATACATTTAGAAATTTAATTCAGTTTGTCATCTCTATCTTTTTCACAAATTACCGTATTTTAATTAAGAAACGTATAAAAGAGAAGATATTAAACAACTTATGAATTATCCCGCTTCATCTTAGTTTTTCTGAGAATGAATAAAACATACCGGAAGGTAATAGTCTGAATTTCCATCCACTACATTAATTTGATCTTGTCTTTTATCTTTGTATTTTGGATTAACAATAGTCGCGACTGCACGATTTCCATTTTCACACAATTCACATAAAGCGCAAAACTTTTTTACTTTTGTTGCAATTGGAATGAGATTCCAAACTTTTCCAAACTTTTCCTGATTTGCATCAGCATCAAGACTTGAAATGATGAAATTTTTCTTTGAAAGCCACTCTTTAACAAAAGAGTCTAGATCTTCAAAGAATTGTGCTTCATCGATTACAACAATATCAGCTTCTAAAAATCTATTATCATTCATAAGATCTTTGAGTAATTTAACATTAATGCAATCAATGGCAATTCCATTACGACTTTTACTCAAACCATCAGAAGTTCGAATGTCAATAATTGGATTTATTACAACAACATTGTAATACTTTCCATATTTTCGTGCTAATCGAATTGCAGCTGTAGTTTTTTCACTTTTCATCGGGCCAAAGATAATAGTTAGTTTAGTACTATGTTTATCGGAAAACTTATGGAAATCAGTCATTATTTTTATTTAAAGGTATTTTATACAAATATACAAATTAATACAGAACTTCGCTTTCTTCAATCTTGAATTTAAAATAATCTAAATTCATTATATTTTTACTTCTTTAAAAATTCATATCCAAGATTAGAAAAAATAAAGATAAGAATGTAAATAAAAAAAATTCTAATCCGAAATAAACAACATTGAACACAAAGTAATCAGTTATGACAATAAGGAAAAAATTAAAAGATATTCCAGAGGATTTATTTGAAAAAATAACAAGAAAAAATGTAGAAAGTAGAGGTTCTTCTAAATTACGTCAAAGTTTAGATTCGTCATATCAAGATCAAAATTCTTCACATGAAGTTGGTGTTAAAAGACGAGGAGATAACATAACAGATTTCAATACTCAAACTGCCTTTTGGATCATCATTGTTCCTATTATCATTTTTGTTCTTTTAATTGTAATCAAACCAACTTTTGTTAAAATGAGGAATAACGATAACGATTTTGATTATTCCTCAGTTCTTCTTTGGACTTTGATTATTTCTTTGATCATTTGGATTTTGTTTTGGGGATTTGGCAAATGTAGAAATTGTTAAAATTTTATAGAAAGATTAGGTAGGAATTATATTTATATATAATTAAAAATATACACATTTTAAATTATTCATTGTCAAAATAGACACAGAATATTCTTTTTATTCTTTTGGGGTTTAAAATGTTTCTATTTCATAAAATATCGTAATAATTTATATTAAATTATTCTTTCTTCTTATGTTCTTTAAATTCCGATTCATATCTCGAAATGTAAAATAAAATCATTTTATCCAAATTAGGATTTCTTTTTTTCATATTATCCTTCTCTATTTCTAAAGTAATTTGAATTGCAATCTCATCTAAATTATAAAGTAACTGAGATCTAACCCATGTACTTCTTTTATAACGATGAAAATAAAGAAATCCATATCCAATAAAATTTGAAATCATAACAAATAAAATATATATATCTAATTTCAAATTAGATACATAATTTATGACATTCGAGAAAATATTAAGAAATAATACGAGCAATAATAGACGATCTCCTTTCTTTAAAATGATATTTGTTGCATTAATATTTGAAGAAATCTTCTTACATTTCTTATAGATTTTACCCCTAAGATTTTTCAATTCATCAACAGAGTGAAATTGTTTTAATCTTTCATCTGTCATTTTATCATCATCTGTTATACATTTAGGCTCTGATAATATTATAATCAGATGTTGATAAATAATAAAGATTAAGAAAAAATATTATATAATTAAATATTCATGTCAAATTTAGATTTTACAACTCCTAGCAGAAAACCCGGAGTCGTTGTTCCAAATAATGCGAAAAGAAGATTAGTTTCTACCCCTCAAGAAAAAGATCAATTACCAATTATTATTCCAGGAGAAAAAGAGAAACCAAAATTTCCTATTCCTACTTTATTGTTAATTATCGGAACATTAATTATTATTGCTATCATTGTTTGGTTTACGTATACAAAAATCAGAGCTATTAATCCTGATGATCTTGAGACAATAATTGATCCTGATATCGTTAATCTAGATGCAATCTTCAATCTTGACAGTGATGGTCAATGTTGTGTTCAACCTGGTCAAACTAATAGTACAAATCGATGGATTTATTCTCCTAGTCAGAATTTTACCTATTCTACAGATGTTACAGATCCTGCAATTGTATGCCAAGGATTAACTGGGACAAATCTCGAAACATGTTTAAATAAAATTACTGATGATAATGGAGATTCAAAAGTTATCGCTCACAAGGGGATTATTGGCTATTATGGATTCTCAAATGGAGACGCAGGAAGTGTTTGCGAATCTTATAGTACTTGTTAATGATTTCATAGTATATAAATACTTAGAAATATAATTGTATATTTTATTATATGAAAAGACAATCATTATAAGATTTAGAAAAGCTATAAATTTGATTATTTTTGATCATAAATGTGACATTGACAAAAATCTTTGAAAGGTTCTTTTCTAGACGTACATTGTTTTCCATGTATTATTTTTTTACATTGAAAATTTGTTCCAACGTGCAAATCGTCTGTTTGGATTATAATCGTATCAGCTTTACTTTCAGTAGCTTTATATTTGTAATAGAAATTAACGAAATTGGAATCATACACATCATCATCTTCACATGCTGCTTTTCTTTGATATTCATTAAAGAAATCTCTGAATTCATCACTTTCTTTTTCAGCTGTAGTTTTTTCTCTTCTTGAATTTTGTTGTCTTGTTTTTGATCTTTCTTTTCTAGTATTACCTTGATTTGGATTTCGTCGAGTCCTTGTACTTTCTTTTGAATCATAAGATTTTGGAGGTGGTTGTCTCTTTGCAAAGTTATTCCAGTTAGATTTAGAAGTATTTGATTTTGATTGAATATTAGCATCAATTCTATATCGAATTAAGTAATCGTATGACTCTGTAAGGTGTAAAAATGCATCTTTAGCTTTTTCGTGCTTATTTTTATCAGGGTGTACTTTTAATGACATTTTTCTGAATGATTTCTTAATTATTTTTTCATCATTGGCATGAGACGAATCACATTGTAAAACATCACAGTGTGTCTTAGCAGAAAAAATCTTATCTATTATTTCTTTATCTTCATTTGATTCTTTTTCCATTTTAACTTAAGTTACGATATTAATCATATATTCAATTTCTTTATATTATATTTGTATAAAGAAATTGAATATATGATTAAGAACTTTTGTAACAAGCTTCTGTTACACTACCATGAGATTCGAAAATCTTAATCATAATATTATTAATAATAGCATTTGTTCCATTTAATACATTTTTGATATCAACACGAAGTAAAATTAGATCTTTATTTGACTCATTTTCAAATGATATTACAGATGTTGAAGGATGCATCAAAAATGATTTAGTCTTCAATTCATATTTCATATATTGTTTCTTCTCTATGTCAAAATCTAATAAATATGAATTTTCGCCATTAAGTGCTAAATAACATATTAGAAACCCAGCGTAATTTTGTTTACTTGCTGGAATTTTAGTCTTAGCTGGTATAATTTGTATACCATAATTAATTATATCTAAATCTCCGAAACAAAAATCTAAAGATTTCACTAATTCTTTTTCTCTAATGATATTTCCGTATAACATCATGGGATATGTCTGTACATTACATCTTGGAAAAGTAGGATCTAAGTCATTAAGAAGAATAAGATCTTTTCTCTTTTCCTTGATAAATGATCTTTCGTTATTTATATCTTTTTTCTCTTTTCTTTTTCTTGTACTGTTTTCACAAAATGTTTGTTGAAGTTTTGTAAATATTTTATGAAGATTAGCTTGTATTTCGCTAGTATCAAATTTAGCTGTATTTTTAACATAAGGATTTGTGACATCGCATAAACCATCCATTCCATAATCTTCTTCAATTTTCTTGAAGATTAATATAAGTATCATTTCCTGCGTCAAATTCATATTATGGTTTGTTTATATATAATTTTCTTATTTTAAGAACGTTGATTTGGATACTTGAAACAAATCGTCTGAAAAATAAAAATTTGTTAAGAAAGAATAGTATTCTTTATTCGAAGGATACTATCCAAAAGTACTTTGAAGAAATTACTAGAGAGATTCGTAAGGGAGATTTAAAAATCTTCCACAAAATCCCCTGAAAATTAGCATATATTATCTCATGAGATAACAAATCTCTAAAGAATTTTTATTAATCGATCATAGCTAGAAGTTTTGTTAGGTTATCAATCAAATAACCTTTCATTTCTTCCATATCTTCAATTTTAATTCTTCTCATATCAAAAGGTCCTCCATTTCTCTTTGTTGCACCTAATCTTTTGCTAAGAATTACAATTTCATTCAAAGTATTTAAATTTTCAATGAAATCTTCATTAATTATTTCTTTTGGAATTAAATTATAAATAGTTGTCTTTTTACTCCAATCAATATCATTTAATTCTGCATCATCACCATAATCTCTTTGATTAATTTTGTTAGCAGCATCAGCAGCTTCTTCTTCGGTGTCATAAGATCCAATATATTTATGTCTAATAACAACATAAAACTTTGTACCGTCACATTTGACAGAACGATATTTTAACAAAGAACATTTATTCATGTTTCTATTATGAACTTGAAGTGAAGCAGATGCCAATCGTAGATTTTTAATCCTATTATCAAATTTATTTCTATCAACATGATCAATAGTTTTATTTTTTGGGATTGCTCCTTTCATTTTAATCCAAACATACCTATGCATGAGATATGCTACATCGGCATTATGTTTAGAAGGATATAACCCATTAATATGCCAAGGTGTTTTCATTAAATCATGCCAAAGATCATCATCCACTAAAATTTTATGTTCTTCTTCATTCTTAATAATAGAAATATACGCGATTCCATCTTTTGTTTTTGTAATTTCCTTCTCATTATGAAGTTCTTCAGCGGTATCTTTAAGTTTCTTTTCCAAATTGTCTCTCCATTCGATTGCCTCTTCGAGAGTATTACACCATTTATTAAAAATTTCTCCATTGAATTGTTTTGTTACAGCATAAGTACCAGAACTATTAATATAAATATTAACAGGAAGTTCTTTCTTTTTCTTCTCTTTCTTTTCGTATCCTGGCAAAATACCATTTTTAACAATCCACTCTTTCTCTTTTTGTGTTAAAAGATTATTTGTTTTTGCGTTAATCCCGTGATGATAAACAATATGTACATCATACATCTTCGCAGCATCAATTTCATGATCATAATCCCCCAAATAAATCCGTTTTCCATCAATTCCAACTCTTGAGGTCCACTTATTTTTCTTTAAACAAACACCTTTATATTGACTTGTACACCCTTTGGGTTTAGCTTTATTCTGAGAATTTTGAGATCTAGTAGCAAATCGAAGATTAGATTTACGATTATCTAATCTATTATTATTAATATGATCGACAACTAAATCTTCAGCTTGACCTAAAACCATATGGTGCATTTTCTGATTTTTAATTTTACATAAAGCATAACCATATGAATCAGTATAATATGTGTAGCGCATCATACGTATTGCATCTTCGAAATCAATAATTGCATATTCAATAACTTTGTTAGTATTATTTCGTAAAGGAATTTCTACTTCATTTTTCTTTTTATATAACCTCGGCTTATTTTTTGAATAAAATTCATGAATTTTATCAATCTCCATTTTTTGTTTTAAATATCCTGAAATATCCCAAAAAATTAAAATCAATTAAGAAAAAGTATCAATTTCTTTTCGGGGATTGATATTTAAAAGTACTTCGAAAAAATTACTAGAGAGATTCGTAAGGGAGTTTTTTAAATCTTCCACAAAATCCCCTGAAAATTAGCATATATTTTGTGTATGGGTCTTTAATTGTGACTGGGGTAGGGGTGATCATAGAAGGAGTCTCTACTGCTATTACAGGTATTCAATCAACAAGAACTGTCGACCCTACAAAGAAAAATATGCTACTAGCATCAACTGCACTTGTTGGATTTGGTACATTATTGATGATTATCGCACTTATTTTACTATTTATGTATCAAACAAAGAGTAAATTCAAGCCATCAAAAGGTATTGGAATTGCTGCTTTAGTTTTTGGTATTTTAGCAGTTCTATGTTTTATTTCTGGTACGGTTATGGCTGGTATTCTCAGTCAAAGATATAATGATGAACCTATTGTTGCTAATGCGTTGAAAACCGCTGCTATTCTCGCAGCAATTGGACTTGCTCATTTATTCCTTGGATATGGATTATTGTATTTTGCTGTTGGACAGCGTATTAAGAAGGCCACGGGAGGTTATAAAAAATAAACAAAGTTTTGTGTTAAATAAATTTGAGAGAAATAGTAAACTATGATTAATTTAATCAATGTTAAAATGTATTATATCATTTCAATGTAATCAGGTTTAGATTTATGAAAGAACCAAAATTCAAAAATAATCGAACCCAAACCAAAAATAAAAGCTACGGACATCCCAATTACAAATGAACGATTCGTATTATATCTTGAATCTTGATCGCGTTGCATATAAGATATAAATTGTGTATTTAGAAAACATTGAGTCCAAATATTACAACCATCAATTAATGTCTTATTATTGTTATAAATATTTCTTTTATGATTTGGAAGAATTGTTAATCCGCGACAAACACATGGTCGAGTTTCGTGAAGATCAATTGTTGCAAGTTCCAAATATGCATTCTTTTTTGTTTTCAAATTAAATGGATTATCCATAATTAACATTTGAGATGATCCTGTCCAAATTGGAGACCATTTCTTACAATGTTCAAAATACGTCATTTTTACAGAAATTGGTGTACAGTTTACCAGTTTATATTCATAAACATATCTATATTGATCAGTTCGTGAAAGTTGTACTGCAAAGAAGATCATTGTAATAAATGTTACTGATAATCTTAATACACCCATTGAAATAATTGTGGCTTCCAAATATCGTTTTGTCATTTTCTTCAATCTACACATATTCTAAGTATTTATACTATGAATCTTGTATTTTTAAACCTTTATTAAGTATGTAAATTCAAAATCTTATCTAATTCTTGATCAGTCCATTCAGTTTTCTTTTCACCATTATAAATACGTCCATATCCTTTTTCGATCATGATATCTGTCACATTAGATTTATTCTCTAAATAAAATTCTCCTAATACACGACCTCCATATTTATCAAGATTACGAATGATAAGTCTACAAGATTGTGATGAAAGAAGTTTTTGCAACACTTCTTTACATTTTTCAGCAGCTTGTTTCTCTTTTTCATTCTTAGATCTTTTCTCTGGCGTATCAATTCCTAAAATTCTTACAGCAAGACGAAGTGGTTCACTTCCGTATAAGATCACAACATGAACTGTGTCTCCATCATATACTTTTACGATCTTAAATTGTATTTCTCTATCTTTACAAGGAACTTTATCTACTTTTGCAACATCAACCTCGTAAATGTTAATATAAGGATCATTGTCTTGATTTACATTTGATTCCTCAATCATATCAGCAGTTTCGAGAACATCGATGGCGACATCAACAGATTTACTAAGGCATTTTCCCATATTATTTAAAATAATACAATGTTTATTGAAACTTAGTATTCAATTTTATTTTTGATTTTAAAATCAGATGCAAACTTCTCCCAACTCAAAGAAAGTATTTGGGCATCCAGATAAAGTAATACATGCAGCTCCACAATATAGAGGAGTTTCTACTGATCCAGGAAGTGTGTAAGAATTTAAAGTAAATGGTGCTGAAGCTCCGGAAAGAGTAAACATATCAGGACGAGGAAGAACATCATCAAAAGTTTCACCAGGAGCTAAAACAGGATTAGGTCGAAGTTCCAAATCAGACCCATTTAAATAAATTAAACCCAATTGACCACTGAAAGGTAAATATCCAAGGAGATAAAATGCACCCATTGCAACTTCTGCTTGTGACGGGACAATATTAAATCTCATTCTTTCATCATTAGCAGTATTGGCAAAAGTTGTCCCGATTGGACCATAAGCTTGAATGACTTCCGTAGGATCTCCTACTGCCGTTTCTGGATCTTGTTCTAATAATACAACCGCACCTCCTCCAATTCCAGAAGAAGTAGCATTTGTAAAAGTATTGATGGTAAATGACATTGCTGCAATACTGATAACTGTTCTAAGACCATTTAATTCTGCAACAGGAATACCATTTACGTCAGGTCCACTAATTCCCATTACATCCACACTTTGTCCAATTTGAAATGGATGAGCAGCTGGTGTATAAATTGTAACAACGTTACTTAATGCTACAGTTTCTATCGGGTCAGGATTAGCTGCAATATTAACATAGACCCAATCAGGTTCAAGTGCATTAACGCCATCAAATATTTCTAAATAAAGTCCCAAATACGAAGAAATGTTTGAAAATCCTGCGGGCCATGCTCCATCGCAAGGATAACTGAAACAAGTTGCAGGACAAGGACCAGGATCATCGGGAGGAAAACATAAAGATGTTGATACAATATTACCATTATAAAGACAATTTGCTGTGGTCGTAGTTGCAACATTCCTACCGCAATCAGTATCTACTAAACTACATTGTTCTGTAATATTATTAAGAGAAAGAGAAGTACAATTTTGCCATGTTCCTGGAAAGCACTCAGGCATCGTTTCACATGTTTCTAGAAATTCATCGATTTCTCCAACATTAGCAACGGAACCATTTTGTCTTATACAAGCATTGCTACCTTCTCCATCTTTTGCCACACATGTTCTGAAAACTTTCGTGTATCGATATTGATCAGGATTAACACAGGATTGATTACTCGCAACAGTAGTTCCATTGATATCATCATATACTTTACATATTTCATTTTGATTTTCTGACCAGATACTAGAATAACAAGTTGGTGAACAATCAACTTGTACTATTTCTGGTCGAAATGTTTGATTTCCACTAGTATCGATACATCCAAAACCTGTTGTAGTATTAGGAGTACAGACTCTTCTTCGTTCAGACTTACCTGAAACTGTACAAACTTCGTTTTCATTCAAGCAAATCGATTGACTAAACTCACTCCATGTACCAAATTTAGTGTTATCTCTTTCATAAAGAGATCTACCGAAATATACAATTAAAACTATCGCAATAATAACAATAATCAATATTATTGTTTGTACTAATCCTCGAGATGTCATTATTTTTATATCTTAAAATCTTTTAAGATAATTTAAAAATTTTGTGATATAAAAATTTAATTACAAATTTGCATAATTTGCTATATCTTAATTAATTAAGATAAACTTTTTAATAAATAAATGAAAAATAAGATTTTATTAATTATTTAATTAAATGAATAAAGATATAATTAATAAAATATTTGATTTACTCGATCAATTTGATAAAATAAGACTATCATCTGTGAATAAGCAATTTCGTAATATTTTTATATTAAGAAAAGAGAAACTTGAAATAATGAGACCTGTAAAATGTTTGGAAACATTTAATTCAAAACCCTTTTTATTTTTAAATAAAAAGCGCCGTAAAACATTTGATGAAGCTTACTTAAATACCAATTTTTTGAATAAAATACATACTTTAGATTTATCTAATACGGATATTGAAAACGGTTTTGATTTTGAAAATGTTCACACTTTAAATTTATCATATTCGTACGTTACCAATGTTTCAATGTTAGGTAATGTTCATACTCTAGATTTATCTCATACCAACGTTTCAGATGTTTCAATGTTAGGTAATGTTCATACTTTAAATTTATCTTATACAAATGTCAAAGATGTTTCGATGTTAGGCAATGTTCATACTTTAGATTTACGCAATACTAATGTTGTAGATATTTCAATGTTAGGTAATGTTCAAAAATTAATACTAAACTAAGTTCGATAAAACCATGTTTGTCGAAAAAATAATTTGTAAAATATAAAATTTAGAATAGTTTTTGTTTTTTTGAAGTGTAAATTGCATTGAATAGGTATAAACAAAAAATCTTTAATTCGAAATGAGTCAAGTTAAAAGATTAAATCTGACTGATTTTGGGAAAGTAAAACCAAGAGAAATTTTTATTCCCAAAATAACAAAAAAATATACAGATGACAAATCTAAGAATAAAATCAAAGAAGATATAATAGAAGTAGATTTTGATGAAAAAATAGATATTAAGATGATTCATAATCATATTATGGAAACATTTAAAGAATTACAAAAACAACTTGATGAAAAAGAATTAAGATTATCTTTTTCATCAAATACTGAAGGTATGACAAAAGAAGAGAAAATAATTATGGAAATGGATTCCATGCAAATATTAGAAGATATAGAATTACTTGAGAAAAAGATTTCAGATTTTAATAATTATATAGAAGAATCAACAGAAATGATCGATATATACGAAAAATACGTTCCAGAAATATTAAATGATAAATTTATTGAAGAAACGCTTGGATTAATTGCAAAAGAATTTATTAATCTTGCAATGAAATTTACAAATAAAATTCGTATCACAACCCAATATGGAAATGTAAAAAGATGTCATTGTGGAGATATCTTTGTATTAGCCGGAAATAAATATATTTGTTTTACATGTGATGCTGAAATTTCTATTAAAACAGAATCAAATTCATCAAATGAAACGAAATATGATTATTATAGATCTGATAATTTTGAAGAATATATTGATGAATATCAAGGATTAAGAAAGAATTGTATTTCACCAGAAGTTTACGAAATTATATTCAATCATTGTGATGTTCATAATATTGACCCTAAAACTTTGAAAAAGGCAGATTTATTACGGATTTTGAAGAAATATAAAATGCCAGAATATTATAAATCTATTAATTTAATTAGTAATGTTATTTGCGAAACTCCATTGCCAGATATTCAGGAATATAGACAAAGATTGATGGAAAGACATCGATTAATTGAAGAAGAGTATTTTCATGAAAGAGAAGAAGCCAAACGTAATAATTTCATGTCAGCATGGTTTGTACTTAAAGCTTTTCTCATTATGGAAAATTATCACTTTGAAAAAGATGATTATTTACAAATGGCAGAAGACGCATTGAATTGGCATAATAAATTTATGGCAAAACTTTGTAAAAATATTTTGAAACGTCAATCAGAAAATAAATCTATTAAAGGAAATTGGGAATTTTCTCCAATTCATTAATTTTTAACAAAAATGAAACAAAATTTTTTAATTGTTTTTTAAAAATTTTGTTTCGAAAAAATTAAAATGATTCGTACATTATTAAGTAAAGATATTTGGTTATACATAACTAAATTTTTAATTAAAAATGATATTGCTTCTCTTATGGCAACTTGTACTCAGATAAATAAACATCTTATAAAATGTCCAAAATTAGTTATATATAATGTACCTTCATTCACTGAATTTTGGGAATCAGTGTATGAATGTTTGACAGAAGATTGGTCAGATGATCATTGTATTTTTATTGACACTATTGATAGAGGAGTAAAATCTTTTGTCGAATTTACTGATGAGTTAGTATCGGCATACCCCAATATGTCAGAATTAAGTTTTTCACAAGATTATACTTGGTATGCCGATTCAAAGCAAATAGAATCAGATTTTTGTTATTTTATAACAAAAACAAATATATCATATCTCAAAATACAAGATTCTCAATCTGAATTTTTCCACAATCTTAACTGGGATAATATATTAAATATAATGCCGCCTAGATCACTATATGTAATAATTTTTGATCAGCATAATTGTGATATATTCAATAATTACCCTGATTATAGGGATTATCTTCATAAAGATTGTTTTCAAGTAAAAGAAATTGGTAATAAAAAACTTATACTACATTCACACCGAAAAATAAAATGGTCTAATAATCTCTTGTAAAAATAAGAGAGGAATTGTATTTCTTATCACTTTTTGATTAATAAAACAAAAATGATGACAATTGATTTCAAAATATTTTCAATGAAGTTTAGAAAAGAAACAAAGTTGATCTCAGTCAAATAAAACATTAAAAATGTCTAAGGTTAGAAGTAAGGATTTTAAGGTTGAAAAATTAACTGTTGCTCCAGGAAAAAAGAGTGAAGGTAAGCATTCTTATTTTACCTTTGATGTTAAGTATGCAGGACAAAAGGGTTTTAATTTTCGTGAGATGCAGGTTCAAAAAGGTTCTCGTATCACAGAGAATGAGCAAAAATTGGGATCTTTAAGTCAAGGAATTCATCTTACTGTTCCTGAATTTCTTCAGATGATGAAAGATGCTGAAGTAAAGATGTGGGATGAGTTTTTGAAACAGAAATCTTCGGTGAAGGGTCTTCCTAATTATCTTCAATTGTGTAATTCGATGGAAGATCTCAAGAAGTTTGCCCCAAAGTTTAAGTCCATTATTCATTATCCTGAAATTCGCGATGAGGATGGCGAAAAAACAGGAGAAATTGACACAAATCTGGACCCTATGTTGTATTTGAATATGATTCAAAATGGACCTGAACATGCTGAAGAACCTAATAAGGTTTGGACTCAGTATAAGGATGAAAAAGTTTTATCCAAAACGAACGCATTGAAGATCAAGGAAGGAAAGATGAATGAAAAAGACTTTCTTCTCAATGTTCAAGATATTTTCAAGAGTAAACACTCAATGACACTTCGTATTATGGGTGTCGTAGCAGATATCTTTTGCTCTGATACCACTTTGAAGGTTCGTATGTCTATGACTGCTGCTTTTGTTCAGAGTTTTGAAGCTGGCGAAAGTCGTAACACTAAGCAAGCTCGTGAAGATCTTGAAGAACTTGGAGAAGAAATCGAAGATGGTCCTTCGATGTCTATTCCTGCTGCAAGAGATGAAGACAAAAAGAATGATGAAGATGTTTCCGAAGGTAAGATTGACGAAGTTGACAATGATGAATTCGTTGTTCATATTGATCAGTAAATATTTGATTTTTAATCAATAACACATAGTCTATTATTAAGACTTAGTGATTTTTTAATTTATTTTTAATTTATTTTTACTTTTTAATAGGAATACTTTATTCATCTGACGATTCGTCAATAACAGAAGGTTTTCTGTAAACATCTTTTGATTTTGTAGATTTCTTTCCCTTAACAGGTCGCATTTTTTCAACCTTCTTAGGTTTCACAAGAAACATCATTCCAAAGAAGAGGAGTACCATCAATCCTCCCATAGTAAATGCAATACCAGCAGCAGCTTGAATATTTCTCTTTCTAGTAGGATCGTCATCTCTGCCTCCAATAACAAATCCAATTATACTTCCAATAAAAATCATAAGTCCGGATATAAGTGTAGAAATAATCATCAACCATCGAAGACCTTTCTTCTTTTCACCCTTTGCTAAACCACTATAATACATGAAAGCGGTAATAGCTGAAACAATAGCGAATGGGATAGCAATTGCAATCAAAATTGCTGCAACTGTTAATGAATTCTTATTTGTTCCTTCAAGTTGTCTAGCAAGTACAAGAAACATAATCATTGCGATGACAAGAATAATGATCGTTATCACTGCAATAACAACAGCGACAATCGCAATTGGAGCTACCATTTCTTTTTATGTCGATTTTTAATGTTCAATAAAAACTTTTTTGATTAGAAATGAAAAAAATAATTTTGTTGAACAAAAAATGAAAAACTTTTAAAATGCAATATATTACTGGAATCAAGATCTGTGATGGAACATCTAATAAATTATCTACATCATATCTGAGTATCAAGGATGGGATTTATAAGGTTGTATTTTTAACAGGGGAACCAATTTGCAATTTAGAACTATTTTATAATTTAAATTTAGATTCGGAAATTTCCGAATCTACTAATCAATCTCTTCTGAAATTGATTATGTTTCGTGAAATAAACTCATCGTCTTTACAAAATAATGAAAGAGCTAAAAATTTTCTTGGTTATAAAGAATTCAAAGGTAATTTTTATTGTTTTTTGAAGAAAGATGATCGATATTACGATTTTTCAGAATATATATTTGAGAACTACAATAAAAAACTTATTGAAAAACGTAAGAAATCGTCAATTTCTCATTCAATTAAAGAAAAATCAGAAAAGAAAGAAGAAGTTATCAAAATTTCTTCTGAAAAGATCACAGTTTGTCAGCATATTAACATGAAAAATAATATATCATATATGATAGAACTTGCTGTTAAGGATCATGTTTTTATTTCAAAACATTTAAAGGAATTTAGCTCAAAAGAATATGCTAAGATGATCATTGATGATGATCTCCCAACATATATGAAATTTCATTCAATCAAAGCATTATCAGAATTAGAAATCAACGCAGCTGAATTTGATCGAAATTTAACAAAACTTTCAAAATCAAAATCCATCTTTAAATTTTTGAATGAGAATACACTAAAAGTTATCAATATAGGAACTTATAAAGAAACAGTCATAAGTATCATTATTGATTATATCAAAGAACTTTTTGATCAAGATACTTCCATTCACGAACAACTTATTTCTGATTTTGATTTTGATTATATAGATAAGTACTTGTATTTTTTAAAGAATCCGAAAAATATAATTCAAGACGATAAATTCTTTATGTTAATTCCATTTATGAAAACTCTCTCCATAAATGGAATGCTAAAAATTACTCACAAGATGATGAACTTATCGTATAAATATGATAATCGATTATTATTTGAAGTCCTCGCATAATTATGCTATGTTTTTGAAACAATGTATAAAATTGATAAAGTTATTTTATTATACAATTTCTAATAAAAATGGATAAATTATTGTATGAAATAGAGCTTCTTAAAAAGAAAAAAGATACTCTCAAATCTGAACGAAAGAAAATTAAAGAATGTATGCAAAGTATCGACAATCAAGTTGATGAATTAGAAAATCACTTCGTCACTATACAAATTGATGAATTATTTGAAAAAGATCAAAATACTTTGATAGTAATACCTGGTTATGTTCCTAATTCTAAAACATTTTTAGCAAAATTTACAAATAAATTAGAATTGTTAGAAGATTTGAGGATAGATACTTGGAATGCCGAAAGTTATACTAAAAGTCGCAATAGTCTCGAAGATTTTGAACATAACTGGACATTTACATACGATGAAGGTAAATATTGGGAAGATAATTTTGAAGATAAAGTATCAAATGTTTATTATTATATTCCTGATCAAAATAAATTAGTTTTATTTGATGACTTTATCAAATATATTGAAGAAAATTGTCTATGTGCTGAATATAAAGATGATGATATAGATTATGGAGATTGGGATAGTTATATCAATGTTCGTACAAAAGTTGATAATGTTTCATATGGTATTATAACTAAAGAAAAATACAAAGATCTAGGTTATGATTAAAATTTAAATACTATGTTTTTTGAAACAATGTATAAAATATTCAGAAAGATTATCCTTCTTCAGCTTGACGTTGAAGACGAGCGGCAATTGCTCTAGTATCTTCCATAGGGTCTGCTCTCTTTTCACCTTTCATAGGATCATGGGTTTTCTTCATCTTAATTTTCCCTCGAGCGTTCTTTCCTTTACTCTTTGCTTTTGTTTTTGGAGGAGGTGGAGGAGCTTCAGATTCTTCACTTTCTGTCTCATATTCTTCAGATTCTTCAAATTCTCTCTCCAGCAAATCTTCAGAATCAATATCATCTTCCTGAAATCTCACATTATTCGAACTTCCATTTTGTGAGCGATGAGGATGTGAACTGGTAGGCTGAGGTCTACGATCAGTTTGATTTCGATCAAAATGTACAACAGTTGGTCCTCTTGAATTTCCATAATTTTTAGGAGGCTGAGAATGGGATGAATTGGGTACACGATTGGAGGAATTATCATTTTGGGGATTAGGTTGGGAAATTTCATCATTGTTATCATTCTGACTGGGTGTAAGACCATTGATGGCTTTAACTTGCAGATCATGGAGTTTGTGATGCTTTAAAGCAACAACATTAAAGTCATGTCTCAATTCTTCAATCTTTTGATTTTGTTTTGAAGTCTTGTATAATGTATAAAACACCGTAATAACAATAAATCCAACAATACTAAAAGTAGCAATTAAAACCTTATTCAAACTCATCATTTTTTTGAAATAAGAATAATAATTTAAAACGAATTCTTTAATTTCTACTTTTTTACTTTTTAAACGTTTTAGTTTTAAAAATTCATTCCAAAGGTTTTATTTTGACAATTTAAACAAAAGAATTAAGTTAAGTAATCAAAATGGAAATGGAAGTTGCATATACTCACAAAGGGAATATCTTCACATTGAAAAAAGAAGAAGGTGAAAGTAATATTCGACACTCGATTAGAGTTAAATTCATTCAAAGTAAATTAAATGATTTTGATTACAATTTGCTCGAAAAATATTCATCTGTATATGCAGATTCGGTTTTACATGGTATAGAATTTCCTGAAAGAGTGCAAAAGCAACTTCAAATTTTGCTTGGAATAGAACCAAATCAAGATATAGAAGATTCTGCAGAAGATGAAAAACTTATTGATGCTCGGATAAATATCGAAGAGACATATGTTACAGATGCATCTGTAACATCAATTGAAACAGATAATGACATCAAAATTAGCGTTCTTGGAAAAGAATCTTTCTTGAAAACAGATGGAACTATCGATATCGAAGATGAACCGTTGATTGCAAATTTTAATCATGATGTTTTTTCAATCAAAGAAGGTGATGAATCAAAGGGTGTTTCTATTACTGTTGAACACGCATCAGGTGAAGATGTTACAATTGAAGCTTGTGGAAATGTTGAATGTTCTGTTGGTGCAGATGTATTGATTTCAAGTTTAGATAAGAATGGTGATGGACTTACCGGAATTATTCGTAAGAAAAGTGTTGAAGATCTTACCAAAGAATTTTCATCATCTTTTGATAACGAAAATGTTAAAGATGATGAAAATTCTGAAGAAAAAGAGGAAGTTAAAACTGGACAAAAATTTGAAAATAACCAAGATGATAATTTAGGATCACTTTCGAATGATATTCCACTTGAACCTTCTGAAGAAAGTGAAGAAATTTCTATCCCAGAGAAAAATACAGAAAATAATGAACCAATTACCGGTAGCGAAAGTTTTTCTACTCCTGTTTCAAAAGAAACTGAAGAAAAAACTACTGACGAAATTGCAAAAGAACAGAAAAAATTAGCAAATCCAAAAACTATTATCATAGAAGAATCTGATGAATCTTCGTTAGAAGATGAGCATGAAAATGTTCAAGAATCAACTTCTACTTTAAATAATGATAAAAATAGTGTAAAATCAGAATCTGATTTTTCGTCCCCCGAAATTAAAATTGTTTCCGAACCGAATTTGAAAGTTCAAGATGAAGTTGTTTTGGAGAATGAAATTCTTAAAGTTGAAGAAAAGATCGAAGATGTGAAGCAAGAAGATAAAACTGAAAAAGCGGAAGAAATTAAGATTGATTCAGTTAAAATCACAGAAAATGAAGCCAAATCTATTTATGAGGAGAATCTCGAAAAATTGAAGAATAGATGTAATTATTTTATTGAAGAAGATCGTGACATTTATCAATTGAAGGCAAATGTGAGAATTTCCATTTTAAATAGATTAAAATCTATTATCGATGAAACTTTTACAGATGACAGTTTGAAATTTATAATCCAAGAATATGATAATATCTTTTTCGAAAACATTTTGAATAAAGTAGCAAAATATCAAGTAAAATGGAATCAAAGTTTAGATTCAGCTGGAAATCTTGATATTTCTGGAATTGATTCAAATGGTCAAAGTTCGAGTGAAAATGATGATTTGGTAAGATCATTTTTTACTTTGGAATTATCAAAACCTATTTTTTCTTCTCTCAAAGGCAATCAAAATGTTTTTGGAATTATCGCAAATTCTCAAATCGAATCTTTAATTCTCTTCATTGAGAATTTCATTGGAACTATGATTCATGAAATTTGTAAACCAAATATCAATTTTGATGATATGATTAAAAAGATATTTGGTCATATGACAGATTCAGTATCATTTTCTAATATTGATTTGAATGAAAAAGACGATCGAACACTCAGGGATAAGATTTTGGATATGATCAAAGAAAATCAACCTGTTATTGTGAAGTTGAACAATCGCATAGGGGAATTTAAAGTTTTAGGAGCGAGAAATTTGAAACATGTTACTTTGGATGGATTGGAAGGAGATGATGCCAAGCAATTATATGAGAATATTTCTCATATTAATAATACTCCTATCTAAATTAGATATTTATTTTAAAATATCATTGAAATAGATATAACAAAAAGATTAAGAAAATTATCTTGATTTTTATGGAAAAATATCATAGTGTAACATCACTTAGATATAAAAATGTATTTTAAAATGACAAAAAACAAGATTTAAAATCTATCGAAAGTCTCAATT
>TARA_R110001599_G_scaffold353710_1_pt1 | contig 44967 bp, 46 predicted proteins | sample TARA_R110001599 | Tara Oceans TARA_R110001599 (sample SAMEA4398360) | marine metagenome | biome: Polar Biome; feature: [MES] marine water layer (ENVO:01000295) within the mesopelagic zone...; material: water (ENVO:00002006), including particulate matter (ENVO:01000060) such... | reverse complement strand
CAAGCGAAGCGTTTCAAACCTCCACCTCTGGTGGAGGTCACTGACTTGTGGCTGCCTGTTTGATTGCAAATACGATCCCGTTGATGCGTGATGTGAATAGGATTAAATCCACCTGAGGCGGGTCCGCTCATCTTGACAGTACATGTATATACATTAGACTTTGTCCGACCTGCATTGCAGCCGCATGCTGCCTGACGCGGGAAGGATAATTGATTGACGCAGAACGTGACGGCAGACATTCGTGCCGCAATTCGTGAAGGTCGCATTGCGCAGGCCGAGGCTGATATTGCTGCTTTGCTGTTGGATGTCACCGGCAGCCCGGTGGCGGATGTGCGGATCAATTTCGATAAATACAGCCTCAATTCAGTCAACGGCTTTGCCCAATCAACTGCGGGCGAGGCGTTTTTCTTCAAATTCCATCAGGAAGACGGGGAGGAGGACGGCGTTGCGGAATATTATAATGCTGCCGTTCTGAAAGAGGCTGGTTACCCGGTCGAGCAACCGCTTTTTCAGGAAAACAGGCCGGGCCGGCAGGTGCTGGTCTACAGGCAAATGGCCGATCCGCGTTTTTCCGATGTGTGTTCGGATATCGAAAAGGGTGAGCGGCAAGAGGATTTCGAAAAGGCCATATCGGCGCAGGTCGAAGCGGACAAATTGTTTTCCGGGGTGGCGCTGAAGACTTTGCAACACTCAGAGAGCGATGCCGCCCGGCAGCAATCGATCTTTCAGCTCTTCTACAACCGGCTGGTGGATGACCCGAGAAAATTGTCCGGCCAGACCCTGGCGGGCCGGGTGGAAAAATTCTACTCCCACGAACAGGTGAACTGGCCGGGCATCTCGGCGCCGTTTCAGGATATCTGGATGCTGCCCTGGACCATCAACGGGATCGATTACCCGCTGACGATAAAGGATGCCTTTGACGGTTGCCTCGAGAAGCTGTCTCCGCTCAACCATATACCGGGCGCTGTCCTCACGGCGCATGGCGATGCACATAATGCCAATGTATGGTTTCACAACAATGGCGATACAGGTCATGCGACCCTGAGCCTGTTTGACCCGGCTTTTGCGGGGCGCGAAATCCCCGCGTTGCTGGCCGAGGTCAAGGCAAGTTTTCACAATATTTTTGCCCATCCTTTCTGGCTGTATGAGCCCGAGTGCGCCAGCGATGCGTTTCACGCACAGGCGACCATTGCAAATGGCCGGATCCGCGTCGAAACAGATTATGCTCTGACGCCTTTGCGCGAGGCTTTTCTTGTTTCCAAGGCGGACAACTTCTGGCGGCCGCTGGTGGACGAACTCGACAGGCGTGGCTGGCTGGCGCCCGATTGGGAGGCCACGGTCAGAATGGCGTTTTTTGCCTGCCCGACCCTGGTGATGAAGTTGCTATGTGGTCCGGGTTCAACGCATAATCCGAGCAGTTCGCTGATCGGTTTTTGTCAGGCGATGCGTGCAGCGGGAGCCCCGACCAACGGCGAAGAAGACATGTTTGTCAGGTTTTTTGACAGGGTAGGCAAGGGTTCGGACACCCAATCGTGATGGCGTTCAGACACCCCATGGAGGATTGCTGAGTGAATCTTGAAGAGCGTTTCAGTCTTGCTGGCCGGTTGGCTTTGGTGACAGGCGCCAGCCGGGGCATCGGCCGGGCCGTGGCCAAGGGACTGGCCGAGGCAGGCGCCGATATTGTTGCAGTCTCGCGGTCAGCTGATTCCCTGAAGGATGTGTGCGATGACGTTGAAGCGCTGGGTCGCAGATGTCAGATCATCGCATGTGACGTCTCGGATGTGGCCGCGGTCCATAGGCTGTTCGAACAGATCAGCGAGCAGGGGTTGCTGGCCGATATTCTTGTCAATAATGCCGGAATTGAAGATGTCGCGCCGTCAACGCAGGTCGACGAGGCCTTGTGGGACAGAATCATTGATACCAATCTGAAGGGCGCCTTTTTTGTCGCCCAGAATTTTGCCAAACCGCTGATGGCTGCCGGGCGCGCAGGAAGCCTGATCAATCTCGGTTCCCTGACGTCGGCGGTCGGTGTGCCGACCGCCACGCCCTATACATCTTCCAAGAGCGGATTATTGGGTATGACAAGGGCGCTTTCTGCAGAATGGGCGCGGGACAATATTCGTGTGAATGCCATTGGTCCGGGCTATTTTCGCACCGAACTGACCGAGGCCTTCTATAAGGACAAGGATTGGCAGGCACGCATGCTCGACAAGATCCCGATGGGCCGTTTTGGTCAGCTCGATGATTTGATCGGCATGGCGGTATTCCTGGCAAGCAACGCTTCGGCCTATGTCACCGGGCAGATCCTCTATGTGGATGGGGGATACCTGGCGTCCATATGAAGGGTGATGATGGGCAGGGAACACACGCAGAGCGATTGGCATGATTGACGTGTCCAGTACCAGGAAACCGATGGGAAATGGTTGATGAACGAAGCAGCGCCACTTTACGAAATCGTCAAACGACATATTACCGATGGTATCGTGTCGGGCGCATTTCTTCCGGGTGCGAAATTGCCGTCGGAAAACGAACTGGTCAGGGCGCTGGGTGTTTCGCGCATGACCGTCAACCGGGCGCTGCGGGAACTTACCCGTGACGGTGTCATATACAGACTGCAGGGTGTCGGCTCCTTTGTCAGCAAGGCCGGGCCCAATACATCCCTTTCGGAAGTGCGTGACATTCGCGATATTATCGCGGATCGGGGCGGGGCCTATTCGTGCAGGGTCTTGAGCAAGCAGACGATCCCACTGGATCAGACACATACGGATCTCTTCGTCATGGAGCCGGGCCAGCCGATTGCCAATCTGGTGCTGGTGCATTTTGAAAACGATGTGCCGTTGCAACTGGAGCAAAGGTTTGTCCGGGAGGATTTTGCGCCAGATCTGCTGAATCAGGATTTTGAGGCAGAATCGCTGTTTGATTACCTGCAGGCGATTGCCCCGATCTCTGAACTCGAGCATGTGGTTGAAGCAACCCTGCCGGATGAGCTTGAATGTGAACAATTGCAATTGGGCGGTGATCAACCGGTCCTGCGCATCCGGCGGCGGACCTGGGTGGGCGGAAAAGTGGTGACCGTCGGCTATTTTTCGCATCCCGGTGACCGCTACCGCGTCGCAGTCCGGCTGCGGCCTTCGGATGTGAGGAATTGAGCGGCATGGTCTTTTTCACACGTTTGAAGCCAGTGCCTCTGCCAGGCGCAGAACAGGCAATGCGCACAGGGATGCAAGGGTGCTTTTCAGCCAATTGGATGGCACCTGATACAACGACCCTTTGCACCGGCGCAAACCTGTATATACAGAGCTTGACAAGCAAAATAGCGACTGCCAGTTTGATCGGGGCATCGCGCTTTGTGCAGGAAGGACGGTCAGCTCGATGAGCCGGATGGTTGAGGTAAAAGACGTTTCAAAGAGCTTTGACGGCACGCTTGCGGTCAATGCTGTGAACCTGGTTTTGAACCGCGGAGAATTCCTGACGATTGTTGGTCCAAGCGGCTGCGGCAAGACAACGCTGTTGCGCATGATCGCCGGTTTTGAAGTGCCCAGTGCCGGCGAAATCCGCATCAACAATGATCGGGTTGAAAGTATTCCTCCCTATCGGCGTTCCATCGGCATGGTGTTTCAGAAACTGGCGCTGTTTCCGCATATGACGGCGGCCCAGAATGTTGCCTATCCGTTAAAGATGCGCCGCTTTGAGCCGGCTCAGATCCCTTCGCTTGTCGATAAATATCTTCAACTGGTGCAACTGGGCGATTATGCAGGCCGCTATCCGCATGAACTTTCCGGTGGGCAACAGCAGCGTGTGGCCATCGCCCGCGCCCTGTCCTTCAGTCCCGATCTGCTTTTGCTGGATGAGCCACTTTCAGCGCTGGACAAGAAATTGCGCGAAGAAATGCAACTGGAATTTCGGCGTATCCAGCAGGAACTCGGCGTGACCACCATCAATGTCACCCATGACCAGCGCGAGGCGCTTGTCATGAGCGACCGGATTGCCGTGATGAATGAGGGTGTTGTGCAGCAGGACGGAACGCCTGTCGACATGTACCGCAATCCTGAAAACCGCTTTGTCGCCAATTTCATCGGCATGACATCGCTGTTTGAGGGCACTGTTTGCGCAACGGGCGATGGCGTGGTCTCCGTCAAATCCGGCAATGTCCTGCTGCAGGCCCGTTCAAACGACAAGGTTCTGCCAGTCAATACGAAGGTGGATTGCGCCATTCGCGCCGAGCAGATCAGGATTGTTGAAGACGCCAGTGTGTACGACAATTCGGTTTTTGGCACCATCGAACATCGGATTTTTGAAGGAGATCGGATCGTTTATACCATTCATATCGAAGATCTGGGCGGCGCCCGTCTTCACCTGTTCGACCACGACCCCGTTTCACACAAGGAATACCCGGCCAATGAGCGGGTTAGACTGGGCTGGAATGCGCGGGATCTGTTTGCGTTTCAAGCCCCACAAAGCAACTGAAGACCTCATCAACGGAGAACCAACCATGTCAATGATTCTGGATACCAAAACCAATCGACGCACGGTGCTGAAAACCGGCGCAGCGGCCGTCGGGATGCTGGCCATGCCATCCGTCCTGCGGGCGCAGGAAAAGCCCAAGGAAATTATTGTTCGTGCCTGGGGTGGCGCCTGGGGTGACGCCCTGAAGGCCGGCGTGGCAGACCCGTTCACGGAAGCCACCGGCATCAAGGTCCGGCTGGATTTCACGGAAGACAATGAGATCAAGCCAAAGATCTGGGCTGCGGTTGATCAGGGCCGTGTTCCACCAATCCACGTCAACTGGGACACGACCACCAATGCCACCATTTCAGCCTTGCGCGGTGCAACGGTTGACCTGAGCGATCTGTCAAATCTGAAAGGCTTGCTGCCGCTGGCCAAGCCAAGCGGCCTGGAAGGCTATCCGCTCGTCAACACCTATGCCTATGTCTATGTCTGCGCCTATCGGCCGGAAGCCTTTCCGGACGGACCGCCGACATCCTGGGATGTTCTGATTGATCCGAAGTTCAAGGGCCGTATCGCCCTTTATGACGATGGCATCGGTTTCAACCCGATCTCCGTCATCGTCGGTGGTGGAACCTTTGCCGATATTCCGGACAATATGGAGCCAGGCTACGAATTCTACCGCAAGCTGAAACAGAATGAGCCGCTGCTGGGTGAAGATGCAGATTTCACAACCTGGTTCCAGAAGGGTGAAATTGACGTTGCCTGCACGATTTCGGTGAATGCCCGTGCCGCCAAGGAAAGCGGCATTGATGTCGCTTGGACTGTTCCCAAAGAGGGCTGCAAGGTCGATACGGACGGACTTTGGGTGCCAAAGGGGCTGCCGGCCAATGAAGAGCACTGGGCGAAGGAATTTGTCAATTTTGCACTGACAAAGGATGCGCAGCAAAAATGGTGTTCGATGCTGGGCCTGCCGCCTGTCTATCCGGGTATCGAGCCACCGGCTGACCTCGTTGGTGATCCGTCCTATCCGACAACGCCGGAAGATTTCGCGAAACTGGTTTCGGTGCCTTCACCGGTTCTGGTTGAAAACCAGCCAATCTGGTTCGCCAAGTTCAACGAAATATTCCAGGGCTAATCCCTCCTTGTACCAATGCCCTTCGGGTTTTTCCCGGAGGGCAGAGCTTTTGCCTGTGACCTGCCCGGGATGCGATGGCAGGCATCAGGGCAAGAATATCAGGTCCTGCCATGGGTTTCATGACCTGATGGCGTCAGACATTATGATCGACACGGAAACCACCGAGGCTCATGCAGCGCAATCAAATCATTAGGACACGGCTGGGCTGGAAGCTGCTTGACGGCGTTGAGCGTCTTGTATCGGCACTGTGGCCGGCCCGCTTCAAGGGTTCGGTCGGCAGGGTGCTGTTGCTGCCAGCTGTTTTGCTGATAGGCATTCTGGTCATCGGCCTTGGCTATATGATCGAATACAGTTTTCATGAGTTGGACCTGTCCACCTATCGCCTGAAGGATGAGTATAGTCTCGTCAATTATGCCGTTATCGCTGACAGGCCGGTCTATATGCGCGTTCTCAACCGAACGCTGCTGGCTGCCCTCATCGTCAGCGTGACGACGGTGTTTCTGGCATTCCCCTATGCCTACATGCTTGTGCGCACCCGTTCGGCGCTGACACGAAAATTTCTGCTGATTGCACTGTTTTTGCCATTCTTCATCGGCCAGGTAGTGCGGGCCTATGGCTGGCTGATCATCCTGGGCAAGCAGGGTCTGATCAATTCCCTGCTGGAAGGTCTTGGCCTTCCGGCGCTCAACCTGATCTACAATTATCCGTCGGTGATCTTCGGGCTGATCCAATATATGTTGCCCTTCGCAATCCTGCTGATTGTCCCTGCCGTTGCGGCAATCAGTGAGGATGTCGAACTGGCGTCCGAGGGACTTGGTGCGAACTGGATATCCACATTCCGCCATATCGTGCTGCCGCTGGCGCGGCCTGGCCTGATCGGCGCATTTGTGGTGGTCTTCACCCTGACACTGACGGATTTTGCCATGCCGGAAATTCTGGGTGGCGGCACCACCGATTTCATTGCCAGCGCTATTTATGACAGCTTTTTTCAATTGTCCAATGCAGGACTTGGCGCGGCACTATCGATGATCCTGGTGATGATCGGCAGCGTGATCGTTGCCGCCATTTTCTATCTGGCCGGCACCGGGACTTTGGGCGTGCGGGAGCAATCGCGATGAGAGGTGCGCGCTCCAAAAAAATCGTCCTGTGGTCCATCATCTGGTTCAACATCATCACGCTCAGCCTGCCAACGGTGATCGTCATCGGCGCATCCTTTACCGCGGGAGAAATCATCCAGTTTCCACCGGAGGGGTTTTCCCTGCGCTGGTATCAGAAACTGTGGCAGTTGGATGATTTTCAGCCCGCACTGATGCGCACCTTCTATGTCTCGATCATCTGCACCTTGATCAGCATACCGGTCGGCACTCTGGCGGCCATTGCGACTGTGCGCTACCGGTTCCGCTTCCGGAAATCCATACAGGTTTACCTGCTTTTGCCCTTTACCATTCCGCTGGTCGTGTCGGGCATATCGATGATGATTTTCTTTGGTGAAATTCGCATATTGGGAAGTCTCTGGCCGGTGGGCATGGCCCTTTGCATCATCAATCTGCCCTTCATGATCTGGTCGGTCAGCGCCTCGGTCAATGCGCTGGACCCGGAACTGGAGAATGCGGCCTATAATTGCGGCGCACCGCCGGTCCAAGCCTTTTTGACGGTGACACTGCCCGCCGTGATGCCGGGTGTGATTACCGGGTCAATGCTGATGTTCATTCTGGCTTTCAACGAGTTCCTTGTCAGCCTGTTCCTGACGGATTCAAGAACAGTGACGCTACCGGTGCAAATCTACAATTCGATACGCAGCATCATCACACCCGACCTGGCTGCCGTTTCGGTGATTTACATCGTCATCGCGCTGATCGCGGTCTGGTTGCTCGATCGGCTTGTCGGCCTGGAAATATTCCTGCGTTCCAAATAATTCGGAGTTCACACGTGACAAAAACCATATCCTACCACGAGCTGTCGCAGATCAAGGCTGAAACGCGGGCTTCGCTTTTGCGGCGGGCAGAAAGCGACATTGAGCCCTTTATCGAGAAGGTCAAACCCATCATTCAGGCGGTCAGGGACGAGGGCGACGTGGCGCTTGCCCGTTTTGCCAATGCTTTTGACAATTCACCGGTGAGCGCCGATGCCATTGCAGCGACGCCGGCCGATTTTGATGCGGCGTTTCAGGAGGTCGATCGCGAGATGATCGAGGTTCTTGAGTTTTGCAGTGACAATGTGCGGCGTTTTCATCAGGCGCAGATGCCTGAAAGCATGTGGATGAAGGAAATGCATCCGGGTGTATTTGCGGGCGAAAAAGTCGAGCCCATCGAATCCGTTGCCTGTTATGTGCCGCGCGGAAAAGGCTCGTTTCCCAGTGTGGTCATGATGACGGCGATCCCGGCTGTGGTCGCCGGCGTGCCAAAGCCGGTGATCATCACGCCGCCGGGGCCAAACGGAAAGATCGATGCGGCCACATTGGTCGCGGCGCGTCTGGCAGGGGTGGAGAATGTCTATAAATGCGGCGGTGCGCAGGGCGTTGCGGCTGTTGCCTATGGCACTGAGACAGTGCCTGTTTGCCGCAAGATCGTCGGGCCCGGCAGTCCCTGGGTTGTGGCCGCCAAACGGCTGCTTGCCGACCGGCTGGATCCGGGCACACCGGCGGGGCCCAGCGAAGCGATCATTCTGGCCGATGAAACGGCCAATGGCCGCGTGGCAGCGCTCGACCTGTTGATTGAATCCGAGCACGGGCCGGACAGTTCGGCCTATCTGGTAACCAATTCGAGGCAGGTCGCACAGGACGCCATTGCGGCGATACCGGGTTACTGGAAGGAAATGAGCGAACAGCGCGTGGGCTTTTCATCCACAGTTCTTTGCGGTCCGCGGGGTGGGGTCATTCTGGCCGAGGACATGGAGCAGGCGATTGCATTCGTCAATGATTATGCGCCTGAACATCTGCAGGTTCATGCCAGCAGCCCTCATGATTATCTGGGCATGCTGCGCAATGCGGGTGAAATACTGCTGGGTGAGCACACGCCCGTGTGCATCGGCAATTTTGCCTTGGGTCCCAATGCGGTCCTGCCGACAAATGCGGCGGCAATGACGCGCTCGCCGCTTGGTGTGCACGATTACATCAAGCTTGTGTCCATCGGCTATGTCACCAGGAAGGGCTATGATCTGTTGGCGCCCTACGCCAACAAATTCGCCCGATATGAGGGATTTGACGCCCATGCCAATGCGGTCTCCGACATGCGCACCCGCGCATTTGAAGCCGGTGGGGACCGGTCCTGACACCAGCTGTAAAGCCTTTGGGTCTTGCGTGTTTTAAAGCAAAGGAAAGTACATGAGGGCTGCCTGTCTTTATGCCGCCGATGATCTGAGGATCGAAGATGTGGCCGAGCCGGTGATCGTCGACGAGCGGGACGTTCTGTTGCGCGTTGAAATGGCGGGTATATGCGGGTCCGATCTGCACAATTTTCACACCGGGCAATGGATATCACGCAGCCCATCCGTCCCGGGACATGAATTTGTCGCCACGGTGCTGAAGACTGGTGCAGGCGTTTCTGCTTTGAAAGTGGGAGACCGGGTCGTCGCCGACAGCCGCATGCCCTGTCTGACCTGCGAGAAATGCCGGTCGGGTCAGGGGTATCTGTGCAGCCAGATGGGCTTTGTCGGTGAGGTCAATGATGGCGGTTTCGCGCCTCTGACGGTCCAGGCCGAGCAGCAACTCATCCGTCTGCCGGATCAATCTGTCCCGTCCCACATTGCGGTCCTGGCAGAGCCTCTGGCCGTGGCGCTTCATGCGGTCAACCGGCTTGGCACTGCAGTGCCAAAAGATGTGCTTGTCATGGGTGCCGGCACGATTGGTGCACTGACGGCGATCCTGTTGCAGCATCGTGGTGCGCGCAACATTGCGCTGTTTGACACCAATCAGGAACGGCGGAAAATCTTTTGCAAGGCACTGGGGCTGGATATGCAAGGTGCAGGCGAATTGCAGGACAATGCCTTCGATGCCTGTATCGATACGACCGGATCTGTCGGCGCTTTCGAAACGTCACTGTCCAGTGTCAAACGGGGTGGCGATCTGGTTGTCGTTGGCCTTTACGGCAAGAACATCACCTTTGACATGAACAGGATTGTTGAAGGGGGCTTGCGCCTTTCTGGATGTGCCGCCTTTGACAATGAGCTTGAGGAAGCGGTTTTGCTGCTGGCCGAACTTGCACCGAAACTCGCGTGCCTGACCTGCCGGCAGATCAGTCTGGACGATGTTCCAGCCATGTATGGCGAATTGTCATCGGGCGCATCTGCAGTGCAAAAGGCACTGATCAGGCATGATCTGATCTGACAGCCAGGCCTGCTTCGACCGTTTCGCAGATCGCCGCGTTGCCCGGGTTGAATCCATGCGGCTGCAGGTTCATCCCCGAAGCATGTCTTGCCAGTACGCCTCACGTATTATATTAGTATAATAATATTCAGGCGAGAGGAAACAGATCATGCAGTGCGATTTGGAAGGCAAGGTCGCATTGGTTACCGGCGCGGCAGGTGCGATTGGCAGCGCGATTGCCGAGCGTCTGACGGACAATGGCGCTCGCGTCATCATCGCCGATATCAATCTTCAGGGGGCAATTCAGGTCGCCGATGGCCTTGCCGATGCGATTGCCCTGGCGGTCGACATCAGTCAGCCGGATTCTGTCGAAAACTTGGTTTTACAGATCATGCGGGAGGCCGGAAGGCTGGATATTCTCGTCAATAATGCCGGCATCAACACCCAGGCGCATCGCGTCAATATAGACGCATTCCCGTTGGATGAGTGGAACCGGATTGTCCGCATCGACCTTGACGGCCTCTATCTGATGAGCCGGGCGGCGCTTGCGCCTATGCTGGCCAGCGGCAATGGTGGCAGGGTGATTAATATTGCATCCGTGGTCGGGCTTGCCGCCATGCGTTTGCAAAGTCCCTTCGTTGCCGCCAAGGCGGGCATCATCCATCTGACGCGATCCATGGCACTGGAACTGGGGTCGCAGGGCGTGCTGACCAATGCCATTGCGCCTGGTTCCGTCATGACGGATTTGACCCGTAAGCTATTTTACAGCGAGGACGGTAGTTTTTCCTCCCGCACAGAAGAATTCATGCAGCACATTCCGTTGAACCGGCCGGGAACTGTGCAAGAGATTGCCGAAGCCGCGCTGTTTCTGGCGTCTCCGGGTGCGGGTTATGTGAACGGCCAGATTCTGGCCGTCGACGGCGGCTGGACCGCCGGATATATGATGTAGGTGGCCATGAAGATTGATCTCAATGACAGGGCAGTGCTGTTTACCGGTGCGGACAACAGGGTCACGGCCAGCGCAAAAAAAGCACTTGTTGCAAATGGTGCGTCGGTGATTGATGACGCCGCGGTGCCTGATCTGCTGATCGTTTCATTTCCGCTCGTTCCCTGTGCCGGTATTCAGCTTGAACCATCGGTTGCAAAGGCGCGCTCTGTCGCACAGGCGATGGGCGCGGGCAGCAGGATTGTTTTCATCCTGTCGGCCATTGCCGCCATGCCGATGCGCCGCTACCCGGAATATTCAACGCAAATGGCTGCAGCAATGGCAGCTATGCGGGTGCTTGCCATGGAGCATGGGCCAAAGGTGCTGGTGAACGCCCTGGGTGTCGGCCTGTTGGGCGAACCCGAAGAGGCGGGAGATGCGGCCATGTTGTCCCACGTTCCGCAGGGCCGGGCAGCGACCCGGGATGAGGTGATTGCGCCTTTGCTTTTCCTTTGCGATCCGCTCAATAGCTACACCACCGGGCAGATCTTGTCGGTCGATGGTGGCTGGAGCGCCGGTTATGGGCGCAATTTCTAGAACGGCTCGATTGAAGTGCGGTTTCAGGCTTCTGCGCAAAAACCCTAGACATTATGCTATTATAATAATAATGTAAGCCATGGCTCTATGAGATGGCGCGGGAACGCACGTATGGGCCATTGAGGGGGAGGAATATGGCTGTTTCCGCAAAGTCAGGCACATGGATGGAACGAGAGCGAAAAAACCTTCCTGATCGGGAGGTGCTGATCGGTCTGTTCGAACAGATGGTGCTGCTGCGCCGGTTCGAGAGTGTCGCACAGGTTGCGACCCGCAAGGGTGAAACACCCGGATTTCTTCATCTTTATATTGGTCAGGAAGCAACCGGCGTCGGTGTGTGTGCGCATTTGCGCACCAGCGACTGGGTGACCTCCACGCATCGCGGCCATGGACATGCGCTGGCCAAGGGTTCCGAGCCGCGCCGCGTCATGGCGGAGCTCTTCGGCAAGGCCGATGGTATTTGCGGCGGCCGGGGTGGCACCATGCACCTCTATGACAGGTCCGTGGGTCTCTTCGGTACCAATGGTATTGTCGGGGCCGGCATCGGTCACGCCGTCGGCATTGGTCTGAGTGCCCGGTGCAGGGGGCGTGATGATATTGGTGTGGCCTTTTTTGGCGATGGTGCCACGAACCATGGAGCGTTCCATGAAGGGCTCAATCTTGCCGCGGTGCTGAATGCGCCCACCGTGTTCGTTTGCGAGAACAACCTCTATGCAACGGCGACGCCGCTGAACACCGTGACACGCAACACGGATATCGCAAGCAAGGCGGCCTCTTATGGCATGCCGGGCATTGCCGTTGACGGCAATGATGTGTTTGCCGTCTGGCTGGCCATGAAAGAGGCGAGCGAGAGGGCACGCACCGGCAAGGGGCCGACACTTCTGGAGTGCAAGACCTATCGCACGGTTGGTCACCATGAGGGCGACCCGGTTGTCGGCACTTACAGGACGCAGGAAGAGGTTGACGCCTGGGTGAAACGCGATCCGGTCGACCTGTTTCGCAAACGGTTGATTGAAGATTTCGGCGTTGCCGAGGCTGACGATCTTGCAAAGATCGAGGCGCGGATCGACGAGATTGTGCAGGACGCGCTGGAATTTGCCCGCAAAGCGCCAAAACCTGATCCGGCAACCGTGCGGCGGCATGTTTTTGCGGATCCGATCAATCCTGTTGAAGCCACCAGGCCCCAGGCGTCCGGTGGGACCCGGGTTCAGGGCTGGCTTGAGGCTGTCCGGGACGGTATTGCCGAAGAGATGCGTGCCAATCCTCATATCATTTACCTGGGAGAGGGCACCGGCGAGCGCGGCGGCAGTTTTGCCCATACAAAAAATCTCTGGGATGAATTTGGCGCGGAGCGGATGATCGATACGCCGATTTCCGAACAGGGATTCACAGCCGCTTCCGTGGGTGCGTCAGCAACCGGCACACGGGCTGTGGCGGATTTGATGTTTGCCGATTTTGCGTTTGAGACAGCCGGGCAGATATTCCTGCAGGCCGCCAAGCTGCGTTATATGAGCAATGGTGCAATGAATGCCCCTATGGTGGTGCGTGCAGGGGCCGGTGCGCTGCGCAGTTCGGGACCGCACCACAGTGGCATTTACCACCCGATTTTCGCACAGATGCCGGGTCTTGTTGTCTGTGTGCCGGCAACGCCGGCAGATGCCAAAGGTCTGATGAAGACGGCGTTGCGCGCCAGCGATCCGGTGATCATGCTCGAACCCAAGGCGCTCTTTGCGTCAAAGGGCGAGGTGCCGAGCGATGAGCACTATGTTCCCTTCGGGTCTGCGCGCCTTGCCCGGGTGGGCGCGGACATTACCATCGTGGCCGCCGGGCAGATGGTCGGCGTGGCGTTGCAGGCGAGTGAAGCTCTGCTTGAGCGCGGCGTGGATGCCGAGGTGATTGATCTGCGGACGATCATGCCGCTGGATGTCGGAACCATTGTGGATAGCGTCAAAAAGACCCATCGGTTGCTTGTGGTGGATGAAGCCTGGGCAATGTGCGGCATCGGCGGGGAAATTGCCCAGACGATCAATGAATTGGCCTTTGACGATCTGGATGCGCCGGTCGGGCGTTTGCACAGTGCGCCGACCTCGCATCCCTTTGCACCGGTTCTCGAGGAAGCGATGCTTGTGAGTGTACAGCAGGTTGTCGATGGTGCTGAGTCCGTCGTGGCCGGTATTGCGCCGGTTCCCGATCATTGGCATGCGCCGGGGATCACGGCGACACCCGCTGCCGCGAGGCCCATTGCCGAGGCGTCCCAAGCAGCTGCTGCCAAGCCGGGCCCTGACTCTTCTGATGCGCCGAATGAACCCTCTGCACTTGACGAAAATGAGGAGGCGATCACCATGCCGCACGGTGACCTGACGGTCTCGGAGGGCACGTTGGTCAAATGGCTGCACGCTGTGGGCGACGCGGTCAGCGAAGGTGACCTGATCGCCGAGATCGAAACGGACAAGGCCATTGTGGAAATCGATGCGCCGGCTACCGGGACTCTGATCAGCATTGAACAGCCTGTTGGTGCCATCGTGCCGATGGGTGGGCGGATCGGTGTCGTCCGAAAATCCAATTGAACCTCATCGGGGGAGGGACGAGCCATGAAGATACTTTGCGCCAACTGGCAGGCCGATGATGAGGCCGCGCTCGAACGCGAAGCCTTTCCGGATGTGGAATTTATCCTTGCGCGCCCCGGTTCGCACAGTGCTGCACCACTGGATAGGGATATGTGCCGCACGGTCGATGCCGTGATCAACTATTCACCGGCGTTCGATGTCGCGGCAGATCCATCCGAGTTCCCGAATGCAAAGATTGCTGTTCGTTCCGGTGTGGGCTTTGACAATATCAACGCACCGGGCTGGGCGGCGCGCAATATACCCGCCTGCAATGTCCCTGATTATGGCACGACAGAGGTTGCGGATCACGCCATCGCCCTGATGCTTTCCTTAACCCGCGGCACCACATCCTATGCCAATGAACTGGCAGGCCAGGGGCAGGCGGGATGGCACTTTTCCAAAGCGCCGTTGATGCGCCGTCACAAGGGGGCAACATTTGGTATCATCGGATTCGGACGTATCGGGCTTGCCGCTGCACGGCGCGCGGCAGCATTCGATATGCGTGTCGTGTTTTACGACCCCTATCTGTTGTCGGGTGTTGATCTTTCAACCGGGTTTGATCGGGTGCATTCACTGGCCGAACTGATGGCCATCAGCGATGTTGTCTCTGTGCATGCACCGCTGACCGATGAAACCCGTCACATGCTGGGTGCAGCGGAATTTGCAGCTGCCAAACCCGGCCTTATCCTCATCAATACGGCACGGGGGCCGATCATCGATCTGACTGCGCTCGAAGAGGCCATGCGCAAAGGTTCGGTGGCGGGGGCCGGGCTTGATGTGCTGCCGGTTGAGCCGAGCGATATGGACCATCCATTGATGGCGGCCTGGCGGCGCGAGGAAGCCTGGATCAGGGGTCGGCTGATCGTCACACCGCATGCGGCCTTCTACAGCCCGGCGGCGATGCGCGATCTCAGGCTGAAGTCTGTCGAAGTGGTGGTGGCCTATCTCAAAGAGGGCCGTCTGACCAATTGTATCAATGCCGATGGGTTGAAGCTGTGATGGATATGTCGGTGGCAAAGGCCGGGCGTGTGATCGCATCTCCCTATGCACGGCGCCTGGCCGGTGAACGCAGCATTGCGCTGGAGGCTTTGTCTGGCAGCGGACCGGCAGGGCGCATTGTCGCCGCTGATATCCTGTCATTTGTGGCGCCGCCGACCAGCAGCATGGTTGCGGCGCAAAATGTTGCACCCTGCGCCATCGCAGCCACCATCGGGCTGGAAAACGTGTACGAACTGCTTTCGCAGCTGTGCGCAGCGGGTGGGTCGTTCGAGTTGGTTGATCTGGCGTTGCGGGCGGCAGAATGTGCGCGGGCAGAGGTTTTTGCGGGCCGCGCGAATCTGCATGAAGGCGTGGCGCTTGAAATAGGTCTTTCCAAGGCAAGGCGGCAGCGCGTATTTGCCAATGCGACAGGCATGTCGTTGACGCAGCTTCATCAAAACCGTGTCGAAAATGGCGCGGGCGATGAGGCCGAGGAGCCGGCATTGCTCAGCCTGAGAATTGCCGAAGCGCAAAAGTTCCGGATGGTCGCCATGCCCCTGCTGCAAGGGCGGGCAATGCGGCTTGCCATTGATTATGGCCGGGTGAATGCGGAGTGCACATTGTTCTTTGACGCGGTGCAGATCGAAGAGGAGGATGCCGTGGCATTCCTGGTGCATTTCACTGCCGGTATCGAAGCGCCCTTGCGCCTGCTCGTGTGAAGCTGCTGCCGATTGGGCAGGATTGCAAATCGGGGCTGGCTGCTTTGATTGGGGATATCACAAGAGGCACAGGTTGGTTGTAAAACCATTATCCTTGATTCACCGGGTCGTAATTCTGTGTTAGAAAAGCCTTCTCAGCAACAAAGCCAGAAATTCTCATGATTGAAAAGACTTCCGATGTATATCTTCTGCCGCAGCGTCCGCTGCTGCGTGCCAATGGCCCTTTGTATCGACAACTTGCCGATGTCCTGCGCGATCCCATTGCATCCGGCAGCTATCCCGTCGGCAGTGAACTGCCAAAGGAAGCCGATATAGCCAACCGATTCAGCGTCAGTCTGATGACCGTGCGTCAGGCGTTGCGCGAACTGGAAGCCGATGGGCTGATCAAGAAACGCTCTGCAAAGCCCGCCCTTGTTGCTGCGCGCAATCCTTCGCTGAATCTGAGCTGGGACTTCAAGAATTTTGCCGATATTGCAGAATATACCCGCGATGCGGTTCTGGACATCAAATCCTATGAGAAGGAAAGCTCGCTCCTCATGGCACGCCATTTTGGCATGGGCAAGGATGAAAAGGGCTATTGCCTGCGCAGTGTGTTGACGGTTGGTGACCAGAAAAAGGCTCAGGTGACCACCTATTTTCCTCCGGACATCGGCGCGCAACTCAAGCGCAAGGATTTCACCGATGTGCTGATCTTTCGTTCCGTTCAGCAGCGTTTGAATCTGCGTCTTGAAGTGGCGCATATGACGGTGCGCGCCGAGATTGCTGATGAAACGCTTGCGGCGGATCTGGAGATTGCGGAGGGCGCACCCATCCTGACAGTGGAAATGCTCTATCAGTCCGCTGATCAGCGTCACATCGAATTGTCGATTGCCCGCCACCCGGCTGATCTGTTCAGTATTTCTTACGATGCACCCAACAATCTGGCCTGATTGGGACGTCTTCAATCCGCCGAGAAACCCGCTGTTGTTGCTGGACAAGCGTATAAAAGTATAATAGCATCATAGCTACCCTGCTGGAGAGGAGATCAACCGCGTTGGTGTCGGCAGTGGCCCTGTGGAAAATCACGTATCAAGACAGTGCCGCACGGTGACGACAACAAATATTTCGGCCGGCACTTCCATCAGGGAAAATGGGTGCACGGTCGGATGGAGGAGGAAAAGGTTATGAAACTCAAAGCTCTTGTGCTCGCGGCTCTGGCCGCTACGACGCTGGCAGGCGTGGGTGGTCCTGCGCTTGCGAAAAGCGAGCCCTATGTCATCTATCTTTCGAATAATTTCGTCGGCAATGACTGGCGCCAGCAGATGGAACGTGTCGCCGAGATTTCGGTTGCAAAGGGTCCCTTGAAAGGCCGTGTCGATCTTCGGATCGAGAATGTTGAAAATGCGGTCCAGGCGCAAATCAATTCGCTGAACAATATCATGCGCCAGAAGCCTGACGCCATTTTGATCGATGCCGCTTCAGATACGGCTTTGAACCCGACCATCAAGAAAGCCTGTGACGCGGGTATTGTGGTTATCAGTTTTGACCAGGTGGTGACGGCACCCTGTGCCTACGCGCTTGGATCCGATTGGGACATGATCCCGGCAGTCATGGCCGAATGGCTTGCCAAGGAAATCGACGGCAAAGGCAAGGTCATTGTTGATCGGGGCCTTGCCGGCGCACCCATTTCTGCGCAATTGCAGGGCGGCTATGAAAAAGTGCTGGCCAATTATCCGGATATTGAAGTTGTCGGCTATTATAATGGCGAATATGCGCTGGGGCCCGAGCAGTCGGGGGTAGCAGCCCTGTTGGCGGCCAATCCTCAGGTCGATGGCATATTGACCCAGGGTTACGGATCGGGTGCCATTCAGGCGCTGAAAGATGCCGGCCGTCCGATTGTTCCGGTTGTGGGTTTTTCCTATAATGTCGCAGCGCTGACCTGCGCACAGACCGAAGGCGCGCGTTGCATATTGGGTTCCAACCCGGCCTATCTGTCATCCGAAGCGATCAAGCTTGCTGTTGAGATCCTCGACACCGGAAAGCGGCCGGATGAGCGCTCGGTGGTGGTCAAAGGCGATTTCGTGACCACCCACCCGTTCAAATCCGAGCTCTATCCATCGGCAACCATGTTGAAAATTGCAGTGGGTGAAAATGCCTTCCCGGATCAGCCTCCCGGCCTGACCCTGCCGATCACGCCTGATTGGGTCGAGATCACAGCAGCGGAAGCCGCCGGCTCGAACTGATCCCCATCCAGTCAACTACCTCCCGGTGGAAAGCACCGGGAGGCCATTTGGGGCCTTTCATGGATATTGTCCAGGTCAAGGGACTGACCAAGCGGTTTGGTGGCATTGTTGCCCTGGACGGCGCTGATTTCAGCGCGCGGCTTGGCGAGGTTCACGCACTGCTTGGCGAGAACGGTGCCGGCAAAAGCACGTTCATTCAAATCCTGTCGGGGGCGCTCACGCATGATGGCGGTGACATTCTTGTCGACGGCCAGGACTATCGCCCTGTCAATCCTGATGAAGCCCTTGGGCGCGGCATTGCAGCGGTATTTCAGGAACTCTCGCTTGTTCCCGATCTGAGCGTTGAGCAGAACATCTGGTTTCGAAGAGAGCCGCGCACCTGGTTGCGCACTGTCGATGTCGCGCAAATGCGGCAGCAAACACTTGAGCTGTTTGAGCGGTATCATTTCCCTTCCATTGCGACGACCAGAGAGGTTCGCAATCTGACGCTTGCCGAACGGCAGATCGTTGAAGTGGCAAAGGGCCTGGCAAAAGATCCGCGCATCCTTATTCTTGATGAGGCTACATCCGCATTGCCGGCGAGCGAGGCGACGTGGCTTTTGTCTCTTGCGCGGCAGCTTGCCGATGAGGGCAGGCTGGTCATTTTCATTTCGCATCGCATGGGCGAGGTGCGGGCCATTGCTGACCGGGTCAGTGTGTTTCGCAATGGTACGACGGTTGCCACCCATGATGCCGCCGCAGTTTCCGACGACCAAATCGTCACCGAGATGATCGGACGGCAGCTCGCGCGTCTTTATCCGGAGCGTATGGACACGGCAACGGATCGGGTGGCTTTGCAAGTGCGCGATTTTTCCAGCCCGCCAATGCTCAATGGTGTGAATTTTGATCTCCGCGAAGGGGAAGTGCTGGGCGTGGGCGGGCTGCAGGGACACGGACAGCGCGAAATGTTTCAATCGCTGTTTGGCGCAGACAAGGCTTTCGGCAGCGTCACGCTGTGGGGCAAGCCGGTTCGCTTTGACTCGCCGCGTCAGGCGTTGAGTGGGTCCGAGGGCATTGCTCTGGTGCCGGAGGATCGGCGCGGTCAGGGATTATTGCTGAGCAAGAGCGTTCGCGAAAATCTGGCCTTGCCTGTCATCCGGCGTTTCAGTCATTTTGGGCTTCTGGACCAGCGCAAGGAAACAGAGCTTGTCCGGGAGATCATGAAGTCCCTGAGTATCAAGGCGGATACGCCGGAACAGATCGCCGGAACCCTGTCCGGTGGCAACCAGCAAAAGGTCATCTTCGGCAAGATGCTGATGACCCAGGCGCGTGTGCTGCTGCTTTATGATCCGACCCGTGGCGTCGATGTCGGCACCAAGGGAGAGATTTTCCAATTGATGCGCCAGCTGGCGTCGGAGGGCTATGCGATCCTATTTTATTCCAGCGACCTGCCCGAACTGGTCAATGTCGCGGACCGTGTGATGGTTTTGCGCAGTGGACGCGTTGCGCGGATGCTCGAGGGCGATGACATCACCGAAGAGGAAATCCTGCGTGCCGCCGTATTCGACAGCGAGGCTGCCTGAACCCATGAATTCGTCTTCCACACAATTGCAGAGCGACCAGACCCTCAGCATGCAATCACGGCTTCTGGCCCATGCGCCATTTCTGGTTGCCTGTTCCATGCTCGTCGTCATCGTGGCCATTTACGGCTCGCTGCAGACGGGCGTCTTCACCATTGACGAGATCAATCTGAACACGGCTGCAGCCATGACCCTGATGCTTGCGGCAACCGGTCAGACAATCGTGCTTTTGCGCGGTGGCATTGACCTTTCCATCGGCGGGATGATCTCCCTGGGGACAGTCATTGCCGCAACCCGGTTTGGCGAAGAACCGGCAAATATCCTGCTCTGGTCGGCCATCATTCTGGCCATTGGCTTCGGAATTGGCGCTCTTACCGGCCTGCTGATTTCGGTTCTGCGGCTGCAGCCATTCCTGGTGACGCTGGCCGGCTGGTCCATTCTGAACGGCATCGCGCTCATGATCCTGCCGACCGATGGCGGAAAAGTGCCCGAATGGTGGATCGGGTCGGGCTATCTGGAGTTTTTGGGCCTGGGCACACCGGTGTGGATCCTGTTGGCGCTGATCGTCTTCTGGTGCTGGTTTCGCGCCACGCGCCTGTGCACGATCATCAAGGCAACGGGTTCAAGCGAGAAGTCGGCGTTTCTCTCTGGCGTTTCCATCACCCGGATCAATATCATCACCTACGGATTGTCGGGATTCTTCGCAGCGCTCGCCTCGCTTTATCTGACCACGCAGATCGGCGGTGGTTCACCCAATATTGGCACCGACTACATATTGCCCTCGGTTGCTGCGGCGATTATCGGTGGTGTCAGTCTGTTCGGGGGACGTGGCCATCTGTTCGGCACGATTGTCGGCGCCTACATCCTGACGCTGATCGGCAATCTGGTATTTGTTCTCAGGGTATCGAGTTACTGGCAGCCGGTCATGTCGGGCGTCATCTTGCTGCTGGCTGTTCTTGCCAGTTCCTATGCTGAACAAAAAGCACGGAAGCGAGGCTCATGAACACCTTCCTGTCCCGCAACCGGCTGATCTTTCTTGCCTATATCGGCATGCTGTTGCTTGTTCTGATCACGGCTTTCTTCTCGCCCGGTTTCCTGTCTGCATCGAACTTGCGGTCCACATTCATCCTCGCCTCTTTTGTCGGCATTGTCGCGCTGGGACAGACCTTTGTCATCATCGGCGGTGGCATTGATCTGTCCATACCCTGGGTGCTCAATTCGGCGGCGGTTCTGATGACTTTGCTGTGCGCCGGTCAGGACCTGCCTTTGATATGGGTGGTGCCTCTGCTTTTGGCCGGTGGTGGGCTGATCGGATTGCTGAACGGTGCCGGTGTGGCCTTGCTCGGTGTTCCTCCGATCATCATGACGCTGGCTGCCAACGTCATCTTGCAGGGCTTGATCCTGGTGTTTACCGGCGGCACGCCAACGCCGGCAGCACCCGACATGATCAAGTTTCTCTCGGTCGGGCGCATCCGCGGTATCCCGGTGATTGCACTGATCTGGACAGCCTTGACCGTTCTTGCCTGGCTTTTGCTGTCGAAATCTGCCTTTGGCCGACACCTCTATGCGGTGGGCACCAATGTGACGGTTGCGCGTTATTCCGGCGTGCCTGCGACGCGCACCACAATCCTGACCTATGTCATTTCGGGCATGACGGCGGCGCTTGGTGGTATCTTGCTGACCGGCTATTCCGGTGTTGCCTATCTCGGCATGGGCGATTCCTATCTGTTCACCACGGTGGCCGCCGTGGCCATTGGTGGCGCGCCGATACTGGGAGGCAGCGGTCATTATATCGGAACGGTTGCAGGTGCCTTGGTCCTGACCATACTCACAGGCCTCCTGCCGGCGCTGAACCTTTCAAGTGGTGCGCTTCTGGTGGTCTATGGGGCGGTCATATTGCTGACGGTCTCGATTGGCAGCGAGACGTTTTCCGAAATGTGGGCCTCGGCTTCAAACCGCAGGAAACGGATAAAAGAGGGAACGGAAAATGGTTGATATCAAATGTGTGGTTGATGCCGGTGCGCAACTGGGCGAAGGAACCGTATGGGATCCGGCAAATGGCGTTCTTTGGTGGATTGATATCTGGGGCCAGCTCATTCATCGCTACAATCCGCAAACCGGTGTTGATGAAACCTGGCAGGCCCCGAAATATCTGGGGTGCCTCGGGTTGCGCAAGAGCGGCGGGCTGGTGGTCACCATGGCCGATGGTTTCCATTTTTTTGATCCGGAAACCGGGCGGTTCGAGCCTATCTGTGATCCTGAATCCCATCTGCCTGATACCCGCTTCAATGATGGCAAATGTGATCGCCAGGGGCGCTTCTGGTCTGGCACCATGTTTGAAGTGCCGGGTCAGCCCATCGAGTTCACCGGCGCTCTGTACCGGATGGATGCTGACCTCAGCGTGCACCGGGTGATCGAGGGTATTGGCTGCTCCAACGGGCTTGCCTGGAGCCCTGACAGTCGCACCATGTATTTTTCCGACAGTCATGCCGGTGCCGTATGGGCCTATGATTTCGACGCGGCCACGGGGGCGATTGAAAACCGTCGAACCTTCATCGACATGTCTGTGACCGGAGGGGTTGCCGATGGCGCCACTGTTGATGCGGAAGGGTGCTATTGGGTGACTATCCCGGTGACCGGCAAGGTATGTCGCTACGATCCGGGCGGCCGGTTGATGCAAACGATCGAGATGCCCACCGATCTGCCGACCTGTTGCGAATTCGGCGGCAAGGATCTCGACATTCTTTATGTCACAACAGCGGTTCTGCGCCGGCCGCCGGAGCATTTTGTCGGGCAAAAACACCCCGGTGGACTGATCGCGGTGGATGTCGGGGTCAAGGGATTGATATTGCCGCCATTTGCTGGTTAGGGCAGGCGTGAAAGTTCTATGAGGCAGGCATCAGCCTGGGCAGCTTGACCTTCGCCTGGATTTTGCCATTGCCACGCTTTTCCAGTCTGGTCGCATAGAGGGACAGAGGCCAGCAGAGGGCAAAATAAATGATTGCCACGGTGCCGAACACCATGAAGGGTTCGAATGTCACCGTATTGACCTTGATGGCCGCCCGCGTCAGTTCATTCAGACCGATCAATGAGGCAACCGACGTTGTCTTGACGATCTGCACCATCAGTCCCACTGTCGGCGGCACCATGAGTTGCAAGGCCTGCGGAAGGATGACAAGGCGCAGGGTTTTTAAAAAACCCAGGCCGAGGGATTTTGCTGATTCCCACTGACCGCGCGGAACCGCTTCTATGGCGCCCCGGAAAATTTCGCCGAAGAAGGCTCCTGCATTGATGCAGAAGGTTACCGCTGCAGCCGTCCATGGGTCCGGTCGAAATCCGAGCAGAGACGAACCGTAATAGGCCATGAAGAGCTGGATCAGGATGGGCGTGCCCATGAAAAACTGGATATAGGCAATTGCCAGCCAGCGCAGCGGCCGCGAGGGTGCAATGCGCAGTGCCGCAATGAATATGCCGATTGCGCCACCGCCGGCAAAGGTCACCAGCGCCAAGAGGATGGTCCAGCGGGCGGCGGCGATCAGGAACATGAACTCGTTAGGACCAAAGTCTCGAAGGCTCATCGGCTCACGCCTTCCATTGGAACAAGAGACGCCCGATTCCGGCGAACAGCAGACTGGCAGATTGCACGATCACAAAATAGATCACGGCGATGACGATGTAGATTTCAAAACTGCGGAAGGTCTGCATGACGAGATTGTTGGCAATCGCTGTCAGTTCCTCGGCGGCAATGGCGCCGACAATCGACGTGCCCATGATCTGCAGGATGAATTGCGCTGTCAGCGAAGGGTAGACGGCCTTGAGGGCCGGAACGACGATGACGTGGCGCACAATGCGATAGGGGCGCAGCCCCAGTGATTTTGCAGCCTCGATCTGTCCCTGGGGTATGGAATCAATTCCGGCTCTGATTATCTCGATCGCATAGGCGCCCAGATGGATTGAAAGCGCCACGATCGCTGCCCAGTTGCTCGACAGCTTTATGCCCACCAGGGGAAGGGTGAAGAACACAAAATACAGCTGAATGAGCAAAGGCGTGTTGCGGATGATCTCGACATAGGCGCCGATGGGCGCGGATAGGATGCGCGGGCCGTAGCTGCGGCCTATGGCGCCAAGCAAGCCGATGATTGTGCCGAAAAAAATGGAAAGGGCGGCGAGCACAAGTGTGCTGATAACGCCGTCTATGAATGCGTCACTATGGGCAAAAACCGGACCGAACTGGAGGTTTTGCATCGCCGCCCCTAGAGGTTGATGAAAGAATATGCGGGGCCTGTTCCAGCCCCGCATGGGTTGCCGGCGGTCTTAGAAGACCGGCAGGGCCGGCAAGGGCTGGCCACGATATTGCATGGACAGGTCTTCCAGGCTGCCGTCGCTTTTCATGCCCAGCAGCCATGTGTTGATCCACTGGCGCAGGTTGTGGTTGTCCTTTGCGACACCGATGCCAAAATAATAGGTCTTGAGTGGGTATTTCTGCTCGAAGGCATCGCCGCCCAGGGCCTTTTTCAGATAAATCTCGCCATAGTCACCGCCGCCCATCGCATCGATCTGGCCGGAGACCATGGCTTGCAGTAGTGATGAATAATCATCAAAACGCAGCATTTCGATTCCTGGCAATTTTTCGGATGCAGCCGTCAGGATGCCGTCTTCCGCGGTGCCGCGTGTCACGCCAACCTTTTTGCCCACAAGATCCTCATGGCTGGCAATCTGAGTGCCGGTGGGCGCGATGACAACGGCCGACTGGCCAGCATAGGGATTTGAATAATCGACCTGGATGGCCCTTTGCGGGGTGATCGAGAATATCGAAATCACGGCGTCAACCTGCCCGGTCATCAGGGACGGGATGCGGCCAGGTGAAGTCACGGTGACGAATTCCACTGGAACGCCGAGGGCTTCACCCATTTTTTTGGCAACATCGATGTCGAAGCCCGTTGGCTCGAGCTTTTCGTCAAGGAATCCATAGGGTGGTGTTGTGGTGTCTATCGCAACGATCAATTTGCCGCGCGAAATGATGTCGTTCACGCTTTGAGCCATGGTGACGGTCGGCAGCCCCACGAGCGCAAATATCAACGCTGCGACGGATGCGAGTGTTACAAACGGTAACTGGTACCTCATTGAAGTTCTCCTCCCTCAAATGCGCATGATTTCACACTCCCCGGTTGCGCGGTCCGGCAAGGTCCTTGCTTCGATTTCCTGCAATCAGCGGCCCTCTCCCAAGGGCAGAATTTCATTGCCGGAGATGGTCTTATGTTCATATGCTATTATACTTTTATGCAGGTGTCTAGATATTGCGCGTTATCGCGCATAGCGACATTCTGCCGGTTCGCACAGGCTGAAAGGTCTGTGATGATCGGGAATTTTTCCGGCAGCCATGCGGGTTGCAGATTTGATTGCTTTTGGCGGTGGGGTGTTCTGACCCGCACTTTGAGCGATGGCCCTCCGATGGTTCCTACCCTGCAATCAACCGCCAAATGCTCTGTGGATCGCGGCGCGAAAATGGGCCTCCAGTGCTTCGAGCGCCCCCTGGCTGTCGCGTTTGGATAGCTGTTCCAGAATGGCGCAATGCTCGTCCAGGGCTTCGGTTGCCTTTGAGGGAGAGGCAATGTCTTCGTTGAGGACCCGGGCCAGCTTGAGGTTTTCCTGCAGCAGGTAGTGTGTTTCCGTGATCATTGTATTGCGCAGGGCTGAAACAATGGCACTGTGAAAATTCCAATCCAGGGTGCGGAGTTGTTGCTCCAGGTTTGGCACTTTTCCACCGGTTGCAACTTTGTCGCGCACCGTTTCATGGGCAGTGATCGTTTGGGCGAGCCAATCTGATTCGACCACCTCAGAAAATATCGGCAGCGCTTCGCGCTCGATCATCGTGCGAAACCGGAAGTTGCGACGAATGAACGCCACATCAGGATTGACGACGGTAATGCCGGCACGGTGCCGCACGGTCACGAGTGCGTCTGCCTCAAGGAGCGTGAGCGTATCCCTCAGTGGTGACAGGGACATGCCAAGCACGTCGCATAATTCGGCCTGTGTGAGATTGGCTCCGGGCGATAGACGGCCATCGAGCAGGGCCGCTCTGAATGCCGCATATCCCGCGTTGCCGCGACTTCCGTTCGTATGCATAAGCTCAGCCCTTTCCCAGTTTTAAATATATTTAAAATAATAGTTGACATATGCAAGTGAAATTTGCGTATTTTAACGCATATGTGGAGGACAGAATGAAAATTACCGGTTTCACCTGCTGGGTCGTTGAACATGAACCCATGCCGCCGTTTTCCTGGCGTGCGGGATTGCCTTCAACTGCCAGTGACTCGCCGCCTGGAATGGCGCCGCGAAAGGCGGTGATCCGTATGCACACGGACACCCTATGGTTCGGCGCAACGGAATTGGGCAAGGGCGACGGCATTGCGGATAGCGTGCGCCGTCGCTTTGGACGATTTGTCGGTGAGGACCCGCAAATGACCGAGCGGCTCTGGCATCTGATGTGGGAGACCGACCGAATCGAGGAATTCGCCGTTCATACCACCGGGGCCATCGACCTGCTGTGCTGGGATGTCAAATCGCTTGCCGCAAACATGCCAATACACCAGATGATTGGCGGCAATGCAACACGGATCCCAGCCTATGCTTCCACGGTCACCTGGGACACCCTCAAGGATTACGAGCGTCACATCAAGCTGTGCATGGATGTGGGTTTCAGGGCTTTCAAGCTGCATGCCTGGGGCGATGTGAAAGCCGATCGTGAACTGGCCAGACATCTGCGGCAATGGACCGGTCCCGATGCAGATCTGATGTATGATGGCTCAGCCGGGTTCGACTATGTCGATGCGCTGGCCCTGGGCAAGGCGCTCGAAGGCGAGGGGTTCCTTTGGTATGAGGAGCCCATGCGCGAACACAATATAGGCCATTATGCCCGGTTGCGCGAAAAGCTGGATATCCCCATCCTTGCCGCTGAAACCTCGGATGGTGCCCATTGGAATGCAGCAACCTGGATTGAAGCCGGGGCACTCGACATGGTGCGTATTTCTGCCGCTTTCAAAGGCGGCATTACCGGCTCGATGAAGATAGCGCATCTGGCGGAATCCTTCGGCATGCGTGCACAGGTGCACGGCATGGGGCGTGAAAACGCCCAATTATGTGCTGCCTTCGTCAACAATGATTATTACGAGCAACTGGTCATCAACGAAGAGCAGATTCGCGGTCTGCGGGATCTCGGGGAATTGTCGATCATTGACGGCGATCTGAATGTCCGCACGAAACCGGGTCTGGGCTACGCCTTTGACTGGGATGTGATTGATCGAACCGCGCTGACACGCATTGACGTTGACGCGGACGGTGTGCGCGAGGACCGCCGTTCATGAGCATGGTGCGCCTGGAAAATGTCGGGAAATCATTTGGATCCGTTGAGGTGTTGCGTGACATTAACCTGGAAATCGCGCCCGGAGAACTTGTGGTTTTTGTCGGCCCTTCAGGCTCGGGCAAGTCGACGCTTCTGCGCATCATCGCTGGGCTGGAAGAAGCTACGTCCGGCCAGATCAGCATCGAAGGCAGGGATGTCACATTCGCTGAACCTTCGGAACGCGGCATCGCCATGGTGTTTCAATCCTATGCGCTCTACCCGCATATGGACGTCTATTCAAACATGGCATTCAATCTTCAACTCTCACGGTTCAGCAAAGCGGAAATACGCACGCGTGTCGAGGAGGCCGCCCGCATCCTGCAACTGGATGATTTGCTCGAGCGTTCGCCCGCACAGCTTTCAGGCGGTCAGCGCCAGCGCGTCGCCATCGGTCGTGCCATCGTGCGCCATCCGAAGGTTTTCCTTTTTGATGAACCCCTGTCGAATCTCGATGCAGCACTGCGTGTGCAGATGCGGCTGGAAATTGACCGGCTGCATCGTGAACTCGAAGCGACCATGGTCTATGTCACCCATGATCAGGTGGAAGCCATGACGCTTGCTGATCGCATTGTGGCGCTGGATGGCGGTATCGTGCAGCAGGTCGGACGTCCACTTGATCTTTATCATCGCCCGGCCAACCGGTTCGTTGCCGAATTTGTCGGTTCACCACGCATGAATGTACTGGACGTTTCCGTCTGGGGTGCGGTTGGAAACATGCCCGGTGAAACCGCCTTTGTCGGCGTGCGCCCGGAACATCTGCAGGTGGCAACCGGCAGTAATGTTACGGCTGACAATGGGGCCAGTCTTGTGGCGCAGACCCGGGCCGTCGAACGGTTGGGGAATATCAGTTACGGCTATTTTGAAACCGGCCAGGGCCACCAGCTTGTCGCCCAGATTATCGGAAACACAGACCTGAAAAGTGGTGACCCGGTTGTTCTGTCATCAAGGTTTGCGGACATGCATCTGTTTGCAGCTGATGGCCGCACCATCATGCGGCGGGAACTGACGACACCTGTTGAATTGAATTAAAAGGGAGGAAAAAATGTTGAAAAAAGGGACTTCGCCTTCGGGCATGATCGTACAGGGCATTGTTGCGCTATCTATAATGGCAGCGGCCACCGTCTCCTCAGTTGCGCAGACGAAACTGACGGTCTGGGGAGACACACTTCGTGTCAACTCCTACAAGGCCTATGATGCCTTGATGGCGGATATCGATCTTGATATCGTCACGGTCGCGCCTGAGGAAACCGTGACCAAACTGCAACTGGCATTGCGGGCAGGCAGCAGTATTCCGGACCTCGTTTTCATATCCGATGCACCGAATTCGGCGATGCTGGCAACGCGGCGCACGAATTATCTGATGGAACTGGAAGGCCGGGTGGATGCCAGCCTTTTGGCTGACTTCTACCCAAATGCAAATGCGCCCTGTATCGTCAATGGCAAGCTGGTTTGTCTGCGCAGCGATCTGGCGCACAATTTGACCTGGTATGACAAACCTCAGATGGCGGCCTTCGGCTATGCGTTGCCACAGACCTGGGAGGCATTTGAAGCTCTGGGCGCCGATCTGGCGGCCAACCACCCGGGATATTTCCTCGGTTCCGCGACCGATCCCTATGGTCTCTATGGCATGATCATGGCTGCAGGCTGTGACATGGCAACGCCGGTGGATGGCCAGGACGACACTCTGCTGGTCGATCTGGGTTCCGAAAACTGTCTGCGTGCTGCGGGCATGATCGACCGGATGGCGGCCAATGGCAGTTTGATCAAAGCCGGTCCTTTTGACGCGGAATTTGTCAAACAGGCAAAGGACGGAAAGCTGCTGCTCTATGTGGGGCCAACATGGTTCGGCGAATTCATTCTCAAGCCAAGCTATGAAATTCCGGCCGGGGAAATTGCCGGTGCACTGCCACCGCGCTGGGCAGATGATCCAGCGCCGGTCACATGGAGCTTTGGCGGCGGCGGATTTGGCGTTTACAACAAGACACAGAATGCTGACGCAGCTATAAAAATGCTCGAATGGCTGACAACCAGTGAAGCCAATCAAAAGGATGCTGTCACATTCCCGCCCTATGCGCCCGTGACTGTGCTTTGGGGACAAAAACTGGCTGACGATGCCTATTATGCGGATGATCAGCTTTTTGCAGCCATGGAGACCTCTGCCGGATATGCCGATCCCAAATACGGTGCGCGCCGCTTCGACATGCCCTCGGTGATCGGCAAGATCGTTTCACCGGCGATTGCCTCGGGGCGGACACTTGAGGAAACCCTGCCGGAGCTGGAGCGAGAAATTGCCAATACGGCACGCGTTGCCGGCTACAAGATCGTCAGCGAATAGGCGACAACAAGACAATGCACCGGAACGCCATACGGTGCATTGTCGTTGCTGGAAAAAACCATGAGTGAACCGTTGCGCGAGATTGATAAACCTGCTGATCAGCGCCGTGCTCGGGCAGCCCGGGCGATGAACCGGCGAAAGACAAAGACAGCCTATCTGTTCCTGCTGCCCTATCTGGCTCTGCTTGTGATGTTTGGCGTGTTTCCGGTCTGCTATGCGATCGGCTTGAGTTTCTTTGATACGATTTCCGGGGCTTTTGCCGGGTTGTCCAATTACCAGTTGGCTCTGGATGATTTCAGGCTGGGGCAAAGCCTGCTTAATGTTGGCACCTATGTCCTCATGTGGGTGAGCCTGATGGTTGTTGGTGTCGTGGTTCTTGCCTCCATTATCGATGTCATGCCCCGTTGGCTGGGCACGACTGTGCGCACCGTTTATTTTCTGCCCGGCGCTGTGACGTCGGCTGCCATCGTTGTGCTTTGGCTGTTTATCCTTGATCCCCAGGTCAGTCCGTTCAGTTTTGTGTTCAGCCTTGTTGGATGGGAAAACCGGTTTCAGGTCATCGATTCCATCGGCCTTGCTGGTGTGTTTACCCTGATGGCCTTTTTTGCCTATGCGGGCGGGTGGATTGTGGTTATGCACGGTGCCCTTACCGCCCTGCCGGGGGAAGTCATGGAGGCGGCGCGCATCGACGGTTGTCGCCCGATCGGGCTGGCTTGGCGCATCAAGATACCAATGATATGGCGGACAGTAGCGCTTATGGCCGTTTTGTCGCTGGCCAATGGTCTGCAATTGTTTGTTGAGCCGCAATTGCTCGGTCTTGCAGGGCCGCAACTCGCCCGCAACGACTGGTCGCTCAATCAACTGGCCTATCAATATGCTTTTGCGCTTGGCGATTTCGGCGTGTCCGCCGCGCTGTCGACCATGATCCTGATGCTTTCCGTTTCAATCGCGCTGTGGATCGTGTTGGCGACCAAATTCTACAGGATAGACTGATGACCCATACAGGCTCAGCGCCACAGCGTCGACTATTGTGGTCCAAATTGAGGTTCTGGCATTTCTGTGCCGGGGCCATCGTGCTTTTTGCCCTGTGCTTTTTTGGCCTGCCTCTCTTGTGGTTGTTTCTGGCCGCCAGTCACACGGATTCGTCCTTGTTCACAGCGGCGCCATTTTCCTGGGGAAGCTGGAGCAATGTGGCCCAAAGCTGGTCCAATCTGACGCAATATGAGGGTACGCACCTTTGGACATGGGCGTTTAATTCCCTGATTTATTCCGTTTTTGGTGTGGGGCTGTCTCTCATTGCCGCTTTGCCAGCGGGCTATATATTGGCAACTGAAATATTCCCGGGCCGACGGATCATCCTGCTGGCCACTCTGGTTGCCATGATCACGCCGAATGCGGCCATTGTCCTGCCAATCTTTCTCGAGATGCACCTGATCGGACTCAACAACACGCGTGTTTCCCTGATCCTGGCGACCGGGTTCTTTCCATTTGGCGTCTATCTGGCCTTTATCTATTTTGCGACAGCCCTTCCCAAAGAAATATTGAATTCGGCTCGGGTGGACGGTGCCAACGCCTGGCAGGTTTTCTACAGGGTTGCCTTGCCACTGGCAAAACCGGCTATAGCGCTGATTGCCTTTTTCAGTTTTGTCGCGAACTGGTCCAATTATTTTCTGGCATTCGTGCTGTTGACCGATGATAAACTTCATAACCTGCCTGTTGGTCTGACATCCCTGGTCAGCGGGGCAAGGGCTCTGAGCTTTTCCGCTGCGACCGGCATTCCCATACGAAGGCCGGAAGCCATACTGGCGGCAATCCTCATCGTACTGCCTGTATTGGTCATCTTCCTGTTCTCGCAGCGGTTCATCCGGGAAGGGCAACTGGCGGGCGGTGACAAGGGATAGGGCATATATGAATCCCATATATGTTCCCAGAGCTGAACAAACGCGTTGACACTATGACTCGGGCACTTTCATTTACGTCTGTCTTTTGCAAATCGAGGGGAATGTTCTATATCTCTCGTTTTCATGCGCTGCCCATTCGGATGGCCACTTCAAACGCTTGAGCAAATGCTCCGATTGCCAACCGGCCAGATGCGACTTTGGCCAAGGGAGAATATTGATGAAATTCAACAGACTTGGCCAAACCGACATGATGGTGAGCGAGATCTGTCTGGGCACCATGACCTGGGGTTCTCAGAATGACGAAGCAGAGGCCCATGAACAGCTGGACTATGCCATTGGCGAGGGTATCAATTTCATCGATACGGCCGAAATGTATCCGACAACGCCGCGTTTGCCGGAAACCACGGGTAAAACGGAAGAATTGATCGGAACCTGGCTGAAAGGCAGGCCTGATCGGGACAAATTGATTGTTGCCACCAAATTGTCCGGTCAGGGCAACAAGGATATCCGCAATGGTGATCGTGTGACCGGTGCCATTTTGCGCGAAGCGCTGGAAGGATCCCTGAGGCGTTTGCAAACGGATATTGTCGATCTTTACCAGTTGCATTGGCCGAATCGCGGAACCTACCATTTCAGGCAATATTGGACATTCGATCCGAATAACCTGAAACCAGGCGATATGGATCAGGAAGTTGCCGATATTCTCGGGGAGGTGTCCCGGCTTTGCGACGAGGGCAAATTGCGGGCTTTCGGCCTATCCAACGAAACGGCCTGGGGCACCATGAAATTCCTTGATGCCAGCCGCAAGCACGGTCTGCCACGGATTGCCTCTATGCAGAACGAATATAATCTCACCTGTCGTATCTATGATCTGGATATGGCCGAGATCAGCGTGCTTGAGAAAATCGGCCTGATGGCCTATTCGCCGCTTGCGGCCGGGGGGCTTTCGGGAAAATACCTTGATGGTGATATTGCGGAAGGTTCGCGCAGATACATCCAGAAGGACCTTAACGGCCGTTATGTGCCGCAGGCCGAAAAGGCCATTTCCCTTTACCGTGATGTTGCCCGCAAGCATGGGCTGGATCTGGCCCAGATGGCGCTGGCCTTCTGCCTGACGCGGCCGTTCATGATGAGTGTGATCATCGGCGCCACATCAATGCAACAGCTCAAGAACAATATTGCATCCAGGGACCTCGTCCTCAGCGAAGAGGTTCTGGCCGATATTCAAACGATCTACCGGGACAATCCCCTGCCGATGTGAGTTTCGGGTGGGCAAATGTCCACCCAACACAATTTGATGAAACGGGACAAATGGGCCTTGCGGTTCCGGAAAACAGGTGGATTGTATCGCAGGCGACAGATGTCCCGTTTCCCGTGATTGCGGGTATTGTTTGTGTACTCAGTAGAATATTTATATTTAATTTGTATAAAATTAGATCGGGCGTAATGCTGTTGTTTGTTAATGTTATATTCTTGTTTGGAATTTAATACACTATAAAGGCGTGGGTTCACTCAGGCTGTATTCGCTGTTGTGGCGGGCTTTTGACATGTGGAGTACATAGTGCACGCGCAATTGAAGACGATATTGGTTGTGGACGATGATCCCAAGGTTCGCCTGTTGTTACGCAGATGTCTTGAAACAGAGAATTATCTGGTGCTTGAGGCCGATGGTGCACAATCGGTTGATGCATGGCTCGAGCAAATCCAGGTGGATCTCATTACGCTGGATCTCAATCTGGGCACTGAAAACCGCCTGAACATCGCCGTCGCGCTGAGGGCCAAAAGCGATATTCCGATCATCATCGTGACAGGCAAGGGTGATGTGATTGACAAGATTGTCGGCCTTGAAATGGGCGCGGACGACTATATTTCAAAACCCTTTCATGTGCGCGAGGTGCTGGCGCGGGTGCGCACGGTCCTCAAGCGCAATGCCGGCTCAAATGACCGATCGAGAGATGACGCACTGCCAACACGCAGTGCGTCATTGGTCTGATCGCTTACTTCATGCATTTTTTGCAAAGCGTTGCATAGGGCACCGCATCAAGCCGTTCATCGGAGATGGGGTCGCCACAGGACAGGCAGATACCATAGACCTTGTTTTCCATCCGTTTGAGAGCAGCATCAATGGCCTGAATCTCTTCCTGTCCCGCCAGTCCCTGGAGTTCGAAGACTTCGTCCGATTCTCTTTCAGTCGCACGTTCCTCAACGTCCGGGTCGGCTGGATCATCCAGCAAGTCCTCGATTTTCGTCAGCCGCGCCACAAGTTCTGCGCGCCGAGCTTCCATGCGTTTGCGATAGATTTCATAATCGGTCATCGGATTCTCCAATTGTATTGGTTAGTTGCGTTCTGCCAATGCCCTGAGGGCCGATGGCTTGCAAACAAGCACTTGCTGCTTTTTCGGCAGTTCGATAACACCTTCGGCGCGCAATTTGGTCAATGTGCGACTGATGGTTTCGATCGTGAGCCCAAGGAAATCCGCAATGTCGGACCTGCACATGGGCAGTTCGAAACAGGTGTTGCAATCATTTTTCTGACCAACCCGGTCCATCAGCGTGATCAGGAATGAAGCGACTTTTTCAGTGGCGGATTTCCTGCCGAGCATGATGAAATGCTCCTGCATATTGTTGACTTCGGCAGCTGCGTATTTCAGCAATTCATTGTTGAAATCAGGCTCGTTCTCGAAGGAAACATTGAAAGCATTCTTGTGGTGAAGGCGCAGGGTGACACCGCTGAGCGCTTCGCAGTCACTGTGATAAAAGTGATCGTGGCTCAAACCGGCTATATCACCTGGATAGCCAAATGAGAGCACCTGGCGGCGGCCATCGGACAAAAGCTTGGACGTGCGCACGACGCCTTCCATGATCTCATAGATATAGTCTGCATCGTCTCCGTCGCAAAACAGGCGATGGCCGGCTGGCACATGGCTTATGTGTGAATGCCCGGCATTGCCTTCATTGACGAATCGAGCACAAACGGCCTGGGAATTCTCAAAAAAGCTAACTGGCGATGTAACATACATAAAACGGCTCCTTGTTCCGGTGTTGAACACTGAGAGCCATTTAAACCCCTGATGGTAACGCCCATATCTTGGCAATGTATCGCTTTGTAACGCAACGTACCCATTTGGCGCATATTAGATTTTGCTTTAGGAACCAAATAACCTATAAATCCAAGGTGTGTTCATTGAGGCCACCTTGGCTGTGTCGGCGGATTTTCGATACGTGGAGTTCTGATTGTCCGAAGAAGCAAAAACAATATTGGTTGTGGACGACGATCCGAAGGTTCGTTTGCTGCTGCGGCGGTGCCTTGAAACAGACAATTACCTGGTTCTTGAGGCCGATAGTGCCAAGGCGGTTGACGCCTGTCTGGAGCATAACAGCGTGGATCTCGTCACGCTGGATCTCAATCTGGGCGCCGACAGTGGCCTCAACATAGCCGCGGCGCTGAGGGCCAGATGCGATATTCCAATCATCATCGTGACGGGCAAGGGTGATGTTATCGACAAGGTTGTCGGTCTGGAAATGGGCGCGGATGACTATATTTCAAAACCCTTTCATGTGCGCGAAGTGCTGGCACGGGTGCGTTCTGTCCTCAGGCGCAGTGTCGGTCCTGTAAACCGGCCCTCGGAAACAGGGCAGGGTATCGGGGATGATCTTGAAACCAGGGTGTTTCATTTCAGCGGCTGGATGGCTGATCCATCAAAATTCGAATTGACCGATTCCAGCGGTGTAGCGCAGGTGCTGACAGCAAATGACTTCAAATTGCTGACGATATTTCTGGAGAGCCCAAAAAGGGTTCTGTCGCGCGATCATATCATGGATAGGATGCATGGCAGTGAATGGACACCGTTCGATCGTGCAATTGACAATCAGGTTGCGCGGTTGCGAAAGAAAATAGAGCCGGATCCGACCAATCCGAGCATCGTCAAAACCGTGCGTGGTGTTGGCTATATGCTGGCGACGGATGTCACCATTTCCTAGAAATCTCTAACGCCCCGTTTCCAGCGCTTCTCGGAGCAATTTGGCCAGTTCCGCCTGCCTGTATGGTTTGCGCAGAAGGCGGATCGCGTGCTCCGACAATTTGTCGGAGTGGATCAGGTCCTCTGCGTATCCGGACGTCAACAGAACGCCAATTTTCGGATATTGCTGATGGACATGGTCAGCAACATCGTAGCCCGATACACCGCCTGGCATGACCAGGTCGGTGAACACGAGATCAATATCGGGCGTTGTATCAAGCAGTTCCAGCGCTTCCGTGCCATCCTTTGCCGCAATTGTCCGGTAATTCAGCACTCTGAGGCGTTCGAGGACCAGCCGTCGCACACGGGAATCGTCTTCCACGACAAGTATCAACTCGTCATTGCCCTGTTGAGTCTGGGGCTTTGAAGAGTCTGATTCCACCATGGACCGCTCGGCGTCTCCTATATGGCGGGGCAGGTAGATGCTGACCGTGGTGCCAATGCCCGTTTCGGAGTAAACAGTGACATTGCCGCCGGATTGTTTGGCAAAGCCGTAAACCATCGAGAGACCAAGCCCGGTGCCGTGTCCTGCCTGTTTGGTTGTAAAGAACGGTTCAAAGACTTTCTGGACGACGTTTTCGCTCATGCCGGTGCCGGTATCCGATACGGAAATCCGAATGTACTCACCGGGATCCACATCGACCTCATCGGCAGAAAACTGTTGGTCGATTATGATATTGCTGGTTTCAATCACCAGGCTTCCATTAGACGGCATGGCATCGCGCGAATTGACGGCAAGGTTCAATAGAGCGCTTTCGATTTGCCCGGGATCAACACGGGAATCCCACAGGTCGGAAGCCAGGGACATGCCGAAGCTGATATGGCCACCAAGGGTCCGCTCCAAAAGGGTTGACAGTTTGCGGATCAAGCCATTGATCGCGACAATTTCGGGTTGCAGAACGCTGCGCCGTGCAAAAGCCAGAAGCTGCTCCGTCAAATTGGCGCCCAATTCAGCCGCAGCTTGGGCTTCGTGTAGAAGCTCCAGTTGGGCCGAGGCATCGATCTGCATTTCCAGCAATTCCAGATTGCCGGTTATGACTGTCAGCAGATTGTTGAAATCATGGGCGATACCGCCGGTAAGCTGGCCGACGGCATCCAGTCTCTGGGAGCGCTCAAGCGCGCGTTCGGCATCCTTGCGCGCGGACATATTGTGGATGATCCCGCTGTAGAATACCTCGTCATCAACCCAGAACTCACTGACCGACAGGTGCATGGGAAAGGTCGAGCCATCCTTGCGTTTGCCTTCAACCTCGCGGCCCATGCCGATAATGCGCTTGATGCCTGTTTCCTGATATTGCTGGAGATAGGTATCATGTTGGGAGGACCAGGGCTCAGGCATCAGAAACTTGACGTTGCGACCAACAAATTCATCCACCTGATATCCGAACAGTTCCACAGCAGATTTGTTGACGGATTGAATGATGGCGCTGCGGTCAATCGTGATGATTGAATCAACAGCCGCGTCCAGCAGCGCTTCAAGCTTGGTGGCCTTTTTGGTCGCGTCATTCATCAGCTTGCCATTGTACCTCGTTCAGAGTGATGCTTGTTTTGATTGATGCACGGCAATGCGATACCATGCAACTCGGTTACACTGGATTTTGTCGACAATGTCGGAGGACGGGCGTTTTTTTCACATTACCCCTTAAAAAGGCGTGTCGTGCGCGCCATCGACGAGCAATCCGAGGTTGCCAACCTGTGTCCAATGGAATGAAAATATGGATGCCGATGGGCTTGCTTGTCGCGTTTACTTGACGATGTAGAACAAAAACAGACCTGCCAAATAGGCGACCAGCACCATGGCGGAATCGATACCCAGATGGCCGATCCGTGGTTTTCGCCGTATGATCAGACCGACCAGATATATCGTGGTCAAAAGCATACCCAGAGCGATGGCCAGCTGCGCTGAAGCGCTGTCTTCACGCAGGATCGGGCCTTTGCGGTAAAGCGCGTCTGCGGGCAAAACGAGAACAAGCATGATCAGATTGCTGCCAAAAATATTCGAGATTGCCATCGTATAGGCACCCATGCGGACAGCCGTAATGGTTGTGCTGAGTTCGGGTAGTGATGTTGCCAGTGCAACCAGTGTGACGCCAATAAAACTCGATCCGAGACCGGTTTTTGCAGAAAGCACTTCCGCTGATACGACCAGTCCGGTACCCAGGAACAAAATTGCACAACAGGCCAGAATGCCGAGCAGAACAAGGCGTTGTGTCGTCGCTTTGCTCGAGCTTGCCCTGGTGGCTCTGATTGACGACAGGTCGCTCTTGGGCGGCATATCAACAGGCACCCAGTCATTGTTTTCGCTGTAGTGACGCAGCAACAGCAATGTGGCCACATAGGCCAGGCCGATGATCAGGCTGCCCAGCCCGATATTGAGGATGGTCATGGGCTCATGCAGCACAAAGGCCGCCTGAACGATTGCCAGCAGAGCAATCAGCAATATTGCTTCAAGGGCATGATCTGCCTTTCTGGGGTAGTTTGTTATGGCGCCTCTCGCCCAGAAATCCGCAATTGCCAGAATGGCTGTTTGCAGGGCGATACCACCGAAGAGGTTGTTCAAGACCAGATCGGCATCGTCAGCAATGGCGCCGGTGAGCGTTGTCGCAACTTCGGGAAGTGATGTTGCCAGCGCCAGAAAAACCAGTCCGACTGTTGATTTGGCCAGATTGAGGCGGTCAGACAGTTCATCGGCAAGCAAAGTCAAATGAAATCCGGAATACCAGATTCCTGAGGCCAACAGGGCGAAGAATGCGAGATTGATGGCCAGCGGCAGGGATAACAGCAGTTCATACATCATGCGCACCTCGGCGCATCTTCAATCCGGATCGAAATTCCGCGCATTCTTTGATTTGGCGCAAAATATCAACCGGCCAATTGGGCAATGATAGAGGCCAGAATTGAAGTGCGGGCGTTTGAACCATTGGAACACAGTCACACAAAAGAGGAAATCCACAAAAGGATCATTCGTCCGGCCGCACCCAGCTATTTTCGCGATTTCGTCTATGGCGGTATCGATGGCGCTGTAACGACCTTTGCCATTGTGGCTGGCGTTGAAGGGGCTGGGTTTTCCCGCACGGTCATTATTGCCCTGGGAATTGCCAATGTCCTTGCCGACGGCTTTTCCATGGCGGCGGGAAACTATTCCGCCAACAAGGCGGATCTGGATAACCTCAAACGCCTGCGGGAGATTGAACGACGGCATATCCGTGACGTGCCGGACGGAGAGCGTGAAGAGATAAGACAGATTCTGGAGCTCAAGGGTTTTGGCGGGCAGGTGCTGGAGGACGCGGTTGATTCCGTCACCGCAAACGAGACGACCTGGGTCAATATGATGCTGGTGGATGAATACGGTGTTTCTCCTGCTGTGCCCAAACCCATTCCTGCAGCCCTTGCCACTTTTTGCGCATTTCTTGTATGCGGCATGATTCCGTTGCTGCCTTTTCTTTTTGCCCTTGCCGATTCCTTCCGCCTGTCGATCATCGCAACAGGCATTACGTTTTTTGCGATCGGTACATTGAAAAGTCGCTGGGCCCTGACATCATGGTGGCGATCCGGCCTGGAGACATTTCTCATTGGCTCGCTGGCGGCAACCATTGCCTATGTCGCAGGTCTTTGGATCGGCTCCATCACCGGCTGATTTGACAGAGCCGATCCGATCAATGGCTGGATTGACAGAGCCGGTCCGATCACCGGCTGGATTGACAAGAGTCAATTCAATGGATCGGCGAACGGTTCATAAGGGAAGTGTTTGAACAGAAGGTGGTTGACAATGAAACCGATCAAAACGTGGATATTGATTGCCGATGCTTCCGGCGGGCGTATTTATGAAAATACGGGCCCCGGGCGTGGCCTCGAACCGGTTGAAAACAGAAACTGGAAAGCACCGAAAGAAGCCGATTTTGCCGATCAGCCTGGCAGATCATTTTCCAGCCATGGTTCGGCGCGTCACAAGATGGAAGTCCATGCCGGACACAACGAGCCTGCGGATATCCTGGCAAAGGAGATCATGGAGGACCTTATGCAATCGCGGCACAAGAACCTTTTTGAACGCCTGATCCTTTGTGCACCACCTGCCATGCTTGGCCGGTTGCGCAAACAGCTTCCCGATCAGTTGAAGGCTGATGTTACAGCGGAAATCGCAAAGGATCTCGTCGGTACGCCACCGCTCGAACTGCCGGGGCATTTTTCTGATGTGCTTGCTGTCTGAGACATTTGATCTATCGCAAGGCGCGGCATTGTCAGCATTTTTAATATTACATGGTGCGGATATGCGCACCTGTAAAATTGTAGAATGGAGATGACCTATGACACGTGCTTTCTTGCCTTCGATCTTTGCCAGTGACAAAGATGTTACCTCCTCCTTTCAATCTCTGCAGAAGGAGATTGACCGGGTTTTTGATGAATTCAAGGGCATGGCTCCTCGTTTCGACACGGAAATCTTTCCAGGCATAAAGGGTCAGATCACACCCAAACTGGATATGAGCGAAACGGACGATAGCGTTGAGATCACCGCTGAACTTCCGGGTGTGAAGGAAGAGGATGTGGATTTGTCCGTTTCATCCAACTATCTTACGTTGAAGGGGGAGAAATCCGCCAGCAAAGAGGAAAAGAAAAAGGACTACCACCTTGTTGAGCGATCCTATGGGAGTTTCTCGCGGGTTGTGCCCTTATCCTTCGAGATCAACCCTGATGACGTGAAGACCGATTTCAGTGACGGCATTTTGAAAATTACGATCAAAAAGCCCGCTGAGGTTATTGCCAAGACTCAAAAAATCAAAATTGGCAAATCAGGAAAATAAACAGGCCGGATGAAAAATCGGGACGCGCTGCAGTGGTGGCGCGTTCCCCGCTGATACGAGCGGTTGCACGTCCCAGATTCACTGTGAGGAGATGAAACGATGTCCTATAAGACCATACTTGTGTGTCTGACCAACGAAGCAACGGCTGAGCGCCTGACAAGGGCGGCCTGCAAACTCGCCAGAAAATTTGATGCCCATCTGATTGCCTATCACGCCAAACAGTCCATGCACGTCCATCCGGGCATTGCCATGCAACTGACACCGGAAATCATTCAGGTATTCGACGATGCACAGTCCCTTCAGGCGGACGCGATCCACGATATTTTCCTCAAGGAAACGGGCAAAGAAAACCTCATAGGTGAATGGCGATTGGTCGATGCCGCGCCAGATCAGGCAGGCCAGCGTCTTGTCGACCATGCACTTTGCGCGGATCTGATTGTCATGTCACAGGCCGATCAGGACTTTGAAAGGGATGTTCACACGGATTTGTTGCGTGATGTCATTCTGGGGTCGGGGTTGCCGGTTCTGGTTATTCCCACTGTCGGGGAATTCGACAGCTTCGGTCACAAGGTGATGATTGCCTGGAGCGCGACGCGTGAAGCTTCCCGCGCGCTGCACAGTTCCATACCCTTTGTTCAAGATGGCGGCGAAGCGATTGTCATGTGGGTCGCCTATTCGGACAAGAATGCGGAAGCCCTGTCCTTTTCGGCCAATCAGGCAGCCGCCAATCTCGACCGTCATGGGGTCAAGGCAAGTGTTTCACATTGGCGTAATGGCGATGTGGCAATCGGTGACGCGCTTTTGAATGAGGCATTTGAAAGTGGCGCCGACATGATCGTTTCCGGTGCCTTCGGTCATTCACGATTCTATGATTTTGTCATCGGCGCGACAACGACCCATCTGCTGGAGCAGATGACACTGCCCATTCTCTTTTCCCATTGAACCGGTTTTGTCGCGGAAAGCCTGAGCCGCGTTTCCGCTTCTCATGCGTTTCAGAGGGTCAACCCGGATGACCGACGCCATGATGCTGATTCCCCGATAGTCCACTTGAAGGCCGTCCAAGATCCTGACTGATGGCGAGATAGGACATGAGGTCAGCCAGTGATATAACGCCCTCGAGTTTGCCGTTTTCACCGACAAGCATTTTTCGCTGTCCACTCCGGGCCATTTTCTGGAACAGGGTATCCATCGGCATGTCGGGAGAAACCGTGTTTTCAGGGCTGGAGTTGACCAGAATATCACCAAGACGGGTCGTCTCCCAGTTTTCCCGGTCTATTTTCTGCACCAGCGATGCATCGACATAGCCGAGCAGATGGTCGCCTTCTGTGACCGGTACAAAGCTGATATTCGAGGCCAACATGGTGTTGTCCACCAGCGTTTGCAGGTCTTCGTTGACGTCTGCCGTTTTCGGTGACTTCGTCATCAATGTGCGGACGGTCTGGTCCTTGAGCGCGTTCTTGATGGTCAATTGCTGATAGCTGCCCCGTGATGCATTGATGATGAAAAAGCCAATCAGGATCTGCCACAGGCCGTTGAAGGAATTCGTGGTGAACAGTGAAAAGACACCAGAAACAATCAGCAACAGGCCAAATGCCGTGCCGAACCCGCTGGCGATCCGCGTTGCCCAAAGCAGGTCTTTCTTGAAGTGCCAGAGGATTGCGCGCAGCACACGACCCCCATCCAGCGGAAAGGCCGGGACCAGATTGAAAATGGCGAGAACCAGATTGATCAGGCCCAAATAGGCCAGCACGGCATCAAGCGAATTGGATACGCCGTCACGTTTGACAACAGACAGCAGGAAAAACGCCAGGGCCGAAAGGGCAAAGCTCATCAGGGGTCCGGCTATGGCAATGCAAAATTCTGATTTGGGGCTGCGTGGTTCATGTTCGAGTTCTGCAACGCCGCCAAAGACAAAAAGCGTGATGCCACCAACCGCCAATCCAAATTGTCGCGCAACAAGTGAGTGGGCGAGTTCATGCAGTACCAGTGATGCAAAAAGCCCGAACATGGCGACCACGGCCAGGGCAATATAGTCATAGCGCGAATAGCCGGGCAGTTCGGCTGGGAAATAGGCTGTTGAGAGGCTCCAGACGATCAAGGCGGCAATCAAAAGCCAACTTGGATCGATCCTTATCTTGAAGCCGAATATTTCGAACACGTTGACTGCATTTTTGAACATTGTATTTTCCCAAGGACAAAACAGGAATGTACGAACGAGGATATTGGCGGCTTTTCGGACGCATTCTTTGATATCCATCAATTCACGCCAGACATGTTCGGATTTTTGAAGTGTTTGCGAATGTTCCAGGCCCTGTTGTCAAATTGGCGAGCAATTGATTTGGCGCAAAGGCTTTAATCGTGTTTTGTGTAATCTGGTTCCGGCAGGTGACGCGCCTGCTTGTCTGTCAGAATGAAGGATTTCCTCATGGCCATCAAAACGCTCCTCGCTGTCCACTCAGCCGATGAACCTATCGACAACATCAAGCCGACCATTCAATGGGCGAGCGACATTGGTGCGCACCTCAATCTGGTGGTCTTTGGCGTCATGAAATCGATCCCGACGGCAACCTATGGCGGTTTGCCCGATTACTATCTGGCAGATATCCATGATATGGCGGTGCGCGATGCAAACAAACGCGCAGTCGAAGTTGAAGCCCTGGTCAGCAAGGCGCAATTGTCGGCCTCGATCCTGGTCGAATGCGTCGACAGAGGCATGATCACCCGGGTGATGTCGCGGCACGCGCTTTATTGCGATCTCACCGTGTTTCCCCATGGCAGAATTCCGGAGCATGAATATGTCACAGAGGCCTTCAACGGGATCATCTTCCAGTCCGGGCAACCGGTGTTGGTTCTGGGAGCCGGTGACAAGCCGGTCAAACCCTTCAAACGCGTTGTCATGGCCTGGAATTCGGAACCGGAAGCGGCCAGGGCGATTCATCGAAGTCTGTCAATTCTTACCGAAGCTGATGAGGTGCATGTCGTTCTTGTTGATCCGGACGGCAGCGGTTCAGGTGCCAACCCCGGTGATGATATGGCCGCATTCCTCAGCCGTCATGATCTGAAAGTGACGGTGGATCAGATTCCAAGTGCCGGACGGGAAGTGGCTGATGTCTTATTGCAAGCCGCCATGGACAAGGATGCGGACATTCTTGTCATGGGCGCTTATGGACATACGCGCTTTCGCGAATGGCTGTTGGGCGGCACAACGCGCGATTTGTTGATGCGCACAGAACTTCCGGTTCTGCTGGCGCACTAACGCGAGATCCGAAAAGTGGGAACCGGTTTTCGGATAAATCGAGCGTCGGGAAAGAGATGAGATCCGAAAAGTGGGAACCGGTTTTCGGGTAAATCGAGCGTCTGGAAAAAGTCGAGATCCGAAAAGCGCGTAACCTCGCAATATTCAACGGCCTGAAACCATATAATAAAACCGCCGCAGACTCTCCCTCTGCGGCGGAATGCGTTTGAACAATGTCGTCAGACATACTCTAGCAGACAGCAGTGCCGCATGCCTTGATGGTGAATTGGCTTTCCGGCTCGGTTTTATTGGCGTCGAACATACGCCCGTCCAGACATTGAACGCGCGCTTCAAAGTAGGTGTTCGTGCCGATTTGCCCCTCGCGCATATTGATAAAGTAACTGACCTCACATTCCTGATCCTGTTCAAGCTGCTGCTTGAGGTCGTCAAGCCAGGCCGGGTCGGAGGATTGTGCAGACAGGGGCGAAACCATGGCCGCGCTGGCTGCCAGCGCCAAGGAAAACAGAATGGATTTTTTGAAGATGAACATGGGCGATTTCCTTTGTGATCGTGCCCAAGTCTATGCCTGTTGCCGGAAATTGCCTTGCGGTAAATCAAAAGTCAGAATCATCGATCTTCGGTGCAATAAGCTTTCGATCTGCTGAAAGTGCTCTATCGCGTCGCCTGTCTTTCTTCCACCAGGCTGCCGTCTTCGAGAAGATCATTGGGATAAAGCACCACGATTTCATCTTGCTTCAGCCCGTCCAGCACCTCCGCATATCTGCTGTTCAATCGGCCTATGGTGATCTGGCGTAAATGGGCCGTGTCATTTTCCACGACGAAAACGGTCCATTTTCCGCCGGATCGAAACAATGCGCTGATCGGCACGCTTATGGTGTTGTCCTTTTCCCATATTTCGATTTTTGCCAGAACACGATAGTTGTGGCCAAGGCCTGGCGGCACCGCCGTCGGATCAATCACAATATTGACGCGTTGCTCCTCGATGCCAAGTGAAGACACTTTGGTAAAAGCGGCCGGCTCGATCCGGCGCACGACGCCTTCGAAATCCTCTTCTCCGCCCCATTCGGTGATTGCGACTTTTGCACCCTTGCTGATTTTTGCCGCGTCGCTCGACAGCAGGTCGACAATGATCTCCAGATTTTCCGGGTCACCGATTTCGGCAATCGGTGTTCCCGACAGAACGGCTTGTTCGCTGCGTGTCAGAACCTTGAGAACGACGCCGTCAATAGGGGCAGTGATCTGCACACAACAATCGCCTTCAGACGTGCGGATATTGACATCGCCGGGCTGCTGCAAGCGGGCTTCCGCGCTGGCAAGCTCGGCCTTGCGCAGCTCTATTGTCGCCTTCGCGCTGGTAATTTGCGCCTCTGCAAGTTGCCGCTCACTATCGGCATGTTCCAGCTGACTGGTGGAAATGGTCTTGGTTTTTGCGAGCTGAGCGGCTCTGGAATAATTTGATGCGGCAAGTTCATAGGCGGTCTGGGCGCGTGTCAGTTCCACCCGTGCCAGTGCAATGGCGGAACGTGCGGCATCTGCCGCGGCGCGCAGTTCGGCCCTGGTGCGTTGATTGAGGAAGGGCGGATCGAGCGGATGAATGGACGCGATGATCGTTTCGTGCGCCTTGACCGGGTGCCCTTCATCCAGCGTGGTGCGATCAAGGTGCCCATCGATGGGGGATGATACGGCATAGACATCCCTGACCCGTGTTGTCCCCTCTTCTGAGGTGGTCCCGGAAAATGGGACAATAGGTTAAGGTGTATTTCGC
>TARA_R110001599_G_scaffold1478_2_pt1 | contig 44987 bp, 40 predicted proteins | sample TARA_R110001599 | Tara Oceans TARA_R110001599 (sample SAMEA4398360) | marine metagenome | biome: Polar Biome; feature: [MES] marine water layer (ENVO:01000295) within the mesopelagic zone...; material: water (ENVO:00002006), including particulate matter (ENVO:01000060) such as...... | reverse complement strand
CTGACAAGCCGTCAGCCGCGACCGGCGTACCGGCGAGAACACGATTCAGCACGTGCGCAGGCGCGCCCGCCAGCAGCAGGACAATCAACAACAGCAGGGCGGCGCCCCCCGCGAGCAGCTGCGCGCGGCTCATGGCTGACCGATCCGCACCGTCGCGTTGACCAGGCCCGCGCTGCCCGCCTGCGTGATCGCGACTTCTGCGAACACCAGGCCCTCCCGCATTTCGAGCTGATGCAGCCAGGCCGCAAGATCGGCAAAACGGGCGTTTTCCAGGCGCACCTGCAGGTCGCCCCGCGCACCCGGTTGCAACCTGCTCACTGACAGGCCGTAACGGGCGGTGCTTTGATTGACCACCGCGGCGAGATTGCTGCCCGAGCGCGCCGGCGTACTACCCTCCCGCGCCTGCAACACCAGCGCTGACAGCGCATCCACACGCACCAGCGTTTCCGCTGTCGCGCTGTTCTGCTCCACCATGCGATCGCGCTTGGCAGCCACCGGCGACCACAAGGCTACCCAAAGCAACCACACCACCACAGCCACCGCCAGCACCAGCACACTGGACTGCTCCCGCACCGTGAGGCGCACCCACCAGGCTTTCATCACGCGCCCCTCACCCGGATGCGGGCTCGCACCCCGTCACCTTGCGCACTGCTGCTCTCCATTTCAGCCGCCAGACCCGCATCGGTGAGCCCCGCACGCAGCTGCTCAACCGCGGAGAAATCGCTGGCAACGATATTGAGGCGCATCTCGCCACCCCGCTGGTTGTAGTTCAGGCTGAGTACCCGCGTGGCCGGGCGCTCGGCAATCACGCGACCGGCGCGCTCCAGCAATGGCACAAAACTGCCCGCACCCGGGCCACCCCGCAGGCTGTCCAGCTGCCGTTGCAGCTGTCGCTCCGCGTCCACCAGCGCACCCTGGGGCATGGCCTGGCGATAGCTCGTCTCCAACGCCCCACGCAATGCCAGATTCTCGCTGGCCAGGGCGCGGTAGTCCGCCCATGTCGCCGCCAGCTGCAAGACGAACGCGCCGAGCAGAAAACTGGCGGCGACACGCCAGTAGTTCCACCATTGCACCAGCGGCAGACGCGACGCGTAGGCGCCCTGCCGGAGGTTCAATGCCGCTTCATCGGTAGACAAGAGCAGCGCGCTGCACAGATTGCCCTGACGCCACTGCACGCGCTCACGCAGCAACGCTGGCAGCAAATCGAGTGCGGCCGCATGGTCAGCCGCATAGAAAATGATGGTCTCGGGCAGCTCTGCTTCAGCCGCAGCCGCGAGCACGGCGGGCAACAGTTCACACTCCACCGCGTAGCCTTCTGCCTCACCGCTGCGCACCAGTACCTGCTCGCCATCCATGACCAGACACCATTCACCCGCACGCCACGGGAGCAGCAGCGTTTCCGGCACCCACCGCGGCAAATCCGGCAGGTGCGCCAGACGCTGCGCCCAGTACGCCATCGCCCGGTGGCTACACATCGCCACCGCATAGCGAGTTTTATCCAGTGCCCGCGAGGCGAAATGCAGAGCGTCTACGTCTTCCGCAACCTGCTCCTCGAACATGAACGGCAATGCCCGCGCCAGATGCTTTTTCTCTGCCGCTGATACCTCCAGCGACAGTAAGCGCACATCGGCACCCGGGGCTGCGAAGCATGCCTGCCAGCGCGAACTGCGCAGGCTGGCGGCGAAGCTTGCTACCTCTTCGGCACTGCCCAGGGGCCGCGGCTGCTCACCTGCGCCGGGTGGATACCAGACAAGCGCATCATCCATCAGGCGCACGATGGCTAGGTTCTGCACAGAGTTCTCTCCGTTGTCATCAATCCGGGGGATGGCGAGCGGGTCACAGGCTGCCCATCGCTCGCACGATTGGCCGCACCTCGCGCTTGTCGCGCTGCAGGACACTGTACAAGCGCATCTTGCGCTCGGCAACTTCCACCTCCGCAGACAGCAGGAACCAGGAGGAGCTTTCCCCCAACAGGCTACCCGCGTCGGTCATGGTCTTCTCGCCGAAAACGGAATTGGCGAGGAAAGTCTCAAGGTCGGCAAACCCGCCTTCCTCCTGCTGCGTCTGCCAGAGTGCCTCGCCCTGGGCCTCGCTGAGGGGGACAAGCTCACCGTCACCATTGATCGCGCGCAGCAAGGGCAGCGATGCCGTGTGGATATTCAGCGGCGCCGGTGTGCGCGGCCAGACCGTGACCCACGGCGCCAGTGCAACATACAGTTGCGGTGTCATGTTGGCGACCGCACGCAGTTCGCTGACGCTCGCCATGGGGTGGTTGGCTGCACGATAGGCGGGCGTCTGCCCACTGTAAACATCATCCTCCGCGCCGAACGCACGGGGAATGCTGTCCTCGTCAAGCCAGTCGCCGATAGCACGCGTGACCGCCACCGCCTCGGCCTGCCCCAGCGCAGCTTCCGGGAGTGCCTGCAGCAGGCGGATGAAAAAGGCCTCGGCCGGGGTGAAGCGCTCGCTCACACCCGCCTCACCCGGTTCAGTCGGCGCTGCCGCCAGTGTGTTGAGGTTGAAACGCCCCTGTAGGTCCTGCAGCGACCCGACCAGCCAACCGCCCTCGTCCAGTGGATACGGTGTCGCCTGCTCTGCCCAGATTTCGTTCTTGTCGTCACGCGGCTGCGCACGAGACTGGTCGGCATCGTAATCCATCACCAAGGCCACCGCGGCAAGCTCTTCGGCCCCACGCAGGTAGGCGTAGCCCTGATCCTGTAAAAACAGATTTGCGCCCCGTTGCGCAAACAGGGCGAACTCACGCTGCATGGCGACCATGAGGGCAGCGCACAGCCCGAACACCAACAGGGCGACCACCAACGCGACGCCGCGCTCCGCCAGAGGCGTCCCGGGGCTACAAGGGTGGCAGTGCATACAACATCCGCAGGTCGCCGAGATCATCCAGTTCCAGCGTCAGTTCCAGCGCCGCCGGGGGCGCCAGCGTGGCATTCGGTTGACTGGTATCCACCACCCAATTGTCGGGCCAGTTGCGCGTATCGACCTCAGTGCCCCGGGCACCCGGCTGCAAGGCAGCTACCGAGGCCAGAAACGTGATCTGAACACCTGTCACCCCCTCCAGCAAGCGCACCCGCTGCGGCTCGGTCGAACCCGCACGGTCCAGCACGGCATAGCTCTCGCGCCACAGGCTGTCTTCCTGCCACACATAGTTGACCCGCTGCAGCGTGCTGCGCGGCTGATCCGTCGGGTTATGCCAGCCGGTGCGGGTGAAGCTGAGCAGAAAGCGCGCTGCCGGGCCACCCATCAGGGCCGGCTCCTGATCACCGAATTCATCCCGGACCGGGCGGTCGACGAATTGTCGCAGGTCGCGCTGCAGTATCTGCAGGGCACGATTCACTTCCCAGGTGCGCTCAGCAACCCCGCGGGTACTCTCCACGCCGTTGATAACGGTGGACAGGCCGGTGTACGCCACCGCAGCCACGAAAGCCGTTATGGCCAACGCGATCAGCACTTCCACCAGGGTAAAGCCGCTAACTCGCAAAACGGAAACCCCCTGCCCGCTGCCGCGCCACGATACCCTGCCGCTCGCCACCCGGCGCGGCGAGGAAGGCGACCAGGGAGTAGAGCAGCGGCCCGCCATCCTCCTCCCCGACACGCACGGTAATCTCCACCCGGTAGAAACCCTGCACCTGGGTCGGCGTGCTTTCCAGCCGCCAGTACCAGGGGCGGCCGGCAAACTCCTCACTGCCGCTGTCAGAGCCCCGCAACAGCTCACCCCGTGCGGCGCTCAACAGGCGCAACTCCACCAGTTTGTTGTTGGCCACCAGCTGAGCCAGCGACTTGTCACGCAAATAGCCGGTGCCGTCCACCTGCTGATGCAGGGCGAACAACAACGCGGGCAGGGCCAGCGCCACGATCGCCAGTGCCACCATCACTTCCACCAGAGTGAAGCCACGCGCGCTCCGGGCACGGCAACTAGCGCGACGGATACGCGTCATCGACCTCACCGCGGGGCAACAGGGTCATACGCCCCAGCAAGTCCCACTCCAGCCGCCAGAGCACCTCCGCCGTGTCTCGAGCACGCCATTCCAGCGCGCCGGGCGCCACTTCGCCACTGGCGTAGAACACCACCTGGGGCGCGGCGTCCTCGGCCAGCGGCGCAGCCAGCAAATCAGCGGTGGGTATATCATCCAGCAGCAACACCAGTTCGACCTCTGCTGGCAGCGTACGCGGCGCCAGCACATCGCGCGCCAGCGCCGGCGACCGCCAGCCCTCGGCACGCCGCTCGCGCCAGTCGTAAAGATATTGGGTTTGCGCACCGCGCGCATCCACCGCCAGCACCAGGCCCATGTCCCGCCCCGCCATCTGTGCCTCTTCCAGCGCGAACTCCGCGACATTGCGCACCTCACGCACCTGGGACTCAAGCACCTGTTGTTGCCCGCCATCTCCCACGTTGAGGGTGGCAAGCGATGTCATCAATACAATCACGAACAGAACAACCAGTATTTCAACCAGGCTGAACCCACGACACCGTGCGCGACACGGCCGCGACAACCGCACGCCCACCCGCAACGGCATGGAATCAGTCCTGTTCCTTCCAGTTGCCGATATCGGCGTTCTGGCCTTCGCCTCCCGACAGGCCATCGGCACCGAGGCTGTAAATATCCACTTCACCGTTTTCGCCCGGGCTCAGAAACAGGTAGGGGCGTCCCCAGGGATCCAGCGGCACTTCCGGCAGGTAACCGCCGTCCTTGAAATTACGTGGCTGCGGGTCGAGATTGCTCGCCTCGACCAGCGCATCGAGGCCCTGCTCGGTGGTTGGATAGACGTAGTTGTCGAGGCGATAGATTTTCAGCGCAGTCTCGATCGCCTTGAAATCGGCGTGAACTTTCTGGATGCGCGCTTCGTCCGCCCGGTTGAGCACCGTGGGTGCCACGACACTGATCAACAGCCCCATGATCACCAGCACCACCAGAATTTCCACCAGCGAGAAACCGCTGTGCGCACGCCTTGCTGTCGTCGGCAATTTCATATCACTATCGCACCATCGTATTGAGATCAAAAATCGGCAACAGAATGGCCATGACAATGACCAACACCATGCCGCCCATAAACACCACGAGCAAGGGTTCGAGCAGGCTCATGAGTGTTCCCAGTGTCATTTCCAGTTCGCGCTCCTGATTGCTGGCCGAACGCGCCAGCATGGTCTCCAGTTCGCCACTGGCTTCGCCGCTGGCCACCATGTGCACCATCATCGGCGGGAACCGGCCATTCTCCCGCAGCGCCCGGTGCAGGCTGCTTCCCTCCTGCACCCGCTCGGCCACGCGGGCACTGTCTTCTCGCAGCACCAGGTTGGTCAACACCTGCCCGGCAATGCGCAGCGACTCCAGCAGGGGCACCCCGCTGGCCATGAGAATGCTCAGGGTCGAGGCGAAACGCGCGGTGTCCATCGCTATCACCAGCCGGGAAAAACCCGGCACGCGCAGCAACAGGGCATGCCAGCGCCGGCGACGCCGGGGCTGTCGCAGCCAGCGCCGCAGCCCGAACACCACCAGCACCAGTGCCACAAACACCCACAGCGCGTAATCGCGCGAAAAATCGCTGGCGACAATCAAGCCGCGGGTCAGCAGCGGCAACTCGCGGTTGGTGTGCGCAAAAATGCCGATCAGCTCCGGCACGACAAAAATCATCAGTGCCACAACCACCGCCAGCGCCACGGCGATCAGGATAAACGGATAGATAATGGCCATTTTCAGCTTTTGCGCGGTGTACTGGCGCTGTTCATTGTAATCGGCCAACTGCGCCAGCACCGGACCGAGAAAACCGGCGTGTTCCCCGGCGTTGACCATGGCGCGGTACATTTCGTTGAACACCAGCGGGAACTCACCCATGGCATAGGCCAGCGTATGACCCTCGGCGACCCTGGAGCGCACCTGCAACAGCAGCCCCTGCGTCCGGCCCTTGCGGCTCTGCTCGGCGGCTGCCTGCAAACATTCGTCCAGCGGCAAATTGGACTGCACCAGTGTGGCGAGCTGCCGGGTCACCAGCGCCAGTTCGGCGACACTGATACGCGGCTGCAGAAACGACCACCCTGAACGCGGCTTGCTCTCCGCCTGGCGGTTTGCCACCGCAACGTCAACCGGGCGCAGCTTCTGCGTGCGCAGCTGGCCGCGCACCTGGCGCTCGGAATCACCTTCCAGTACGCCCTTGACCAGCTTGCCGCTGGCATCCAGTGCCCGGTAACGATATGCGGTCATAAGCGCCTATCGGCTCAGGTGACAGCGGTGACGCGCAGCACTTCTTCGATGCTGGTTTCACCGCTCAGGATGCGCCGGCGACCGTCCTCCTGAATCCCCGGATAGTGCTTGCGCGCTTCGAGCAGCATCTGCTGCTCGCTCGCGCCCTCGTGAATCATCAGGCGCAGCGCGTCCGTCACCTCGATAAGTTCATAGATACCTGTGCGCCCACGGTAGCCGCCGAAATTGCACTGCTCGCACCCCTTGGCGCGATAGACACTGACCGCTGTCGTGGTGTCCGCAGAGAGTCCCAGTAGCGTGCGCTCGGAATCTGCCAGTTGATGTGGCTCCTTGCAGTCACGGCAAAGCAACCGCACCAGACGCTGGGCCATCACGCCAATCAGGCTTGATGACAGCAGGAAAGGCTCAATACCCATGTCCTGCAGACGCGTCACCGCGCCGATGGCGGTATTGGTGTGCAGCGTGGACAGCACCAGGTGGCCGGTGAGGGACGCCTGCACCGCGATTTCCGCCGTTTCCAGGTCGCGAATCTCGCCGACCATCACCACGTCAGGGTCCTGCCGCAGAATAGCCCGCAGGCCGCGCGCAAAGGTCATGTCGACCTTGGGATTGACCTGCGTCTGCCCCACGCCTGGCAGCATGTACTCCACCGGGTCTTCTATGGTGAGGATATTGCGCGTGGCCTGGTTGATATGCGACAGGCCGGCATACAGCGTTGTGGTTTTACCCGACCCCGTGGGGCCGGTTACCAGGATGATGCCGTGTGGACTGCGCAGGGCCTTCTCGTAACTGTGCAGCACCTGCTCATTCATATTCAATTGCCGCAGTTCCAACTGCCCGGCCTGCTTGTCCAGCAGGCGCAGCACCACGCGCTCACCGTGGGCAGAGGGCATGGTCGACATGCGGATATCAATGGCGTGCCCGGCTATTCGCACGGAAATGCGGCCATCCTGGGGCACCCGCTTTTCAGCGATGTCCAGCTTCGCCATCACTTTCAGCCGCGACACCAGCAGCGGCGCCAGCATTCGCTTCGGGGACAGCACCTCCGCCAGCACGCCATCCACCCGATAGCGCACGCTGAGCCGGTCCTCGAAGGTTTCAATATGGATATCCGAGGCCTGCTCACGCACGGCCTGGGAGAGGATGGCGTTGATCAGGCGAATGATGGGCGCATCGTCCTCGGCGTCCATCAAATCACCCGCGTCCGGTATTTCATCGGCGAGACGGCTGAGGTCGACGTCGGCACTGATGTCTTCCGCCATCTGCACCGCCGCGTTGTTGTCGCGTTGGTAAGCGCGGGAGAGGCGCCGCTGGAACTCGGCATCCGACACCGTCTCGCATTCGAACGGGGCGCCCAGCCAGCGACGAATCTCCAGCAACAAGGGGGCCTCAAGAGGGCCACGGTGCACGAGCACCGCTCCCTGCGCCCGGTTATCAACCAGCACGCCAAACTGCTTGGCAAACCCGAAGGGCAGGTTTGCCCTCGGCGGCTCGGGCACCGCGACCTCCGCGGAGGTCATCAGTCGGCCTCCACAGCCGCCGGCGTGTTACCCGACTCGTCGCGGATTTCCTCCAACTGCCGGATTTGTTCTTCCCACTCGGGCAATACCGGCACGCTGCTGTCATCAAGGAACATCAGACCCCGCTCGCGACGCAGCACCTGCTGGTCGCGGATATAGCGGTACTTGTCTGCCGTGGCGCCGGCGAGTTGTTCGTCATCGCGAATGATCGTGGGCCGAATGAAAATAAGCAGGTTGGTTTTAATGACCTGTACTGCGTCATTGCGGAACAGGCGCCCGAGCAGCGGAATATCGCCGAGCAGCGGCACCTTCTGGCTGGCGTCCTGCACATCGTCCTTGATCAGACCGCCGAGCACCACAACGCGTCCATCCGCCGCCAACACCTTGGTTTGCAGTACGCGCTCGTTGGTGATCAGGTCAGACGCCTGTAACACCACGGACGTGTTGCTGAGACTGGAGACTTCCTGGGAGATATCCAACACCACAGAGTCTCCCTCGTTGATGTGGGGCGTCACCTTGAGCGTAATGCCCACATTCTCCCGCTCAATGGTCTGGAACGGGTTTTGTGCACCATCGCCGGTACCGGTGCTGGTAAATGAACCGGTCACAAACGGCACGTTCTGGCCCACGGTGATGTAGGCTTCCTGATTGTCCAGCGTCAGCAGGCTGGGTGTTGACAGGATGTTGGCGTTGGATTTCTCCTTCAGGGCGTTGAGAATCACGGTCATCGACAGATTGTCATCAATCACGCCCCAGCCCAGGGAAACACCCGGTGACTGAGCCAGCGCGCCCGCCAGGGCGCCCACGTTGAAGTCGCCCGTGGTCACGCCGCCGTCGGTCCCGTCACCGCCATCTTCCGGCAGAATGGCCCCGGCTATGCGTCGCGCCCGCGCATCGTCAGCACTGATACTGCTGCCGAAAAAGCCGTTGTCGTTGGCAAACAGCCACTGCAGGCCCAGATCCTGGCCGTCACGCACTTCCATCTCGACGATGATGGCCTCCACCAGCACCTGGGCGCGGCGTATATCGAGGCGCGCCACAACCGCCTCCAGCGCCGCCATCTTGTCGGTCGGCGCGGTAATAATCAGAGCATTGGTATTGGCGTCGGCCTCGATGGTCGCGCTGGTTTCAGATGCACGCTGCGCGCGCCCCGCCTCGCCGGCATCCACCCGGCCGATGTTCTGCATGACCTTGGTCAGCACCTCGGCAATGTCCTCCGCCTTGGCGTACTCCAGGTAGATCACCTTTACGTTGCCGCTTTGCTCGAGAGGCGTGTCGAGATAGCGGATCAGCTGCGTCATGCGCGCACGCTCCAGCTCATCGGCACTGATCAACACACTGTTGGTGCGCGCATCCGCTACCAGCATGACCTCAACCTCATTGCCCTGCTGCGCCTCTGAGGTGTTGAGCTGGTCGAGCATACGCACCACGTCTTCAGCGACGCCATAGCGCAGCTTGATGACCTCGGTCTCCTGCGTTGCCGTGCGGTCCATGCGCTCGATGATCGCCGCGATGCGATCAATGTTGGAGGCCACATCCGAAATGATAATGGCATTGCTCGGCGCGTACGCCGCCATATGTGCCTGTTGCGGCACCAGGGGCCGCAGCACGGGTATCAGCTTGGCGGCGGAAATGTTCTTCAGGCGCATGACCTGAGTGACATATTCGTCATTGCCGCGCCGTCCCTCGTCGTCGCGCACCGTCACCGGTGCCGAGCGAGCGTCTTTGCTCTGTATCACCCGCACTACCCCGCCGGAGCGGACTGCGGTGTAACCATGCACTTCCAGTATGGACAGGAAGAGATCATAGAGCTCAGTGCGCGACACCGGCTTGGAGGACACCACCTTGACCTTGCCCTTGACTGCCGGGTCCACCACGATCGTGGTGTCGGTCGCCTCCGCCACGAACTTGATCAGCTCCTGAATATCGGCCTCTTTCAGGTTGACCGTGAAATCCTGGGCGCTCGCGACAGCTGCCCACAGGGCAGCCAGCAGATAAAACAGCGGTACTCGCAGTGCCCGCAACATGGTTCTCACTGATTCTATGTCCTTAACCGAATAGCCGTGACTCTATCACCGATCCGTCGACGCAGCATCAAGGCTCACACTGAGTGCCACCGCTTCACCGGCGCGCAGTAGCTCGAACGAGACCTCGCTTGCGGAGCGCATGGCCTGGTAGAGCCGCATGGTGTTTGCCGGATCTGACAGGGACAGGCCATTCACCGCCAGCACAAGGTCACCGGGGCGAAATCCCAGCTGCTCGAACTGCGCCCGATCCCGTCCCGGTGTCACCCGATAGCCCTGCAGGGCGCCCTCCTCGCGCACCGCGCTGATGCGCACCAGATCGGCCAGTGACTGGGGGTCCTCATACAGCTGGTCGCGATAGCCCGCCGCCAGCGCCGCGGATTCCGCATCGCTGCGCCGGTCGATAACCGCGGCCGCAACCGGCGCCGTGCGCGTGTCACCGGCAGCCATTGCGCGGCGCCCCGTGAGCTGCGCATCAAGTTCGTTTGGAGGGTACAGGCGCAGAAGCTCGTAGGTGCCGCCGTTGTCCAGAACCACCTGCTGCGGCATGACCTTGGCCAGCACCACATTGCCGCCGACAGGCAACTCGTCGTCCACGGAATAAATTGCCTGCCGGCCGCGATACTCAATCACCGCGCTGCCCTCACCGGCTGCATTGAAGGCAATGATGCCACGGAGGGTAAGCTCGAGCCGGCTTTCCCGGGCTCCTCGCTCGATACCCTCGCGGGCTGCACGCGCCTCGCTGGGGAGTGGGGCCACTTCTTCCACCACGGATCCTGCGCCGGGCTCACCGAACAGCGCCCAGCCACGCAGTGCCTCAATGTCTACAGGCGTTCGCTCGCCGGGCGCTGAGATTGCCTCCGCCGGGGGATTGATAACGCCACCCGACAACGCTGTTGCTGGCGCTGCGGGGAACAGCGCCCAGAACAACTGCGCCAGTGCCGCCATCAGCCAGCATACCGCGAGTGCCAGCACACCCCGGCGCAACCAGCGCACACAGCGCGGCTCTGCCAGCATCGCCAGCAGCCGCTGCGCACCGGCCACCCACTTCCCTGCAACGCTGCCCTGATTCAGTGAACCTGCGGCCAATGCTCTCTCCCGGTGTGCCACCGTCCGCCGGCGGCGGCCTCATGGATATAACGTCCCGATTATAGGGTGCGCCATTAAAAGATAAAACCGTGACGGTTGCGTGACAGGCAGATGACAAGGGCATGACAGCCGACACGGCCGCAAGGCGGCCAATGGACAGCGACAGGCCAGTTGACTACCCTTGCTCGCAGCTGACCCCCTTTCAGGAGCACGACCGATGGGACGTATTTTCAACGACAACTCGGAAACCATTGGCGGCACACCACTGGTTCGCATCAACCACATAAGCACCGGCAACGTTTATGCCAAGCTGGAGAACCGGAATCCGGCGATGTCGGTGAAGTGTCGCATCGGCACAAGCATGGTGCTGGCGGCGGAGCGCGACGGCAGCCTCCAACCCGGCATGACCATTGTCGAGCCCACCAGCGGCAACACCGGCATCGCCCTGGCGTTTGTGGCGTCCGCTCGCGGCTACGGTTGTACCCTGACGATGCCCAACACCATGAGCCTGGAACGGCGCAAACTGATGAAGGCACTCGGCGCTGAGATCATCCTCACCGACGGCAGCAAGGGTATGCCCGCCGCGATTGCCCGGGCCGAGGAAATCATTGCCTCCGAGCCCGGCCGTTATTGGGGTGCACGGCAGTTCGAGAACCCCGCCAACCCGGCCATTCACGAGAGCACGACCGGGCCGGAAATCTGGCAGGATACCGAGGGCGCGATTGATATCCTGGTGGCCGGCGTGGGCACGGGCGGCACGCTGACCGGGATCTCCCGCTACATCAAGGGCAGCGCCGGCAAGGCCATACAAACAGTCGCCGTCGAGCCTGCGAGCACAACGGTGATTACCGCGGCCAAAGCCGGCGCCGAACCTTCCCATGCACCGCACAAGATCCAGGGTATCGGTGCCGGTTTCCTGCCTGGCAACCTGGACCTGGCCATGGTCGACCGCGTGGAACAGGTCAGCAACGACGACGCCATGGCCTGGGCACACAAGCTCATGCAACAGGAAGGCATTCTTGCCGGGGTGTCCTGTGGCGCGGCGATGGCCGTGGCTGATCGCGTGTCGAGGGAGCCTGCCAATGCCGGCAAGATGGTGGTGGTGATCCTGCCGGATTCAGGCGAGCGCTACCTGAGTGCAGCCCTGTTCGAGGGCCGTTTCAGTGATAACGAAATGGTGCAGTGAAAGGGGCGCGGTTCAGCGCCCCTCACGCAACTGTGCCAGGCGGCGCTTGACTGCCGGCCACTCGGTATCCAGCACGCTGAAGTAGACCGAATCCCGGGAAAAGTCGTTCTGCACAATACGGTGCTTGCGCAGCACCCCTTCGCGCATGGCGCCGATGCGCTCCAGCGCACGCTGTGATCGCAAATTGCGTGCGTCCGCCTTGAACTCCACCCGCAAACACCGCAGCCGTTCAAAGGCGTGACGCAGCAGCAGCAGTTTGGCCTCGGTGTTGACCCCGGTGCGCTGCCACTCCTGGCCCAGCCAGGTCCAGCCGATTTCCAGGCTGCGATGCTCCGGCAGCATGTTCAGATAGCGCGTACTGCCCACCACCTTGCCTTTCGCGTTCTCGACAATGGCCCAGGCTTGCTCACCGGGCGCACTGGTGGCCTCGTCGATCCAATGACGGGTATCCGCCAGATCGATAAAACAGCCGCGCGGCATGAATGCCCAGTCCGCTGCGTGACAGCCGCGCAAAAACAACCCCTGGGCATGCTGCTGGGTAAGCGGCTCCAGCCTGACCAACTCCCCACGCAGTACCGTGTTACCGGCATCGGGGCCCGGCGGCATGCTCATGGCAGTATGATCGTCGAACCGGTGGTCACCCGTCCCTCGAGGTCGCGGTGGGCGCGTGCAACGTCAGCCAACGGGTAGCGCTGACCAATCGTCACGGTCAATACGCCCGCCAGTAATCGATCGAACACTGCGGCGGACGACTGCCGCAACTCCTCCGTAGTGGCGGTGTAGGTCAGCAGCGTCGGGCGCGTCACATACAGCGACCCCAGGGTGGCGAGGGTCTGCAAATCCAGCGGTGCCGGCTTGCCGGAGGCGTTGCCGAAACTCACCAGCATACCCCGCGGCTGCAAACAGGCCAGCGATACGTCGAAGGTATCGCGGCCTACGCCGTCATAGACGACCGGCACGCCCTGCCCGTCAGTAAGCTCCCGTACGCGCTGGGCCACGTCTTCCTGCGCGTAATTGATCACATGGGCGTAACCCTGCGCCCGGGCGAGCTCCGCTTTCGCCTCTGAGCTAACAGTGCCAATCGCGTTGACACCCAGGCTCTTCGCCCACTGCCCGAACAACAGCCCCACGCCACCCGCCGCCGCATGAAACAGGCAGGTCTGGCCAGATTCCAGCGGAAACACCCGCTGCAACAGGAACTCTGTCGTCTGGCCCTTGAGCAAAGCTGCCGCGGCCGTTGCAAAATCGATGCCCTCAGGAATGGCGACCAGTCGCGCAGAGGGCAGATTCACCGCCTCGGCGTAGGCACCAAACAGGGCAGAGCAATAGGCCACGCGGTCACCCACGGCGAACTCCGCCCCCTCCCCCACCGCAGTCACCACGCCGGCAGCTTCCATACCCAGCCCACTGGGCAGCGGAATGGGATAGGCACCACTGCGGTGGTAGGTATCAATGAAGTTGAGCCCAATGGCCCGCTGAGCCACAGTCACCATGCCAGGCCCCGGTGGCGGCAGCTCAACATCGACCAGCTGCATGACCTCGGGCCCACCTGTGTGCTCAATGCGCACTGCCTTTACTGACTGTGTACTCATACAACCGTCTACTTGCCCTGTGTGAAACGCTAGTGTGCCAAACAAGCCCACTGAGGGAAACGGAAGTTTGCCTGCTGTCACGCGGTCGGGTATTGGCCTGTGGCATGCTACACTGCACCCCTTCACCTGCGCCGGCTACAGACCGGCGCCGCAGCCTGAGACTACCCATGTGTTAGAAGATCTTGCCCTTGACCGCAGCCTGCAACTGGCACTGGAAGACCTCGGCTTCGGCAAGCCGACGGCCGTGCAGCAGGATGTTATTCCGCTCGCCCTGAGCGGCAGTGACCTGCGTGTCAGCGCCCCGACCGGCAGTGGCAAGACTCTCGCCTACCTGCTACCCGGATTGCAGCGCCTGCTACAGGCACCACTGCCGACTGACGGCGGCACTCTGCTGCTGGTGCTGGTGCCCACGCGGGAGCTTGCGCGCCAGGTTCTGAAAACGGCACGCCAGCTGCTGGGCAAAAGTACACTGCGTGCCGACGCCCTCACCGGCGGTGCCGACTTCAAATACCAGAAATCCCTGTTGCGCAAGAACCCGGAAGTGGTCATCGCGACGCCGGGAAGGCTGCTGGAGCATTGCGAGCATGGCAGCGCCGATCTGCGCGGCCTGCAAGTGCTGGTCATTGACGAAGCAGACCGCATGCTCGACCTGGGCTTTCGCGACGATGTGCTGAAAATTGCCGGCTTCTGCCCCGCCGAGCGCCAGACGCTCCTGCTGTCTGCCACGCTGCACGCGCGCGGCCTGAGTGATATGAGTGCCGCCCTGCAGCAAGACCCGGTTGCTGTGAGCTGCGGCGACATCCGCAGCGCACACGAAAGTATTCACCACCAGCGCATCCTGGCCGACAGCCAGGAGCACAAGGACAAGCTGCTGCTCGCACTGCTGCAGGACAGCGGTCGCAAGCAGCTGGTGTTTGCCAACAAACGCAGCACGGCGTCACGCCTGGCTGATTTTCTGCGCCACCACGGCCTGCGTGCGGGGTGCCTGCACGGCGAAATGACCACCGAGGAACGCAAGGCGATCGTGACGCGTTTTGAGCAGGGCGGCGTCAGCACCGTCACCGCCAGCGATGTCGCTGCGCGGGGGCTGGATATCCAGGGTATCGACACGGTCATCAACTACGACTTGCCGCGCAATGGCGACGACTACCTGCACCGCACCGGACGCACCGGCAGGGCCGACAGCAAGGGTACCGCGATCTCGCTGGTGACCGCGGCTGACTGGAACCTCATGATCAGCATACAGCGCTACCTGAATATCACCATGGAACCGCTCGCCCTGGCCGGCCTGAAAGCGCGCTACGCGGGGCCAAAGAAGATGAAGTCGTCAGGCAAAGCCAGCGGCAGCAAGAAAAAGGCGCCGGTTGCTAAGAAGAAAGTACGCGCCCGCGACAGCAAGGCAAAAGGCAAGCCGCGCAAGACAACCAGCGCCTGGCCGGCGAACGACGGTTTCGCGCCGCTGATGAAAAAGCGGCGCGAGCCGAACGACGAATGAGCTCTCAGTCTACAGGCGTGGGCGCATAGCGCTCGAACCAGCCGAGAATAGCCGCCACCTTGGCGATGAGCTGGCTGGGACGACGGGCGATGGAGTGCGATGCGCCGGGGACCCGCACCATCGCGGTTTCGACACCACTCAGCTTCAAGGCCTGATAGTACTGTTCGGTTTCCGACATGGGCGTACGCAGGTCCTCCTCGCCTGTCAGCAGCAGCGTGGGTGTTGTCACGTTGCCGACCAGGGAAAGCGGTGAGCGCCGCCAGTAGGCCTCGGGGTTTTCCCAGGGCATGTCCCCGAACCAATAGCGCGCAAAGACGGGTGACTGGTCCGCCGTCAGCACAAAGCTGGCCCAGTTGATCACCGGCTTGGCAACGACCGCCGCCCGAAAGCGCTGGGTTTTGCCGACTATCCATGCCGTCAGTGTGCCACCACCACTACCACCTGTGACGTACAATTGCTGCGGGTCCACATAGCCTTCGGCGATCACCGCATCAACGCCGGACATGAGGTCGTCGTAATCCTCGCCCGGATAGTTGTGGTGGATGAGATTGGCAAACTCTTCGCCGTAGCTGGTACTGCCTCGTGGATTCACATACAGCACAACGTAGCCGGCCGCCGCAAACAACTGCAACTCGGCCGCAAAGCGCGGACCGTAGTTGGCAAAGGGTCCGCCGTGAATTTCCAGTAGCAACGGATAGCGCTTTTGCGGGTCAAAATCCGGCGGGGTGACCACCCAGGCTTGAATCTCACGTCCGTCAAACGAGGACGGATAGGTCAGTTCGCGTACCTCGCCGAGGGTGCGGTAACCCAGAAGATTGCTGTTCAGTGTGGTGAGCGTACTTACGCGCTCACTGCCGACACGCCCAGCCTTCAACTCTGCCGGTGCCTGCGGGGTAACCGCGGTATACACAAAGCGGTCGCCGCCAACCGCGTAGTCAGCACCCGCGTAGGGACGACCGAGCTGCTTGCCACCGAGATCGCGGGCGAGGATGCGCATGCGGCCCTTGAGATCGGTCATGGCGAGATGCGTGTCGCCTCGATCGTCATAGTAAAAGAAGATGTGCTTGCCATCGGCGGACCACTGGGGGTGCTCAATGCTGCGATCAAGGTCCGGCAGCAACTCCCGACGCTGTTCGCCTGCCACGCTCATCACATAGAGCCTGTCCCGGTGATACCCCATCCCCTTGTCATCCCAACCGGTCCACGCCAGCCAGCGCCCGTCTGGCGATACGGTGACTTCCTTGTCCGGCCCCTGTCGATCGGTCAGGGGCGCCATGACGCCGGACTGCAGATCAACCCGGTACAGCTCGGTATTCTGGGTATCCATTGCCCAGTCGGCGTGGCGATTGGCAGACAGGTACAGCGCCGAGCCATCGGCCGCCCAGGCAACTGCCCCCGTGTGGTTGAAATCACCGTGAGTCACCTGACGCGGACTGCCACCGGCAGCAGGCAGCACGAACACCTGCTCAAAGCCGTGGGGTTTGCTGCCACTGCCATCTGCACGATACACCGTGCGGTCTACCACCACAGGTGCCGCCGCCCACTGCGCACCGGTCGGGGCTACGGGCACGTCTTCCACCGCTGGCGCAGGCGCCGGCACCAGCATACGGAACGCCAGCCACTCACCGTCCGGGGACCAGGTCAAACCCTGCGGCGCCCAGGGCAGCCGCGTGAGCTGCGCGGTCTGCGCGGAATCCAGCCAGCTCACGAACAGCTGCAAGCCCGTGTCATCGCGCCGTAAATAGGCAACGCGGTCCCCCGCCGGGGACAAGGCCGGCGAGCTGACCGAGTCCGGGCCCGTCACTACCGGGCGGTGCTCGCTGCCGTCGATGTTCATGCGCCAGAGGCTGGCCTGCGGCTGGTCGCGCATCATGTCCATGCTGTGGCGCAGGTACACCAGGCGACGCCCTTCCCGATCCAGCTGGGGGGACGTTGCCCAGGCCAACTGGAACACATCCCCGGCACTGAACGGTTCAGCGCTCGCCGCACCCGCCGGGGGCGCAAGTAACGCTACCGCAAGGGCCATCGCCCACAAACACCGGTTCGTTGGCTCTCTCATTCCGTCTCCCCACCACTATCCGTTAGACTGTACATACATTTCTCGGGACAACCTTTGATTATGACCAACCCGCTAATGGAAAAGAACCTCTTGCCGCCCTTTTCCGCCATTCGCGCGGAGCATGTGGAACCGGCCATACGCACCCTTATAGAACGCCACAAGGCACAGCTCAACGCTCTGCTTGCGCAGCCGGGGCCGCGCACCTGGGCGTCGCTGATTGCCCCCATTGAAGCAATGGATGATGAGCTGGCACAGTGCTGGTCACCGGTGGGACATTTAAACGGCGTCCTCAACAGCGAGGCGCTGCGCGCTGCCTACAAGGCCTGCCTGCCGCTGCTCTCCGAGTACCGCACCTGGGTGGGCCAGAACGCGGACCTGTATGCGGCCTATTGCGAGGTGGCACAAGGCGAGGACTTCAACGCTCTCGGCCAGGCCGAGCAGCAGGCAGTACACAACGCCCTGCGCGACTTCAAGCTGGCCGGCGTTGCGCTGCCCGAGGCTAGCAAGAAGCGCTTCGGCGAGATACAGCAGCAGCTAGCCAAGCTCAGCAGCCAGTTCAGCGACAACGTCCTGGACGCCAGCAACGCCTGGAGCAAACAGGTTAGCGCGGAGCAGCTGCAGGGCCTGCCCGCTTCGGCGATCGCCAGCGCGACACAAGCGGCCCAGGAGCGCGACCTGGAGGGATGCCTGCTCACGCTCGACTTCCCCTCCGTGTTGCCGCTACTGACCTACTGCGACGATCGGGAGCTGCGCCGCGAAGTCTATCTGGCCAATGTTACGCGGGCATCGGACATTGGCCCGCACGGCGGCCAGTTCGATAACACACAGCTGATGGACGAGATTCTCGACCTGCGCCAGGAGCTCGCCCGCCTGTTGGGCTTCGCAAACTATGCCGAGTGTTCCCTGGCGACCAAGATGGCCGACAGCCCACAGCGCGTAGTCGAATTCCTCACCGAGCTGGCAGAGCGCTCCCGCGCCCAGGCACAAGCGGAGTGGCAGGAGCTGAGCCGGTTTGCCGCCAGCGAGCACAGCATCGAGCAACTCAAACCCTGGGATGTCACCTACTACAGCGAAAAACTGCGTCAGCGCACCTTCAGCATTGCGCAGGAAGAGTTGCGCCCCTACCTACCGGTGGAGCGCGTACTCAGCGGCCTGTTTGCAGTGGTACAGCGGCTCTATAACGTAACCGTGGAAGAGGTGCAGGATTTCGACAGCTACCACCCGGACCTGCGCCTGTTCGAGATTCAACAGGATGGTGAACCCCTGGCGCGCTTCTATCTCGACCTGTATGCCCGCAGCCACAAACGGGGTGGCGCATGGATGGACGACTGTCGCGTGCGCCGCGTGACCGACACCGGGTTGCAGCTGCCGGTAGCCTACCTGGTCTGCAATTTCACCGCCCCCGTGGGTGAGCAGCCCTCGCTGCTCACTGAAAATGAAATGGTGACACTGTTTCACGAATTCGGGCACGGCCTGCATCACATGCTGACCAAGCAGCATGTGGCCTCGGTGTCCGGCATTAACGGGGTAGCCTGGGATGCCGTCGAGCTGCCCAGCCAGTTTATGGAGAACTGGTGTTATCAACCCGAGGCGCTGGCCTTTATTTCCGGCCACGTGGACACCGGGGAGCCTCTGCCCCAGGCACTGCTGGATAAAATGCTGGCGGCACGCAACTTCCAATCAGGCATGCAGATGATGCGGCAACTGGAGTTCGCCCTGTTTGACTTCCAGCTCCACCAGCATTGGGGCGAGACGGGCGTCACCGTGCAGGGCACCCTGGATGCTGTGCGCGCACAGGTCGCCGTGATTCCGGCAGTGCCAGAAAACCGGTTCCAGCACGCGTTCAGCCACATTTTCGCCGGCGGTTATGCGGCAGGGTACTACAGCTACAAATGGGCCGAAGTGCTCTCCGCCGATGCCTTCGCGCGGTTTGAGGAGGAAGGTATTTTCAACCCTCTCACCGGCAGCGATTTCCGGCGACACATTCTGGAAGCGGGCGGCTCACAGGATGCCATGGCACTGTTCGTGGCGTTTCGCGGGCGCGAACCGGACGTAGAGCCCCTGCTGCGCCACAGTGGTATCGCGGCCTGATACGGCCTCAGGGCTTGTGCCAGCAGGCACAGCCCTTTTGCCCCGGCCCAGAGGCGACGCACAGCTCCACTTCCCGCAGGTCATCACCCTCTGAGGCGAGCAGCAACTGTTGCAGCAGGTAGCGGGAAAACTCCTCCACCGTCGCATTGCGCAGGGGCAACACGCGGGTGTCAGCCTTGAGAAAAAGCATCTCTTCGCGGGCGAAATGCACCCGGTAATAGTCTTCCGCGTCCTCTATGCGCTGATACGGCGAATCGCCGGCAAGCAAGAGGTACTCGTCCAGCGCATCGCAGAGCGACTTCAGGCGACGCTTGTAGACATTGTAGTCGGCGGCGAAGCCATTATCCCCCATGGGGGCGACAATCTTCGCCGACACGGAGTAATTGTGGCCATGCAAGCGTTCGCGCTCGGTCGCCGAAAAAATAGTGAAATGTGCCGCAGAGAACTTGTGGCTCTCTTTGTCGATGTACAGCGTGGTCAAACGCTCCATGAGATACTTCCAGCTGATTGACGTTGAAACATTGTCACGACTCTACGCAGAATAGGCAAGGCTGGACCGGTGATGCACAATGGCGCTGGCCAGGCACAGCGCAAACTGAATTGCGGGCGCCTGCGTATTACCGATTGCACACGACCATCGGGGTAGCACCCCGGTGAGCGATATTCCAGGGGGAAATCCATGCACACTGCAATTATCACCGGCGCCAGCGTTGGTATTGGCCGCGCCACGGCGCTACGCTTTCTGGCGCTCGGCTACCGGGTCTACAACCTGTCCCGACGCGCCTGTCCGGAAGACGGCGTCGAAAATATCGCCTGTGACCTCGCCTCCGACGCCTCGATTAACGCCGCCTGCAGCACACTGCTGCCGGTCGTCAAAGACAGCGAAACCGTCTGCCTGCTGCATAATGCCAGCCAGATGCGCAAGGATGCAGTTTCCGACTGCAGCAGCGACAGCCTGCGCGAGGTACTGGAGACCAATGTCGTGGCGTTGAACAGCGTCAACCAGCTGCTGCTACCTGCACTGCCAGCGGGGTCCAGCCTGCTGTATATCGGCTCAACGCTGTCCGAGAAGGCGGTCGCGGGCTCCTTCAGCTACGTGCTGAGCAAGCACGCCCAACTCGGTATGATGCGGGCAAGCTGCCAGGACCTGATGGGGACGGGCATTCACACAGCGCTGATCTGCCCCGGCTTTACCGACACAGAGATGTTACGCACGCATATCGGCAATAACCCCGAAGTGGTTGCGGCAATCGGCGGCATGAATGCCTATGGCCGACTGATCGACCCAGGTGAAATCGCCGAGTTGATCGTGTGGGCGCATGGCAACCCGGTGATCAACGGTGCCGTTCTGCACGCCAACCTGGGACAGAAGGAAGCCTGACATGACCGCCGCAGTCACCGTGTGGGAGCGCCGGGAGCGGGTTTTCCTGGTCCTGGCCGGCATTTTTCTCTGTGCGATGACGCTGCTGAATGTGATCGGCATCACCCGGTTTATCCAGCTTGGGCCCATGGCGCTGGCCGTGGGTGTGCTGCCCTACCCGCTCACTTTCCTCTGTACAGACCTGGTTTGTGAACTTTATGGGCGCGCCCGGGCCAACTTTCTGGTCAGCGTGGGCCTGGGGCTCAACTTCTTCATTCTGCTCGTCCTGTTCCTGGGCGATGCCATGCCCTCCGTGGGGCCAGAGGCCATGCCGCCGTGGCAGATTCTGCAACTGGCGGAGCCGGTGACGCTGCCCAGTGGTCAGGTGGTGAGCAACAGCATCGGGCTGTACCAGCTGATCTATGCGACAACCTCCGGCGCTGTGTTCGCCTCCATGCTCGCCTACATCGCCGCGCAGTACTGCGATGTGCAGCTGTTCCACTTCTGGAAACGGATAACCCGCGGCAAATATCTGTGGGTTCGCAACAATTTCAGCACGCTGATGAGCCAGATGGTGGACTCGGTGATGGTTATCACCGTCACCTTTGGTGCGGCATTCCTGCGCGGTGACATCGCTTTCCAGGCGCTGTTGGTCCTAATAGGCAGCAACTACGTGTTCAAGGCAGCGGTTGCACTGCTCGATACCGGCCCGTTCTATGTGCTGGTGCACTACCTGCGCCGTTACCTGGAACTGGGGCCCGAGGATTATGCCGTGCCCGGGGGCAGGTCGGACGGAGTCGCCGCGGAGTAGCAGCGCGTGTGGTGAGGCACCTACTGGCGCATCGCAGCTTCTTCCGCCTTGCGTTGCGCCACCAGCTCACGCACATCGGCCAGCAGGGCCCGCGCATCAAACACGATGCCATCCTTGATCGTATACCGGATTCCACCGGCGAGCTCCACCGCGCCGCGCTCGCGGTTCAGGCGCTGGTGGCCGGTGCCATAGAGAATCTTGAAATTGGCCAGCGGGTTCTCGTCGACGATGACCAGATCAGCGCGTTTGCCCAGTTCAACCGTGCCGCGGTCACTGTCGACACCCAGCAACTCCGCCCCCTTGAGGGTCGCCGACTGTATGACTTCCAGCGGGTGAAACCCTGCCTCCTGCAACAGTTCCAACTCCCGAATGTAGGCAAAACCGTAAATTTTGTAGATGAACCCCGCATCTGACCCCGCCGTCACGCGTCCGCCGGCGTTTTTGTAATCATTCACGAACTGCATCCAGAGTGAAAAATTCTCCTTCCAGGCGATTTCATCCGCCGTCGTCCAGTCAAAAAAATAGGAGCCGTGGATGTCCGGGCTGGGCTCAAACGCCCGCATCATATAGGGCATGGTGTAGCTGGCGTGCCACTCTGCCAGACGTGCTCGCATCAGGTCACGGTTGGCTTCATAGATGGTGAACGTTGGCGAGAGCGTAAAATCAAGCGAGATCAATTCGTCAATAGTGGCGCGCCACACGTCCGAGCCCGGCGCGGCGGTTTGCTGCCACAGCCTACCGGCCTCACCAAAGCGGTCCTGCTCATTGCTGTAATTGTAATCGTAGGGATAATGCTGGATACGACGATCCTCAAACATCGCCTCGGGCAAGCCATACCAGTGCTCCATGCTGTTCACACCCATTCTGGCGCTGTCGAGCACATTGACCCGGGTGACCGCCAGCTGCGCGTGATGAAAGGCGGTGCGCATGTCGCGATCTATCGCCTCCGCGGTCGCCGCCGCAATAATCGCGGGCGCAGCACCAAAGAACTTCACACCGTCAGCACCTTTGCGATGCACGTCGCGCACCCATGCACGGGCCTGTTCCGGGCTGGCGATCGTCGCCGGAAGCGCAGCAAACACCAGCAGATGCGGCGCGGCAATGCTGCCTTTCGCGCTGAGCTCCCGGTGCTGCAGGGTCCACTTCAGCCCCATGGTCGCACCCACGTCACGCACCGTAGTAATGCCGTGCGCCAACCAGAGCTTGAGCACATACTCAGGGTTCGTCAGGCTGCCTGCCGGGGCGTGACTGGTACTGCCGAGGTGAGCATGCGCATCGATAAAGCCCGGCAGAATATATTTGCCGCCGGCATCGATGACTTCTGTTCCGTCCGGTGCGGTTGCATTGGACACAGCGCCTTTGTCCGCACTGCGTATCTCGGCAATACGATTGTTCAGTATCAGTATATCCACGGGGCCGCGCGGCGGCGCGCCGGTGCCATCGATCAGGAAGCCATTACGCAGTAACAAGCGAGGAAATGGTCCGCGAGACTCGTCTCCCCGCGCCGGGGCCACAGTGGGCGGGGCGATACCGCCAGCCAGCACTTCGTTGATATTCTCCTCGCCGGGCTCCGGCGCAGCCGTGGACTGAGCGGCAACACACAGCGCAGCCACACTCACCAGCAATTGACGCAACATTCTCACAGGCCTTCTCCTCGATCTACGCCGCCGGCACCACAGCAACTTGCAAACTGTTACAAAGCCGCACATGTACCACCGCGTAACAGCGCGTATCATGCTGCATTCCATGTCACTGAAACACAAGGACGCTGCTGTGGCTGCGGCAAACATTCTGATAATTGACGACGACCTCCTGTTTTGCAAGGTGTTGCGCTATCAACTGGGTGTACGCAAATACCACTGTGATTTCGTTGACTCCTCCACGCGTGCGCTACAGCGGCTGCAGCGGGAACCCTGCCCCGACCTGATCATGCTCGACTACTTTCTCGGCGCGCAGGAGATGAATGGCCTGCAGCTCTGCAGCCAGATCAAGACAGTGTGCGATACGCCGGTGATCATGCTCACAGCCAACGACGACGTGCGCACGACGATTTCCTGTCTGGACGCAGGAGCCGATCAATACATCGTCAAGCCCTACGATATCGACGAACTCACTGCGCGGATTCGCGCAGTACTACGCCAGCATGGCAGCGGCGAACAGCGCGATAATGGCGCCACGGCGAGCCGGGTGCTCGAGTGGGAAGCACTGCACCTTGACCCGCTGCATCGCACACTCGGCGCCTTCGGCAAGGAAGTCGCACTTTCCGAAAAAGAACTGGCGGTATTGTCCGTTCTGATGCGAAACCCGGGCAGCGCCGTACAACGCAACGACCTTTACAGCATTGTTTACGGCAGAGACTTCGACTCCATGAATCGGGCCATGGATGTTCTTGTCGGACGCGCCCGGAAAAAACTCAAGTCGCTCACGGACAACTACTGCATTCGATCAGTGAGAGGTGCCGGTTATGCGTTGCAGCCAACCCGGGCCAGGAGAACACTGCATGAGGATGCCCAGCCATGACCACGCAGCAAACCGTTTTCGACAGCTCGCATTTGCCTCGGTCTCTGGAGCTTGACGACTGGGAGATACTGGAGGATTTCTACGGTACGTTTCTACAGCAGCTGGATACGCTACTGCTGCACATTGAGTCCGCCCCCCCGCCAATGACGATGGATGAGCAACGTCATCACGCACACAAGCTGGGCTCCTCCTGCCGTACTGTGGGGGCACCCGCCCTGGCTTCCCTGTTCGAGTCTCTCGAGACGCTGTGCCGGGACGCGGCAAACGCGGAAACGCGGGAGCAACTGCTCGCAGACATTGTAATACTGGCAAAAACGACCCGCGAGCGCGTTGCATCACATCTTGCAGCGGGAGCCTGACACCGGCATGCCCGCCACCCGTGCCATTTTCGAGGCCCTGACCGCCAGCCAACTGGGCGCCATGCGCTGGCGCCGCGGTGTTGGCGCCATTGCGCTCAACCGTGGCCTGTGCGCCGCACTGGAATTGCCTGCAGGCACCAACGCCCTGTCCGCAGCGAACTTCGAAAGCATGCTCTATGAGGAGGATCGCGCGCGGGTTATCCGCAGTTTCAATCATTACATCGAACAGGGTTTACAGGAGACCGTCGAGATTCCGCTGCGCGCACGAACCACGCAAGGCGGCATACGAAAATTCCAATGCGTGCTCAGCATTGTCACCGATGAGGGTCAGCCCCAAGACGACGTCATGATCATCCTCCGCGACATGACCGAAGCCGAAATAGCACGCACGGAAACACTGCAGAAATCGGAACTGGAGAGATTGATTATCTCCATCTCCATCAAACTGCTTGAAGCCCCAATCGAGCTGATTGACGCCACGATCACCGAGGCGCTGAGCGACACATCAAAATATGTCGGTGCTGATAGAGCCTACCGCTTCACCTACGACTGGGAGCGGGAAAGCTGCTGCAATACGCATGAATGGTGTGCCCCGGGTGTCGAGCCACAAATCGATCTCCTGCAGGACATTTCCACCCGGGACCTGCATTTGTGGACCAGCAATCACAGGAGCCGCTTGCCTTTCATTGTCTCCGCCGTGCTCAGCCGCGCGCCGGGTGACGCCCTGCGGGCAATACTCGAACCTCAGGGCATACAGTCACTGGCGACATTCCCCGAGCTGCTGGGTGATGATTGTATCGGCTTTATCGGCTTCGACTCGGTAAACAGTGCGCGCCATTACAGCGACGTAGAGATCATGTTGCTGGAATTACTGGCCGACCTGATCACACACACCGAACAGCGACGCCGCCGGGAACAGGAACTACTCGATACGCTTGCTTCCCTCAAGGAATCCCGCAACTCGGCCCTGACCATGGCCACAGTGGCGAGCTCAGCCAACGAGGCCAAGTCACGCTTCGTTGCCACCATGAGCCATGAAATCCGCACCCCGCTGCACGTCATTCTCGGCATGACGGAGTTGCTCAAGGGCACAGTGCTGGACGAGAACCAGCGCTCGCTACTGGATGCACTGGAATCGTCCGGCCGCAATCTGGCGGAATTGATTGGCGATATTCTTGAGGTGTCGCGCATCGAAAGTGGCAACCTTGCACTGGAGCCTGTGCCCTTCTCGCTGCCGGACTTGAGCGGTCCGGTGGAGAAAGTACTGCGCCCGCTCGCGGACCGGAAACGCATCAGGCTCGATTTCCAATTGACCACTGGGCTCCCCTGCCGATTTTACAGCGATGCCATCAAGATTCGTCAGGTCATCCAGAATCTGGTGGCCAATGCCATCAAATTTACCGAAACCGGATCGGTGGAGGTACAGCTGTCAGTGACGCAACCTTACCAAAGCGCAGCACATGACGACTGGCAACTGCGGATCTGCGTCGAGGATACTGGCATAGGCATGCCGGAAGATGTACTGGCGCACCTCCATGAACCTTTCTACCAGGCCAGCGCCGCTGGGCCAGCGCGCGCGGGAGGCACCGGGCTCGGGCTGGCCATTGTCTACAATCTGGTGAGCGCGATGGGCGGCTCGGTTGCGGTGGAGAGTACGCTTGCCGCAGGCTCGAAGTTCGAGGTGAGCTTGCCGCTGCAGCCATTTGACGACGCGGAAGCCACCGACAAACACTGTCAGACAGGCGGACCGGTAAACGCCCACGTGGAAGCGGACCAGTATGCCAACCGGATCAACGGCAAGCGCATTCTACTGGCGGAAGACAACCTGATGAACCAGCGGCTGGTGCAAACCCATTTGAACGGCTACAGCTGCGAGCTGGAGTTTGCGGAGAACGGGGAAGAAGCCGTGGCCCTGGTGGAGCAACGCGACTTTGACCTCATCCTGATGGATTGCCAGATGCCCATCATGAACGGCTTTGAGGCGACCCGCCAGATCCGCGCCAACTTGCGTCAGCAACACAGGCCTCAGCCGGCGGTGCTCGCAGTCACAGCAAATTCGGTACAGGGGGACAGGGAAAAGTGTCTCGCGTTCGGTATGGACGCCATGCTCAGCAAGCCATTCTCGCGTCAGGAGCTTATCGCCACCGTTGCACAGTGGGTTGAGCGAGCCGCCTGAACCGGCTCTTTATCGCCGTCATACCGAGCGGCGGGATACCCAACGTTACAAAGCTGATCATGCCGGTTTGTTATCATGTCGCCTTCACGTACGCGGAAGCCAGTATGAGCGCGCCAACACTAGCCACCCCATTCACACAGCATGAGCAGAGCATTGAATCAGGCACCGGCATTGCGCCTGCCGAGCGGCGCAGAGGTGGCCGTGCTTCCTGTGCTTCGCTACTGCTCCTCGTGGCCACCAGCAGTGTAATCAGCGTATGGTCGCTGCAAGCGCTGCTTGCGATAGCGGGGTAGTCGTCTCTCTCGCAGGAGCTGCACCGCGCAGGTATTCAACCGCCAGCGCCTCCGCCACTGCGTTCGACGGCTGTCCAGATGCGTCCGCTCTACGCAGCACTTCAGCCAGGGTCGCGCTGATACGCTCAATGTGTGCTCTCTTCGCCGCCGCCGGCAAGCCGGCGCGTTGATAGTGCACGTCGATGATGCCACCGGCGTTTATCAGGAAGTCCGGGCAATACAGAATGCCGTGCCCCTGTAAGCGCGCACAGTCCTCCACGGTCGCCAACTGGTTGTTGGCGGCACCGGCCACAATGCCCGCGCGCAACGTGTCGATGCTGCGATCATTCAGCACGGCGCCCATCGCACAGGGAGCCAGCACATCCACTTCCAGGCCGAGTATTTCCGCAGGTGCCACCGGCAAGACGCCGAGCGCTTCCACCGCGCGAGCCAGATTCGCCTCATTGACGTCCGCCCCATAGACTACCGCGCCGTCCTCGCGGAGATGACGCGCGAGGTGATAACCCACATGACCCAGGCCCTGTACCGCGACGCGCAAACCTGCAGTGGTGGCCGCACCCAGGCGGTGTTGCACCGCCGCGCGGATGCCGAGAAAAACACCGTAGGCGGTGCTCGGTGAGGGGTCGCCACCGTGCTCATTGTCGTCGATGCCACTGACATGAGGTGTCCGTGTGGCCATTCGGCGCAGGTCCTCTACACCGGTACCTGAATCCTCCGCGGCCACGTAGCGCCCACCCTGGGCATGCACGAAATCGCCCATCGCCCGCATGAGGGCCGGCGTCTTGTCGCGCCGCGGGTCGCCGATGATGACCGACTTCCCACCGCCCATGGGCAGGCCCGCCAGCGCCGATTTGTAGGTCATGCCGCGAGAGAGGCGCAGCACATCGTGCAGCGCGTCCTCATCACTGGCATAGGGAAACATGCGACAGCCACCGACACCCGGTCCGAGGCTGGAATTGTGTACGGCAATAATCGCACGAAGCCCGGTGCCAGCATCACTGCCGAAGACAACCAGTTCATGGCCATCCCAGGCGGGGGCGGAAAATACACTCATGACAGTTCCTCTCCAGCTGCCTGCGTTAGTCAGGCAGCGTTGACAATGGTGACCGTGTCCACGGCTTCGCCACGGAAACGACGCAAAAGCTGGGCGCGTTGCCCGGCCAGCTGCTCGCGGTTGCGGTCCTTGATGTGGCCGAAGCCGCGCAGCCGAGCGGGCAGCGACGCCAGTTCCACCGCTTCCGCGTAGTTGTCTTCGCTCAAGCCGGAGAGCAACTCGTCGAGCAGGCTGAGGTAGTCATCAATATCCGCCCGCTCCTGCCGGCGCTCAGCGGTATAGCCGAAAATATCGAAGCGTGTTCCACGCAGGCGCCGCAGTCGTGCGAGCCAAGCAAAAGCGGTCAGCATCCACGGGCCGAACTCCTGCTTGACCAAGTGGCCGGTAGCAGGGTCGCGCTTGCTGAACAAGGGAGGCGCGAGGTTGAAACGCAGTTCAAAATCCCCCTCGAACTGCTGCTCGAGCTTGCGCAGGAACTCGCCATTGCTGTACAGCCTGGCCACTTCGTACTCGTCTTTGTAGGCCATCAGCTTGTGAAGCACACGGGCCACGGTGGCGCTGAGGCTACCCGGCTTTTCTGCCCGGGGATCCGCGGCGCGCACACGCTCTACCAATTGCCGGTAGCGTTCCGCGTAGGCCGCGTCCTGGTAGTCCGCAAGTCGCACCGTGCGGTCGGCAACAATCTCATCCACCAACTCGAGGCGCGGTGCCGCGGGCGGCGCCAGCTCATCCACCAGCGCGAGCACGCGCTCGGGCTGATCGGCACAGCGGCGTCCCCACAGGAATGCCTGTTTATTGAAATTGACCGCCACCGCATTCAACTCAATGGCCTCCTCCAGAGCGGCGGCGGAAACGGGCACCAGGCCCTGTTGCCAGGCGTAACCAAGCAGGAACAGGTTCGCGGCTATCGAGTCGCCCAGCAGCTGCGTGGCGATGCGCGTGGCATCAATGAAGAACGCCGCCGAATCGCCGACCTCATCACTCACCTTGGCTTTCATGGCGCTGGTGGGGAAGCGCGCATCCGGGTCGAGAATAAAGGCGGAAGTAGGCACTTCGGCATCGTTGACAACGGCGTGGGTGCGGCCGTGCGCCACCTTGCCCAGTGCTTCATAGGTGGAAGTCACCACCAGGTCACAACCGAGCAGCAAGTCGGCCTCTCCGGCGGGAATACGCACCGCCTTGATGTCTTCCTGATTGGCGCTGACCCGCACATGACTGACCACGGCGCCAAACTTCTGCGCCAGACCCGTCTGGTTCATGGTCGCACAACCCTTGCCTTCAATGTGTGCCGCCATGGCCACCAGGGCTGTAATGGTCAGCACACCGGTACCGCCCACGCCCGTCACCACGGTGTTCCAGGGCCGCTCGAGCTCTGGCAACTGCGGTTCGGGAAGCGGGTCGAACAGGCCTTCCACGCCACCGCCGGCGCCCTCGGGCTTGCGCAGCTTGCCGCCAACGACCGACACGAAGCTCGGGCAAAAGCCATTGGCGCAGCTGTAGTCTTTGTTGCAGGAGCTCTGGTCGATTTTGCGTTTGCGGCCCAGCTCGGTTTCCTTCGGCAGCACCGACAGGCAATTGGACTTGATGCTGCAATCCCCGCAACCCTCGCAGACCGCATCGTTGATGAACAAGCGCTTAGCCGGGTCCTCCAACACGCCCTTCTTGCGTCGACGGCGCTTTTCCGCCGCGCAGGTTTGCACGTAAACGATCACCGAGGTGCCGCGATACTCGCGCAATTCGCGCTGCAAGGTGTCCATCTCGCTGCGATCATGCAGACTGTAATAACTGGTGACGCCATGAAACTGACCGTTCCAGGCTTCCGGATGATCACTCACGAGGGCAATGCGCTGCACACCCTCCGCCGCGACCTGGCGCACCAGGTCACCCACCGACAGGCTGCCATCAATAGGCTGCCCCCCGGTCATGGCGACCGCGTCGTTATAGAGAATCTTGTAAGTGATGTTCACCCCGGCGGCGACCGCTGCCCGAATGGCGAGAATACCCGAGTGGAAATAGGTGCCGTCACCAAGATTCTGGAACACATGTTGGGTATCGGTGAACGGCGCCTGGCCAATCCACGTCGCCCCCTCGCCCCCCATTTGCGTGAACGTATGGGTTTGCCGGTCAGGCATCCAGGTGGCCATGTAATGACAGCCTATGCCACCAAGGGCGTGGCTGCCTTCAGGGACCTTGGTCGAGGTATTGTGCGGGCAGCCGGAGCAGAAGTGCGGCACACGCTCGATGGTGTCCCGCGGCTGGGCGAGTGATCGCTCCTTCTCCTCGATCCAGCGGATACGCTGATCCATGGTTTCCGACTGGTAGAAGCGGCGGATACGACTGGCGATCGCCAGAGCAACCATCGCCGGCGTCAACTCGGCCAGGTTGGGCAGGAGGTCCCTGCCGGCTTCGTCGAACTCGCCGATCACGCGGGGGCGCGCCGCCACCGGGTAGTTGTACAGCTGGCCGGTCAGCTGGTCTTCGATGATGGAACGCTTTTCCTCCACCACCAGAATCTCTTCCAGACCTTCGGCGAAGTCGTGGGTCATACGCGGCTCGAGGGGCCAGGGCATACCGACCTTGTAGACGCGCAGGCCGATTTCGGCGGCCACCGCATCGTCGATACCCATATCCTCCAGCGCCTGCATGACGTCCAGATAGGCCTTGCCCGAAGTGATAATACCCAGTCGCGGCTTAGGGCAATCCACTACCACACGGTTGATGCCGTTGACACGTGCGAACTCCCGCGCCGCATAGATCTTGAACTTGTTGAGCCGCAACTCCTGTTCCAGCGGCTTGTCCGGCCAGCGCGCATGCACGCCATCGGCGGGCATCTGGAAGTCTTCGGGCATGACGATGTTGATACGGTCGGGATCGATGTCCGCAGAAATGGCTGAATCCATGTTTTCGGTGATGGCTTTCAACGCCACCCAACAGCCGCTATAGCGCGATAATTCCCAACCGAAAATGCCCAGGTCGAGTACTTCCTGCACATTGGCCGGGCTCAACACGGGCACCGAGGCACCGATGAACATGTGCTCCGACTGGTGCGGCAGTGTTGAAGACTTGCAGGCATGGTCATCCCCTGCCACCGCCAGCACACCGCCGTAGCGCGATGTGCCAAATGCATTGGCATGTTTGATCACATCCATGCTGCGATCAACCCCCGGCCCCTTGCCATACCACATGCCGAACACGCCATCGTAGCGCGCCCCGGCAAACAGGTTGGTCTGCTGGCTGCCCCACACCGAGGTCGCGGCAAGGTCCTCGTTCAACCCGGCCTGAAAGTGGATATTGTGACGCTTCAGCCAGGGCTCGGCTTTCCACATCGCCTGATCAACGCCACCGACCGGGGAGCCCCGATAGCCAGATATGAAGCCCGCGGTGTTGAGGCCGGCGCGGCGGTCGCGCTGCTGCTGCAACATAGGCAGCCTGACCAGCGCTTCAATCCCGGTCATGTAGGCACGCGCCGTGTCGAGGGCGTACTTGTCGTCCAGCGATACTTTCCTGAGAGCCTTGCGGTTGTCGGTTGCCATAATCACTGCTCCTGCACGGACCTGAGATTCTGCGCCAGACGGAAAGGATTTGTTATTTGATTTGGTGGCCTTTTACACGATATTGTGCATAAATTATGCAGCCGTTAAGCAATTACAGGGTAAAACAACCATCATGCTCGCCCCTCAGGACATTGAGATACTGAAACTACTGCAGCGGGATGCCACCACCAGCACCGCCAGCATCGCCGACAGGATCAACCTGTCCCAGTCACCCTGCTGGCGCCGCATCAACCGCCTGGAGGAAGAAGGCATTATCCGGCGGCGTGTCGCGCTGCTGGATCGCGCACAGTTGGGTATGGATGTGGTGGTGTTCGCCACCATCAACCTGACCGCCACCGGGCGCCAGAACCTGGTGAGCTTCGAAACCGAAATCGTCGATCACCCCGAAGTGGTCGAGTGCTATACCATGACCGGCATCTGGGACTACATGCTGAAGATTGTTACCCGCGACATCCGTCATTATGAAGACTTCGTGCGCAACACGCTGACCACCAGCCCCGGCATTCGGGAGTTGCACTCCCACATGGCGGTGACTGAAATCAAGAACACCACCGAATTGCCGCTGGATACCCAGCTCTAGGACGCGCATGTTAGAGAGCAAACTCCCGGCGGTTGGCACCACCATCTTCTCGCACATGTCCGCTCTGGCGAGCGAATGTGGCGCATTGAACCTGTCGCAGGGCTTTCCCGATTTCCCCGCACCCGAGCGCTTGCGACAGGCGCTGGCCCGGCAGGCGCTGGAAGGGCACAACCAGTACGCACCGATGGCGGGGCTACCCGCATTGCGCGAAGCGATCGCTGGGCAACTGGCACATCATCGCGGCGTAGTGTGCGACGCAGACACTGAAATCACCGTACTGCCGGGCGCCACCGAAGCGATCTACTGCGCCATCACCGCCTGCGTGTCCGCCGGCGACGAAGTAATTCTGCTCGACCCCTGCTACGACAGCTATCGACCCGCGGTGCTGCTGGCAGGTGGTGTTCCGGTACATGTGCCGCTAGACCCCGTGACGTTCATGCCCAACTGGGCCCGTATCGAGGCCGCCATTTCCAGGCGCACGCGCATGCTGGTCATCAACTCGCCTCACAATCCTACCGGCGCAGCGCTGGCACGGGAGGACCTCGAAACCCTGAACAGACTGGTCGCCAGGCACGGCCTGCTGGTGGTGAGCGACGAGGTCTATGAATACCTGATTTACGATGGACGCACGCACCACAGTGCACTGCAATTCGACGCTCTGCGCGCGGCCACTTTTGCCGTATTCTCCTTCGGCAAAACCTACGGTGTCACCGGCTGGAAAACCGGCTACTGCGTAGCGCCCCCTGCGCTCACGGCAGAACTGCGTAAAATCCACCAGTATGTCTGCTTTGTCGCCGTCACCCCGGTGCAGCAGGCACTGGCTGAATTCATGCGCGCCGAGCCCGATTACCCGTTGACGCTGGCGGCGCGATACCAGCACAAGCGCGATCTGTTCAATCGTGCCCTCGCCGGTTCGGCGCTACGCCTCACACCCAGTGCCGGCAGCTATTTTCAGCTACTGGACTATGCTGCACTCAGCGACAGCGCCGATGTTCAGCTCTGTGAAGCGTGGACCCGGGAGGTGGGCGTTGCCTCCATACCCGTATCGGTGTTTTACCAGCAACCGCCTGCACAGCGGCTTTTGCGCTTCTGTTTTGCCAAGCAGGACGCCGTGCTGCAGCAGGCCGCGGAGCGACTATGCAAAATCTGAATGTCACCCTGGTGCAGTGCGAACTGGCCTGGGAGGCCCCCGAAGACAACCGGCGCCACCTCGAAGCACTGCTCGAGAAAAGCGCCGGTGGAACGGACCTCATCGTCCTGCCGGAAATGTTCACCACCGGTTTTTCCATGAACGCACTGGCCAATGCCGAATTACCCGGCGGCGCTACGGAGTGCTGGATGCTGCGGCTGGCCGCACAGCACGATTGTGCCCTCACCGGCAGCATCGCAGTGCGCTGCGAAGACCAGGTCTACAATCGCATGCTGTTTGTCACACCCGACGGCAGCGTCAGCCACTATGACAAGCGCCACCTGTTTCGCATGGCGGGTGAGCACGAACGTTACGGCGCTGGCCAACAGCGCGTTACCGTGGCCTGGCGTGGCTGGCGGGTGTTGCTCCAGGTCTGTTACGACCTGCGCTTTCCCGTGTTCAGCAGAAACCGGGAGGACTACGACCTGGCTCTGTACGTGGCCAACTGGCCCGCTGCGCGGCGCACACACTGGCGTGCCCTGCTTCCAGCACGTGCCATCGAAAACGCTGCCTGTGTGGTGGGCGTGAATCGTGTGGGGCAAGATGCCAAAGGCATTGGGTATTCGGGGGATAGCCTGGCGATCGCCGCCGATGGCAGCATGCTGGCTGACCTTGAAAACAAAAACGGCACTGCCAGTATTACTCTGAACAGTGCCGATCTACTTGCGTACCGTACGCGTTTCCCCTGCCAGCTGGATGCGGACGACTTTCAGCTGCGCTGAATAGTCGCCCTGCAGCCAGCAGATTCAGGGCGCCGGCTTACTTCTTGTATTCAACTTCCAGCGTTGCCATTACACGGCGGTTTGCAGCACGACCTTCGCTGGTGTCGTTGCTGGCGACCGGGCGCGCTTCGCCGTAACCTACAGCTTCCAGGCGGTCAGCGCTGATACCGTGCTGATTCACCAGGAGGTCAACCACAGCCTGTGCACGACGCTGCGAGAGTTGCTGGTTGTAGTTTTCTGGGCCGACGCTGTCGGTGTGACCTTCAACATCAACCTGCAGGTCGTTGAAGCGCTTCAGGAATTCCGCCAGCTCGCTGATGTCGTTGAAGTACATCTCTTTGACTTTGGTTGAATCAAAGTCGAAGTTGACTTTCAGCTTGATGGACGCCACCTGGGTTACCGGCAGCGGGCAGCCAGTTGCGTCTACACGCGTGCCAGCGGCTGTGCCGGGGCACTGGTCGCGATCGTCGTTTACGCCGTCGCCATCAGAGTCCACAGGAGCCGCCGCAACCACGACCGGCGCGGCGTCTTCTTCCACTTTACCGAAGTAGTAGTTCAGGCCAGCGGTGAGCAGGAAGTCGTTTTCGCTCTCGTCCAGGCTGTGCAGCATGCGCGCGTCAAGGCGGGCACCGAAACGCGGTGTCAGCATCCAGCGCAAACCACCGCCGGCGTTGGCTGTGGTTTCAACGGTGTCGAACAGGTCAGCGTCGATATCGATTTCACCCATGCCGAAAGCCAGGTAAGGACGGACGCGATTGCCGCCGCCGATGTAGCTGCCGGTGTAATACATCATGCCCACCTGCCACGCAGCGACGTCGGTTTCCGTACCGTCGTTGTAACGCGTGCTGTCTTCGGCGTACATGACCTCAGCGGCCCAGTTATCGGTAAAAGCCCACTCGAGGCCAACAACCGGAGTTTCAGTGTCTTTCAACCGACGGTCGCCATCGAACACGAACTGACCGATGCCAGCGTTGAGTGTCAGCGGGACCTCGGCAGAAACCGGCGCAACAGACATGGATGCAGTGGCTGCGATTGCAGCAACACCGGCGAAAAATTGTTTTTTCATTACACTCTCTCCTGATTGCATGACACGGCCCCCTATTTCATTGGCCATTACGTAATGATACAGAGTCATCTCTCATTCGCCACCACAACAAGGCTAAATAATTCACAGTCTTGATTGGGAATATTTCTCGCGCTAGAGGCCGAGCACACCCTTGACGAAAGGCACCGTGAGTGCGCGCTGGTCGGCCAGCGAACGGGCATCCAGCGTCTCCAGCACGTGCATCAGCGACGCCATGTCGCGCGGCGCGCGACTCACCAGGAAACGGCTGACTTCCAGGGGCATATCGAGCCCGCGACAACGAGCACGGAACTGCAGGATAGCCTGCATGCCGGCATCGTCCGGTGCGGGCAGCTGAAATACCGGCCCCCAACCCAGCCGGGAGCGCAGGTCGGCCAGCAACACGGGCAGCTGGCGAGGACTGCTATCCGCAGCAAACACCAGCCGGCAGCGGTTCTCGCGGGCGCGATTGAACAGGTGGAACAGGGCCTCCTCCCACTCCGGCTGGCCAGCCACCCGGTCAAGATCGTCGATGCACAGCAGGCGCTGGCCTTCGAGCCCACCGAGCAACTCTGCGGCCGGCAAGTTGCCCAGATCTGCCAGAGGCAAATAGGAGCTATTCCCCGGACACAGGTGGCAGGCCGCCTGCAGCAGATGCGACTTGCCGCTGCCGGCGGGACCAAACAGATACAGGGTCGGCTCCCCCTCCGCCATGCACTGGGCCTGCAATGCGGCCAACAGTGGCTCGTGCACCGCGGCGCCCAGAAAACTGGCGAAGGTCGCGTCATCCCGCAGCCGTACGTTCAGGGCCAGCTGCCGGGCGGGCACAGCAGACACCGCCTCAATCCCCGCTGTAAAGCTGGCTGGCACGGTAGTAAGCCATGGCGTGGCGCACGAAAACCATAATAACCGCCGACACCGGCAGCGCGACCAACACGCCGACAAAGCCCGCAATCTGTCCTCCGGCCATCAGGGCAAAGATTACCGCCACCGGGTGCAAGCCAATGCGATCGCCCACCAGTACCGGGGTCAACAGCACACTTTCCAGCACCTGGCCCACGCCGAACACCAGCGCGACCCAGAGCAGGATTGTCCACTCCTGGAACTGCACATACGCCAGCACGCAGGACGCCAGAATACCGACGACAAACCCGAGGTAGGGCACAATGCTGGCAAGCCCCGCAACAACGCCGAGCACCAGCGCGAACTGCACCCCGACGAGCCACAGGCCAGTGCTGTAGATCACCCCCAGCGAGCACATGACCAGGAACTGGCCGCGCAGAAACGCACTCAGCACCTCGTCTGCTTCCCGCACCAGAGCAATCGCGTTCTTGTGCCAGGCAACCGGCACGATACCCAGCGCCTTTTCCATGAGGATGTCCCAGTCGCGCATGAGGTAGAAGGCCACCACCGGCACCAGCGCGAGATTGAACAAGCCGGCGAGAAACCCGGCACCTGAGCCGGTTAGGCTTTTCAGGGTGGACGCCGTCACCTTACCCAGGGACTGCCAGTGCTCGGCAAGCTGCCCGGACCAGTCGATCTGCGGCAGCTGGGCCGCAGGCACACTCAAACGATCGCGCAGCCAGGGCACGAGCGTCTGCGTAAGCCATTGATATAAAGCAGGTATTTTCTGGATCAGGGCATCCAACTGCTGTAGCACCAACGGTACGGCAACGAGCATCCCGACCACAATCAGGCCGGAAAACAGGACGAAAACCACCAACACCCCTGCCGTACGCCCGAGCTTGCGGCGTTCCAGCGCATCCACCACCGGATCGCCCAGATAGCCGATCAAAGCCCCGAGTACAAACGGCAGCAAAATGGGCTGTAACAGGTAGAAGGCCAAAGACAGCGCCACGAGCAGCGCCAGGGCCAGGGGCCAGCGCTGCACGGGCAACTGGCTGTCGGGTTCTAGTTGCGCCACAGGTAATTCAGTCCTTTTCCGGTGCCGGCCGCGGCCGGTCGCATACGGGGGTTCAACTCGATGATTGAAGCCAGCTGGGAGGCGTCTGCCGCCGCCACAACAGCGAGAGTCAGCCTGTCTTTATCCAGCGCGGTCACGCGCGCCTGCCGGATAGGCTCCAGGCTCTCCAGCCAGCTCATGATCGCCGCGTAGTCGGCGTAGCCCGCCACCCCACTCACGTTCAGCAACAGGGTATCGCCGGCATCGGCGCCGCTAATGGCATAGCGCGCCGCCATATCTTCCACCACCAGATCGACCCCGCCGCGCAAGAAACTATTCGCGTCCGTACGCGTGGCACTGCGGTCCTGCCGCCCCTGCGTGGACAGATAAGCCCAGTCACCGACCACATCGCCCGCCGCCAGTTTTGCCACACGCCCGGCCAGCACCTCGGTGGCGCGATAGCGTGTAGAGGCGGCGATCAACAGTGGCGACGGCAGGTGCCAGGCTTCGGCGGGGTCAAGCGCTGCGGCGTCGGTGAGGTCAAGCAGCGGAAAGCGCAACGGAACGCCCCGGCGGCGGAAGCCTTCGGTGAGCTCGGCAGCCAGTTCCGGATGCGCCCCCGGGCTGACAAAACTGCGTTGACCGGCCTCTTCCACCACCAACCAGACGAGAACAGCGGGGCGGGTCGCGGTCCAGATGGGGGCTCCCGCGCTCAGCAGCAAATCGCGCACCTGAGCCGGGTCAAACTCCACCCGGGCGGACAGTGCCGCGTCGCCGCTGTCAATCCGGTTGTAGGAATATTGCTGCACCCGCGCCCGCGCGGATTGCAGCGCCCCCGCGACCTCGGGACGCGCCAGCACGTCCACCGACCCGGACACCTTGACCAGCACCTGCGCCAAACCTTCCTCGGCGGCGCGCGCAAGCTCCGCTTCATCGCGATTGGCAACCGGCACATCGGCCACGTACAGATCGCGTACCAGCTCTGCCGGAAACGCATTACACACCACGAGTAACAGGCTTGCTGCCACCCACTTGAGGGGCGCACCCAAAATGGCCTCCGGCGAATCAGGAAAAAGGCCATTGTAACAGCAGCGGGGGAAGTGGAGCTGCATCGGCGTGAAAATTGCCGCAGGCGTGAATCGCTCCGCGATTAGGGCTAGAATACGCCCCCTGCCACGGCAGCAGCCCGCAACCGAATCGGACCTCGCACACCATGAGCACAGACAATCAGGGCAAAGCCCTCAGCTACAAAGATGCCGGCGTGAATATCGACGCCGGCAATGCACTGGTGGAGCGCATCAAACACGTTTCCCGACGCACTGCTCGCCCGGAAGTACTGGGCGGCCTGGGTGGTTTTGGCGCGCTCTGCGAAATACCCGCCGGCTACCGGCAGCCAGTTCTGGTCTCTGGCACCGATGGCGTCGGCACCAAGCTGCGCCTTGCGCTTGAGATGGGCATACACGACACCATCGGCATCGACCTGGTCGCGATGTGCGTCAACGATCTGGTGGTGGCGGGTGCCGAGCCACTGTTTTTCCTCGACTACTACGCCACCGGTGCCCTGAATATCGACACGGCCGCCGCCGTTGTCAGCGGCATTGGCCAGGGCTGCGAGCTCGCGGGCTGCGCACTGGTGGGTGGAGAAACCGCCGAAATGCCCGGCATGTACGAAGGCGAAGACTACGACCTGGCGGGCTTCTGCGTTGGCGTGGTGGAAAAGGCCGACATTATTGACGGCAGCAAGGTCGAGGCCGGCGACACGCTGATTGCCATCGCCAGCAGCGGCCCGCACTCCAACGGCTACTCACTGATCCGCAAGATATTGGAGGTCAGCGGCGCGTCCCTGCAACAGCCCTTCGGCGACAGCACTCTGGGTGAAACCCTGCTCACGCCCACGCTGATTTACGTCAAGGCATTGCTCGCCCTGTTTGGCGAGGTTGAGGTCAAGGCACTGAGCCACATCACCGGCGGCGGCTTGCCGGAGAACCTGCCGCGGGTACTGCCGGCTGACTGCCGCGCGGTGGTGGACACCGCAAGCTGGTCCTGGCCACCGATTTTCCAGTGGCTGCAGGAACAGGGAAACGTCGCCACGCCCGAGATGTACCGCACCTTCAATTGCGGCGTGGGCATGGTGCTGTGTGTCGCACCGTCCGCTACCCGCACCACGCTCGATCTGCTCGCCCGTGAGGGCTTGACGGCATGGCAGCTGGGCACGATTGAGCACGGCGAGCACGGGGTGGAACTGGCCTGATGTCGGGGAGATCACCCGGCCGCATTGCGGTGCTTATCTCCGGTCGCGGTTCCAACATGCACGCGCTGATTGACGCCTGCAACAGCGGTGCACTGCCTGCGGAAGTCTGTCTGGTCATCAGCAACCGTGCTGATGCAGAGGGCTTGCGCAGCGCGCGGGAAGCCGGTATCGAAACCGCGTGCATCGCCCACGCAGATTTCCCAGACCGCGAGGCGTTCGATAGCGCACTGGTGGCGAGGCTCCAGCAGGCGCAACCGGATCTGGTGGCCCTGGCGGGGTTCATGCGCATTCTCACGCCGGTATTTATCACACCTTTTGCCGGTAGATTATTGAACATTCATCCGTCATTGTTGCCCAAGTACCCGGGGCTGCACACACACCAGCGGGCCATTGACGCCGGAGACAGTGAGGCCGGAAGCACCGTCCACTTTGTCACCCCCGAGCTGGACGGTGGCCCACCCGTACTGCAGGCGCGCGTTCCGATACAGGCCCATGACACCGCGGACAGCCTCGCGCTGCGCGTTCTGGAAATGGAGCACGCCATATACCCGTTGGCCGCCCGCTGGTTCCTGCAGGGCAGGCTCACACTGGACAAACAAGGAGCACATTTCGATGGCCAGAAGATTCCCGCGAATGGGCTTCACTACCGGCCGCCCGTCAACGCTGATGGCGCTGCTGCTGGGAGCCGCCCTTAGTGCCGCGTTAGCCGCGGGCCCGGCCCGGGCCACAGCATCTGCAGAACCTGAGCTGCAGCCCTACCTGGTCAAATACTCCACGTCGGCGCGGGGCATGACGGTGACGCTGGAGCGCGAGCTGAAAGCCGAGGGTGAGGGCCGCTACACGCTGACCAACGGCGGCACGCTTCTGGTCGTGGGCTTCCACGAAGTGGCGGTGTTCAACGTTGAGGGCACGGAGATTCACCCAAAATCCTACATTTACCAGGGCACAGGTCTGATCAACCGCCGTCGCGAGGTGCATTTCACGCCGGGCGCCGATACCGTGCGCAGCTTCTACAAGGATGAATGGTACGAATTGCCCTACACCGAGGGCACGCTGGACCGCATGAGCCAGCAGGAACAGCTGCGCCTGCAATTGATGGCGAAGGAGAACCCGAAGGAAAACCTGCAGGTCCGCATTGCCGACGGCAAGCGCATTCGCGACTACGAGCTGGTGTATGTGGGCGAAGAGATTCTGGACACCCCGCTGGGCCCGGTGAACACGCTGCACTTCGAGCGGCTACATGAAGAACCGGACCGCGAGTCCGACATGTGGCTGGCCCCGGAGTGGGATTACCTGATGGTCAAAACCATCCACGTGGAAGACGACAAGCCGGTGGAAGTGTTGCTCGCCGAAGGCAGCATGGGCGGCACACCGCTACGGGCCACCGCCACTCCCTGAAATGTGCCTCAGGCGCGCGGCAACGTGACGCCGCGCTGGCCCTGGTACTTGCCTCCGCGATCGCGGTAGCTGGTTTCACACACCTCATCCGACTCGAAAAACAGCATCTGCGCGACGCCTTCATTCGCGTATATCTTCGCCGGCAGGGTGGTGGTGTTGGAGAATTCCAGCGTCACGTGCCCCTCCCACTCCGGCTCCAGAGGCGTCACGTTGACGATGATGCCACAGCGGGCATAGGTCGACTTGCCCAGGCAAATGGTCAGTACGTTGCGCGGTATGCGGAAATACTCCACCGTCACCGCCAGCGCGAAAGAGTTCGGCGGAATCACGCACACATCGCCACGCACGTCGACAAAGCTGTTTTCATCGAAGGCTTTCGGGTCTACGGTTGCGGAATTGATGTTGGTGAACACCTTGAAATGATCCGAGCAGCGCACATCGTAACCGTAGCTCGATGTGCCGTAGGAAATAAGCCGGCGATCGCCGTCGCTGCGCACCTGACCCGGTTCAAAGGGCTCAATCATGCCCTGCTGCTCCGCCATACGGCGTATCCATTTATCTGCCTTGATGCTCACGCTGCAATACGCTCCGTTCAGTCGTCGCTGATTCGTATGGTGGGACCCCCGGCATCGCCGCCCGAGGCCGCGCCCGCGAGGGTCGCGTCAATGGCCCGGGCAGCTGCAAGATACAACTGCGCTTCCGGAGATTCCGGCGCCGCGACAACCGTCGGGGTGCCGCTGTCAGTCTGCTCGCGGATGGACAGGGCCAAGGGCAGGCTGGCCAGCAGCGGCACACCGTAATCCGCCGAGACCCGCTCACCACCGGCGCTGCCGAAAATATGCTCGGCATGGCCACACTGGCTGCACACGTGCACGGCCATGTTCTCAAGGATGCCGAGAATGGGAACATCCACCTTGCGAAACATCTCGATACCCTTGCGGGCATCCAGCAGGGCAATATCCTGGGGCGTGGTGACGATCACCGCACCGGCGACCGTGGCTTTCTGCGACAGGGTAAGCTGTATATCACCGGTACCGGGCGGCATGTCGATCACCAGATAGTCCAGCTCGCCCCAGAGGGTCTGCTCCAGCATCTGCACCAGTGCACCGCCCGCCATGGGACCGCGCCAGACCATGGGTGTGCGCTCACTGGCGAGAAATCCCATGGACATGGTTTTCAGCCCGTGTGCCATCACCGGCAGCAGCCATTTCCCATCTTTCTGTTCCGGCTTGGTACCCTCGGCAATACCCAGCATGCGCTGCTGGCTGGGCCCGTAGATGTCGGCGTCCAGCAACCCCACGCGGCTCCCCAGCGCCCGCAGCGCCAGCGCCAGGTTCACCGCTGTGGTCGATTTGCCGACGCCACCCTTGCCGGAGGCAACGGCGATGATGTGCTTGATTGTGTTCATGACTGCCGGATCCGTGGAATACCAGTGCTGGGCCTGAGCGAGACCCGCGAGGGACGCCAGTATAGGGAGTTGGGCGGGCCCCGACAATGACTGGCGCAGGCAAACCCGCTATAGTACGCCCCCCGTTTTTTGAACTGCATGGAATAGTGAAGCACATGCCAGACAGCCGCGCGCGCAAGATCCTGGTGACCAGCGCCCTACCTTACGCCAACGGCCCACTGCATTTGGGCCACATGCTGGAGATGGTGCAAACCGATATCTGGGTGCGCTTCCAGAAGTCGCGTGGCCACGATTGCCTCTACGTGTGCGCCGATGACGCACACGGTACCGCCATCATGCTCACTGCGGAAAAACTGGGCATCACCCCCGAGGAGCAGATCGCCCGTATCAAGGCAGAGCACGAGCAGGATGCGGCTGGGTTCTGTATCGGTTTCGACAACTACTACAGCACCCATTCGGCGGAGAACCGCCACTGGAGCGAGGAAATCTACGGCCGCCTCAAGGCCAATGGCCACATCACGCGCCGCGATATCGTGCAGGCGTTTGACCCGGAGAAGGAACTGTTCCTCGCCGACCGCTTTATCAAGGGTACCTGCCCGCGCTGCAAAACCCCTGGGCAGTACGGTGACAACTGCGAAGCCTGCGGCGCTACGTACACCCCCGCGGACCTCATTGACCCGGTGTCAGCCATTTCCGGGGCGCGCCCTATCGACAAGGAATCAACCCACTTTTTCTTTGCCCTGCCCGCACTCGCGGACATGCTGGGCGACTGGATCGACTCCGGCACGCTGCAGCCACAAATTGCCAACAAGCTGCGCGAGTGGACCGCCGCGGGGCTGCAGGAGTGGGATATCAGCCGCGATGCGCCCTACTTCGGCTTTGAAATTCCCGGCGAGCCCGGCAAGTACTTTTATGTGTGGCTGGATGCGCCCATCGGCTATATCGCCAGTTTCCAGAACTACTGCGAGCGCACGGGCTGCGACTTCGGCCGCTACTGGCATGCCGATGCTGACGCCGAGTTGTTTCATTTCATCGGCAAGGACATTATCAACTTCCACGGTCTGTTCTGGCCGGCGATGCTGCACTCGGCGGGCCTGCGCACGCCAACGGCAATCTATGCCCACGGTTTCCTCACCGTCAATGGCACCAAGATGTCCAAGAGCCGCGGCACCTTCATCAATGCCGGCACCTACCTGCAGCACCTGGATGCGGAATACCTGCGCTATTACTTCGCCGCCAAACTCGGTGCCGCGGTGGATGATATCGACCTCAACCTGACGGACTTCGTACAACGGGTGAATGCCGATGTCATCGGCAAGGTGGTCAATATCGCCAGCCGCTGCGCCGGCTTCCTGCGCAAGGGCTTCGACAACACCACCACAGCGCACTGCGCCGAACCGGAATTGCTGCAGGCCTTCATGGATCAGGGTGAAGCCATCGCCGAGGCCTACGAGCAGCGCGAATACAGCAAAGCCATCCGCGCCATCGTCGCCCTCGCGGACCGTGCGAATCAGTATATTGATGAGCGTAAGCCCTGGGTATTGGCCAAGGAGGCGGGCCGCGAGGCTGATGTTCACGCCGTGTGCAGCATGGGGATCAATCTGTTTCGTGTTCTTATGACCTACCTGAAGCCGGTGCTACCCGCGATGGCAGAGAAATCCGAACGGTTCCTCAATTGCTCGCTGGACTGGACCGCACTCACCGGGGGGCCGCTGCTCCAGCACGGCCTGTCACCGTTCGAGCCCCTGCTGACCCGCGTTGATCCGGCTCAGGTTGAGGCAATGCTGGCTGCCAGCGCCGACGAGGCGAAAGCCAGCCAGGCTTGAACCAACACGGGTTTTAAACCCCGGTGGCGATTGTTTCCACCGGGATAACTACTTACCATTAGGCGAATTGGTAACCCCTTGATGACGTTATTGTGCTGGCCGACTATTCCATCCTTCTGATCGGAGCCATTCTGGTCAACAACTTCGTGCTCGTGCAGTTCCTTGGACTGTGCCCATTCATGGGCGTGTCCAACAAACTGGAAACCGCCATGGGCATGTCCATGGCCACCACCTTCGTACTCACACTCGCCTCGGCCTGCAGCCACCTGACCTACTACCTGCTGCTGGAGCCGCTGGGTCTCGAATACCTGCGTACCATCTCATTTATCCTGGTGATCGCCGTTGTGGTGCAGTTCACCGAGATGGTGGTGCGCAAAAGCAGCCCACTGTTGCACCGGGTGCTGGGTGTCTACCTGCCCCTTATCACCACCAACTGTGCCGTACTGGGTGTCGCACTGCTCAATATCAACAAGGACCACAGCTTTCTCCAGGCCTTGTTTTACGGCTTTGGCGCCGCGCTGGGCTTCTCCCTGGTGCTGATTCTGTTCGCGGCCATGCGCGAGCGCCTGGCCGTTGCCGACGTGCCAGAGCCCTTTCGGGGCGCTGCCATCGGCATGGTCACGGCCGGCTTGATGTCACTGGCCTTCATGGGCTTCGCGGGACTGGTGTAGCGTTATGCCGAGCTGGATCGCAGAATATCCATTGCTTGCGGCGCTGTTGGCGCTGGTCGGGCTCGGCGCACCGTTCGGTGCGCTGCTGGGCTTCGCTGCCGTGCGCTTTCGGACGGAAGGCAACCCGATTGCCGATGAAATCAACGCCATCCTGCCACAAACCCAGTGCGGACAGTGCGGCTTTCCCGGCTGCCGTCCCTACGCCGAGGCCATTGCCGGCGGCGAAGCCATCAACAAGTGCCCGCCCGGCGGCGAGTCCACCATCCAGGCCCTGGCGGACCTGCTGGACGTAGAAGCACCGCCGCTGGACGAGGAACACGGCGAGGAAAAGGTAAAGGCGGTGGCCTACATCCGCGAGGATGAGTGCATCGGCTGTACGAAGTGCATCCAGGCCTGCCCTGTCGATGCGATTCTGGGCGCGGCGAAGCAGATGCACACCGTGATCGCCAGCGAGTGCACAGGTTGCGACCTCTGCGTGGAGCCCTGCCCTGTGGACTGCATCGACATGATCCCGCAGCCTGAAAGCCTGCAAACCTGGCACTGGCAAATGCCCGCCCAACGCAGCAACAACCTGGAAA